>Ga0209022_1000007_pt1 | contig 327750 bp, 290 predicted proteins | sample PinacodermPK_FD_187300 | JGI IMG/M metagenome (GOLD analysis project Ga0209022, IMG submission 187300) | Host-associated microbial community of the marine sponge Aplysina aerophoba from Gulf of Piran - sponge pinacoderm, lysed by proteinase... | ecosystem: Host-associated > Porifera > Sponge >... | reverse complement strand
CCGCCTCCACACGATTCGTCTTCTTCAGATACGGAGGCAACAACTCCGAGTGGAAGCGCCGGCCCGAGCCCGAACGGTCCCGTGCCCGCGGCACCTGGACCTCGACCGGGCCCACACCCGTCAATACCTCCCGAGACGGCAGATAGCCGTTGCGAACCACTGCGCGGCGACCCTGCGCGTCTTGCTCGCCCGCATGTTCTTCCAGAAAGGCATTCAACTCCGCTTCCACCGCCTGGCGGATGATTCGCTGGGCGCCCTCGCGCACCAGATCGCTCAACTCGTCTCTTAACGCTGGACTCCTGAAGGGTATCGTCGTATCTTCTCTCATGGTGGCGCATCTCCTTGTGCTGAATGACCGGGCTTGTTGACAAACCCATTTCAGCAGGGTGCGCCGCCTTTTTCAATTTAGCTCATACACAACTTCTGACAGTAACTCCCTGCCCTCGCATGTCCTTCGGCTTATTGTTTTGGCCATCCGGTTCCGCGGACGCCTGCCGGGTTCGTGTCCGCCCTGGGGCGCTCCCGCCGCCGTGCAGGTCCGGCGACGGACCGGGGTCTGGATTGTTCACGCTGGCCGTCCCCTTTCCAGCGTTCTTGCCCACGGGCAAGAGCAGGATCTCCCAGGTTCCCTGGCGACCCATCCCCGTGACTTTGCGCCGGTCCACGACCCCGGACGACCCGTTGCGCCTCGCCATTGGCGGCGCTTCCGGTGCTGCCCCCACACGTTTAACAATGAAGGCGTCGTCGATTGAGCGATTTCGAGGCTTACCCCGCCGCTTCATCACCTGCTGTCTACGCTTCACGACGGGCGTTGCCGCACGCCACGCAAGACTTGCTTCCGGCTGGCCGGCTTCGCCTTTGCCGGGCGGGAGTCGAACCCGCTGGGTCGCTACGAGAGGTTTCAGCTCATGTCACCCTCCTCTCCAGGGCTTAGCCTGGCGCAATAAACGTTCGCTGGTGGGGTGATAACGGCGCAAGCTCGGGAGGCAGTTATTGGTATTGCACGGTGTACCCGGTTTGAGTCGGTGGATTCTTGATCTCATCACCCTGCCGCCGAACGTGTATGGACGCGCCCAGGATTGCAAGCATGGTTTTGGATAGTTCGGCGCAAAGTGGTCAGGCGCATTCGTGTATCCGGCCTCTCGATTGCGGCGTTACTTTTGCCGCGGGCCCGTATGGAGATGCGAAGGACCGGGTCCATATCGCTTACGCGAGCTTGAAGGCTCTCCGTTCGGTCCCTGGTTTTCCCGATCCAGTCTCGTTGACCGTTTGCCCCTACACTATCCTCCGACCTGCTTACATTCCTCCCGGCTATATTCGCCCGCCCGCTCAGATGACCGGCGCAGGCTCCCTGTAGAATTCTCTTTTCGTCATCAGCGCCTAGGCGATGCGCGCCATCCTGTTGGCCAGCGCCACCGCGACCAGCATCCTCGGCTTGCGCGCCAGCATCCGGGCGAGCCATGAACCCGGCGGCGCACCGCGCCGGTCCGCCCAGCGCACCACCGTCATCGCGCCTATGATCAACAGCCGCCTGATGTCGCGCTGGCCCATCTTCGATATCCTGCCCAGCCGTGTTTTGCCGCCCGTGGAGTTCTGCCGGGGCACGAGGCCGAGCCAGGCGGAGAAGTCCCGCCCGCTCCGGAAGCTCGCCATCGGCGGCGCGAAGGCCAGTATCGCCGACGCGCAGATCGGCCCGATTCCCGGGATGCTCATCAGCCGCCTCGCTTCCTCGTCCTCATAAGCGCCAGAGCGGATCCGGCTCTCCAGTTCCCCGACTTTCCTGTTCAGGTCGGCGATTTGCCCGAGCAGAAGCCTGCCCGGTTCGCGGACCGTCTCGGGCAGCCCCGAGTCCGGAGCCGCGACGGCCGACGCCAGCCGTACGACGTGGGCGGTGCCCTTGGGGGCGATGACGCCGAACTCCGCCAGGTGCCCGCGCAAGGCGTTGACCGTCTGGGTCCGCTGGCGAACCAGCAAGTCGCGCGTGCGGTACAGCATCCCCCGGGCCTGTTGCTCTTCTGTCTTCACGGCCACGAAGCGCATTGTGGGACGAGAAGCCGCCTCGCAGATCGCCTCCGCGTCCGAGGCGTCATTTTTTTGCCGTTTGGCGTATGCCTTCACGTATAGCGGTGGCATGATCTTCACCTCATGGCCGAGTTCGCCGATCTCGCGGCCCCAGTAGTGCGCACTCCCGCATGCCTCCATCGCAACCCGGCACTGAGGCTGCGATTCCAGAAAACCCAACACCTTCCCCCGCGTCAGCTTCTTGCGGAACGCGACCGACCCGTCCGGGCGCGCGCCGTGGAGTTGAAATCCGTGTTTCGCCAAGTCGATGCCGATGATATGGACCTGTTTCATCTCGCTCCTCCCGAAGGGCGGCAGACCATGTCAACACACCCAGTTTGATGGCGCCGGGAGGGCGCGTCCACTCCATCGGATACGCGCATACTGGTGCACGGGCACGGACTCCCCAGGATGCGCACGGGTTGTAACGAACCCGCTTTCGAGTTGATTACGTATTCGGATGGGGAGTTTCAGGAGGAGTTTCAGGAGAGGATTAATGTAATATAATCCGTTGAATTAATTCATGTTAGTCAATATTCTTGAGTGCTGGAAATTCTTTTGTCTCTAAGACGAACAAAACCGCACCGTCTCGTAAGGACAGGTCGCGACTCGGACAGACACAGGGGGCCTGTCCGCTACGGGATGATAGCGACCGACAGGTCAGGACAGTCACGGAGGCCTGTCCCAACGGCTCTTCCTCCCTGGTCAGCTCTATTCGCCGAATCACGAAATCAGGACTTTTTCAGCAAACCCTTTAGATGGGGAGACACCCCATGCTCCGCCGATGAAGCTTTATAGTTCTTGCAGTGTGTATGTACGCCTCCTCCGCCATGGCGGTTCTGTTCATAATGTCGGAATAATGGCGAATTCAATCGGCAGGAAGGACGCATTTTCCGCCCGTTTCGCCTGGGGCGGGGCATGTCGCGCCTCGCGCCGCGCGTAAATGAGAAATTCGCCGCGCGCGCATTTCCCCGCATTTGGCGTACTCCCTGAAACCACGGGTTCCGGTATCTTGCGCGCTGCGCGGGAGAGCGAATTCCTGCTTCCCGGGCGGTCGATTTCATCTTCCCCGGTCGGAATCGGGACACGGGAGCGGAGGCTTTCTCATGGAATCAGGCGAAGGGGCGAGAGCGAAAACGGGGAACCTTTCCGCAGGCCGTCAATTCCTTCCTCATGGGCCGGAATCGACGCTCGCTCCTCACTCGCGTCAATCGCTCCCGCATGGGTCGGAATCGACCGCAGTTCATCGCCGGGGTTCGGCCGCCGCGAGGAGTGGAACGGCGCTCATGGATACAAGGACGGCGGGTGAAATGAAAATAATCATATTTCCTGTAAATATAGATAAATTCACGGGGTTTTTCGATAAATTTCCGGAAACGAACGAGCGGTGTACAAGGGAAGAAATCGATATGATTACAGATGGTTATGGAGATATCATAAAGAATATAATGAATATTTATCGAGATTAGCCGAAAAATAAAAAGTTTTTCGCCTCCCCCGCATCTGCCCGCAACTGCCCGCATTTCCCCTCCCGAAGCGACGCCGCTCCCCCTGCGCCCTGTGGCCTCGGGCGAAGCGGGTGGTGTATAACGTGCCCGGTATTTGACCGACATCCTCTGGAGGCGGTGATGGCGAAGCGCGTAGTGGTGGCGATGAGCGGCGGGGTGGACTCTTCGGTGGCCGCGGCCCTCATGGTGGAGGCCGGCCATGAGACCATCGGCGTGGGGCTTCGCCTCGCCGACAGGCCCGCGCAGGAATCGTTCCACCGGGGCTGCTGCGCGCCGCGCGACCTGGCCGATGCGCGCGCCGTGGCGGCCCAGCTCGACATTCCCTTCTACGTGATGGACGTGCGCGAATCCTTCAAAGAGAGCGTGATCGAGAACTTCATCTCCGAGTACGAAAACGGCAGAACGCCCGTGCCCTGCGTCAAGTGCAACCAGGTGGTGAAGTTCGACTATCTGGCCGAGCGCGCGATGGCGTTCGGCGCGGAACTGCTCGTCACGGGCCATTACGCCAGAAGGGTGGAAGTCGACGGTTGCCTGAGCGTCGCCAGGAGCCTGGACAGGGAGAAGGACCAGACCTATTTCCTCTTCGGGATGACGCAGGAGCAACTCGCCCGCACCGCCTTTCCCCTGGGGGAGTTCACGAAGGAGCAAACGAGGGAATACGCCAGAAAACTGGGCCTCCCCACCGCGGAGAAACCTGAAAGCCAGGAGATTTGCTTCGTCCCCAAGGATGATTACCGCGCTTTCCTCAAGGCCGAAAAACCCGGCATCGACAGGCCGGGAGACATCGTGGACCTGGCGGGAAACGTGCTCGGCAGGCACGGTGGGGTGACCAACTTCACCGTGGGGCAAAGACGTGGCCTGGACTTGGGAGGCGGACCGCCGCGCTACGTGGTGGAACTCGAATCGGATTCGGCTACTATCGTGGTGGGCGAACGCGAGGCCCTCGCACGCGAGGTTTTCTTCGCGAGGGACGTGCATTGGTCGATTCCCCCGGCATCCGCAAGTTTGCAGGTGCAGGTGAGGCACCGGGGCCGCGCGGCCGCCTGCGCCGTGACGCCCAATGGGGATGGAACCGTCGAAATCAGGCCCCATGACCCCGCATATCTGGGCGCCGTGGCGCCGGGGCAGGCGGCCGTTTTCTACTCCGGCGACGTGCTCTGCGGCGGTGGCTGGGTGGCCTAGATGAAACGAACCCTACTCGCTGCGATGGTGTTGTTATTCGCTGTCACCGCCTCAGCCCGGGAGCAGGACAAGAACCCGGAGGGGCCGTACCTTCCGCTGCTTGGCTCTCATCAGGGTGAACTGCTGGTCGCGCGCCCGGGCATGCCGGATGTCCGGTTTCGCCAGAGCGTCATTCTGTTGGTGGATCACAGCGAAAAGGGTGCATTCGGGTTGATAGTAAACCGTGTGGCGCAGAGAATACCGCTCTCCGCTCTCTTCAGAAGTTTCGGCATAAGAGCGCCTCGAGAGATGAGCCAGGTGAATATCCACTACGGTGGCCCCGTGTCACCCGATACCGGCTTCGTGCTCCATACAAAAGAACATAAACTCAATGTGATACATGACCTGGGAAAGAATATTGCGGTAAGCCCGGTGGATGAGGTGCTCCGGGCCATGGTCCGAGGCAAGCGGCCCAAGAAAATTGTAATCGTGGTCGGCTACGCCGGTTGGGGGGCCGGACAACTGGAAAGCGAGATGAGGCGGGGTGACTGGTATACGGCGCCTGCGGAGCCAGATATTTTGTTCGATGATGATCAGGAGAGCAAATGGAGCCGGGCCATGAAGCGGCGATTCCGGTTGATGTAGGTTCTAAGAGGGCGGCAATTCTCAGGTGAGTTCTATGGCACTTCAGTCGACGCAAGCTATTATACGCACGATGCACCTGCTAGCCCGGCGGCCATTGCATCTGGCGTCCGCCCAAGAGGTGAAAGTGGATGTGAAAGACCGTCTGGCCCCCGTTTTCTCCGCAATTCGCGACGATTCGAAAACCCTCTTGGGCGATTCCCTGCTTACGGGCAATTTCATTCGCCGCAACGAATATCGAGCCAATCAGTTCCTTGTCCGCATCCTGTATTTCATGGAGCGTCTCCATGTGTTTTTTCGGGATGATCAGAATATGCGTGGGGGCCGCAGGGTTGACGTCTTCGAATGCAAACAATGCGTCACTTTCATACACTTTTTTGCAGGGGATCTCGCCTGCTACGATTTTGCAAAAGACGCAAGATTGCATGTTTTGGCTCCAATATGATGAAAGCGTACAAGAGATGGAGAATTGTATCTTCAAGCAATACCTTATGACAAACTCATCCTTGCCCCAAAGGCTTTGAGTGGTTTATCCACTCTCGCGCTGAGGCAGAATACAGTAAGTTCTGGTATCATTGCTTGCAGTGTAAAAATGCCTGGTAAGTGGTGAGCTAAAGTCTGGAAATCACAAACTGGCTTCTAGTGGAAGGAGAAGTTCGAATGAATATCAGCCGAATGCTTGTCGAGCACGTTCACGCCATTACTTATGATTCTCTGCCCGATGAAGCCAGAGATCGCGCAAAATATTTTTTGCTTGATCACATCGGCGTTACATTGCGAGCGGTGGAAGCGGCCAGTTCCCGGGTATTTCACAATTACGCCCAAAAGCGCGCTCCCAAGGGTGGGCCATGCACAATTATAGGCTCGGCATTGAAAACGGATGCCCCTCATGCTGCGTTAGTGAACGGGGGCGTGAGCCACGCTACAGAAATGGATGATGTGACTACGCGCTCAAGTCTGCATCCTGCAGTCAGCGTCATGCCGAGCACGTTAGCCGTAGCCGAGGCACATCAACCTGATCCGAAGCAAGTAATTGCAGCTATTGTGGCGGGTTATGAAGTGACAAATCGCATCGGAAATGCCGTGAATCCAACGAGCCACTATGAGCGTGGATTCCATCCCACGGGCACATGCGGCACTTTTGCCTCCGCGATTACGGCATCGAAGCTTTTGAGGCTTTCGGTCGAGGCCACCTCCCATGCCATGGGCATCGCGGGCAGTCAAGCGGCCGGTTCGATGCAATATCTCGATAACGGAGCTTGGACGAAGAGGTTTCACCCGGGATGGGCTGCGCATAGCGGTATCATCGCCGCCTATCTGGCCCAGGAGGGTTATTCGGGACCGGAAGATATCCTGGGCGGGAAAACAGGATTTTTGCATGGTCATAGTGATGACTATACGCCTGAGTATGTGGTGGAGCATTTTGGTGAATATTGGGAAATCAGCGAGAGCGCGATAAAACCCTACGCATGTTGTCGTTACAACCACGCTTCGATTGACGCCACCATCGAAGTTTGCAAAACGCATGATATTCAGCCAGAGGAAATAAGACGAGTGAAAGTTCGGGTTCCAGAGACGAGCGTGATGGTTGTCATCGAACCCTATGATATGAAAACGAACCCGCAAAATATCGTTGACGCGCAGTTCAGCCTGCAATATGCCGTAGCTGTAGCAATTCTCAGACGCGCCGCGGGATTGGATGAGTATGCCGACGATTTCCTCCGCTCTCAGGTTTACTCTTCCATCATCAAGAAAATTGAATGCTACGGTGATGCCGAGATGGAAAAGGAATTTCCGGATAAATGGCAAGCGCATGTCGAAATCGAGACTGATCGCGGCGTTTTCGAAGCGCATCAGGATTATCCCAAGGGGGATTCACGAAATCCGTTGACATGGGATGAGTTAATCGAACGATTCTATGTGATGACTGCCCCAGTCCTCGAAAAGGAAACGGGTGATTTGCTCATTGAGCGGGTGAGGAATTTAGAAAGTCTGAGCAGCATGTCCGAAGTAATGGAACTTGCGTCCAAGGTGCAGGGAGTTCCAGTCTGATGATTCATTCGCGGGAAACGGGATCATTGCAAATGGAGCACTTAATTTCAAAGACTCGTTGGTACCGTTTTTCCATTGTTGAATCGCTGAAAGATTGAAATTCCCAAAGCCAAACGCATTGCAAGACGCCTGAGGAGGTGGGTCGCCATCCCCTCGTGGTAACGTTCGGGGTCTTCAGAACCCAATATTAAAAAACCTATTTTTTTTTCATGAATTTCTAAACTGACAATAGCAGTCGATTGGATACTTCTGCTTATAGTATCCGGAAATAGGGGCCCACCGCCGCCTTCTAGTTTGCCTTTAAGCACAACTCCCCCATCCATAGGGACGATTTCTTCTTCTATTTTGCCAAGTGGGCGGATTCGGAATGATTCGTCAGATTTTGCCGCAATCACTGGAATGCCGTCGATGGGCTCTAAAAGCAAAAAACCTGCGTATTCAATTCCGAAGCGCGATTCGATTTGTTTTGCAATTCCTGTAAGGCTCACCAATGAGGGTTCTTGTTCGAATAGAAGTTGTTCAATGGCGATGAAGTCTTTTTCGATCTGCTCATTTTGACGAACGATGTCTATGGTTTCATCGAGAAGTCGTATCAAATCCTCTCTTTCACCTTTTAGGCGGTCGAAAAGTTTATCGCGCAAGTTCAGGACTTTTGCCGAAGTGCTGACTTGTGTCAGCAGGCCACTTTGGCGAAGTGATTCCGGATGTTCGATGAAAAAACCAGGATTTTCTTCCAAGTAAGTTACAACATCATCCGCCGAAATCGGCGCCATTTCGATTCTCCTTGCACGGCATATGGATAAAAAAAGGGGCGGATTGATGACAAAAGCTTGAAATTTCCATCAAGCTTATCACTCCCGTTGGGGATTGACAAAAACCTCAGAGCGAATCAAAAACATCTAAACGATTATAGTGTCTTCTGTCCGGATAGTGAGGAAATTATGAAAACTTTAGAACCAGGAAGCGTTACTATTGGTTTTGTCGGAATCGGGAAGATGGGAACGCCCATGTCGAAAAATCTGAGGCGTGGTGACTACGCGGTCGTGGCCTTTGACACAAGGCCGGAAAATGTCGAGGCCTTGAGGAACGATGGTGTGCAAGGGGCTGAGAGCTTGGCCGATCTGGCAAAGCGTGTCGATGTTGTCATCACGATGTTACCCGATAGCGATATCGTGGATGCCGTAGTCGATGGACCGGATGGAATTTCCGCGCATCTGGAAAAGGGAAAATTGATAATTGATATGAGTTCCTCCTATCCCACGAGAACCAGTACGCTTGCATCCCGCGTAGAAGAAAAAGGCTTGCACCTGATTGGTGCGCCGGTCTCGGGCGGTGTCGTTGGAGCGGAAGCCGCCACACTGGCGATCATGCCGGGCGGCCCCAAAGAGATTGTGAATGCGGCGATGCCTATTTTCGAGACAATGGGCAAAACCATTGTACATATTGATGAAACACCAGAATCCGGACACGCAATGAAATGTGTTAACAATTTCCTCTCAGCCACGAGCCTGCTTGCATCTATGGAGGCCATGGTCTTGGCATCGAAGTTAGGCTTGGACCCTGAAAAAGCGCTTCAAGTCTTCAACGGTGGCTCAGGCATGAACAGCGCCACGAAAGATAAATGGCCCCGCTTTCTCCTACCGAGAGACTTTACCTGTGGTTTTTCAACGGGATTGATGCACAAGGATCTCTCGATGGGGAGTGATTTGGCGCGCGAAAACGGCGTGTCGGCGTTTTATTTGAATCATGCCCGGCAGATTTACGGTCTTGGTCTGCAAAAATATGGGCCGGATTCGGACCAGACGGAATTGCTGCAAATGTTTGAAGAATGGTCGAAACAGCAGGTGGGCGAACCACCAGCGTAGTTTGTTGCTGCTATCAAAACGGATGCGGACTCATGATGAGGTGCTTCTCCTCATAAGGTTTTCAGTGTAAGCTAATGACATGAATAGCTTTAAGTGTTCACGTAATGCTCGATTTTCAAAAGGTTCTGATTATGACTCGAAAATCGAATCAAGGAAAGGTGTTTAAGCCTCCATTACAACTTATAGTTATCTTCAGTATTTTGCTCTTGCTTCTTCCAGGCATGACGGGATGCGCCAAAACCAGGAGGCAAATGGGTAAATGGTGGGAGAGGAGCATTGCAGACCCAGTTAAAGGGTTTAAGGATCGTCAGCTAATCGTTACGTCGAATCCGCCACAGGCTGAAGTTTTCATCAATGATGTATACCAAGGTAAAACACCCTTACGCCTAAATTTCAAGGTGGGTATGTCAGATGTCTTTAAGGGTTTTACCGTATCGGTTCAGAAAAAGGGATATTTGCCTGTAAGACGAACCATATCCTATCGGACCGAACGGGTGACATTCAGTTTGATCAAGAAAAAAAGAAAACAAGACCAATGACAAAGATAATCAGATTATAAAGAATTTGAATTGACTTTTAAGGGCTGGATTGATAGATATCCTCTTCATTATGCCCGAAAGTTAGGGAAATGGTTGATTTTTAAGACCAAAGCATATTTGAGCGTCAAGGAGATTTTTTGAATGTACGCAGTAGTGGAAACCGGTGGCAAGCAAATGCGCATCGAAACGGGAGATCAAATCCTGGTCGAGCGCTTGTCCGGTAATGTTGGAGAGAGTGTAGAGTTCGAGGATGTTCGGCTCATTGTAGATGGAGAAGAAGTTGTTGCTGATAAAGAGGTGTTGGGTAGTGCCAAAGTAAGAGCGGTGATTCGTGGACACGGACGAGGAAAAAAAGTCATCGCTTTTCGCTTCAAGCGCCGTAAAAAAGTTCGAACCAAACGGGGGCACAGGCAGCCTTACACTCAAATTGAAGTGACTGACATCCTCGCATCTGGATGAAAGGATTAGAATATGGCCCACAAAAAAGCTGGTGGAAGTTCATCGAACGGACGAGATAGCGCCGGGCGTCGCTTGGGCGTAAAGCGCTTTGCGGGGGAAAGTGTGAACGTGGGAACCATCCTCGTCAGGCAACGTGGCACAGTCTTTCACCCAGGTGAGAACGTCGGTTTAGGTAATGACCACACCCTCTTTGCCAAAGCAAGTGGAAAATTGAAATTCGAGCGCAAAGCAAAGGGCCGCCGAATTATCAGTGTCATCCCGGCGGAGTAGTTTCCAATGGGCAGGCTCCGCCCCTACCATGTTTGTTGATACCGCAAAAATACGAGTACAGGCCGGTCGTGGAGGAGACGGTTGTCTTAGCTTTCGGCGGGAGAAGTTTGTGCCGAAAGGAGGTCCTGACGGGGGTGATGGTGGACGTGGAGGGCATGTCGTTTTTAAGGCGACATCGTCATTGAATACGTTGACGCACTTTAGGTTTCAACCGTTATTGAGGGCCGAAAAAGGCCAGGCAGGTATGGGAAGCAATAAACATGGGGCTGATGGGGAGGATCTATTGATTGAAGTGCCGCTAGGAACCATTGTGCGTGATTTTGATACGGGAGAAGTTGTGGTCGATCTTTCGGGAGAAGGCCTGGAAGTGATCATCGCGCAAGGAGGGCGAGGCGGTCTCGGTAACGAGTATTTTAAGAGTTCAACAAATCGGGCGCCGAGGAGAACCACAAAAGGAAAAGATGGAGAAGAACGTCTCTTGGAGCTGGAGTTGAAATTACTCGCAGATGTCGGGCTCATAGGGATGCCTAATGCCGGAAAATCAACTCTCATATCGAGAATTTCCGAGAGTAAGCCCAAAATTGCTGATTACCCGTTCACCACGCTTCAGCCCAATCTGGGGGTGGTTAGTTTGGGCGATTACAGTTCATGCGTGGTGGCCGATATCCCAGGATTAATTCCAGGAGCCAGTGAGGGTAAAGGTTTGGGACTGGAATTTCTGCGCCATGTAGAACGCTGCGAGTTGTTGCTTCACCTGATAGATGCCTCCTTGCCGCCTGAGCGCGGGCTCTCGGATTTTGATGCGGTGACCCATGAATTATCCGCGTTTTCGCCTCAGCTTGCGAAGAAACATAGATTGGCGGTTTTAACGAAAATGGACGTTACGGAATCCAGGACTCATTTATTGAAATTACGAGAGGGTCTTGCTGCGCGAGGTATGGAAGTCCATGCCATCTCGGCAGTTTCGGGTCTTGGTTTAGACGAATTGTTGGGCATACTATCTCAAATGCTAAAGCAAACGAGAGAGCTGGAACACGATGTCGTTCCAATCACACAAACGAGAAACTCATGAATGAGACGATAATGAAAAGAGATGATTCTGCTCTCAATAGCCGGCGCATTGTGGTCAAAGTCGGCAGCTCAGTATTGACGGCATCTGATGAACTGGGTGTCAACCGTAGGGTTTTGGGGCGCATCGCCTCTCAAGTCGCAAAACTCAGAGAAGAGGGCAGGCAAGTCGTTGTGGTTTCGTCTGGGGCGATTGCTGCTGGTGTGAAAAGGCTGGGTTTTAAAGAAATTCCAAGGGCAGTTCCTGAGCGCCAAGCCGCTGCTGCTGTTGGCCAGCCCATCTTGATGGAAGCCTATGGCCGTGCGTTCAGACAGAAAGGCATCGAGACGGCGCAAGTATTGCTCATTCATTCAGATTTAGATGAGAGAGGCCGATTCTTGAACGCCTGTAATACCTTTGAGGCATTGATTAGCAAAGGCGTACTACCGATTGTGAACGAAAACGATACGGTTTCCATAGAAGAAATCCGTTTTGGAGACAATGACACACTAGCCGCTCAGACCGCCCAAATGGTTCAGGCAGGTCTCGTCATTATCTTGTCAGATGTGGCGGGTTTTTTTGACGAGGATCCAAGGAAATCAAAAACGGCACGTTTGATTCCCCGCGTTGAGGGGCTGTCTAAGAAAATCGCCTCTCTTGCGGGTACCAGCCAGAATCCACTCGCCCACGGAGGTATGCGCACGAAAATGTTGGCCGTCAGTACCCTCAACAAAGTGGGCATCAGCACCCTCATTGTAAAAGGGCGAGACCCCAACGTCATCGAACGAGTGGTGATGGGGGAACCATTGGGGACGCTTTTTGTGCCGAATGGCGCGCGCCTAAAGGGGAAAAAGGGGTGGATAGGAACTACGGCTAAACCTCGCGGGTGGCTCATGCTCGATAGCGGTGCCGTAAACGCCATGCTGAAAAGAGGAAAAAGCCTTTTGCCTAGTGGTGTCGTGTCCATTGGGGGAAACTTTGGGTTTGGTGACGTGGTGGAGATACAAGATGCGCAAGGTGTGGCTTTTGGGCGCGGGCTGGCGAATTATTCAAGTGAAGATGCTGCCCGAATCGCCGGGAAACAAACCAGGGAAATCGCATCTATTCTTGGAAGCAAGGACTACGATGAGATCATTCATCGAAACAATTTCGTTTTGATTGGGGAATAACTGGAAGAACCAAGGAGAGCGATTGCGTATCGGGATTCTGGGAGGGACATTTAACCCGATTCATTATGGGCACCTCCGCTCCGCCGAAGAGGTGCGTAAAGCGCTGATGCTTGATGAAATCAGGTTTGTTCCGTCTGCTTTACCTCCGCATAAGCCGCAAGATGATGTTGCCTCCGCGGCTGATAGACTTGATATGGTTCGGATTGCATTGGAAGGTTACCCCCCGTATGTATGTGATCCCGTTGAAATAGAGCGGGGAGGGTCATCTTATACTCTTGATACCTTGAATGAACTGACGAGTAAGAAACTCGATAATGATCATATGTTTTTTATCATTGGTGCGGATGCGTTTCTTGAGCTGGGCACATGGTACAAGCCAAAAGATGTGTTACACGCCGTCAATTTTGCTGTTACTTTGCGAGGAAACCAAAAAACTTCAGAGTATTTTCAAGCGCTTCTCCGCGTAATCCAAGAAATTGAACCAAGGTATTGCATGGTTGAGCCCATGAAAGAAGCTGAATTAATTGACCAAAAGCGAGTCATAAAATTTATTCCGATTACTGAAGTTGATATTTCGGCAACCCGGATCAGGCAGTGCATAAAAGATTCATCATCCATAGAGCATTTATTGCCACGCGAAGTCGAACTATTTATAATTCGCCGCCGATTATATGGGCATTCGGGAAATCTGAGCTGAAGATTGAGGAGGATCGAGACCCATTAAGAAACTAGAGAATCGGCTTCATGCTCTTCAGGAGTCATTGGAAGCGAAGAAAGCGATGGATGTAGTGCTTTTAGACCTTAGGCCTTTATCTGTCGAGGTTGATGCATTTTTGATTTGTCACGGAACGAGCCTTCGGCATGTGAAAGCGCTTTGTGAAGCGGCAAGGGAAAAACTGAAGAAAATCGGTGATTCTGTATTTTTGACGGAAGGGTTAGAAGAGGGAAATTGGGTGTTGATGGATTGTGGCGATTTCCTTGTCCACATATTCAACGAAAAGAGTCGAGAATTTTATCGGCTGGAAGATTTATGGTCACACGCATCCGTCATCAAGCCAATGGCACCTAGCGCTTAAGTCATTTGAATGAAAGTTGAGGTTCAAATTGAAGCATTTGACGAAAAAGCAGTTGGAAGATTTAGAAGTAAGATTGAATGAAGTGCGCCGTGAAATATTGGGAGATGTGGAAAAAAGTAAGATACACACCAAAGAAATTGGTGATGATGGGACTCAAGATATTGCGGATATGGCCGCTGACACATATTCTCGTCAGGTATTAATGGATTTAGGAGAAAGGGAGCGAGAACGTTTGCGGGAAGTTGAAGCGGCATTCCAGAGGATGGAAGATGGACTTTATGGTATTTGTGAGGACTCGGATGAGCCGATTCCTTTTTCCCGCCTGGAAGCGATCCCTTATGCGCGTTATACAGTGGCGGCTCAGAACGCAATTGAAAGGCGCGGCGGTAGTTAGATACCGGGCGGTGAGTTACGAATGAAAATTCGGACTCTCCTCATTTTGGCAGCTCCGGTTGCGGCTGCTGTCTATTTTCTGCACTTCAATCGAGAAATTATAGACCTGCGTCTCACCGATGCCTGGTCTGTGCGAGTTCCATTAGCTCTTGTGGTAATCGGAGCGGCTCTCATTGGTTCGTTTTTGGCTTCTGTTCTTGGGTGGGGCGACGCTGCACTCGGTTGGATATCGCGTAAGAAGATCTCCAAGAAACAAAAACGTTTACATCGCGCCCAGGAGCGATTTGCCAGGGCTCAAAGCCTCGGAATTCAAGGGAAAAGAAGGCGCGCTCGAAGAGAAGTCAAGCGTGCACTCAAGGACGATCCTTCTTTTATTCCAGCCTTGAGGCTAGCTGCCGATTTGGCGATAGATTCTGGCAACCCCAATGACGCTATTCAATGGAATGAACGCCTTCGTGCTGTGACGAACAACTCGCCTGATTCTGTTATTCGATTGTCGGAGACTCTCGATCATTCCGGCCAGGCAAAAGAAGCTCTCGAGCTACTTGCGCGAAACAGTAGAGGGAGAGGCGCGAGCCCTCTGGTTTTGCGAAAACTCCGGGATATGTACTTGGACAACGGCCGTCTCGAAGCTGCTGTCGAAATTTGCGAGAAACTCTCTCAGACGGGGGTATCGGATTTGGTTCGACAAGACGATACCCAAATCGCTGGCCGCGCGTATCTGGCGATTGGTGAGGCGAAATTAAATGGTTCTGACCCAGAGGCGGCCATTCCGTCTTTAGAACGGGCTCTACGCCATCTGGCCAACGAGAAAAACGCATATCTTTTGTTGGGTGATGCGCAGTTAGCAGCAGGTCGTGAACGACGAGCTCTACGTACTTGGGAAAATGGCTATCAGACTTTGGGTGGTTTAGAGTTTCTACAAAGGCTAGCGTCATCAGTTGGGCCTTTGGAGTCACAGAGCGCGAAAAAAAAAGCTGCTGCAAATATTCAATCAGCAGGGAAGCGCAGGGAGAAAGATATATATCATAACGTGTTACATGCAGCGTTAATGCTCGAAACAGGTCAATTCGAGAAAGTCGAAAAAAGTTTGGAACAGGCATCTGCGAAGACCATGTCCATAGAGGGTGAGGATTCCTGGGTACGCCTGGCTCTTCATTTGATTGAAGCGCGATGTTTACAGGAAAAAGGCGAGAGGCTGGCAGCAGAAAATGAATTCAAAAAAACAGCGCAAGAGGCATCAAGAATTCTTTTGGGCAAATCAATTTCTGGAACGGAGTTGAAGCCATATTGATGCTTTTCGCAGAATAATGTTGTGATTGCACGAGCAAAATGATTGGTATTGATGGTAATGGCTGCAACTTAGGTTCTCTTTTTGCAGGATTTCAAAGATTTTGGAATGGCAATGTAAATGCGTGACAACTTGACTTATGGTTTGCTACAGCCTAGTTTTGAAAGGTTCTATCCCTCCAACGCATATCGCCCGGAGAATCCCGATGAATCAAATCGCTCTTGCAGCTGATCATGGAGGATACGAACTCAAAGAGGCGGTCAAACAACTGCTCGATGAGAGAGCGATTACGTACCGTGATTTTGGGACGAACTCGGATGAATCTTGCGATTACCCGGATTATGCGGTACCGGCCGCGCGTTCGGTGAGCGAAGGCATATCCGAGCGGGGAATTTTCTGTTGTGGATCGGCCGCTGGTATGGTTATCGTGGCGAATAAATTTCCGGGTGTTCGCGCCGTTGCCTGTCAAAATGAATGGGCAGCTTGTATGAGCCGCTTGCACAACGATGCCAATATTTTGGCTATGGGTGGCCGGGTGGTAAGCCTCGAGGAGGCGAAAAGAATTGTAACTATTTGGCTGGAAACAGAGTTTGAAGGCGGGCGGCACGCCCGTCGTTTGGATAAGATTACCGATATAGAAGATGCGCCCCAACCAGCATCTTGAAAATCCTACTGCCCGGACTAAATTCTTATGAAATGTCCGATTTGTAGTCACTCTGAAAGCAAGGTGGTCGACAGCCGGACGACCAAAGAAGGAAATGCGATTCGCAGAAGACGGGAATGCGAGAAATGCGCACACCGTTTTACGACTTACGAAAGGGCGGAAGTTTCTTGGCCGCTCATCGTTAAGAAAGATGGCACACGCGTTAATTACCTCCGTGACAAAATCAGCATAGGCATCGAGAAGGCACTGGAGAAGAGACCTGTATCCGCTGAAGATCAAGAGGCGATTGTCGACCGGGTTGAGCGCTATATTCTAGATAGTGGCGAGAAAGAGATTTCGACAGAAGCGATAGGTGCAAAACTGATGGACGAGTTGAGGGAAGTGGATGAAGTGGCCTATGTACGTTTCGCATCGGTCTATCGCTCATTTGGAACCCTAAAAGATTTCGAAGCTGAATTGGAAAAATTAGAAGAACGCAGCAATAGGGAATAAAGAATCATTTATTTCAACAAACTATTTTGGTCCGCTCTACCACGGTCCTGCCAGATGAATACCAAGTCATGTACGTTGTATGGATTCTTCCATCGGTGCAGCTTCATTCACTGATGGTTTCACCCGCGGGGTCAGCGCCCCTGTGGGAAGCGCCGGATGCCAGCAAACTCTCGATTTCTTCATCTTGAAACCCATGTTCCATTAGTATTTCAACTGAATGTTCTCCCAATCGGGGTGGCGGGAGAGAGTCTCTTATAGGCAGGTTAGAGAATTTTGGCGCCGGCCGCGTGCCGGGATAAGTACCTTTGAGAGGATGTTGATAATCCCTAACGAGTCCACTTGATTGTACCTGTGTGTGTCCGAAGCTTTCGTGCATATTTAGTGCTGGACTCACGCATACATCTGCGCCATCAAAATGCGCAATCCACTCCTCGAGTGTCTTCGATTGAAATGTATTATTGAGTGTCTGAATCACTTCCAGTCGGCGCTCGCCTCTGGCTCCATAATCGTCATAAAAATCTTCGTGCCCGATAAGTTTGCACAAATTCACCCAAAATTTCGGCTCCGAGCACGCGACGGAAAGCATCCGACCGTCTTTGGTTGGGTAGAGACGATAACATGGCCTCCGGCCATTATGTCGCATTTCTTCACGCCCTGGACTCTGGCCCGTCGAGAGATATGTTTGTCCATGAATGGATAGAAAACTCATCACGGCATCAAGCATCGATATGTCGATAAATTGTCCAACGCCCGTCCGCTCAGAGAGGCGCAATGCTGCAAGTATGGCGAAAGCCGCCCACATTCCGGCGCCCACATCCCCGATGAGTACTCCGGGTACATACGGAGGACCCCCAGCGGCGCCAGTGAGTTCTACGACGCCTCCCATGGCCTGGAAGTTCAAATCGTGCCCCGGGGCTCGAGCCAGCGGGCCATCTTGTCCATATCCCGTGATAGAGCAATGGACGAGGGTTGGGTTTTCTTTTTTGAGTCTTTGATAGCCAATGCCAAGGCGCTCCATCACCCCGGGCCTAAAGCTATCGACGAGCACGTCTGTATTTTTCACCAAATCAAGAAGAACGGATACACCGTCTTGATTTTTAAGGTCCAGAGCCAAGGAGCGTTTGTTACGGTTGTAACAGAGGTGAAGAGGAGAAACCCCATGTTCATCGAAAGGAGATGCGAGGCGGATATAATCACCACGCATCGGTTCTTCTACTTTGATGACATCCGCTCCCATATCGGCGAGCATCAAAGTGCATTGCCCGCCGGGAAGCAGGCGGCTTAAGTCTAGAACACGTACATCAGTTAGCGGCATCCCTCAATATTCCTTTTGATTATTGGAAGTTAGTAGAGTTTCCAATCCGATATCATTCGACGTTTTAAAGATCAAATTGAGTGAGAGCGCAAAAGTTCTTTTTTAACCATTTATCCTTTCGCAAAGATGGGCTACTCTAACCGACCCTGCAGGACAGGGCGATTGGAATGGTTTTGAATTTTGAGGGTCAACATGACGAGCATAGTAAAAATCATTGGACGTGAAATCCTGGATTCAAGAGGGAATCCAACGGTCGAAGTGGATGTTCACTTGGCAGGGGGTGGTTTCGGGCGAGCGGCAGTTCCGAGTGGCGCAAGCACGGGAAAACGCGAAGCGGTCGAGTTGCGCGATGGGATAAAATCTTACTACCTGGGCAAGGGCGTTACCAAAGCGGTGAATCATGTGAACAAAACGTTAGCATCTGAATTGCACGGTATGGATGCAAGTGACCAAAAAGGCATCGATGCTCGTTTGTGTGAGATTGATGGTACGAAAAACAAGGGCCGAGTAGGGGCGAACGCGATTCTGGGAATTTCTATGGCCGTAGCGAAAGCGGCTGCTGACGCGCATGGATTGCCACTTTATCGCTATATCGGAGGTGCGGACACCCATAAGCTTCCAGTTCCGATGATGAACATCCTAAACGGTGGGGCGCACTCTGATAACTGCGTGGATTTTCAGGAATTCATGATTATGCCTGTCGGTGCGGAGAACTTTCCGGATGCTTTAAGAATGGGTGTTGAGATATTCCACCAATTGAAGTTGGTTCTGAAAGACCGGGGTTATAGTACAGCCGTTGGAGATGAGGGGGGATTTGCCCCTGATTTGCGGGACAACGAAGAGGCGGTTGAAACTATTCTCGAAGCTATAGTCAAGGCCGGTTACCAACCACAAAATGACGCGCTCCTCGCCCTAGACCCGGCATCAAGCGAGCTTTTTGATAAGGGTAAATATGTCTTCCACTGGTCGGACAAAAGCAAGAAAACACCAGATGAAATGGTGGCGCTCTATGAATCCTGGGTTCGCCAATATCCGATCATCTCAATTGAGGATGGTTGTGCAGAAGATGACTGGAATGGATGGGCCGCTTTGACCGAAGCTATAGGCGATAGAGTGCAGCTTGTGGGTGATGATGTATTTGTCACCAATGCAGGGATACTCTCCAAGGGTATCGCTGAGGGAGTGGCCAACAGCATACTGATTAAGGTGAATCAGATTGGCACTTTGACGGAAACTCTCGAGACAATCGAGTTGGCCACGAGAGCAGATTATACATCCGTTGTTTCTCATCGTTCGGGCGAGACCGAGGATACGACAATTGCTGATTTGGCGATCGCCACGAATGCTGGCCAGATAAAAACGGGTTCTGCCAGTCGCTCGGATCGGCTGGCGAAATACAATCAATTGCTTCGAATCAACGAAGAGTTGGGAGATGCGGCTGTCTACCCTGGGCGCGATGCCTTTTTCAACATCCAGAATAACAAGTAGAGTGCCTTGCAACATTCTGTATTATTAAGCTTTAGGGATTAAAGTGCATGATGTAGTTCGAATCGAATTCCAGATTGAATCGATAAGATTTTACCTCGACAGATAGATATGCACCAGGCCGGATTGATCGACGAAAGCGATGTCGTCTTTCGTATCTTGGTTGAAATCTGCAGCGAGTATGTTGGAGCGAACGGGCGAGGGAATAGGCCGCGACCATCTAAAAGACCAGCGATTTCCGAATAGTGCGAGCCCGCTCAAATGCTGCCGACTGGCTTCTTGCATTACGACTTCCACAACGCCTCTTCTCCTCAGTAATGTGAATTCCCAAAGGTTTCGAGAACCAACCGAATGTGTAGTGACACCAGCGATTCGGGCTCGCTCGCGGAGTCGCTTGCCGCTAAGCCGCAACGCCAGCAAAAAACCTGACAGGTGGGGTGTTTCAACGGCCAGAATTTTCGGAGCGTTGCCATCTATGTAAAATACGCCCAAAAGATGCGACCAGCGATTTCCGGTCCCGATTGCGCTGCTTCGTGCTTTCAGCGTGAATTTCCCCTCCTTCATTCCCAAAACGAGATGAGCTGCCCCACTGTCGGAATCACTCTGAGTGACTAGAATTTCCTGTTTCCCATCTTTGTCCAAGTCAGAGGCAAGGGTGCCAATTGTTTCGAAAACACCATTCTTGGCGGCGCTGTATTTGGCCATGAATTTTAGAGATTTATTGTTGAATCGATATGCGTGAATTTCCGTAGGTTCGATGTCATCGCCGAGGATGGCGTGCTTGAAACGTCTGGATGGTACAGCAGGTACGATGAGTTCTTTTCTTCCATCTCCATCCAGATCAGCTGTTGTTAGAATAGCATCTGGTAATACTCTTGCAATTTTCGCTTCAATGAGTTGAGTTTGGAGCCATCTGCCCTCTTTTTTCTTGAATAAAAGTAAGGAGCCATCTACTCCGACCATTGCTACATCATCACTGTCCAAAACAACCGGTTTCGATAGAATTGAAGGGCGAATGCTAGGCCAGACGAACAACCAACGCCGTTCTATAGTGTCGACATTGATGAACATTCCACTTTTACCTGCGCCGACAAAGCTCCCGTCGGGCAATTGCGTGGGTGGGACATTTGCAGCCAGGTCGGAGGGTGTGGGGTGGTCTTGTACATGCGCCCGAAATTGGCCGCCTGATTTTTTAAAGGTGATGGGATGAAAATCGCCATCCATTGTAAAAGCCAGGAGGAGAGGATTTGCTTTTGAGGAACCTTTTTTGGCTGGTGCTGTCAATAACCACTTCGTTCTGCTCGATACCATTGCGGTGAGTGTCTGGTGTGTGTCTAGGGTTGTTTCGCCATGTATGTAGTTTTGATATGGGTAGAAGGTGAAGGTGCAAACTAGAGCAACCAGAAACGTAAACTTCTTTATCGAATTTCTCAAAATCACATTGTGCATGGTTTCTACCCTGCTGTTACGCCCCCATCAGAAAGCACAATCGAGCCATTCATGAATTCATTTCCAGGAGAGACCAGAAACAGAGCGGTGACCGCCATATTTTCGACCGTTCCGAGTTGATGAAGTGGTATGCCCTCCAGCCTGGACTTAAGATATTCAGGTTTTGCATCGAGCCTCGCTTTAACGCGCGGGCTTGCAACTAGGCCTGGCGCAAGGCAGTTCACGCGAATTCCCAGAGGCCCTAATTCCAGGGCCAAGCATTTCGTAAGGTGGTGAAGCACAGATTTGGTCACTGAATAGAGGCTCGTATCGGCTCGGCCCCGATGGCCTGCCGATGAGCCAATCATCAGGATACAGCCGCTTCTTTGAGGAATCATCACCTTGGCCGCTTCGCGGGATGCAATATAGGCGGCTTTTGCATTGACTTCGAATAAGAGGTCGACTTCATCATCCGTTATTTCGACAATGGGTTTGAAGGCACGTGTTCCCGCGCAAATGACCAAAATATCAAGACCGCCCAGAAAGTCGACGCCATCATGAATCAGTTGAGACGTACGCTGCGCTATAGATAAATCATAACATTTTCCACCGGCTTTTACGCCATAGTTTTTACACGCATCAATGGTGTTTTGCAGTCCTTGCAGGTCGTTGCCTCCTGCTCCCCATATATGCGCACCTTCTTCGGCGTATTTATGGGCGATAGCGGCTCCAATGCCAGTTGATGATCCTGTGATAATGACACGCTTATCCGCCAATAGTTTCGTAGACATGGATTATCCTTATACGATGAAGAAAAAACTACGGGTGATGATTATCGAATAGATTGTGATGATGGTAAATACTTTCGAAGGTACATGGAGTTTAATTATAGCATGGATAGGAGCGTCTCGCGGTTGGAATTCGAAGGGGATTGTTCGGGGGTTGTTCTGATTGCTGGTGATTTAACGTAAAACTGAATCCATAAAATATTGAAAAAGATACTTTATCTTATTACCCATATGAATTGCTTGGAAGTGCAATAGTGATATCAGGGTTCGATGAATATTTTGAATCAGGGTTGTTTGACATATGAAAGGAAAGAAAATGAACAAAAAAATAGAGCATCTCCATTGGCCGGATGCACCTGATCTGTGGATGCCTTATGCGCCGGTTATCAAAGTAACTGGGGGTAGCCTCGTATTTCTGGCCGGAGTAACCGCAGCGCCCGTCTATCATCATCATCCGCATCGACCGGAAGAATTTGACGCCATGCCTCGAGATATGGAGAGGCAGGCTCGGGCGGCTCTAGAGAACTTGAAAAAAAGTCTAGAAGCAGTGGACGCCGATTTTAGCGATGTCGTTTCCGCCAACCGATTCGTAACTGACTTGGCAGACCAAGATTCTCTGAATAAGGTTTGGGCGGAATATTTCGGGGAAAACAAACCAACCACCACGACTGTTCAGGTGGTTCAACTGGCTACAGATCCGCGTTGTCTCATCGAGGTGAATGCCTTGGTCGTAGTCGATTCATGATGAGAGATCTGAGCCCATAACTCATACTTGGAAGATAACTTGGGCGAAAGCAGGAGATTTTGGCTCTTGTCAGAGCGAGTCACCCTTTGCTAGCATTAATTTATACAAGAGTATGCGCCCTATTACCCCACCGAGATTTAGATGTCGATTATACGTCGCTTGAGTAATCCAGGAGCCCGAATTAAAGCTTTGGAAGGACGCTTGCAACAATATCCCTCCTCAGCTGCTTTTTTCCCTTTGGCGTCTCTATTGTGGGAGAAAGGCGAAGCAGACCAAGCCGAAAATCTCCTGAAAAGTGGACTTTCTACTTATCCTAACTACGCATCCGCGGGTGTTCTGCTTGGAGAAATACTCATCTCGAAAGATGACCACGAACAGGCAGCCCGCTTTATCGCAAAAGCGCTGGAAATAGCACCATGGAATATTTCGGGTCAGCGTCTTTTGGCTGAATGTTATCAGAAAGAGGGCGATGGGGAGGCCGAGCAAATCGCGCTTAAAGCAGCCAATATGTTCGAGGCCGATAAAGCAGTTTCCCAAGATGTGGTGGCCGATAGCAATGTTGATAAAGCTTCAGTTGTTGATCCTGAGGATGAATTGGGTGAAGTGGTCACGCCGGCTCTTGCTGAACTTTATCAGGCTCAGGGGCATCTGGATAATGCCCGGGATGTCTACGAACGTCTTTTAGAGTCAGATCCTGCTAATATCGAATGGAATGAGAGATTAGCTGCTATTCGTAAGGAACTATCGCAGCACGAGGATGTTGATACACCCACGGGATACCCCGGTACGGAAGAAAATCTCGATTTGATAGCAGGTGAAGTTAAAAGCGAAGCAGAATTACCCGATGAGGCAAAGTCGGGTGCTGTTACGCCTGATGAAATCGAACAAGATGAAGTTGGTGCCGAGACATCGTCAGCCGAATCTCAAGATTCAAGCGAGGACTTAAGCCCGACGGGTATAGCATCGGAAGTCGATGTGGAGGGACCGGAGTACAGCGTCAGTCCAGAAGATGATGTTGTTAGCGAAGAAGCTGTCGACCCAATTTTGCAAAAAATGATAGAACTTTATATCCAAGAGGAAAACGACTCCCAGGCACTGGATTTGTGTCGAAAGGCGCAATTCCTGGGAGAAAACACCCCATGGATTTTGGAAAAAAAATCGACGCTTGAGCAAAAAGTGGAAGAATCAACTGCGTCGCTGTTGCGTAATAAGGTGGAAGAAGATAAAGACCGGTCGACACCGATTCTCTCTCTCGCTGACAAAAAAGTTGTGGAAACCTTGGAATGCTGGCTCGAAACGCTGCATCGGCGCAGAGCAAATGTATAACCCAGTCTGCGCATATTGAATGAATAACTTGACATATCGGGATGAGATGGCTGGATGATATACATGACCCGGGTCTATTAATTTCTTCACAAGGAAGCGAGCGTAATTGGTATGACGAAGTTTTCTAAAGAAAAAGAACTGTTCTCCGGCATGAGCATCTCCGAACAATCGATTCACACTATACGCACACTTTCGATGGATGCGGTGCAAGAGGCGAACAGTGGCCATCCGGGTACGCCAATGGCTCTGGCGCCGCTGGCGTATGAGTTGTGGATGAACCACCTGCGCTATAATCCCCGAAATCCAGACTGGTTTGATCGGGACCGCTTCGTGCTTTCTTGTGGTCATGCCTCCATGCTTCTATACGCGGTTCTCCATCTGAGCGGCTATGAGCTTCCTCTCCATGAGATTGTCCGTTTTCGTCAGTGGGGGAGCAAGACGCCAGGGCATCCCGAATACGGGCTTACGCCGGGTGTCGAGACTACGACAGGCCCATTGGGACAGGGGTTCATGAATGCACTGGGCATGGCGATGGCGGAGGCGCATTTGGCGAGCGTTTTCAATCAACCAGGCCACTCGGTAGTGGACCACCGTACGTACGTGTTCATGAGCGACGGCGATATCATGGAAGGCGCCTCCCATGAAGCAGCATCCCTCGCTGGACATCTGGGTCTCGGTAAGTTGATTTGCGTGTATGACGATAACCGCATCACCATCGATGGTGAAACGTCGTTAAGTTATTCCGATGACGTAGTGAAGCGCTTCGAGGGGTACAACTGGCATGTACAAAATCTGGGTGATAAGGCGGAGGATTTAACCAAAATATCCAGTGCGCTCAATCTGGCGAAGGCGGAGGCTGAGCGTCCGTCTTTGATCGTCGTTCGCTCGCACATTGGGTATGGCTCGCCTCAATATCAGGATACCGCGCGCGCGCATGGCGCTCCCTTGGGGCATGAAGAAGTCGAGGCTACGAAAAGGAACTATGGCTGGCCTGAGAGTGAAACGTTTTTGGTGCCGGATGAGGTATCCACCCACATGGGAGAGGCGGTTTCCCGCGGCGCGGCGCTCGAAGAGGATTGGAATCGCCGTTTTGCGAAATATGAATCGGAGAATCCGGAACTGGCCGCGAAGTTTCAGGCAGCACTTGGAGGTGAGCCGCCAGCCGGTTGGGAGAAGGGTATTCCCCGGTTCCAGGCAGACGATGGGGCGCTTGCTACGCGGGCGGCATCTGGCAAAGTATTGAATGAAATCGCCTCCGCAATCCCCTGGCTGATTGGCGGAAGCGCGGACTTGGCGGCTTCGAACAACTCGCTCATCAAAAAATCGGGAAATTTCGCCCGGGGAGACTACGTCAGTCGCAACATCAACTGGGGGATCAGGGAACACGTCATGGGGGCCGCGAGTTCGGGGATGGTCCTGCATGGAGGTGTTCGTCCGTATGCGGCCACTTTTTTCACATTCACCGATTATGCCCGCCCGGCGATACGCCTGGCGGCGCTCATGGAATTGCCCGTCATTTATGTGATGACGCACGACTCTATTGGCCTGGGCGAGGATGGCCCCACTCACCAGCCGGTTGAGCACCTCGCATCGCTTCGCGCCATGCCGGGCCTCACCATTATTCGTCCATGCGACGCGAACGAAACCGCTGTCGCTTGGCGAGTGGCGATCGAGCGTCTCGAAGGGCCGACCATGCTCGTGTTGACTCGCCAGGGCTTGCCTGTTCTGGAGCGGTCGGAGAAAAACGGAGCGGAGGCGCTGGCGCGGGGAGCCTATGTCATCTCACCCGAGAGCGGGAATTCCCCCCAAGCCGTATTGATTGCGACTGGCTCGGAGGTGATTCTCGCGATGGAGGCGCAAAGCGCGTTGGCGCTAGATGGAATCGATGCCCGGGTTGTGAGTATGCCGAGTTGGGAACTTTTTCGAGAACAATCTTCTTCCTATCAGGACTCCATTCTTCCGGCAGGAGTCAATGCCAAAGTGGCGATTGAGGCGGGCGCCTCCATGGGCTGGCGCGAGTGGGTAGGAGATAGTGGCGCCGTGATTGGAATCGATCGTTTTGGGGCGAGCGCGCCGTACAAGGAGATTTACGCCCATTTCGGCCTCACGCCGGAGAACGTCGCCGCGCAGACGAAGCGTATTCTCGGCGCGTAATTTTCCACTCCTGCCCCATCAAAACCATCTGAATCCCTGGAAAATCGGAAAATCGACAGTCTATATCCCGGCTTGTGAGGTGAAATCCCTGCCATAACCCCTAATGGGTGCGATTCTCACGCATATTCCCCCATAATACGCCTGTTGCATTTCCCCGCAGATGCCCGCATTTGCCGTAGCGCGACAGCCGCCTGAGCCTTGTATCCTCACGATTGTTTCCGGCGGCGGGGGAGTTGCGCCACCGCAGGGAGTAATTAATTTATCGAAATACCTCGTGAATTTATCTAATTTTATTTGAATTTATCGAATTTTTCGGAAATTCCCCCGCTCGAATAGGGCGCGAATCGCTCCGGTTCATGCATGAACACCCGGCTTCCTTGGAAAGCGCCGCCTTTTCCGATTCAGCCCACTCGTCCGGCCCGAACCCGGATTCTCCGTAAATCGGACCGAAACCGTATATAGCGTTGGTATAAATACAAGGAATTTATAACCAACAACATATGGCCTGCATCGCAGGTCGGCCCCTAGGATGAAGATAGCAAAATCCAAATAGGGGAATGACCACGATGATTCGCGTTCAAATCGCATCCACGCTGTGCCTGCCGGATAGAGCCGTGCCCGTTCCGCTCTCTTTGGGCGACGGCGCCCAGGCAGACGACCGAGATGAATGTCGGCGCGGTTTTCGGAGCGGCTTCATCAGAATCCCGGTTGATTCATCCGGTCCTGGTTGATCACGATGCGCGGAGCAAAACCAATGGCAAGAACAATTCTCTCTGAAATTTCACTTTTGGCCATATTATTTTTCTTCGTCTTGGCTTTCGGCGTAATGGACAAAGACGTCGCGTTCGCTGGTAAATGGGGAGACGAGTTTTCCAGCAGCATCCATTCCACCGACCATCCGGGTCCGATAACAGGTATCTTCAGCGCCAAAAGAGAGACCAGTACAAAGGATAGTCTCCAAAGTATCATCGTTGCTTTTGGAGTTCAGGCCATGTCGGATGACGATGACGACGATGATGGTGACGATGACGACGGTGACAACGACAGCGATGATGACGACAACAGTGACAACGACAGCGATGACGATGACGACGATGAAAACAGGTCTATAGTCACAACTACCAACAAGGAAAGCACCACGCCCATCAGTCAGCAAAGCACCACGTCCACCAGCACGCAAGACAGTGACGATGACGACGACGACAACGACAGCGATGATGACGACGATGATGGAAGCAGTTCGTCTACTTCGTCCACCAGCACGCAAGATAGTGACGATGATGACGACGACAATGATGACAACGACAGCGATGACGACGACGATGATGGAAGCAGTTCGTCTACTTCGTCCACCAGCACGCAAGACGGCGACGATGACGGCGACGACGACAATGATGACAACGACAGCGATGACGACGACGATGATGGAAGCAGTTCGTCTACTTCGCCCACCAGCACGCAAGATAGTGACGATGATGACGACGACAACGATGACAACGACAGCGATGATGACGACGATGATGGAAGCAGTTCGTCCACTTCGTCCACCAGCACGCCAGACAGTGACGATGACGATGATGATAATGACGGCGATGACGACGATAACGACAATGATGACGATGATGACGATGATGATGGCAGAATCAGCAATTTGGTATCATCGGTTCGCAAAGGGTTCTTGTTGAAGGAAGTCAAGGCAAACCCGGCGCTGGCGAAGGGCGTTGCGGGGAACATCAAGAGGGCGGGGGGCGCGCGGCCTCTGGGGTCAACGCCCACGACCACGTCGGAGGAGACGAGCAGCACGACGCAATCGTCTTACCTCTCCGGCGGTCGCGCCTCGAAGACGAGCAGCACGACGCAATCGTCCTACATTTTCATCACGTCTTACCTCTCCGCCGATCCAGTCCCGAAGATGAGTAGCACGACGCAATCATCCTCTCTCTCCGGCGCTCGCGTCTCGGACCCCTCGTACTTCCTCGCCGAGCGTGACGCGAACGGGGACGTGCAGTTCACCTTCAAACGCAAAACCGGTTCCACAGTCTCGACCCTGAGCACGACGGATCCGGACGTATCGTCGAGAAGGGTGGACGATCTGGCGTCGGGCTGGAGTGGTGTCGAGACCCACAAGGATGCGACGAACGGCATTTTCAACTGGGACGCCTACGCCGACAGCCAGGGCAATGCGGACGCGGACTATCTCTCGCTGGGTACGTGGCTGTTCATCTACAAGGACCCCGAAGACGGCAGCTTCACCGGATCGTACGATCTGGGCGTCGCCGCAGGTGGCAACGATCCCTTCGAGAACGAGAATCTCGCCGGACTTACGGGCGCGGCGACCTACAGCGGGCCCGCGACCGGTCTGTACATGATGAAGACGGATGCAGACGCGGATCCCGCATTCGATTACTTCGACGCGCGAGCGGATCTGGCGGTCGATTTTGGGGATGCGACTGCACTGGGAACCCTCTCGGGGTCGATTACGGGGGGCAGTACGGATGGAGGGGTGTCCCTGCCCGCGTTGACCCTGGGTTCCGCCGACATTACCGGTGCGGTCCTTGGGGGGAACTTCGATGGCGATACCAGCGGGGAGACGGTTGACGGCGTCACTCTCTCGGGCAAGTGGGGCGGGAAGTTCTTCGGAAACCGTGCCAGTTCGACGGGTCATCCCGGCTCAGTGGCGGGCACCTTCGGAGCTAACGCGGCGGACGGCCTCCAGAGCATCATCGGTGCCTTCGGGGCAAAACGTACACCTTCCCCGGTTCGCTACGGATCCTTGCTGAAGGAAGTCAATGAGAATCCGACCCTGGCGAGGGGCGCCACGGTGCGCATCCTGAGGGCCGGGGGCGCGCGGCCTCTGGGGTATACGCCCGCCTCGGAGGAGATGAGCAGCACGACGCAATCATCCTCTCTCTCCGGCGGTCGCGCCTCGGACCCGTCGTACTTCCTCGCCGAGCGTGACGCGGACGGAGTCCTGCAGTTCACCTTCAAGCGCAAAACCGGATCCACCGTCTCGACCTTGAGTACGACGGATCAGGACGTATCGTCGAGAAGGGTGGACGATCTGGCGTCGGGCTGGAAGGGAGTCGAGACCCATAAGGATGCGACGAACGGCATTTTCAACTGGGACGCCTACTCCGACAGCCAGGGCAATTCGGATGCGGACTATCTCTCGCTGGGTTCGTGGCTGTACATCTACAAGGACCCCGAAGACGAGAGTTTCACCGGCTCCTACGCCCTGGGCGTTGCGGCCGGCGGGAACGATCCTTTTGATAACGACAACCTCGCCGGGCTGACGGGCGCGGCAAGCTACAGGGGGCCAGCGACCGGCCTGCACATGATGAAGGCGGATACGAACGCGGACCCCGTATTCGACTATTTCGACGCGCGAGCGAATCTGAGTGTCGATTTTGGGGACGCGACCGCGCTGGGAACCGTCTCGGGGACGATCACGGAGGGCAGGACGGATGGAGGCGTGTCCCTGCCTGCGTTGACCCTGGATTCTGCGGACATCACCGGCAGCGCCCTGGGGGGGAACTTCGATGGCGACACCAGCGGCGTGACGGGCGATGGCGACGCGCTCTCGGGCAAGTGGGGGGGTAAGTTCTTCGGAAACCGCGCCAATTCGGACGATCATCCCAGTTCGGTGGCGGGCGCCTTCGGGGCCAACACGGCGGACAACCTCCAGAGCATCATCGGCGCCTTCGGCGCCAAACGAACGCCGTAAATTCGGATGCTCCTTCAGGAGGCCGCGCAGGAAATCCCTGGAGCTTTGTTGAGGAACGCTGAATGAGCGCCAGGAAAGTTGTGGGGCATTTGCGTGAAAAGCTTTCCGAACCGATCGATATCGCTTCGCTGGTAATGGTCCGGATTTTTTTCGGGCTGATCATGCTGTGGGAAGTCGCGCGGTATTTCAAGAAGGGCTGGATTCATAAATACTGGATCGCGCCGGATTTCCATTTTCGCTACTTCGGGTTTGACTGGGTCGCGCCCTGGCCCGGCGACGGAATGTACTGGCATTTCCTGGGGCTGGGGGTTCTCGCCCTGCTCATCACCTTCGGGTTGTTCTACCGGGTTGCCGCAGCTCTTTTTTTCATCGCCTTCAGCTATATCTTCCTGCTCGAGCAGGCGCGCTACCTGAATCACTTTTATCTCGTGTGCCTGGTGAGCTTCCTGATGGCGGTCGTCCCGGCGAACCGGGCCGTGTCGCTGGACGCTAAGCTCGGCTTCTGCGAGGGAGCGGATACCGTCCCCGCGTGGAGCCTGTGGATTCTGCGCTTCCAGGTGGGCGTCGTCTATTTCTACGGCGGCATCGCCAAGCTCAATGCAGACTGGCTGGCCGGGGAGCCGCTTAGAAGCTGGCTGCACAAACGCATGGATTATCCGTTGATCGGCCCCCTCTTCGGCCAGGAGCCAGTCGTGGTGCTCATGAACTACGGCGCTCTGTTCTTCGACCTGCTCATCGTGCCGCTCCTGATGTGGAGGCGAACCAGGGTCGTGGCGTTCGCTGGCGTGTTGTTTTTCAACCTCACCAACGCCGTCATCTTTCACATCGGCATTTTCCCCTGGTTCGCCATTGCCCTCTCCACGGTGTTCTTCGCTCCCGACTGGCCCAGGCGGTATCTGATCCTGGAGAAAAATCAGGCGGCGACATCGCCCGACCCCAGGCATTTATCCCGGCCCTTGCTCGCATTCCTCGCGGTTTATGTGTGCTGGCAACTGTTGTTGCCTCTGAGGCACTGGCTCTATCCCGGGAATGTGAACTGGACCGAAGAGGGGCATCTCTACGCCTGGCACATGAAGCTTCGCAGCAAATCCGGGCGGGCGAGATTCATCGTCACCGACAATGCGGGAAACGAGTATAAAATATCCCCCACCCGCTACATCAAAAAGTGGCAGGCGAGGAAAATGGCCGCCAGGCCGGACATGATTCATCAATTCGTCAACTATCTGGGCGATCGGTTGCGGGCGGAAGGAATGAAGGTGTCCTCGATCCGAGTCGACGCCAGGGTATCCCTGAACGGCCGGAGGCGGCAGCGCTTGATCGCCCCGGACGTCAACCTCTTGAATGAGCCGCGCTCGATTTGGCCGAAAGCGTGGATCAATCCCCTGGAGGTGCCTCTCCATGAGCGTCGCCGGAAGGGGAGGAAAAAATGAATTCAGCCATGAATAGTTATAACCTTCAACAGGAGTCCGGATTGCTTCGTTCTCGTCGAAACGGTTCGGCCAGTTTGATCATTCCCATTACGGCTGGCGCTGGCTCAGTTCTCTTGATGAAATTCATGTTTCGTGGAAGTGAATGCTGGATTCGAAACGCTTTGGCAAGGAGAATTTGGATCTGGAACCGAAGGAGGCGGGCATGACTTCACATAAGGCCGAACGCATTGAACCCGCCGATATATCCTCGCAGGACGCTTTTCTTCTCTATGACGGCGAGTGCCCATTTTGCAGCTTTTACGCGCGAAAATCGCGGTTCGAGACGCAAACGGGGCGGTCCTTGAAACTTATCGACGCAAGCCGGGCGCCCGAACTCGTCGATAAGTTGCGACGGGAAGGATGCGACATCGAGGCGGGGATGATTCTCGTCCTGGATGACCGGCGCTATCAGGGCGCGGCGGCGATGACCGCGCTCAAGGCGATGACGAGCGGAGACGACTGGTTTAACCGGCTCATGAGGTGGTTTTCTTCGAATCCACGACGCGCACGCATCCTCTACCCATGGCTCCGAATGCTGCGCCGTGCGGCCCTTTGGGTGAGGGGCAAAGGCAGGTTCACCATTTCCGGTCGGGACTGATTCGCCTTGGTCGGGTAATCTCTGTTATTCGGAAGCCGATAATAAAGCCCACAAAAAGAGCGCGCCGGTGGGGGGTATGATTCGGAGTGGCGATAAAACGCGATTCACCCCCCACCGCATCAGCCTTCGCAAAAAACGCTCGGTTTCTGCGACTCCCCCTCAAGGGGGGAGTGAACTTCAAGACCCTCGAGAGATTAAACCCAACCTTTAAGGTGTTTTTCAACAACCCCCTCAAGGGGGGAGGGAATTGCTCTCTCGCCGGATGGCAAAAACTCTCAAGAGGGGAGTCGTTTCATAAGAATATGTTGATTGAGAAGTCCATTCCCAGACAGGAAGGCATTCCAACAACTCCCCGGGGGGCGTTGTTCTCTGGTTTCGGCATGCCCACCGACTCGGAATTACTCTCGTCTGGCGGGGTGAACCTCGTCGGAAGAAGAGTCTTCCAGGACGGGAGCCAGCAGGTGATGGATAATCTCGGCGACGAATTCGCCGCGCCCGTGCACGCCTGCCTTTGCGTAGAGAGCAGTGGCTTGCAGCCGCGTGGTGTTTTCCTTCACTTGGCGCAGTTCGGCGATTTCGGCGAAGCGGTAACCTTTGATAATCATCCACGCAATTTCTCTTTCACTGGGAGTCAGTTTCCACCCATCCATCTGTACTTCGATGCCGGCGGCAAGCTCGCCTGCGAGCGCCTTGTTTCGGGTCCTCTCCCGTTGAAGGCGCGTTCGCAAGTCGGCGAGATCGCGCAAACTGATAATGAGGACCACCAATACGAAGAGGAATACAATTGCTTCGATAATAAAATGCGTGGAGGCGAACTCCCCCTCCAAAGCTGCGTCGGTGATGAGGTCGTAAACCAGAAATAACGCAGCCGGAAGTAGGATGCCGATTCTGAGAATTACTTGTGAATTGTAATTTTTTAGTATGCTTCTCACATCAGATTGTCCTGTTTGCGGACTTGACTTGCCCTGATTTTCGTTGTGTCGACAGATAAGAACTATATCAAAAGGATAACTTAATTTCACAGCCGTTGAAAATGGATTGATTTCTCGAAATTCACCCGCCCCCGGTGCGCGTCCGCGCCGACTCTCTTCTCTCGAATCCGGGTCGACGCTTTCATGTGGCGTTCTCCCGCCTCGTGGAGTAGAATCACTTCTTTATGCCGCACTGCCTGAGGAGCGAGTGATGTCGAAAAAATATCGATTGTCCGGGTGGATGATATGGGCCGGCGCCCTGGCGCTGCTCGTCGCGGGGGTGGCGGTGGGCCCCGTCACGAATCCGGCGGCGAGCGAGACGAGCGCGTATTCGGAGCTGAGGGCCTTCAGCGAGGTCCTGAGCCTCGTCGAGGAGAACTACGTCAACAAGGTGGACGCCAAAAAACTGATTCGCGGCGCCATCCGCGGCATGCTCCGCACGCTGGACCCCCATACGACTTATCTGAATCCCGAATTCTTCAAGGAGATGCAGGTGGAAACCACCGGCCGCTTCGGCGGCCTGGGGGTGGAGATTTCGATCCGCGACGGCGTGCTGACCGTGGTGACGCCCATCGAGGATACCCCGGCGCACAAGGTCGGCGTGCAGGCGGGCGATCAAATCGTCTTTATCGAGAAAGACCCGACGAAGGACATGCCGCTTCAGGAGGTCGTCAAGAAGCTTCGGGGCAAGCCCGGTACGAAGGTGAAGATCACCGTGAGGCGCAAAGATGTGAAAGAACTGCTCGACTTCACCATCACGCGCCAGATCATCCGCATCAAGAGCGTGCGAAGCCGGATGCTGGCGGGCGATATCGCCTATATACGGGTCCGCAGCTTTCAGAACGGCACGGGTCGGGAAGTCAAGGATGCGCTTTCCTCGCTCATGGGTGAGGGCGCCAGGGCCCTCGTGCTCGATTTGCGGAACAATCCCGGCGGTCTCCTCTCCCAGGCGGTTTCGGTGTCCGACGTTTTCCTGGAGGCGGGCAGCCTGATCGTCTACACCAAGGGCCGCATGACCGATCAGGAGCATCGCTTCACCTCCACGCACGAGGTGCCGGGCGGGAAGATTCCCATGGCGGTGCTCGTGAACGCGGGCAGCGCGAGTGCTTCGGAGATTGTGGCGGGCGCGCTCCAGGATCTGGGAAGGGCCAAGCTCATCGGCGTCAAGACGTTCGGTAAGGGCTCGGTGCAGACCGTCGTTCCGCTCTCGGACGGCTCGGGGCTCAGGCTAACCACAGCGCTTTATTTCACGCCCAAGGGAAGGCGCATCCAGGGCGAGGGAATCGAGCCCGACATCGTCAGCGAGGTGGAGAGAAGCTCCGGCGTCGCGCGCATGATGCGCGAGAAGGACCTGCCGGGGCATCTGCCGAGTGAAGCGGAGAAAAAAGGGGAGGGCAAAGAAGACGCTCCGGGCGGTGAGCAAGCCGGCCCGTCTCAAACCCCCGCCGAAGAAGAGAGAAAAGACACGCAACTCGAGCGCGCCGTCAAATACCTCATGGATTCATTCCTCGACAAGAAGATGGGGGCCTGATCGGCCACATGCGGGCACGGCATCGCCATCTTGGATTCACACTGTAGCCGGCCAGGTTCCTGCGCCTGTCTTCACGAAAAAGAGTTTTCTGTCGGGCTCCCCCAAACGAGCGGGCACAGGGGCCCGCTCCTACGGGTTCGTTGAGTAACGCGAGAGGTTCGTAGGGGCGGACCGGTGTGTCCGCCCTTGGGTGTTCGATCTCATCAGATGCCTCATCAAATCGTAGGGATAGGCCCCCGTGCCTGTCCGCTAAGGGCCTGCGATACCACCGTGTTTTCGTTTCTTTCGTAGGGGTTGCATATGGGGTTGTTGGAAAACCCTGTTTCGAAACAGAGAGCCTTTGACGCTCCCTCATCGGTCGCATCAAACACTCGACTTGCTTGGCCGTCGTATTGTCCTCACCCTGAGTAGCCGCCGAAGGTAAAACGCGACCGAGAAAGGAGCGCTTGTATCGAAGGGCGCTCTCGGTGTGCCCCGTTTGACCCACCCTCCTCGGTCGGGTCAAACCCTCGATACGGCCCTTTACGCCTGCCCGGGATGAGGGGGAGTCTGTAGGGACAGGTCGCGACCTGTGCTCATCCTCTCATCGACCGGAAAAAACCACCGTCATTCCGGCGCATGCCGGAATCCAGAGCGGATGTGTGCGAATATGCGCGGTGCTTCATGCCCTCTCATCGGCAGGAATACGGCGGAAAAGAAATACAAAGGCAAAACCACTGGATTCCGGCATGCGCCGGAATGACGGGCGAAACACGCGCGCCGTAGGGACAACCCCTCCTCGGTGTTGTCCTGCCCCTCGTGGTTGTCCATTTTCAGGGTGGGCGCGGCCTGGACAGGCAAAGGGGCCCACCCCTGCGGATTCATCCCGCCCGTTGTTCCAGGTCCGGCCCTGAGCTAACCTGCCGGGGAACCATCCGCTGGAGGCCCGTCGAACCAAAGGCGGAATGCCGAAAGCATGACAGAGTGCGCCCCGAAAGGAACGCATCTCAAGCCTGGGGCAATCTGCGTGCGGGGTAGCGCACCTGAAACCGGGAGCAATCGGAGGAACGTACGATGCTGAGCAGAAGGAACCGGTTTTCACTTCTTGCGGCAGTCGTGTCGTTCTTGATGATGTTGTCCGGTTGTGGAGGTGGCGGTCAGGGCGCCGGGTCCGTGATTCTGGAGACGAATGAAATCGAAGGCGTTTTGAGCGGCTTGAGGAGCGATGCGAAATCTCCCGCGCTTGCTCGATTTGGTGCTGATCCTCCTCCTCCGGACGTCCCGACGTGTCAGGCGCTTCTATTGGGATGTGAAGGAGGCCTCGGACCGGTTCACTACAGGGCGGTTGGCAAGTTTGACTTTTCCGGCTTTCGTTTCATGGAACGCCGCCGCGGCGTGTCTTTGGCGGAAAGGAGGCGAGTTTCAGGAGGAGGAGGCGATACGACCAGCTACCGTGCCTTGGCCGGCTGGATCGACCATAGCTTTTTCCTTATCGAGACTCCCGGAATCGGGGTGTCTGAAGAAAACCGGGTTTTCGCAAATTACTATGGCGCCTATTCGATAGGAAACGCAATAGATTCGAATCCGGATGTTTTGGCTGGCGCCGCCGCGACGTGGTCTGGGATTATGGTTGGTATCCGTATTGCCGAGCCGGACAGTTTCGTCAAGGGCGACGCCACAATCACGGTATCCAATCCACAAGGAAACGCTGATCTGCTGGTCAATGTCGAGTTCAGCAATATGAAAGACGAACAAACGGGTGCGGATTTTGATGATGTTTCCTGGGAAGGTCTGGCGCTCAAAGACGGTTCGTTCGGAGTCGTTCCTGTCAGCGGCGACGAGGCGGATGCCAGCCGGCATCCTGCGAGGAGAGGGGTTTCCGGCCGGTTCTATGGTCAAAACCATGAGGAAGTGGGCGGCTTGTTCGGTTTCACGACGTCTGTTGCTGAAAATGACGGGGGCAGTGGAGATATTCATGATGTTTCCGGCGCATTTGGAGCCAGACGCGACTAGTCCGGCCGCTGCGTGAAGGTGAAGGTATCTTGTTTTCCATTGCCGTAAATCATTCGGATTCATGACGGCGAAGCCGCGTTTGCCGTAGGGGCAACCCCTCCTCGGGGCTGCTCCACTATTCGCGAAAGTGGGCCGCCTGCGAGTGGTCCCCACCAGGATCGCCGTTCTCTTGTTCATCGAACGAGATAGACCACCGTCATTCCGGCGCATGCCGGAATGACGAACAAAACAGGACTCCCTCGTAGTGGGCCGTTCTTACTTGTGAGTGATCCTCATTCACGAACGCGCGGGCTTGACATTGGCATGATATTCCCTATATTTATTAATCTAATGGATATCACGCCTCGTCCTGGAGGATGTCCGCATGACTGAAGCGTTGTCCCTGATCGATCTGACGCCCGGCGAAATCGAGCGGCTGCCCGCCAGTCTGCGGAGGAGGATCGGTGGTTCCTCGCGCCCGGAGGATTCCCCGCCCGGCGCCTGGCTCCTCGTGGGCGAACGCACGGAAGGCCAGGTGGAACTGCTCGAACGGGCGCTCGAAATGCTGCCTTCTCTTGCGGCCGAGCGCGGATCCAGATTATCCGAGACGAATATCGAGAAAATACTCGACGTGATTCTCTCGGACGCGCCCCGCCCCCGGGTCGAGAATGAGCTCGAAATCGACAATGCCAGGCTGCGCTCCCGGTATATTCAGGAAACGCCCCTTCTGACTGGGGCCGAGGTTCGCGCCGCTTCGGGTCTCAACCCGCGCAACAAGAGCGAGCCCGCTTCCCGCTGGAAAAGGGAGGGCAAGCTGTTCGCAGTGCGCCGCTCGGGGATTGACCACTATCCGGCCTTTCAGTTCGCAGACGGCTCGCCGCGGCCGGTCATCAAGGCGATTCTCGCCGCTTTGCCGAAGGACATGACCGGTTGGCAAATCGCCATGTGGTTCGCATCCGGTAACGGCTGGCTGGACGGCGAGGAGCCGCAGGAACGTCTCTCCGAACCGGACGCCGTCGTCGAAGCGGCCCGCAGTCTGGCCGATCCGGCGGTCGGGTAGGGCATTTCTCCTGGATGTCGATCCGAATACCCCTGTCTGCGCTCGCAGAGCCTAACCTCGTTACACTCGAAGCCGGCGCGCTCGTACACCGGGTGCACGACAGGAATTACGGCGCGGTCGACTTTAACCCATGCAGGGGTTCTCCCACGCGCTTCGCTCCCGTCTACGATGCGGCGGGTGAGTGCGTTCCGTCTCTTTACGCGGCCGACACGCTGGAGGCGGCGATTCATGAGACGATCTTCCACGATGTTCCCGTAGCGGCGAAACGAAAGACCGTTCCCAGGACGCTCGCCCAAAGCCGAGCGCACGCCCGGCTGGAAATCCTGCGGGATTTGCGCCTCGCCTCCCTGCGCGGCCCCGACCTCAGGCGATGGCGCATCGGCCGGAATTCGTTAATCGCCGCCTCGCCCAAGCTCTATGCCGAGACCGCCCGATGGGCGAGCGCCATACACCACCAGTTTCCCGAAGTCCATGGCCTGCTCTGGACCTCGAACCAGTGCGATCCGGACACCGCGTACCTGTTCTTCGGGGACCGCGTCGCGCCGGAGGATTTCCGAATCCTGAACGCGCGCGATGGATTGTTCGACACGACGTTTCTTTCGGACGTTCGCCAGGCGGGCCGAAGATGCGGAATTACCATCACGGTGTAGGTCGACTTTTTCTTTTCTTGTCGTTTGGCCTGCCGAGGAGAGAGGGTTTTCGGTTCGCCGTAGCGGACAGGCCCCTGCGCCTGTCCGGGGTCGTGACCTGTCCAAGGCCGCTCCCCGTGCCGTCGCCGCAGACCCTGAAAGGAACAATAACTCTCAAAATTCCGCCTTCCCGCCCCGCCGGGCGTTGCTTCCCCGCGAAAATTCCCGTATCCCCTTGAACCAGAGCTTGATGAGGTTGGCGCAAAGCGGGGAGTATGAACGTGTATATCCTGGGCGTGGAGACGAGTTGCGACGAGACGGCGGCGGCCGTTTTGGAGTTCGGGGATGGTTCCGCCCCCCGGGTCGCTTCCAACGTCGTGGCCTCGCAGCACGAGATCCACGAGAAATACGGCGGCGTGGTCCCCGAACTCGCGGCCCGCCGCCACGTGGAGATGATAGCGCCCGTCCTGGAGGCTGCCTTGGAAGAAGCCTCGGTTTCGGCGGAAAAAGTCGACGCCGTGGCGGTCACGCGCGGCCCCGGCCTGGTGGTGGCCCTGCTCGTGGGCCTCTCCGCGGCGAAGGGACTGGCGTTTGGCCTGGGCGTTCCGCTCATCGATGTCCATCATCTCGACGGGCACGTTCACTCGCTGTTTCTGCCGGCGGAAGACGGGAGCGCAGCGCCTCCCCCGTTCCCGCATCTGGGCTTCGTGGTATCGGGCGGACATACGGATTTCTACCGCGTGGACGGGCATTCCGGGGTAACGCACCTGGGCGGCACGCTGGATGACGCGCTGGGCGAGGCTTACGACAAGGTGGCGGCCATCATGGGGCTGGGCTATCCGGGCGGTCCCATCGTCGATCGCCTGCACGCGAAGTTTCTGGAGGCGAACGGGAGCGGCGCCGCTCCGGTCGAGTTCCCCCGGCCGCATCTGGCGGACAGGCCCTACGCCTTCAGCTTCAGCGGGTTGAAAACGGCTGTGTTAAACTACCAGAAAGAACAAGGGCTGTACCTGAGCGATAGGAACCTCCCTCCCTGGGCGCGTCCCCAGGAAGTCCCCGAAGAGGTGGCGTGCGCCGTGGCTGCGGGTTTTCAGGAGGCGGCGGTGGAGGTGCTGGTGGAGAAGGTGAGCAGGGTGGTTCGCCGGGAAAAGCTGCCCGCCGTCTCCGTGAGCGGGGGCGTGGCCGCGAACTCGTATCTGCGCAGGAAGCTGGGCGAGCGGGCGTCGCAAGAGGACTGGTCGCTCCATTTCCCCGCGCGCAAATACTGTACGGACAACGCCGCCATGATCGCCTGCGCGGGCGGCTTCAGGCTCAGGGAACGCGGGCGCGAGGCTTTCATGGATTTCACCGATCTGGATGCGGACCCTTCCTGGGAACTGGGAGATGCGTCGGATGGATAGCGTTTTAGAGAGGATGAACTGATGCGCCCCGAAGAAGCGGGCCCGAGCGTAAATGAGGAGAGGCTTGAGGCCGTTCCCCCGCCGCCTGCGGGTTTCGATGCGCCCCTGGATATCGGCGGGGTGAAGCTCGAGAACCGCCTCGTCATGGCGCCCATGGCGGGCTATACGAATCTGCCCTTCCGCACGCTGGTCAAGGCGCACGGCGCAGGGATGGTGGCCACCGAGATGGTGAGCAGCCAGGCCCTCGTTCGCCGGCACAAGAAGACGTATGACTTGATGCGAAACGACGCGGCGGAAAAACCGGTCTCCATCCAGCTTTTCGGCGCGGACCCGGCCCAGATGGGCGAGGCGGCGGCCATCGTGGAAGAAGCGGGCGCCGACATCGTCGATCTCAACTGCGGATGCCCCGTCAAGAAGATTACGAAAAACCAGGCGGGCTCCTCGCTGCTCAGGTACCCCGAGCGGGCGCACGAGATCGTCTCCGCCATGGTGCGCGCGGTGCGCATTCCCGTCACGGTGAAGATGCGCACCGGCTGGGACACCGTAGAGCGGAACTCTGCGGAGGTCTTCGCCAGGGCGGTGGAAGACGCGGGCGCAAAGGCCATCACCGTTCACGGCAGGACCCGGCAGGCCATGTTCAGCGGCGCGGTGGACCTGGACGCCATCGCGCGGGTCAAGCGCGCAGTCAGGGTGCCCGTCCTGGGGAACGGCAGCATCCTGAGTCCTCAGGACGCGATCGCCATGATTCGCCGCACCGGCGTGGACGCCCTGATGATAGGTCGCGGCGCGGTCGGCAATCCGTGGATTTTCTCGCGCCTGCTCCACTGGCTCAAAACCGGAGAATTGCCCGCACCGCCCGGCTTGGCCGAGAAAAAGAACATGGCGCTTCGCCACCTGGGGCTTTTAAGAGAGGTGCTGGGCGAGCGGCTCGCCGCCTTCCACTCCCGGAAGCATCTGCCCGCCTACACGAAAGGGCTGCGGGGAGGCTCGGCGATGCGCGAGCGGGTGAACCGGACCGAGGATATGGACGCCGTACTCCGCGAGGTGGAGGCTTTCTTCGATAATCTGGCCTTGCGCTCCCGGATGATTAGGGCAGGGGAGAGTGCTCATGCGGCTTGAGGGCAGGCGCGCGTTCGTTACCGGCGGAGGTCGTGGCATCGGGCGCGCCATCGCGCTCAAATTCGCAGAGGCGGGCGCGGACGTGGCCGTCGCCGCGAGAACGAGTTCCGAGATAGACGCGGTCGCCGGGGAAATACAGGAAACGGGGCGGCGCTCATTGGCGATTCCCTGCGATGTGGGCGACTCCAAAGCGGTGGACGAAGCCGTTCAGCAAACAAGCCGGGAGCTGGGCGGCGTGGACGTCCTGGTCGCCAACGCGGGCGCGCTCGTACACGCGCCGCTGGGCGAGACCACCGACGCCCTTTGGGACGAAATGATGCGCGTGAACCTGAATGGCGCCTTCTACGCCTTTCGCGCGGCGATCGGCGGGATGAGCGAGCGCGGCTGGGGCCGCCTCATCGCGATCAGCTCGGTGTCGGGCAAGATCGGCGGGCCGAACCGCAGCGCCTACCACGCGGCGAAGCACGGCGTTCTGGGCCTGGTCCGCTCGGTGGCGCTCGAAGCGGCGGCGGCGGGCGTCACCGTGAACGCGATTTGCCCCGGTTTCGTGGAAACGGGAATGGTCGCCACATTTCGGGAAGGTCTAGCCGAACAAACCGAGGGTGGAGAAAGCGCGGAGGAGGCGATGAATCGCTACCGGGACGAGGTCCCCATGGGGCGCTTCCTGGCGCCCGAGGAGATCGCCGCGATGGCCTTGTACCTCGCGAGCGAGGAGGCGGGCGGCATCACCGGGCAGGCCTACACCATCTCCTGCGGCGCGATACAGATCTGAGGCTGACCCTGGCTTGAGACGCGCGCTTCAAGAATCCCGCCCCGGACGGGCTTGTTGAAAAGCCTTTGTTAAGAGAGTAACCCCCCAACCCCCCTGGCAGGGTAATGTCAACCCTCTTGAAGGGGAAACCCCATAAAAGCAACCCCCCCTACCCCCCCTTGTCAGGGGGGCAAGAAAAAGCAAAGCCCCCTCTACCCGGCGGGGGCCCATCTCGGCGGGCGGACATCGCCTTTTTATACCCCCCTGACAAGGGGGGGTAGGGGGGGTTGCTTTTTCAGTCGAGAGAGCGTCGCCTCTACCCCCTAAATGGGGAGTCTTTCAACAATCCTGCCTTGGTCGGGTCCGACACCGTCATTCCAGTTTTGGCTTCCCCTCACTGCGTCGGCGGCGGGGGGGAGAGCAGGGCGTTTTCGCCCGGGCGCGCGCCTCCTGCGAACGTCCGGTGCGGTGCGACCATCTGAAGGTGGCGGATTTTCTTCTTCTCGACCGACAGCACGAACAACTGGCGGCGCGCGTCGTTGTCGGCTCCCATGTCCGTCAGCCCCATGACGCCCTCGAATCCCCTGAGGGAGGCGAGGTGCCGCCTGACGCCTTCCCGCGTCTTCGCCCCCGCTGCGATCGCCGCGAAGATGATTTGCGCCGCGTCGTAACCCAGGGCCGAGAAGATGTCCGGCGTGCGGCCGAAAATGCTCTTGAAATCGTTCACGAAACGCGCCACCTTGGGCTCTGTGGAATCTGCGAAGAATCCATCGACGAAGACCGCGCCTTCCACGTAGCGTTCCCCGTGTTCGAGCAGGCGGGGGTCGTTCCACCCGCTTCCGCCCAGGAGTCTGACCGCGCGCATGTTGTAGAAGAGGACCTGCGGCGCGATGAGCACCGCTTCCTCGTGGCGGACGGGTACGAAGAGCGCCTCGAAGTTCAGCGGGATTTGATACGGGTCCGACCTGCCCAGACCCAGCGAGCGTTTCCTCCTTCTCAATTGGCGATCGTCCATGCCGCCGAGCGCCAGCATCTGCGACCTGAAGTCGGTGGCGTTTTCGGGGAACGAAACGATTTTGACGACCTCGCCCCCCAGGTTCTCCACCGCCTGGGTGAAGGCGTCGGTCAGTTCTATCCCGTCGCGATCCGCCGGGTAGAGGACGGCGAAGCGCCGTAACCCGAGATAGCGGATGGCGTAGGAAGCGACGCCCTGGGCCTGGAGGCGGTTCGTGAGCGAATTGCGAAACACCCAGGGAAAATCCGGCCTCATGCGCATCCTCAGCGCAAACGGGGTGAGCATGGGGATTTTCTGGCGGTTCGCGACTTGGGCTGCGCCTTCCGCCGCCTCGGTGATGAGCGGGCCGATGAGGGCGAGGGCCTTTTCTTTCTCGATGAGTTCGGCGGCCACTTTCGCCGCGTCGCCTGCGGATTGCGCCGTGCTTTTCGTATCGCGGACAGCGAGCTGAACCCGCAAGTTGGGGTATTTCGCCAGACTGTGCCGGAGCGCCAGTCGAATGCCGTCATAGACGCGCCCGCCCGCGGCGCCCAGGGCGCCCGATAGCGGGAGCATGATGCCCACGCGCCCCGAATAGACGGCCATGGGCACTTTCGCTTCCTCCGCTGCGCTTTTTGGGGGCGCATCATCGCGCGCGGTCTTGTCGGGTTTATCCTTTTGCTCGCGATCCGACAGGGCCGCATGCAGATACATCCCTGCAGGCGTGCCGGCGTATTTCTCGGCCGCCGTGCGAAGCCGGTGCGGCGCGATTTCTCCCGCCAGCGCCTCGATGCGCCCGATGAGAATCTTCTTCCCGAAAATTTTCCGGTCGCTCCTCAAGGCGCGCGCGTAGGAGAGCAGGGCGGGGAAGGGTTCGCCCCGCATTTCATAGACTGCTCCCAGGGAGGCTTCGAGCAGCGCGCGTCTTTCGGGGCTGGTCTCCTTGCTCAGGCTGCTTCTCAGGGAAATCCACGCCTCATCGTGCCGGTCGGCGGCCTGGAGGGCGAGACCGCGATAAAACACGCTCTCCGTATACAAGGGTGAGAGGGGAAACTTCTCCTGGAGTTGTTCGAGGCTTTGCGCCGCTGATTCCAGCTCACCGCGCGCGAGTTGGTGTTTTGCGATGCCAAGCAGCGTCTTGTCGGCGTCGGTGGCGGCTGGAATTTTCTCATATTTCGCTCTCAGCCCGGCCAGAGGCGTCCGGGGCAACGCCGGGGCGGGGGCCGACCAGTTTCCGGAGCCTGCGGCCAGCGCCTTTTGCGCGGCGGGCTCTGGCGTCGGCGGGGTTTCGGCCTTCGTTTCTGATGCGGGCATGCGAACGGCGGGCTTGGGCGCGGTCTCTGAGCCTGTGTCCAGCTTGCATCCGGTGAAGAGGGATGCGGCGAGTACGGCGAAGAGCATGAATCTGAATGTGGCGGTGGACATTTTTTTCTCTAGGGCGGACTGGGTCTCACGCGAGGGTAGGAATTGCGGGATAAAGTGTCAAGGTGCGTGAAACGTAAGGGTTGGGTTAAACTCACAGCGATACGATAGTTTTCGTTTTCTCCCGCCGTGGATGCAGCTGTTGAACGAGCCAACAGGAAATTTCGAGGTGGGTGGCCGCCCTCTCCAACCGGTTCCTCGCAAGGAACAAGCGCCGGATGAGCGCGTGGGTGGTTTCCGGTCTGAAGGGGAGACATTCCCGTTCCCCGCGAAAGAAGAAAGCCCCGACGCATTTTTCGTGAGCATGGTCCGGAAGCGGGTGTCCCCGTGGAGAACTGTCGGTATTCCCGCGTTGATGTTCGTGCTGACGCTGCTCTCCACCTTGATGGCGGGCGCGCTTCAGCGCGGCTTTGCGCCGGACGCCGTCTTTTACCGGCCGGCGGCGCTTCTGGCCGGGCTCCCTTTTTCGCTGACGCTGCTCCTGATCCTCGGCGCGCACGAGATGGGCCATTACGTCGCGAGCCGAAGGTGGGGGGTGGACGCGTCGCTGCCCTATTTCCTGCCGGCCCCCTCCCTGCTGGGGACGTTCGGCGCGGTCATCCGCATACGCGGCGGCATCCTGAACCGGAACGCCCTGATGGACGTGGCCGTGGCGGGGCCGCTGGCCGGTCTGGCCGCAGCGGTTCCGGCGCTCATCATCGGGTTGATGATGTCCAGGCTCGCGCCCGGTGGCGGATCGCTCGGCATCGGGCTGGGAACGCCCCTTCTGTTCGACGGCCTCGCGTGGCTGGTTCATGGCCCCATCCCCAAGGGCCAGACCATCCTCCTCCACCCGGTGGCCTTCGCCGGCTGGTGCGGGTTGCTGGTGACGTCGCTCAATCTCATCCCCGCCGGACAACTCGACGGAGGCCACGTCATCTACACGCTCCTCGGGAGGTGGCACGCGAAGATATCGCTCGCCGTGGGTCTCGTCCTTCTGGTGATGGGATACTGGTGGCCCGGCTGGGTTATCTGGAGCGTAATCGTGCTCGCGCTGGGCAGGCGGCATCCGCAACTCATGGACGAGTGGGAGCCTCTGACGCGCAAGAGGCGTATTTGGGGATTTGCGTGTATGATGCTCCTGGTTTGTACGTTCACCCTGACGCCCGTTCGGCTGTTTTAGCCTGTTTCTGGTAGAGAACTACCGTGTCCGACGATTCCATGCCATTGGCCATCGATATCGGGAGTTCCGCCGTCAAGGTGGTGAAGCTCGAAAGGAAAGAGGAGCGCCTCTTCCTCTCGCGGCTGGGTGCGGTATCTCTCGCGCCGGGCGCCGTTCATGGCGGCTTCGTGCATGACCCCGAGGAGGTCGGGCGGGCGCTGGCGGAGTTGCTCCCCGCCGGGGAGGAGGTAAGGAAGGTGGTCGTGGCGCTGTCGGGAAGGGCGGCCACGGTGCGGACGGTGCTCCTGCCCGCCGAAGAGGATTTTCCCGTCGTCGACGCCATCGAAGCCGAAGCGATGCAGGTGCTACCGTATCCCCTGGAAGAGGTGCGCCTGTCTCACCTGCGGATCGGCCAGATCGAAAAACGAACCGAGCGGCTGGACGAGTACCTGATGATCGCCGTGAGGCGCGAGCCGCTCGATGCGCTGCTGGCTTTTCTGAAGCGGGTTCGTTGCGAGCCCGTCATCGTCGACGTGAACTTCCTGGCGATGGAAAGCGCCTTCGAACTCTCCGGAATGCGCGAGGAAGGGGAGATCACCGCCCTGGTGGATATCGGCGGCTACGAAACGCTGGTGAACGTGGTGTGCGACGAGCACACCCTGATTACCAGGGCGGTGCCTTTCGGCGGAGAGGAATTGACGAGATTGCTGTCGAATCGTCTGGAGATCTCCCGTCAGGAGGCGGAGGCCGTCAAGCGGGGAGAGGCGAGCGCCGCCGACCCTGACGCCCTGGAAGACGCCGTGCGGCTGGAAGCACAAAAACTGGCCTTCGAACTGGACAGGACGTTTCGGCTCATGTGGCCGATTACGCCCGCCCCGCAGGTGGAGCGCGTGGTTCTCTCGGGCGGCGGCGCGCTGCTCGAAGGGCTTCCGGAGCATTTGGCGGTGGCGCTCGATGCGCCCGTGGAAATTCTAAATCCCTTCCGCCACGTGGAAGTGTCCGAAGAGGAGTTCGATTCGGACCTCCTGGAATCTCGCGCACCCGCCTCAGCCATCGGCGCGGGGCTGGCGTATCGCGCGGTGGAGTATGTATGAAGAACGTACGGGTTCACCTGGGAGAGCGCTCCTACACGATTCGTATCGGGGCGGACGCGCTCGGGGATATCGGAAAAGTCTGCCTGCGCCATTTCAGGGGCGGTCGGGCGCTCGTCGTGACGGACACGAACGTGGCGCCGCTCTACGCCGAAAAAACGCTTGCTTTGCTCGGGGCGGCGGGCGTTCAGGCGTCTGTGCTCAGGATTCCGGCGGGCGAGGCGAGCAAGTCGATGCGGCAGCTGTCCCGCATACTGGACAGGATGGCCTCCATGCGGCTGGACAGGGGTTGCGGCGCCGTGGCCTTGGGCGGCGGCGTGGTGGGCGACATCACCGGATTCGCCGCGGCCGTCTTCCTGAGGGGGGTTCCCTACGTTCAGGCGCCGACGACGCTCCTCGCCCAGGTGGACAGCGCGGTGGGCGGCAAGACGGCTATCGATCACCGGTTGGGGAAGAACCTCGTGGGCGCGTTTCATCAGCCGATAGCGGTGGTGAGCGACACCTCGTCGTTAAAGACGCTGCCCGAGCGGGAATTCCGGGCGGGGATGGCCGAGGTGGTGAAGCACGCGGCCATTGCGGACGCCCGCCTGTTCGCTTTTCTCGGGAAGAACGAAGCGCGGATTCTCGATCGCGACGAGGACGTGATGGGGCGCATCGTCGCCACGAACTGCCGGATCAAGGCGAGAGTCGTCGAGCAGGACGAGCGAGAGGGCGGCTTGCGCCAGATACTGAACTTCGGCCACACGCTCGGACACGCGGTGGAAGCCCTGGCGGGCTATTCGTCCGCACTGCTCCACGGAGAAGCCGTCGCGATCGGTATGTCAGCGGCGGGCCGGATATCCTGCGCGATGGGCTTCTGTGCGAGCGGGGACGTGGAGCGGTTGACCGCTCTTCTTGATAGTTTCGGGCTGCCCACGCGTATGGAGGAGCCCCCCAAACTCGCAGTCTTGAAGCGGCTGCTCGCCAGCGACAAGAAAACGCGCCGGGGGAGTCCCCGGTTCGTCCTGATGCGGAAAATCGGCGCGGTGGAGCCGGGCGTCGAGGTCCCGCCCCGCTTGTGGCGCGGCGCGCTCGCTGGTTAAGGGGGTTGTTGAAATTGCCTTGGTTGAGGGAGGCCCCAACCCCCTTGTCGGGGTTGTTGAAAAAGTCCCGGCAAGCGAATTTGGGTTGCGCGAACGCCTTTGAATTTCACTCCCCCCTTGAGGGGGAGTCGATGAAGCCGAGCGGTTTGTGCGAAGGCTGAATCGGTGGGGGGTGAATCGCGTTTTATCGCCACTCCGAGTTATACCCCCCACCGAATCGCTTTCGGGCTTACGCCCTCAGCTCTTCGACTCCCCCTCAAGGGGGGAGTGAAATTCAGTGCGCTCCCTCTGTGGAGCTTTTTCAGCAACCCCGTTAATCACGGGTTTGGCGGCTCTCGTTCATTGACGCCGCCGCCCGTGTTATCTACCATTCCTCCCCGGCTTCCATGCGGACTTGATGGAACGCATCTTATTTGAGTGAGCACATGAGAATTCTGCTGTTGAACGGTCCGAATCTCAATCTGCTGGGAACGCGCGAACCCGAGGTGTACGGCCAGACGACGCTGGCCGAACTAGAGGCGGCTCTCGCCCGGATGGCGGCGGATGGGGGAGCGGAACTCGAGTGTCTTCAATCCAACGTCGAGGGAGAACTCGTCGATGCGCTCCAGCGGGCGGGGGGCGCGAAACCGCCCCTGAATGACGTGGCCCCCTCGGGCGAATGCGCCGCCTGCGTCTTCAATCCGGGAGGGTACACCCACACCAGCGTCGCGCTCAGAGACGCGATAGGCGGCCTGGAGTTGCCCGTCTACGAGGTGCACATCTCAAACGTCATGAAGCGCGAGGATTTCAGGCATCGCTCGATGATAGGGCCCGTAGCGGCGGGAAGCGTCATCGGGTTCGGCCTGGCGGGCTACGCCCTGGCCTTGCGCGCGGCGATCAATCTCCACGTCAAGGGGCTGACTTTCCCACTGGAAGAAGAATGAAACAGCGTTTGAGCGCCTTGAGAAAGGCGATGCGGCGCGCGGGCGTCTCCGCTTTCGCCGTCACGAACAGGAAGAATGTCCACTATCTCACCGGCTTCACCGGCTCGGCCGGGGCCTGCCTGATCTCCGCGAGAAGCGCCGTCTTCATCACGGACTTCCGCTACCGTTCGCAGGCGGCGAAGCAGGTGCCGCCCGATTTTCGACGCGCCGAACACGCCTCCCCGGTGCAGGGGATAGCAAAAGAGTTGAAAAAAACGAGGGCGAAAGCGCTCGCCTTCGAGGAGTCGCACGTCGTCCACGGGGTTTTCAGGCAACTACGCAAGCTCATCAAGGGAGCGCGCCTGAAGCCCGTCTCGGGCCTCGTGGAGGGTTTGCGGCTTTGCAAGGACGCAGGCGAGGTTCGAAAACTGAAACAGGGCGCGCGAGTGAACGGGGAGGCGCTGAGCGAGATTTCAGCGTCAATTCGTCCCGGCCGCGCCGAATCGGACGTCGCGCTCAACCTCGAGACCGCGATGAGGCGAAGGGGCGCTTCCGGCGCCTCGTTCGATACCATTGTCGCCTCGGGTCCGCGCTCCGCTCTTCCTCACGGCATCGCCTCCTCCAGAAAACTGAAGCCAGGCGACCTCATCACCATCGATTTCGGCGCCGTGGTGTCGGGCTACCATGCGGATACGACGCGCGTGTTCTCCCTCGGCAAGCCGTCGCCCAAGGCCGATAAGATTTACAAGGTTGTCCTGGAAGCCCAGATGACGGCGCTCGAAGCCGTGAAGCCCGGTGTCTCCTGCGGGGACGTGGACAAGGCAGCCCGCGACGTCATCGAGGCCCACGGCTACGGCGAGGCCTTCGGGCACGGAACGGGCCACGGGGTGGGACTCGACATCCACGAAGCCCCCAGGCTCGGCCCCGGCGTGAAGGAAGAGCTCAGGCCCGGCATGGTCGTTACGGTGGAGCCCGGCATCTATCTGCCCCGCTGGGGCGGCGTGAGAATCGAGGATATGGTGCTCGTCACCGAACGGGGCAAGGAGGTTCTCACCCGTTCGATTACAAAGGAACTCGTTGTTTTGTAGACATTTTCATCATCAGGAGGTTTTTTGAACCGATGCCCTCGACAAGTGATTTTCGTAATGGCCTGAAGATTGAGCTCGATAACGAGCCGTTCATCATCGTGGAGTTCCAGCACGTGAAGCCCGGCAAGGGCGGGGCTTTCGTGCGCACGAAGCTCAAGAATCTGAAAACGGGCCGCGTTCTGGAAAAGACCTTCCGTTCAGGCGAGTCCGTCGGCGACCCCGGGGTCGAGCAGAAACAGATGCAGTATCTCTACCGCGACGGCGACATCTTTTATTTCATGGACACGCAAACCTACGATCAGACAGGCCTTGGGGAGGAAAAACTCGGGCACAGCGTCAAGCTCCTGCGCGAGGAGACGATAGTGGACATCCTCTTCCACAAGGGCGACGCGATCTCGGTCGAAATGCCCACTTTTGTGGAATTGGCCATCAAGAAGACCGAACCCGGCGTGCGGGGCGATACGGCGACGGGCGCGACCAAACAGGCGGAGCTGGAGACAGGCGCTACGGTCACCGTTCCCTTGTTCCTGAACGAAGGAGACGTGCTCAAAATCGACACGCGCACGGGGGAATACATCGAGCGCGTGAGGACGGCCTAGCGTCCATCCCAACTGAGAAAAAATATTGAAAGTTGCTTGTTCATGGCGTATTGTATCCATGAGCGAGGTATACGGTTTCCGAAAAAATCACGAGTGCTGCGAGGGGCGTCACGTGTTGCGTGAAGTCCCCTTGATATCTGCGTGAAACCCTTGAATCTATATTATCCAGCTACCTGAAGGAGACACGTCATGCGCGACAAGCTGTTTACCGTCCTGACCATTCTCGCAGCCGCCGCCTTCCTGGGTACGGCTGCGCACGCCGCGACGCTCAAGCTCGGCGTAGCCGGTCCGCTCACCGGCGATCAGGCGGCGTTCGGCGAGATGCTGAAAAACGGCGCTACGCTCGCGGTCGAGGAATGGAACGCCAAGGGCGGCGTGAAAGTCGGTAAAAAGAAGATGAAGGTGGATATCCTCTGGGGCGACGATCGCCACGACCCGCGGGAAGGGGTGTCGATCGCGCACAAGTTCGTGAACTCGGGCGCCGCCGGCATCGTCGGCCATTTCAACAGTTCGGTCTCCATCCCGGCCTCCACCGTGTATGCGGAGGCGGGCGTCGTCCAGATCACGCCGGCGTCGACGAACCCCAAGCTCACCGAGCAGGGCTTCTCGACGGTGTTCCGCGTCTGCGGGCGCGACGATCAGCAAGGAGAGGTGGCGGCGAACTACATCGTGGACAAGCTGAAGTTGAAGCGCATCGCCATCCTCCACGACAAGACCACCTACGGCCAGGGACTGGCCGATGAGACGAAGCGTTTCCTGGAGAAAAGAGGCGTCAAGCCCGTCTTCTACAGCGGCGTCGTGCAGGGGGATAAGGACTACACGCCCGTGCTCACGGCCGCCAAGCAGAAAAACCCCGAACTCGTCTATTTCGGCGGCATCCACCCGGAGGCCATTTTGCTGGTCAAGCAGATGCGCGAGCGCCTCGGCATGAAGGCGCACTTCATGAGCGGCGACGGCATCGTCACGGACGAGTACTACAAGATCGCCGGCAAATCCGCCGAGGGCACCTATATCACGTTCACGCCGGATCAGACGAAACTCGCGGCGGCCCAGAACGTCATCAAGAATCACCGCAAGCGTTTCGGAAAGGAAGTGGGCGCCTACACCATCTACAGCTACGTGGCCACGAACATGATCCTGAGCGCCATCCAGGCCACGGGCAGCACCAATGGGTCCAAGCTGTCCGCCCATCTGCGCAGCAAGCCCTGGAACACCTCTTTGGGCAAACTCCAGTTCAACAAGAAAGGAGACGTCCTGGAGAGCCCCTACGTGCTCTGGCAGGTGAAGGGGTCGAAATTCGTAGAGATCAAATAGGGCGCACGTCGCCATGTTGAATCGCGGGAGGGGAGGCGAAAGCCTCCCCTTCTTTTTTGTCTGATTATCATGTAAAGATTTCTCTATGTTTGCGCAACAGCTGGTGAACGGCCTCGTCGTCGGCGCGGTTTACGCACTCATCGCCCTGGGCTACACCCTCGTCTACGGCATTCTGCAGCTCATCAATTTCGCCCACGGCGAAATCTACATGATAGGCGCGTACGTGGGCATCGCCGTCCTTGCTGTGCTGGGGACCATGGGCCTCACGCAGACGAGCCTGGCGCTGAGTATCGTTCTCGTCTTCCTCATCCCGATGATCTACTGCGCCGCATACGGAATCACGCTTGAGCGCGTCGCCTACCGCCCGCTGCGCAATGCGCCGAGGCTATCCCCGCTCATCAGCGCGATAGGCATGAGCCTGTTTCTTCAGAACTACGTTCAAGTCGTCCAGGGAGCGCGCGACAAGGCGTTTCCCAACCTGCTCGAACTGGGGAGTTTCCAGCTTTTCGGCGCTTACGTGAACGGGCTTCAGATCTTCATCCTGGTTCTGGCCCTGGGTCTCATGGCGGCGCTCCAGCTTTTCATCAAGAAGACGAAGCTCGGCAAGGCCATGCGCGCCACCGCCCAGGACAGGACGATGGCCTCGCTCGTCGGCGTGAACGTGAACCGGGTGATCGCGGTCACTTTCGCCATCGGCTCCGTGCTGGCCGCCGTGGCCGGCGTGATGGTGGGCATGTACTACGGAATCGTGAACCACCACATCGGCTTCGTTGCGGGTATGAAAGCGTTCACCGCCGCCGTGCTGGGCGGTATCGGCAACGTGACGGGAGCGTTCCTGGGAGGCTTCCTGCTGGCGCTTCTCGAGAGTTTCTGGGCGGGGTACGTCTCCGCGGTTTATAAGGATGTCTTCGCGTTCATGGTGCTGGTTGTCGTCCTCATCTTCCGGCCCGAGGGAATCCTGGGCGGCTCGGGCGGCGAGGCGGACAGGACATGAGCACATACGCGAGAGTCCCGCTCATCGGTCTTTGGTTCGCCTTTCTGGCGCTGCCTCTCGCGGGATGGAAGAACAGTCTCTGGATAGGGCTGGGCTGCGCCGCCGTCGTATTCGTGGTGAGCGCGGCGCGGGCGAGCGCGCAATCAGGCGCTCTGGCGGGGCCGGCGCAGCGCATCAAGACCGGGTTCGCATCCGCATGGGGTTTCATCGAGGAGAAATCCTACGACAAGCGTTACCTTAGCCTGTTCCTGCTCCTCATTATCGCGCTCCCCTGGACCCTCGATCGCTATTCCACCGACGTGCTCGTCATCACCGGCATCTACGTCATGCTCGCCCTGGGGCTCAACGTGGTGGTCGGCTTCGCCGGCCTCCTGGACCTGGGTTATGTGGCCTTCTACGCCGTGGGGGCGTATTCCTACGCTCTTCTGAACAGCTGGTACGGGCTTTCCTTCTGGCCGGCTTTGGGTGTTGGCGTGGCCAGTTCCGCCCTGTTCGGGATCATTCTGGGAATCCCCGTCCTGAGGCTCCGGGGCGATTATCTCGCCATCGTCACGCTCGGCTTCGGCGAGATCATCCGTCTTGTTCTCAACAACTGGGACAACGTGACGCAGGGCCCGAACGGCATCCTGGGCATCGGGCGCCCCTATCTGGGCGAGATGCGCCTCTACAAGCCCATGCACTTCTACTACCTCGTCGTGGTGTTATGCATCGTCACCATCTTCATCGTGAACCGTCTCGACAAGAGCCGCCTGGGCCGCGCCTGGGCCGCCATGCGCGAGGACGAGACGGTGGCCGAGTGCATGGGCGTCAACATCGTCTACACGAAGCTCTCCGCCTTCGCCTTCGGAGCCGCCTGGGCGGGGTTCGGGGGCGTCGTTTTCTCCGCGAAGCAGACGTTCATCTCGCCGGAGAGTTTCACGTTTTTCGAATCCGTCATCATCTTGTGCATGGTGGTGCTGGGTGGCATGGCGAGCATCCCGGGCGTGATGCTCGGTGCGTTCATCCTCACCGTGCTGCCCGAGGTTCTCAGAGAACTCACGCTTTTCCGGCCCATGCTCCTGGGCGGCGCCATGGTGCTCATGATGGTGCTGCGGCCTCAGGGGCTGCTCCAGGCAAAGGGCCAGCGCCACCATCTCGAACGCGATAAACCTGAAAGCAAAACAGGGGCGGGGCGATGAAACCAATCGTGCGTCTTTTGATGCTGAAAAAACTCACGCGGCGCTTCGGCGGCGTGGTGGCGCTCGACTCTCTGGACCTGAACGTGCACGAGGGCGAGGTGTTAGGCCTCATCGGCCCGAACGGCGCGGGCAAGACGACGGCCTTCAATGTGGTGACGGGCCTTTACGCGCCCACCGAGGGCGACGTCATCTTCAAGGGGAAAAACCTCGTGGGGCTCAAGCCCAGCGCCGTTACGAGCCGGGGCATCGCACGCACGTTTCAGAACATCCGCCTGTTCCGGGGGATGACGGTGCTGGAAAACGTCCTCGTGGGACGCCACTGCAAGATGCGCACCGGCCCGGTCGGCGCGATTTTCAGGCTCCCCGGCATGGTGGCGGAGGAGCGCCGGGCGGTAGACGAGGCCATGGAACTGCTCGAGTTCACGGGCATCGCCGCCTATGCCTCGGGTATGGCGGAGGCGCTCTCCTACGGGGATCAGAGAAGGCTCGAGATTGCCCGCGCCCTGGCGAGCGAGCCCGGCCTCCTGCTGCTCGACGAGCCCGCCGCGGGTATGAACCCTCGCGAGAAGAGCGTGCTCAACGAACTGATACTGGCGATCCGCGAGCGCGGCGTCACCATTTTGCTGATCGAACACGACATGAAGGTGGTCATGGGCATCTCGGATCGCGTGGTCGTCCTCGACCACGGGGAGAAGATAGCGGACGGGACCCCCGCCGAGGTGCGGCGCGACCCCAAGGTGCTGGAAGCCTATCTGGGGACTTCCCATGCTTGAACTGAGGGATGTCCATTTCTACTACGGACAAATCCATGCGCTGCAGGGCGTGTCGCTGGAGGTGCGCTCGGGGCAGGTCGTCTGCCTCATCGGCAGCAACGGGGCGGGCAAGTCCTCCACCTTGATGGCGATCAGCGGCGTCAACGCCGTCTCCCGGGGCGAGATACTGCTCGAGGGCGAAGCCATCCACGCGCAGGAGCCGGACGACATCGTGAGGCGCGGCATCTGCCAGGTGCCCGAGGGCAGGCGCATCTTCCCGCATCTGACCGTGCTCGAAAACCTGGAGATGGGCGCTTTTCTGAGAAACGACGCCGGAGGCGTCAAGGACGACCTCGATTACGTCTGCTCCCTGTTTCCCGTGCTGCACGAGCGGCGCGGCCAGCGGGGCGGGACGCTCTCGGGCGGGGAGCAGCAGATGCTGGCCATCGCCCGCGCGCTGATGTCAAAGCCCAGGCTTCTCCTGCTCGATGAACCCTCGCTCGGCCTCGCGCCCCGGATCATCGAGACCATCTTCGGGGTCCTGGCGAGAATCCGCGATGAGGGGACGGGCATTTTCCTCGTCGAGCAGAACGCGCACCTGGCGCTTAATTTCTCGGACTGGGCCTACGTGATGGAGACGGGGCGGATCATCATGGGTGATGAGCCCGCCGTCCTGCGCGATTCACCCGCCGTCCGCGAAGCCTATCTGGGCGAATAGGGAGGCTTTTTTCGCCGCTCGCGCTTTCGGGTTTTATGAAATAATCCTGATTTCGTGATTGGGCGAATGGAACCAACCGGGGAAGGAGACTGCACTCCCAGTTGTAGAGCACTCCACAACAATTCCCCCCTTGAAAGTCGGGCATCCCGAGGGAAATGCCCGATGAAAAAGCCCATATAGAGAGCCTGCAAGTAGATGGGTTGTAGGGACAGGCCCCCGTGCCTGTCCGAGGTTAGTTCGATGCCCCCGCGCTTTTCCATGCGAAGCGCAACCACGGGGATGGATATATCCGATACGGGCGGTCACGGAGGGCAGGGCGGCCACAGGGGGCCGCCCCTACGGGTGAATGCGGTTTTTGATCGTCATTCCGGTGTCGGAGCCGATTGATGAATGAGGGTTCGACGAAATCCAGGGACTTTGCTTTTGTAATTGACTTTCCGCTTTATCGTTTTTCTTGGGCGTCCTGAGATTCGGTAACTCCGTCTGCTCTGGATTCCGGCATTCGCCGGAATGACGGTGAAAACTCTCAAATGGGAGCAAGAACACCTTAGGGGGACTTTTCCAACAGCCCCTTCCGCAAAGCCTGCCAGCGCGAAAAAAGCCCTCTCGTCCTTGCCCGCCCGCCCGCTTCGGCCTAAACTTCGGGGCGTATCCCTTTTCCACAACCATTCGGGAGGAAAGTTTGCATGATCTACGAAATGCGCACTTATCGGTTGACCGTCGGCGGTGTGGCCGAGTTCGAGGAGAATTTCGCTAAAGTCATCGACAAGAGGAACGAGGTTTCTCCGATTATGGGATTCTTCCATACCGAGGTCGGGGACCTGAACCGCATCAGGCACATCTGGCAGTACGAGAGCATGGACCACCGCGCCGAGGTGCGGGCGAAGACGATGAGCCAGGACTGGTGGCCGCCGCCCAACGGGCATCTCATTCTCGAGCAGGAGAGCAAGGTGATGACGGCTCCCCCGTTCCGGCCCGAACCGCGCCTGGGGGCGTATGGCAGCGTATATGAATTCAGAACCTACACCGTGCAGCCCGGCAAGACGGGAGAAGTCCTGAGCCGCTGGACCGAGCACATCGCGGCGCGGGAAGAGCTCTCCCCGCTGGCGGCGCTCTTCATGACCGACGTGGGGCCGCTCAACCAGTGGATCCACGTCTGGGCGTATGAGGACATGAACCATCGCGCCGAGATTCGCCAGAAAGCGCATGAGCTGCCGAACTGGCCTCCGGGCTCGCGTCCGTTCCTGGACACGCAGAATTCAGAAATCTGGATGCCCTCTTCCTTCTCGCCCATGCACTAGGCGAGCATCGCTACCCCGTGGTGAACAGGTAGAGCAGGGCCAGTGCGCCCGCGCCCCAGCAGTAGTAGCGAAATCGCGCGAGGTTGCCGCCCTTAACGAGCCGGATGAGCCAGCCCAGGGCGGCTGTCCCCACGATAGCCGCGGCCAGCGCGCCGACGGCGAAGGGGAGCAGCTTCGCGCCGAGCGGGCCTTCCAGGTCTTTTATCTTGAGCGCGAAGGCGCCCAGGATCGCGGGTACCGAGAGTAAAAAGCTGAAGCGCGCGGCCTGCTCACGCGCCACCCCGCGCATGAGCGCGGCGGCGATGGTCGCCCCCGAACGCGAGATTCCCGGAATGATGGCGAACGCCTGGAATACGCCGATGATGAGGGCGTCCTTGGCCGTCATTTCGGCTTCTCCGCGGCCTGCGCCCTCCCGGGGTTCGCTCAGGCACAGAATGCCGCCCGTCACGAGCAGCGCGCAGGCGGCGAGCCTGGGCGAGGCGAACATCTCTTCGACCAGACCACCCAGAAAAACACCCACAATCCCCGCCGGGACCGATCCCAGAATCAGGAGCCAGCCGGTTCTTGCCGCGCCGTCGCCTGAATCTTTGCCCGCCAGGGACGAGACCCAACCCCGGGCGATGCGCCATAGGTCTTTTCCGTAGAAGATGAGGACGGCGGCGAGCGTGCCGACGTGGAGCAGGACGTCGAAGAGCAATTCGGGTTCTTTCATCCCCAGAATGCTCTGGCCCAGAACGAGGTGTCCCGAACTGCTCACCGGCAGAAACTCGGTCAGGCCTTGCACGACGCCGAGAATGAGGGCGTGTTCCCAGGGCATGTTCAATCTTCCGGTGGACGGTTCATAGGAATCTGACGCCGTCAGGCCCAAGGTTTTTGACCATCTCGCCGATTTTTTCCGCATCCTCAATTGAGCAGATGAGAAGCGCGTCGTCCGTCTCGACGATGATGACGTCCTCGACCCCGACTGCGGCGACGAATTTCTTGTTCGAGCGGACAATCAGGTTCTTCGCGCCGATGGCTTCGGTTTTGCCTCCCCTGGGCAGTATCCACACGTTTCCGTCCTCATCGCGCGGCAGGACGCCTCGTATAGCGGGCCATGTGCCCAGATCGCTCCAGCCGACGTCGGCCGGCAAGACGATGAGTTTCCGCGATTTCTCCATCACCGCATGATCGATGCTGATGGACTCGCACTTCTCCCAGGATTTCGCGAATGCGGCTGCGTCGCGCTTCAGTAGTGCAGATGCCGCCCGGCTTAGCGTTGCGCTCAGGCGGGGCTGGTGGACTTCCAGTTCATCGACCAGGTGTGCGGCCTGGGAGACGAAGATGCCGCTGTTCCAGTAATGTTTGCCGGAAGAAGCATACCTCTTGGCACGGGCGAGTGGGGGCTTTTCCCGGAACCTTTTCACGCGGAACGCCTCTGTTTCGTCTTTGGTAGTGACGCGCCCGCCCCGCTCGATGTAGCCGAAACCGGTCTCGGGCGAATGGGGCGCCACCCCGAGCGAGACGATTGCCTCATGCTCACCCGCCAGACGCGCCCCCGCCTTTATGAGTTGTCGGAATTCTCTCGTTTTTTCGACGAACTGGTCTGCGGGCACGGCGCACATGAGCGCGCCCGGCTCTCTCGATTCGATGAGGCGGGCCGCCAGGCCGAGGCAGGGCGCGGTGTTTCTCCCCGCAGGCTCATGGACGACGTTGCGCTTGGGGATATCGAGGTTCCTCAATAATTTCCGGTGCGCGGCCGAGGCCATGATGAGTGTTCGCTCGGGCGGGGCGAGGCCGCGTATGCGTTTAAGCGTCGCATCAAGCAGCGTGGGGCCTGCGTTTTGGGGAGGAATCCCCCCGCCCGGGGGCAGGAATTGCTTGGGCTTCGACTTTCTGCTCACGGGCCAGAAGCGCGTTCCCGCGCCTCCCGCCATGATGACCGCCCACAGGGGCGTATCGCGCCTGGTCACTGGAAGAGCCCTTTGAACAGGAGAAAACCGCCCAAAAGCAATACGATAAAGATGATGGTCAATAAATTAAAGCGGCGATCGATGAAACTTCGAATCGGGGGGCCGAAGCGGTGGATAAGCGCGGCCTCGATGAAAAAGCGCGCCGAGCGACTCAAAATTGACGCGATGAGGAAAACGAGGAAATTGATTTCGAACGCGCCCGCCGAGATGGTGAAAACCTTGTAGGGGATCGGCGTGAATCCGGCGATCGCCACCGCCCATGCGTCATAGGCGCGGTAGTATTCCTGAACGATCTGGAATTTATCCGCTACGCCGTAGAACGCGATAATGGGCTCGCCGACGCTTTTCAGGAGATAAAAGCCGATCATGTAGCCCAGCGCGCCGCCCAGGACGGAGAACGCCGAGCAGACGGCGGCGTAGAGATACGCCCTTTGCGGCCTGGCGAGCGCGAGGGCCATCAGGAGCGGGTCCGGCGGGATGGGGAAGAAGACGGATTCCGTCGTCGATACGACGATGAGGGCGGGCAGGGCGTAGCGCGAATCCGCCCAGCTCAGCACCCACTCGTAGAGCGCGCGGAGGCTACGCATCCGGAAGCGTGACGGCGGGGTATTTTTTTATCTCTTCGTATACTTCGCTCTGGTATGCCTGCAGGGAGGGTTCATCGAGCGCCTCGAAACGCATGACGAGCACGGGTTGCGTGTTCGAGGCCCGTATGAGGCCCCAGCCTTTCTCGAAATTGATGCGCGCCCCATCTACTTCAATGGTATCGTAGAGGTTCTTGAAGTGATTCTTTAGGTTTTCGACGATCTGGAATTTCTCCTCGTCCGGGCACGCGACCCTTATCTCGGGCGTCGAGACCGACGTGGGGATTTTAGACACCCGCTCGGCGAGCGTTTCGCCGGAGTCGCAGAGAAGATGCAGGAGCCTGGCTGCCGTGTAGATGGCGTCGTCATAGCCCAGATACCCGTCCACGAAGAAGATGTGGCCGGAGAGTTCGCCGCCCAGGGGGGCCTTCTCCTCCACAATCTTGGCGCGTACGAGCGAGTGCCCCGTCGCGCTCATCACCGGACGCCCGCCCATCTGCTTCACGGCGTCGGCGAGGCGAGATGAGCACTTCACGTCGAAGACGATGGCCTCGCCGGGGCTGCGCGCCAGAATGGGCGCTGCGAGCAGCATGAGCAGTTCGTCGCCCCAGATGATTCTGCCCGTGGCGTCCACCGCGCCGATGCGGTCCCCGTCGCCGTCCAGTCCGATGCCCGCCTCGGCGCCCGTCTCGCGCACCTTCGCTATGAGGGATACAAGATTTTCAGGCACCGTGGGGTCAGGGTGGTGATTCGGATAGGAGGCGTCGGGCTCGGTGAAGAGCTCCACCACCTCGGCGCCGATTCTTCTCAGCACCTGGGGCGCCAACGTGCCGCCTACCCCGTTTCCCGCATCGACGACCACCTTGACGGGCCGCGAGAGCGCCAGGTCCTTGGACGCCCGCTCGATGTATTGGGGCCGGATGTCGATTTCCTCGAACGCGCCCCGCACCTCGGCCCGGTGGATCCGGTCCTCCTCGATGATTTTTCTGATTTCCTGAATTTCAACGCCGTGAATCGCTTCGCGCCCCCGGGTGATCTTGAAGCCGTTGAATTCAGGCGGGTTGTGCGATCCCGTGATCTGCACGGCTCCCGCCACGTCGAGGTGGTGCGTCGCGAAGGAAACCACCGGAGTGGGAACCATGCCGATCCCGATGACCCGGCAGCCCGAGGCGGTGAGGCCCTTTTGGAGCGCTTCGTAGAAACCGGGGGAGGAGAAGCGGTTGTCGCATCCGACGGCTATGGCGGCCCCCTGTGAGCCGCCCAGGTGCGTGCCGAGAGCGCCGCCGATGGTCTCGACTGTCCCGGTGGTGAGGTCTTTCTCCACAACGCCGCGAATGTCGTATTCCCTGAATATGAGCGGGTTGATGCCGGGCACGAAAAACTCCTGTTCCGGGCGAGGACGCATTTTCGGAAAGCGGGCGAATTATTGCACCCCCTTCTTCGCCGGGCAACCTCATTTTCAATCCCTCCCTTTGTTCTTCCCCGTCGTGAGGGGGTATAATGCGCCTACGACCGCCTGTGCGCAGAAACTCTCTACGCCTTCTGGATGGTTCGGTTATTGAAAATCTTGAAATTCAGTAATTATTCTTCTCTACATGACGGGAGATTTTCGAGTTGACCGCAGATACGGGTCCATTGAGCGAGCGAGTAATGATAAAGCTGGGGCGCGGCTTCGTGGGTCTTCTGGTGCGCGTATTCACCAGGATGAAAATCAGCGGAATGGAAAACATCCCGCCGGGAGGGAACATCCTTTTTTTGAGCAATCATATCTCCGCGCTCGACGTCCTGGTGATCCCCTGGGCCATCTACCTGAAATATCCTGAAGAACTGCTTCGCCAGGCGGGAAAAGAAGAGCTTTTCGATCTCCCCGTCGTTGGCTGGATACTGCACAAATGGCGGGGGTTCCCCATCAAACGGGGCGGGGCGGACAGAAAGTCCATCCGAATGATTGAGGAATACATCAAAGAGGGAAAAGTGATCCTCTACCCCGAGGGCACGCGGAGCCGTGACGGGAGGCTCCTGCGGGGAAACCGGATGGTGGGCCGAATCGTGAGAAACACCACCCCCACGGTCATTCCCGTCTCAATCACGGGGGCGGACCGGGTGATTCCGGTGGGCAAGACCCTGCCCCGCCCGGGTACGAGGGTCGAGTTGCGATTCGGCGCCCCGATGGATTTAAGCGGTGAGTATGCAATCGCCAACACGAAAGAGGCGAGCCAGAAGATTATCGATCGCGTCATGATGGCGATTGAGGAACTGCAAAACGGGGAAATCGCCGAAATTCCAGAGAAAAAGGGCGCTGCAAGTGAGTAGGGGACCCTTCTCGAAGCCCAGAAAGTTTTCATCCATCCTGAGAGAGGTGCGCCAGAAAGAGCCGTGGGGCAAGAGGCTGGCGAGGAATTTCGTGTTTCGAATCTGGCCGAGGGCCGTGGGTGAGGGCATCTCACGGGCGGCGCGGCCGGTATCTATCAGGAAAGGTTGCCTCTATGTGGAAGTTGCGGACTCGAGTTGGCTGTATGAACTCGAACTGAGAAAACAGGATTTGATGGCGAGAATCAATGAGCACATGGAGGATTCTCGCATCGACGAGATTCGCTTCAGACTCTCGAACGCAGGCCTCACCTTTGATGATGACGACGAGGAGGATGAACAGGCTGCGTCTTCTCGGAGAGCGACGCCGATTTCCTCCGGCGATGACGCAGCCATAGAGGACGCCATCGCCGACGTGGGGGATGAGCAATTACGCCGAGCAGCGGAAAAACTCATTTGCCACATTCGTACGCATGGAAATTCCTAATTATGATAATATCCGGCGCGAGAAATAGTTGGAGAGGTTGCATTTTATGTTGAAATTCTACGGTAAGCTGATATTGCCCCTCGCCCTGATCCTGGCTGGGTGCGCGCCCCTCGAACCCGAGGTGATACCCGCCGCGCCTGCGCCAGCGGTCAAGCTGCGTCCGCTTTCAGACAAAATAAAGGGTACGTCGAAGTCCTATTTTCATTTTATCGCCGGGTATCGGGAAGAATTGGCCGGGAACCTCAAAGAAGCGGAAACGTCTTATGTCCAGGCGGACATGTACAATCCGAGCTCCTCTTTTCTGTCGACTCGCCTGGCGTCGCTTCTCGTCCGTCAGGGGGAACTGACCGAGGCCGAAAAATACGCTCTCAAGGCGACGGCGCAGGATGCGAAGAACCTGGAGGCCCACTTCGTTCTGGGGGGCATATACGCTTCGAGGATGAAACTGGACGAAGCCGTCGCGATTTATAAGAAAGTGCTGAAAATGAGTCCCGATCACCAGCAAACGCGCCTGCTCCTGGGCAGCGTCTATCTGGATTTGGGCAAATACTCCGAAGCCGCCGAGACGCTGGAGGTCCTCGTCGAGTCGGGGAAAAGGCCCATTCTCGGCAGGTATAGTCTCGCGCAGGCCTATGCGGGCTTGAAAAAATACGCCGAGGCGGAGAGAGAAATTTTTACACTCCTGGAGAGACAGCCCAGATTCATGCGCGGCAGGCTCCTGCTCGCCAGGCTCTATGAGGCGCAGGAAAAATTCGAAGAAGCGGAAGCAACCTACAAAAAAGCGCAAAAAATCGAACCCGGCAACCGAATCATTCGCTCTCGCCTGGGGCAGCTCTACATCCGAAAGAAGAATATGAAGCAGGCTCTGGAAGAGTTCAAAGTGCTCCGCTCGGAGGAACCCGACAACGTGAGTGTGCACCGCACGCTCGGTTTTTTGAACTTCGATCAAAGAGAATTTCAAGATGCGCTTCGGGAATTTCGATTCGTCCTGGCGAGGAATCCGAAAGACGAAATGGTGCGCAAGTATGTCGCGAGAATTTATGAAGAACTGAAGCAATATAAGCGCGCCGAGGAGGAACTTCTCGAGTTATTGTCTTTATTGCCCAAGTCGCTGGACGGGCACATCCAACTCGCCTGGTTGTACATCGACCAGAAAGAGTGGAAAAAGGCGAGCGACATTCTGGATAAGGCCGTAAAGCACCATCCCGAGGAAGGACGGTTGCATTATACGCGCGGTTTGGCGCTCTCCAGACAGAAGCAGTTCACCGAAGCCCTGCCCCATCTTCAAAGAGCGGTGACACTGGAGCCCGACAGAGAGGGTTATTTGTATTCTCTCGCCTCGGCGTTTTACGAGCTAAAGCGTTGGGACGACGTGGAGGCGACGACGAGAAAAATCATTCGAATAAACCCGAAGCATGCGAATGCTCTGAACTTGCTGGGCTATATGTTCTCCGAACTTGATAAAAATATCGCTGAAGCGGAAAAACTGCTGGACCGCGCCTTGGCGATCGAGCCGGAGAACGCCGCTTTTCTCGACAGCATCGGGTGGATCTACTACCGTCAGGGCCGCTTAAACGAAGCACTCGTAAAGGTGCGTCACGCGGCGACGAAGATGCCCAAGGACGCTGTCGTCCTTGATCACTTGGGCGACATATATTTTGCCTTGGAAGACCTCGGAAATGCGCTTCTCCACTGGAAGCGTGCCTCCGAGGCGGACCCGAAAAACGAAAAACTGAAAAAAAAGATTCAAAAGTACCTACAGAAAAAGGATAAGCCCCTCATGTAGGGGCACCCGATTCCTTGAACATTTGGCTACGCCCTCTGTTTCCCGCCCGGATTTTCTCGACTTCTCTCACATGGGACATTTGGTATTTGATTAGCTTGCGTATTTGTCTGGTATTTTTTTGCTTCGCGATAGCCGGTTGCGCGCTCCTGAAAACCGGACAAGTGGAGGAAGTCGCACCGCTCGATATGTCACGGGCGGAAATCATGGCCAAGCTGAGGCAGAGGCGATATCTCCGTGCGTACCGGGGCATGACATTCATGCAGTTGCGCTATCACGGCGATCGCTCGCAGGCGAGACACGAGAACCCCTTGGTTCCACAGGGTACGTTTGCCGGTAACGTGGCCCTTGTCCTGAGAAAGCCCGACTCGCTGCGGATGGAGCCGCTCTCTCCGTTCGGCACGCCTTTGGTGGTGGTCGTCGCGCATGGCGCCTCGTTTCGCGCTTATTCGCCTTCGCGCAACGCCATTTACATGGGCAGGACGGACAGGCGGGGAATCGAGGAGATTCTTGGAATCCCGCTGAACAGCGGGATTTTCATCAAGCTTTTGCTGGGGGACTGGGCGGCTGTAATGGGAGGCGAGGAAAATCTCGAATTGAAAAAGCCGGGTTCCGTCTATGTGCTCGAGACGAAGAGGGGAGCCGGAGGAGCGCTTTCGGGTTTTGTCGAATTGGAGCCTCGCGGTCTTCATCCCGTGAAAATGGAACTTCGCACGCAGCGGGGGGCAGTCGTTGTTCACTATGGCGAGTTTGTCAAAACCGCGAACGTGTGGCGTCCCTCACAGGTGGAGATCCTCGGGCCCGATGGAAAGAACCGGCTCCACATCTCCTACCCGACGGATGAGGACGTGATGGACACGACGCTTCCGGACGAGTTATTCCGACTGGAGCCTCCCCGGGGCGCCAGGACGCTGTGGCTGGGAGGATAGCCCGTTTCATGAGCGGCAAAGATGTTTCCGAAACCGTGGCCTTGAGAACGCCTGCGAAAATCAACCTGCGCCTGAGGATCCTGGGTCTGCGCGCCGACGGCTATCACGAACTCATCACGTGGATGCAGCAGGTATCGCTGTATGACGAGGTTCGAATCGAGCCGGGCGGCAAGAGGATTCTTGTTTATACGGATAGGACTGATGTTCCCGGCGGCAGAGAGAACATCGTGCATCGCGCGGCTCGGGCTTTGCGGGAAGCATCGGGACGCGATGCGCTCGGTGCGCGCATCTATCTGAAGAAGAACATCCCCGCGGGTGCAGGCCTGGGCGGGGGGAGCGGCAACGCGGCGGGAGCGCTCTGGGCGCTGAACCGGGCCTGGCGCCTCGGTATGCGCAAGGCGGAATTGAGCGAAGTAGCCGCGCGCGTCGGCTCGGATGTCCCGTTTTTTCTCGGTGGACCGGCGGCGGTTTGCCGGGGCAGGGGCGAGCGTGTCGAGACGAAAGAAGCTCTGAGGAGCGGCTGGTTTCTATTGGTCAAGCCCCCCGTGGTTTTGTCCACGCACGAAGTCTATGGCTGGTCTCGTGCAAAACTGGGCGGGGAGGGACGAGATTTCGACGAAACAAGCGGTCTGGTGCGCCTCGGGAAGTATGAATACGGCAATGATTTGCAGAAAATCGTCTTTCCGAAATTTCCCCGGCTCGAGAGCCTGTGTGAGGAGCTCTTACGCCAAGGCGCCGTTAGGGCCATGATGAGCGGCAGCGGCTCGACGATTTTCGGCTTTTTTCGACGGAAAGGGGAGGCCGAGCGGGCGGCAATCCGTATCAGGAAGAGTGAAAAGGGGGAGAATTGCGAATGTTTTCTCACGACTCCGCTTCAGGAGACGTGGTATTCGAAAAAAAACTGAAAAGTTAGGGGAAATTTCTGAAAAAACGGGAAATAGAGAGAATTTCGCCTCTCACCACTTGCCTCCGCCTGGAAAATCAAGTATCAAAAATCGCTCTTTGTGATTGAATGAACAATACAATGTGAGCAGGAACGGTGAATGGACATCAGTTAAAGGTCTTCGGCGGGCGATCGAATCCGGCACTGAATCAGAGTATTTTTGATTCTTTGTACATCCGGCCCGGCTCGATAGAAATCATCGATTTCAGTGACGGGGAAACGTTTGTCCGAATAAACGAGAACATCCGGGGCGCGGACGTGTTCGCCGTACAGAGTCTGTGTTCTCCCGGGAATGCGAACCTGATGGAAATGCTCATCATGCTCGATGCGTTCAGGCGCTCATCGGCCGAGCGCATCACGGCGGTGATCCCCTATTTCGCGTACGCGCGCCAGGACCGGAAGGTGCAGCCGAGAGTGCCCATTACCGCGAAACTCGTCGCCAACCTTCTGGCCGCCTCGGGTGCGGACAGGGTCATCGCCATGGATTTGCATGCGGGCCAGATACAGGGGTTTTTCGATATTCCCGTGGACCATCTCTATTCCGCGCCCATCATGATAGAGTATTTCAAGAAGAAGGAATTGAAGGATTTGGTGGTCGTCTCGCCCGACGCCGGAGGCGTGGAGAGGGCCCGTGACTACGCGAGGAGGATGAACGCGAGTCTCGGCATCATCGATAAGCGGAGGGAGCGGGCGAACCACTCGGAAGTCATGAACATCATCGGCGACGTGAAAGGATGCGACGTTCTGGTCGTGGATGATCTTTGTGATACGGCGGGCACGATCAGCCAGGGCGCCGATGCGCTCATGGCGGCCGGCGCGCGGCAGGTATACGCTTGCTGCACGCACGCAGTCTTGTCGGGCCCGGCGGTGGAGAGAATCGAAAAATCGGGCATCGTCGAATTCGTCGTGAGCGATTCGATACCTCTTTCGGATAAAGCGAAAGGCTGCTCTCGCATTAAAGTCCTGGAGGTGGGGAGGCTTTTGGCCGAGGCGATCCGCCGGATCCACGAGAATGCCTCCGTGAGCAGTTTGTTCGAATAACTATTCTGCTGGACGGAATATCTGGAGCGAAAAATGGAAAATTTGTCACTCTCGGTGAATAAAAGAGCCCTAAAAGGAAAGAGCGGCGCCCGTGCGGTAAGAAAAGCAGGCAACATACCGGGCGTCGTGTACGGGATTAAAGATTCCACACCCTTGACCATCAGCCCCAAGGAACTGGAAGCCTTGCTCGGTACGAGGGCCGGCGCCAACGTCATCTTCCAACTCAACGTCGAGGGCGAAGCCGCCTCGGACCGCCCCGTTATCGTAAAAGAGCTTCAACGCGACCCGATGAAGGACACAATTGTCCATGCGGATTTTCTGGAAATCCGGATGGACGAGAAGATCGAAATCGCCGTGCCTCTATCCTTGTCGGGTGAGTCGCCCGGTGAAAAAATGGGTGGAACAGTCTCTCAGTTGCTGCGCGAACTGGAGGTATCCTGTTTGCCGAACGCCATCCCGGAGCAGATCGAAGTCGATGTTTCGGAGGTGGAAATTGGCGATGTGATTCACGTGCGTGATCTGCTGATTCCCGAAGGCGTTGAGCTGGTGGCCGACCCCGATGATCCCGTCATGACGGTTATGGTTCCGGTCGAAGAAGAGGAAGAAGAGGTCGAGGATGAATTTGATGTCGAAGGCGAAGGAGAAGATGCGCCGGATGCCGAGGCATCAGATGACGAGGGGGACAAAGCGGCTGAATCTTCCGACTGATGGTTCGTGCGGGAAGCCGGCAATAATGAGACTGGGGTGTAAATGGCTGCCGCTGTCTTGATCGTCGGTCTTGGCAACCCCGGTTTAGAGTATGCGCTGACGAGGCACAATCTGGGGTTCTGGGCGGTGGATAGAATGGCCCGCGCCCATCGCGTTTCGGTGAATGATTCGAAATACCATTCCGTCCTGGGCAGTGGGTCGCTCAGGGGGTGGAAATTCATACTCGCGAAACCTCAGACGTTTATGAATTTAAGTGGCAAGGCCGTGAGGGCGCTCCTTCTCGGAGAAGGGCTGGCGCCTGAAGATTTACTTGTGATGCACGACGACATGGATATCGAGCTCGGACGTGTGAAGTTCAAGAAATCGGGTGGAGACGCTGGCCATCATGGCATCGGCAGCATCATCCACTCATTGGGTACGGACGAGTTTTCCCGTCTGCGCATCGGGGTGGGCAGACCGCCGAGTGGCGTGAACGGTGCGGATTGGTTGTTGGATCCTTTTCTCGATCATGAATTGGAAGCAGTGGATCCTGCTGTTGATGAGGCGATGCACCGGGCGATTGAGTTCGTTGTTGGCAAATGACCTTGAATCCGTCTTGCTCATTGCAAAGTTGAAAGTCCATCTTAATACCTCTCGCTAAACAGCCCGTGAGGAGGAGGAAAGGGAGATAATGGTTGCTTTCTCAAACATGGCCGCAATCTTCGGGATTGCGGGGTTGGTTCTGGCGGCTGCGATTTACAATTGGGTTTCCAAACAATCAGACGGCAACGATCTGATGCGGAAACTCGCCGGCCAGATACATGAAGGCGCAATGGTGTTTCTGAAGAGGGAATACAAGATTCTCGCGATTTTCGTCGTGGTCGTCTTCGTTCTTCTGAGCGTCGCCATATCCGTGAAAACGGGTATCGCCTTCATCGTCGGCGCCATCTGCTCGGTTCTCGCCGGCTTTTTCGGCATGAACTCGGCTACGAAGGCGAACGTGAGAACGGCGGCGGCGGCGAATTCGGGTGCGGGCCAGGCGGGCGCGCTCTCCATGGCGTTCTTCGGCGGAACCGTGATGGGTCTTTCCGTCGCGAGCCTGGGACTTTTGGGCGTGGGGGCGTTGTTCTGGTATTTCGACCTGCTCAATAATGCGTCGAACGTGACCATCATCAGCGGTTTCTCGATGGGCGCGAGCTCCATCGCGCTGTTCGCGCGCGTGGGCGGCGGTATTTTCACCAAGACCGCGGACGTGGGCGCGGACCTCGTCGGCAAGGTGGAGGCGAACATTCCCGAAGACGATCCGAGGAATCCAGCCGTCATCGCCGACAACGTGGGCGACTGCGTGGGGGACGTCGCCGGCATGGGCGCCGACTTGTTCGAATCCTACGTTGGCGCCATCATTTCGACGATATTCATCGGCTCGACCATCGGCACGGCCCTGGGCGCGAACAGCTCGGCGGCGATGGCGCTGCCCCTGCTGCTCGCTATGATGGGCTTGATCGCCTCCTCGATAGGCATCGCCTCGATGAAGGTGCTGGCATCGAAAAACCCGGCCCTCGCCCTCAGGAGCGCCACCGGAATCGCGACGGTCATATTCATCATCCTGGCTTTTTTCGTTACCGGCTCGCTGGGCCTGAATAACGGCGTGTTCGGCTCGGTTCTCTTCGGCGCGGCCGGCGGCGTCCTCATCGGCTGGCTCACCGAGTATTACACCGGAACGGGCGGAAAGCCCGTCGGCGAAATCGTCGCTGCCTCCGAGACCGGAGTGGCGACGAACATCATCAGCGGCTTCGCCGTGGGTCTCGAGAGCGTGTGCGCTCCCCTGCTCGTATTGGCGGTGATTACCCTCGTCTCGAACGGCTGGGCGGGGCTCTACGGCATCTCCATCGCCGCCGTGGGAATGCTGGCGACGATCGGCATCACCATGTCGGTCGATGCGTATGGCCCGATTGCCGATAACGCGGGCGGAATCACGGAAATGAGCGAGTTGGGGCCCGAAACGCGGAAGATCACCGACGGCCTCGACGCGCTGGGCAACACCACGGCGGCCATCGGCAAGGGATTCGCCATCGGCTCCGCCGCGCTGACGGCGCTCGCCTTTTACGCTGCGTACACGAAAGCGGCCGATCTTCAGCAGATCAACCTCACCGAAGCGAAGGTGGTGGCCGGCATGTTCATCGGCGGGGCGGTTCCGTTCCTCATTGGTGCGCTGACCATGAAATCTGTCGGTAAGGCCGCATTCATCATGATTCAGGAGATCAGACGTCAGTTCCGTGAGATTCCCGGCATCATGGAGGGAACGGCGGACCCCGACAGTGCGCGCTGTATCGACATCAGCACCCAGGCCGCTCTCAAGGAGATGGTGCTCCCCGGCGTAGTAGCCGTCGTCGCGCCCATTATAGTGGGGTATCTGATGGGCAAAGAGGCTCTCGGCGGTATGCTCGCCGGCGCCCTGCTCTCGGGTGTTCTCGTCGCCTTGCTGATGGCGAACGCGGGCGGCGCCTGGGATAATGCGAAAAAAGAGATAGAAGACGGCAAACTCGGCGGCAAAGGCTCCGAGGCCCACAAGGCAGCCGTTGTGGGCGATACGGTAGGAGACCCGATGAAGGACACCTCGGGCCCTTCGATGAACATTCTGATCAAGTTGATGTCCATCGTATCTCTCGTGTTGGCGCCGCTTTTCTAGTGAAAGCGGGCGTCTGAAGCAAAGCAAGTTTTTTGCGGCTCCTTATTGGAGCCGCTATGGCCCGCCGAGGGCATGTGTGCTAACCTTCGGCCATTATTGGCTCCTCGCTCCGGTCGGCGAAGGCCGGGGCCGTTCAGTCCGGGAGGAGGACTAGATGAGACAGTACGAAACGATGGTTTTGTTGTCCCCTGAACTCACCGATGAAACCGTGGACGAGAAGGTTTCCGGTTTCGAGAAAAAGGTGACCGAAGGGGGCGGAGAAATTCTGAACGTAGAACGATGGGGCAAGAAGCGCCTCGCCTATCCCATCCAGCGTCAGCGTCACGGCATCTATTTCATCGTCACATACCATTCTGAACCGGAAGTGGTGGCGGACATCGAGCGCGATATGCGCATCGATGAAGAGACGTGGCGCTATATGACGGTGCGGATGGATGAAGTTCTCCTGAGAAAACTCGAGAAAAACGCAAAAAGCGCGGCCGCCAGAGAAAGAGAGGGCGCTTCGGAGGGCGGTGACGGTGATGCTCCACGCCGGCCGGCGCCCGCCGCTTCGGACGATTCTAAATCGTAGGGGTATTGTTATGGCCCAGATGAATTCCGTCTATCTGCGCGGCAACATGACGCGCGATCCCGAAAAGCGGTTTCTGCCTTCTGGGAATTCCGTGGTTTCTTTCGGGTTCGCGGTCAATCGGAGGTATCGCAGTGGAGAAGAGTGGAAAGAAGATACCTGCTTCGTGGATGTAGTCGTCTATGGACGCCAGGGCGACTGGGTGATGGAGCAGACAAGCAAGGGCAGCCCGCTCGTGGTGGAAGGGCGGTTGAGCTTCCGCTCATGGGAAGCGCAGGATGGCTCGAGGCGCAGCAAGCATGAAGTGGTGGCGAACAGCATTCATTTCCTGTCCACCCGGGCCGAAATGTCTGGAGGAGGCGGTGGGTCGAGGAGCACGGAATCCTACACGCCGCCGCCGCAAGACTCGCCCATGACGGATGATGACATTCCATTTTGATTTCGAAATTGATTGCTCAGTTCTAGGAGATAGATATGGCGCTTGTTCCCCGTGGATTCGGAGATAAGAAAAAGAAGAGAAAAAAGCGTTTTCAGCGAAAGAAAATATGCCGCTTCACGGCGGATGGCGTGGCGTATATCGACTACAAGGACGTGAAAACGCTTCGTAACATGGTGAGTGAGCGGGGAAAAATCATTCCCCGCCGCGTGACTGGCACCTCCGCCCGCTTTCAGCGGCAATTGACGACGGCGATTAAGCGCGCCCGCTACATGGCGTTGATGCCCTATACCGTAGACCATTCATAAGTCGGAGATATTGAACGATGCGCTTGATATTGCGTAAGGACATAGAGAGTCTCGGAGAGGTGGGAGACGTCGTTGAAGTAGCCGACGGCTACGGGCTCAACTACCTTATCCCGAAAGGTCTGGCGCTTCATGCCACTGCGAGCACGGTGCGCGCGACGCAGCATGAGCAGCGGCTGCGGGAAGCGCAAATCCAGGCGGCGAAACGAAGCGCGCAGGATTACGCGGGCGAATTCTCGGGCGTCGAACTCGAATTCTCGATGCGTGTGGGTGCAGATGGCAGGCTGTTCGGCTCTGTGACCAACCGGATGATAGAGGACGCTCTGCAGGAGAAGGGCCTCGATGTGAACCGCAGGAAAATCGTTCTGGATGAGCCGATTAAAATGGTCGGTACTTATGACGTCGACATTCGCCTGCACCAGGAAGTAAGGGCGTCGGTTCAAGTGAAAGTCATGCCCGATGAAGCGTCCGTGGCGGCTGCGGCCGAGGCGGAAGAAGCCTCTGCAGCCGAGGTGGAAGAAGCTGCTGAGGCAGCGGATGAGGTTCAGGACGAAGCAGAAGCGTCGGCTGAGGCGACAGAGGCCGTTGTTGCGGATGAGCCGGAGGAAAGCCAGGACGCAGAAGGTGAGGAAAAGAAAGCCGAATAGCGTTTCGCATACCCGGTTTTTTCAGTTGTGTAGTGGCAGGACCAAAGATATCATAGAGTTGGCAGGGGCTGCCGATTACCGACGCCCCTGTTTTTCATCGTATCCCGAATTTACTTTTACAGATAGTTTGATCTTGGCTGCATCTGATGTAATCTAACGTCCACGCCCGTTCTTTCCACTGAATCGTCATTGGAGTTTCGAAGTGGAAATGTCCGCTCGTGATGAGCGGTCCGCGCAGACGGGCCATCTCCCCCCACAGAACATAGAAGCCGAGCAGCGCGTTCTGGGCGCTTTGCTGCTGGATGGCTCGATGGTGCCGCCCGTTATGGAGGTGTTGCGGCCGGAGCATTTCTACCGCATGAGCCACCGCGTGATTTACGAGGGCATGCTCAGCCTTTTCGAGAAATCAGAACCCATCGACCTGCTTACCCTGGCTGATGCCCTGAAAAAGGCGGGAACGCTCGATACCGCGGGCGGGCCCGAATATATCGCGCGTCTGGCGGATGATGTTTCCAGCGCCAGGCGTGCTGAAATCTATGCGAAACTTGTAAGAAGCGCGGCATTGCTCAGAGAGCTAATCCACACCTCGAACGCCATCGCACAGAGAGCCTTCACAGGCGAGGAGGATATCGATACGCTCGTGGACGACGCCGAGCGCGCGATGTTGGAGGTTTCATCCGGCAGGTATCAACAAAGCGTAGAGGGAATGCGCGACATCATCAAACATACGTTTCCCTACCTGGAAGACCTCTATGATCGCAAGGAACTGGTCACCGGCGTGCCCACGGGTTTCTCCGACTTGGACAAGCTGACGAGTGGTTTGCAGCCCGGGGAATTGGTCATCATCGCCGGTCGTCCCAGCATGGGTAAAACGGCGTTCGCCCTGTGCATCGCCGAATACGCCGCTTTGACCTCAAAAACCGCCACGGCGATTTTCAGCCTTGAAATGAGTGCGCGGGCTTTGGCCATCCGCATGATGTGCGGACGCGCCATGGTGAATTCCAGGCAGCTTCAGAGCGGCTACATGCCGTCTCAGAAATGGCCGGATTTGATTCGGAGTGCAGGTGAATTATCAGAGGCTTCCATATACGTGGACGATGCGACGGATTTGTCCGTATTCGACATCCGGGCGAAATGCCGCCGCATCCAGGCGGATCAGGGCCTTGGCCTCGTTGTGGTCGACTATCTCCAGCTAGTGCACCACAGGGGTCGTTCCATGGAGAATCGCCAGCGCGAAATCAGCGAAATATCCAGGGGGCTAAAAAGCCTGGCGAAAGAACTCGATGTGCCTGTCGTGGCCCTCAGTCAGCTTTCAAGGGCGGTGGAATCCAGAGAGGGCAAGCGTCCCAACCTGGCCGATTTACGCGAGTCAGGCTCTATCGAGCAGGATGCGGACGTCGTGGCCTTGCTTTATCGCGAGGAGTATTATGAGCCGAAAGCGGAGAACAAAGGACTCGCCACCGTCATTCTCGCCAAACAGCGTAACGGGCCGACCGGTGAACTCGAACTCAAGTTTTTCCCGGATTATGCGCGATTCGTAAATCTGGATTCATTCCATGAGAGCGCGGTTGTGGGCTCGCAAAATGCGGAACCGGGCTATCCCGATGAAGCGGATGCGCCGTTCTAGCGACTCAACAGCAATAATGTCTCCCCTAAGGGGGCTTTCTTTTTGAGCGAACATTTACTGCCGTCCGGATATCGCAACGCTCTTCTCATCGATCTGGACATCCTGATTCAAAATTATACAAATCTGACGAGTCTGCTTGCCTCTCGAGAACCGTTTGCCGTCGTGAAGGCGGAGGGCTACGGACACGGAGGCGTAGAGGTAGCTCGCGCTGTATATGAAGCGGGCGCCAGATGGTTCGGTGTGGCGGCTCTCGAAGAGGCGGAGGCGCTTCGAACTCATGAGATGGGAGATGGATTCGGCGATGCGCGTATATTGGTGATGAGCGATACGTTGGCGTATAACGCGAAAAGGCTGGTCGATGCGGATTGCGACGCCGCCGTCTGGCGCATGGATCAGGTGGAAGGCCTGGCGAGCGCGGCGAGAGAAGCAGGTAGAAAGGCGAGAGTCCACGTCAAGGTGGATACGGGGATGGGGCGTCTGGGGTTGCGCCCGGCGGAAGCCGTCGATTTCTTCGAGAAGATCTCCCGAGAGGAGGGGGTCGAAATTGCCGGGTTGATGAGCCACCTCGCCCGGGCGGACGAAGAAGATGGAGAGGCAGCAACGGGCGCGCAAATTCGCGAGATGGAGGCGCTGGTCCATGCGCTTCGGGAGAAAAACCTGCTTCCCCCCTATGTCCACGTGTCGAACAGCGCAGGTTTGTTAAATTATCCCCAGGCGCCCGGCAATCTTGTGCGTCTGGGCATTGCGCTTTATGGGGCCTCGCCTCAGTTTTCCGGGAGCGTAACTCTCAAGACCGCCATGACGTGGGTGGCGAGAGTGTTGCAGGTGAAAGAGATCGATGCGGGCCGGCCGGTCGGTTACGGTGGAACTTATGAGAGAAACACTCCCGGTCGAATCGCAATCGTAGCGACGGGATATGGAGATGGCTATCCGCGCATTCTTTCCAACCGGGCGGATGCGCTGGTCGGCGGCGTCAGGGTTCCGGTGGCGGGGCGCGTATCCATGGATATGCTGGCGCTGGATGTGTCTAAAGTAGAAGGCATCGCGCCAGGGGACGAAGTCGTCCTGCAGGGTGAGCAGGGCGATGGCGCCGTCAATTGCGAGGAATTGGCCGACAGGGCCGAAACGATACCCTATGAGATTATGTGCGGGGTGGGCGTCCGCGTGCCGAGAGTATATTTAAGAGAGGGCCGGGTGACCCATGTGCGCAAGCTGTAGTGAATAGTTGCCTGAACTGAGCGAGAGCGGTCGTGACGAAAATCGAATACAAGGCGGTAGAAAAGAGTTTTGGCGGGAATCACGTGCTGCGGGGCGTGGATTTTCAGGTTCCAAGCGGGCGCATCACCGCCGTCATCGGGCGAAGCGGGGAGGGCAAAAGCGTGTTGCTCAAGCACTCGCTGGGTCTCTTACGACCTGATAGCGGTGAGATTCTCGTGGATGGAGACGATATTTCAAGATTGAGTGGAAAAAAGCTCAACGAGGCGCGCTCCAAGTTCGGGATGCTCTTTCAGGGAGCGGCCTTGTTCGACTCGATGACGGTGGAAGAGAACGTGGCGTTCCCCTTGGTGGAGCATTCTGCTCTGACAGGCGCGCAAATCGCCGAGCGCGTGAGGGAGACGCTACACCTCGTCGGGCTGGATGGAGTGGAATCCCGCATGCCCTCCCAGCTGTCGGGAGGGATGAAAAAGCGCGTGGGGCTGGCGAGGGCGATAATCCGTGAGCCAGAAATCATCTTGTACGATGAACCGACGACGGGGCTCGACCCGATTCTCACCGATTCCATCCATCGCCTCATCATCCAGATGCAGGAAGTCTTACAGGTGACCTCTTTGATGATCAGCCATGACGTGGAAAAAGTGCTCGAATTCGCGCACTGCATCGGTATGCTTCACCAGGGCAGGATGGTGTTCGCCGGCAGCCCGGATGAAGTCCGGGCGTCGGAAGACCCCCTCGTGCGCCAGTTCATCGCCGGCAGTTCCGAGGGGCCTATCGAAGTCCTGTGAATACGCCCCTGCAATTTCTCATCACCGCTCAAGACGCGAAGAGCAAAGCCCGTACGGGTCGTCTCACGCTTTCACACGGCGAAGTGGACACGCCGGCCTTCATGGCCGTCGGAACCCAAGCGACCGTGAAGACCCTGGCGCCCGAGGATTTATCCACGGCAGGCTGCCAAATCATTCTCGCCAATGCGTATCATTTGTCGCTGAGGCCGGGCGACGAGGTAATCGCCAAGCTAGGCGGGCTTCACCGGTTCATGGGCTGGGACGGCCCGATTCTCACCGATAGCGGCGGATACCAGCTTTTCAGCCTGGCGCCTCTCGCCAGGATATCGGATGAGGGAATCGATTTTCAGAGCCACCTGGACGGTGCGCGAATGATGCTCACGCCCGAGCGCGCCGTACGTATTCAGGAAAACCTGGGGCCCGATATCGCCATGGTGCTCGATGAGCCCTTGGGTTTTCCCCATACGCGCGACGAGGCCGGGCAGGCTCTGGCGCGAACGACTCTTTGGGCGCAAAGGGCCAATGAGGCGCACACTCGTGAGGGACAAGCGCTGTTCGGCATCGTTCAGGGCGGAGGTTTCGAGGAGTTAAGGGCGCAAAGCGCTAGGGAGTTGCTGGAGATAGATTTTCCGGGCTACGCGGTCGGCGGCCTTTGCCTGGGAGAGACAAAGGTGGAGACGGAGTCTCTTCTCGATGCCGCGACGGACGTATTGCCGCTCGATAAGCCGCGCTACGTCATGGGAATGGGCACCCCTGCGGATTTGATTCGCGGCGTTCGCAAAGGGGCGGATATGTTCGATTGCGTCATGCCGACCCGCCACGCGAGGCGCGGGAACCTATTCTCATGGAACGGCAGGCTCTCCATCAAGAATGCAATGCACGCTGAAGCCCCTGGGCCGATCGACCCCGATTGCGGGTGTTACACCTGCCGCAAGGGTTACAGCCGGGCGTATCTCAGGCATTTGTTCCAGGCGGGGGAAACCCTGGGACAACGCCTCATGACGATTCATAATCTTTATTTTTATCAGGATTTGCTTGCGCGGGCGCGAGAAGAAATCAACCGGGGTTGTTTCTCATCCTGGGCGGAGGAGCAGCTTGCAGGCCCCTTGGGCCGTGATCCGGAAGGACCACCGGGAGGTGGCGGAGGATGGCGGCGGGATCGCTCGGGGCGAATTGTTTCGGGTGTGTCCGCCCGAGAATAAGCGACTGATTCTTAATGCCTTTGTTGACAATGAGCGGGGGCTTTGCTACGAAGCCTTGGCTATGATGACAAGCAGGGCGTTTTTTCCATGGAGACATAGGGAATGTTGGATTCATTAGCGGCATGGTTGGCTGATTCTTCTGTGGCGTATGCCATGGCTCCTCCTTCTGGCGGCGGCGGTGGCTCACCCAGTTTCCTGATTCAACTGGCGCCGTTCCTGATGATTTTCGCCATCATTTATTTCATCATGATCAGACCCCAGCAGAAGAAACAGCAGGAAATCCGCAGGATGCAGGAGGCTCTCAAGCCTGGAGATCAGGTAGTCGTGAGCGGGATCCTGGGTGAAGTTCTGAGAATCAAAGACGATATCGTAACACTGAAGTTGGACGAAAACATGCGTATTCGCGTTCAAAGGTCATTTGTAACGGTTATTCCTTCGAGCGCGAATGCGGAGCAGGCCAAGGCTCCCCAGAAAGAACAACCAGAAAAACAAAAGTGAAGTCATTTCACCTTCACTCGGTGAAATGGTTTTCGGTACGGGTGGCATGGAACCATCCGGCGTAAGGAGAGTTTCATGAGGGGTGTAAGCTGGCGGGCGGCTGCGATAGCCATCGTTATCGTCGTTTCCGCGTTTTATCTGATTCCACCGGAAGAGCGCATCAATCTCGGGCTTGATTTGCAGGGCGGGATTCATCTGGTCCTCGAGGTGCAGTCCGAAAAAGCGGTGGAATCGAAAATGAGCCGCTACTTCACCGAGCTTCGAAACCGCCTTTCGTTAGACGACATACGGACCCGTACCTTCAAGCGCGACGAGTTGAGACTGACCGTGACCCTGCATCGTCCCGGTGACAGGGGCCGTTTCCTCTCCATGATGCAGAACTACCCGGATCTCACCCTGGAGCGGGAAGAGGGCACGCCGCCGACGTTCGCCTATTTCCTCTCCTCACAACAGGTGGAGCGCACGAAAGAGCAGGCCATCATTCAGGCGCTCGAGACGATACGGAACCGCATCGATCAGTTCGGCGTGCGTGAACCCACGCTCCAGCGGCAGGGAGAACGTCGCATCATCATCCAGCTTCCGGGGGTGGAAGACCCCTCCCGGGCGAAGTCTCTGATCGGCAAAACGGCGCTTCTCGAATTCAAGATGGTGGACAACCAGGCCAACGTCGCGAGTGCGCTGGAAAGGGGTCGCTCGCCCGAGGGGCTGCAGCTTTTGTATGAAGTATCGAGAGACAGGCAGACGGGCGAGGTGATCGAGCGCACCCCACTGCTGGTGAAAAGAGAAGCCGCCCTGACCGGCGATAATTTAACCGATGCCCGCGTGGAAATCGGAGACCGCTTCAACCAGTCCTATGTGGCCATTGCGTTCGATTCTGTGGGAGCGGATGCGTTCGATCGTCTTACGGCGGCCAACGTGGGCAGGCGCCTCGCCATCGTGCTCGATGGCGTCATTTACAGCGCACCCGTCATTCAGGAGCGAATCAGCCAGGGCAGGGCGCAGATAACGGGGAGTTTCACACTCGAAGAAGCGACGGATCTGGCGATTGCTCTGAGAGCGGGCGCGCTCCCCGCTCCTGTGGAGGTGCTGGAAGAAAGAAACGTCGGCCCATCACTTGGGGCTGATTCCGTGCGTCAGGGACTCATCAGCATCATCGTAGGTTTCGTTCTCGTTCTGATGTTCATGGGGATTTACTACAAGTTGAGCGGCGCAGTGGCCATCATGGCGCTCCTGTTCAACCTGTTGATCCTCATGGGTGCGCTCGGATTCTTCGGCGCCACGCTTACCCTGCCCGGCATCGCAGGCATCGTGCTCACGGTCGGTATGGCGGTCGACGCCAATGTCCTGATTTTCGAGCGCATCAGGGAAGAATTGCGCCTGGGGAAAACAATCCGCTCCGCCATCGAATCGGGATACGGCAAGGCCTTCCTCACGATTCTGGACGCGAATATAACGACGCTCATCGCAGCACTCGTGCTCCTGCAATTCGGGACGGGACCCATTAAAGGATTCGCCGTTACCCTGAGCATCGGCATCGTGGCCAGCATGTTCACCGCGATTTTCGTCACCCGATTCGTATATGACTTCTTCTTGTACCGAACCGACGTGAGGAGTTTGAGCATCTAATGGAAATTATCCGGCCAGACGCATCATACGACATCATCGGCAAAACCAAGCTCTTCGTCGGCATCTCCACTGTGGTCGTCTTGTTGTCCGTTCTTCTGCTTATGACCAAGGGGATAAACTACGGTATCGATTTCACCGGCGGCACGCTGGTTCAGGTGCAATTCAAGGAGGCCAAGCCGATCGGCGACGTGCGAAGCGCCGTCGGGGGGCTTTCTTTGGGCGATACTGTCATCCAGAATTTCGGCTCCGAGGGGGAGTTCCTGATTCGCGTGGAGAAAAGCTCGGGCGACATCGAGGGTGTCGAATCTGTCGTGAAAACAGCGCTCATCAAAGAATTCGGCAAAGAAGCATTCGAGATGCGCAGAACCGAAATGGTGGGCCCAAAAGTGGGCGCGGATCTACGCCAGAAGGCGCTGAGCAGCATGCTCTTCGCCCTCATCGGCATTCTCATCTACATCAGCTTCCGGTTCCAGTTCCGACAGGCGATAGCGTCGGTCGTGGCGCTTTTGCACGACGTCATCATCACGCTCGGCGTTTTTTCCTTGTCAGGCAAGGAGTTCACGCTCCCCATCGTGGCGGCCGTCTTGACGATCATCGGTTATTCATTGAACGACACCATCGTCGTGTTCGACCGCATTCGCGAAAATACACGGGCTTCGAGACGCGCCGAGTTATCCGGGCTCGTCAACAAATCCATCAACCAGACTCTCTCCCGTACGCTGCTCACCTCCGGGACGACTTTGGTCGCCGTGCTGGCGTTCCTCATCCTTGGTGGCGATATAATCTCCGACGTGGCGTTCGCGCTGGCAGTGGGCATCGTGGCCGGTACGTATTCTTCCATCTACGTGGCGAGCCCCATCCTTCTCGCATGGCCGGAACAGGCGCGCCGAGGCTCCAGAAGCAAGAAAAGTTCCACCGCTAAAGCCTGAGTAAATCCCGGGAAAGGGCAGAGGGTGGTTTCTGCCCGGAAGAGCGTTTACACATCCCCGCCAAGGTCATGAAATCCTCTCTCAGAGTTATTACTCCTTAGAAGATTCCGTGCTGTCTTAGGTTCTGGGTTCTGAAATTTTATTGAGAATCGCGTTGCGCGCGCACCTGCAGCCGAAGGGCGTTTAAGCGGATGAATCCTTCCGCGTCTTTTTGGGTATACACCGCGTCTTCCTCGAAAGTGGCGAGGTCGGGACGGTAGAGGGTCATGTTTTCGGGCGCTTTTCTGCCCACCACGATGCAAGAGCCCTTGTAGAGTTTTACACGGGCCATGCCGCAAACCGATTCCGCTGCCCCATCGATAGCGGTTTGCAGGAATTCCCGCTCGGGCGCGAACCAGAAGCCGTTGTAGACGAGTTGCGCGTATTTGGGGATCAGGGAGTCGCGCAGTTGCATGACTTCCCTGTCCATCGTGAGAGATTCCACGGCCCGGCGCGCCGCATGCAGGACTGTGCCAGCCGGCGTCTCGTACACGCCTCGGCTCTTCATGCCCACGAAGCGGTTTTCCACCAGATCCACCCGGCCCACGCCGTGCGCGCCCGCCAGTGTGTTGAGCTGTTCCATCATCTCGACCGGTGAGAGAGGCTCTCCGTTCAGGGCGACGGGATCGCCCTTATCGAACTCGATTTCGACGTATTCGGGCGTGTCGGGCGATTTTTCAGGCGATACGCTTAAGACGAACATGTCCGCAGGCGGCTCAGCCCAGGGGTCTTCCAGGACCCCACCCTCGAAACTGATGTGCAGAAGGTTTCTGTCCATCGAATAGGGTTTTTCCGCCGTTACGGGTATCGGTATGCCGTGTCTTTCGGCATAGGCGATGAGATGGGATCGCCCCCCGAAATCCCAGTCGCGCCAGGGTGCGATGATGGTGACGTCCGGGTCGATGGAGGCGTAGGTCAACTCGAAGCGCACCTGGTCGTTCCCTTTTCCCGTGGCGCCGTGCGCGACCGCGTCGCCCCCCGTTTTTTTGAGCACGTCCATGTGGCCTTTCGCGATGAGGGGCCGGGCGATGGACGTTCCCAGCAGATATGAGCCTTCGTAAACGGCGCCCGCGCGGAGCATGGGGAAGATGAAATCGCGCGCGAATTCCTCTCTCAGATCCAGGATGTGGCAGGACTCCGCACCCGTGGCCAGCGCCTTTTCCTCCAGGCCATCGAGTTCGCCGGTTCCCTGGCCGACGTCCGCCGCATAGGCCACAACGGGGCAGTCGTATGTTTCCTTGATCCACTTGAGCATGACGGATGTGTCCAGCCCCCCTGAATAGGCGAGGACCACCCTGCTCGGCTTAGGCGCCATCATTTCCTCCGGCTAGAATTTGAAGGAGAATCTTCTGGGCGTGGAGCCGGTTCCCGGCCTGCGTAAAGACGACGCTCCTGGGACCGTCGATCACGCCCGCCGTCACCTCCTCTCCCCTGTGCGCGGGGAGGCAGTGCATGAAAACGGCTTCCTTATTCGCATGCCGGAAAACTCTCTCGTTTACCTGATATGGGGCCAGGGCTTTCTGGCGGCGTTCGTTCTCATCTTCCTGTCCCATGGAGGCCCACACGTCCGTATAAACGGCGTGGGCGCCCGCGCATGCTTCTTCCACGTCCTCGGTGATATGGATTTGCGCGTTCGATTCTTGCGCAGAACCCAGGGCCTGCTCCAGGATGTTGGAGTCTGGCCAATACCCATTCGGACATGCCGCGCTGACGTGGACGCCGATTAAAGCGCCTACGATGAGCAGCGAGTGCAGCACGTTGTTGCCGTCTCCCAGATAGGCGAGCTTAAGGCCCTCGAGCGCGCCGTAGTGCTCTCTCATCGTGAGGAAATCGGCGAGCGCCTGGCAGGGGTGGTGAAGGTCCGTCAGCCCGTTGATGACGGGAACGCTCGCGTTCGCTGCGATTTCCTCCACCCGCGCGTGCGCATACGTTCTGACGACGATGCCGTCCACGTATTCGCTCAAAACCTTTGCGCTGTCCGCAGGAGTTTCCCCCCTGGCGATCTGCGTGTCGTTCGGCGCCAGGAAAATGGTGCTGGCCCCCAGTTGGGTGAGACCCGCCTCGAAGGAAACCCGGGTCCTTGTGGAGTGCTTTTCAAAGATGAGCGCAAAGTTCTTTCCCGACAGCGCAGGGCGGAGTTTTCCTTGCGCCGTTTCTTGTTTCTGGACGAGAGCCTCTTCGATGAGTCCGATAGTCTGCGCGGCGCTCAGTTCCTCGCCGGTCAGGTAGTCGAGCTTTTTCATTTCACAAGATCCGAGAGGGCCTCATCGAGGAAATTCATCAGCTTGTCGATCATCTCTTTTTCCACGACGAGGGGAGGTATGAGCCGGATGACCTTCTGGACGGCCACGTTGAGCAAAAAGCCCGCTTCCAGGCCCTTCGTGACGATGGAGGTCGCGTCCACGTCCACCTCGCAGCCGATGATCAGGCCCTTGCCCCTGATATCCTTGATGATGGCGTGCCGCGTCGCCAATTCCTCGAGTCCGGCGGTGGCGTACGCTCCCATCTCCTGTACGTGTTCGAGGAATCCGGGCGCGGTGATGGCGTCCATCGCGGCGCACCCAGCGGCGGTGGCCAGGGGGTTGCCGCCGAACGTCGCCGCATGATCGCCCGGTTCGAACGCCATGGCCTTGTCCGATGCGACCAGCGCGCCGATGGCGGTTCCGCCCGCCAGGGCCTTCGCGAGACTCATGGCGTCGGGCGCCACGCCCTCGTGCTCGTACGCCCAGAGTTTTCCCGTCCTGCCCAGTCCGACCTGGACCTCATCGAAGAGAAGCAGCAAATCGTTCGCGTCGCAAATCTCACGCAAGCCTTTAAGGTAGCCATCGGGCGGCACGTTCACGCCGCCCTCGCCCTGGATGGGCTCCACCATGATTGCGCAGGTTTGCTCCGATACCGCTGCGGCCACCGACTCCACATCGCCAAAGGGCAGGTAGCGGAACCCGGGCAGCAGCGGCTTGAAAGCCCCGTGAAACTTCGTCTGGCCCGTGGCGGTGAGCGAGGCCATGGTGCGGCCATGGAAGCTCATGTCGAAGCTCAGTATCTCGTGGCGGCCTTCCCCGTATTTTTTGAACGAATACTTTCTGGCGAGCTTGAGCGCCGCTTCGACGGCTTCGGTGCCGCTGTTGCAGAAAAAGGCCTTATCTCCGAAAGAGAGCCGGTTCAGCCTTTTCGCCAGCTCTATCTGGGGTTCGATGTGGTAGAGGTTCGAGACGTGGATCAGCTTTCCGGCCTGTTCCCTGATGGCGGCCACCACGCCGGGGTGGCAATGCCCGAGATTGCACACCGCCAGGCCGGATACGAAATCCAGATACTCTTTCCCGTCCGCATCCCAAACACGGCAGCCCTCGCCACGGACCAACGCGATGGGGTAGCGCCCGTAGGTAGGGGCGACGTTGAGTTCGGCGTCCGAGATCAGTGTGGCGTTGTCCATGCTTTTCCCCAATAAAGAAGCTATCTGACGATTTGCGTGCCCACGCCTTCTTTCGTGAACACTTCGAGCAAAACAGCGTGTGAAACCCTTCCGTCGACGATGTGGGTTTTCGTGACGTCCGATGAGAGGGCGTCCAGACACGCGTCGACTTTCGGGATCATCCCGCCGGTGATGATTTTCTCGTCTTTGAGCCTGTTGATATCATCGCGCTTCACGGTGCTGATCAGGTTTTCGCTTTCATCCAGAATGCCGGGCACGTCCGTCAGGAGGATGAATTTTTCCGCATGAAGCGCCCCGGCGATGGCGCCCGCCGCCGAATCCGCATTGATGTTGTAGACGTTGCCGTCCTGCCCCACGCCGAGGGGAGCGATAACGGGGATGAAACCGCCATCGGTAAGATGGTGGATGATGTCGGGCCGTATGGCCAGGACCTCGCCGACGCGCCCCAGGTCATATTCCACGTCCTCTCCGCCGGGCCCTTTTCTGTTCATGATCAATTTCTTCGCCGTCGTAAGCCCTGCGTCCGATCCGGAAAGGCCCACGGCGTTCCCCCCGTGCCGGTTGATGAGCCTCACGATGCTCTTGTTCGTGGCGCCGGAAAGCACCATCTCCACCACGCCGACCGTTTCCTCGTCCGTCACCCGGAGGCCTTCGATGAACTCGCTGGTCTTGCCGATTTTCTTGAGGGTCTCGCCGATTTGAGGCCCGCCCCCGTGGACGACGACCACGTTGATACCCACGTACTTGAGAAGCACGATGTCCTGGGCGAAGGGGGCGTGAAGCTCCGGCTGCACCTGGGCGGCGCCGCCGTATTTGACGACGATGGTCTTGCCCGCAAACTGTTGGATATAGGGCAGCGCTTCAACGAGCGTCGCCGCCCTGTCTCTTGGTTCCATGTCTAAACCTTCAAAAAGAAACGATGAAATACAGGTCTCTCGTCATAAGCCGAGAAATATACACTTCCCCGAGGCGCAAGGCCAAGGGGGAAGGGCAGAAGGTTTAGAGAATATAACGGCTCAAGTCAAGGTCTTCGACGATGTCGCTCAAGCGCTCGCGCACGTAGGCGGCGTCAATTTCCACGTTTTCGCCGGACATCTCGGGGGCCCGGAAAGAAATTTCCTCGAGAAGCCGCTCCATGATGGTGTGGAGTCTTCTGGCGCCGATGTTCTCGGTCTGCTCGTTGATGCGGAAGGCGAAGTGGGCCACTTCCTTCACGGCGTCTTCCCCGAACGTGATGTTGACGCCCTCCGTCGCCAGAAGAGCCGGGTATTGGCGCACAAGCGCGTTCTCGGGTTCCTGGAGTATGCGGATAAAATCATCGCGGTCCAGGGAGTCGAGTTCCACGCGGATGGGGAAGCGGCCCTGCAGTTCAGGCAGGAGGTCCGAGGGCTTGGCCATGTGGAACGCTCCCGCCGCGATGAAGAGGATGTGGTCCGTCTTCGCCGGGCCGTACTTGGTCTGTACGGTGGAACCCTCCACGATGGGGAGCAGGTCTCTTTGCACGCCTTCGCGCGAGACGTCGGGGCCGCCTCTCCCGTTGTTCTGGGCGGCGACCTTGTCTACTTCATCGAGAAACACGATGCCGGACTGCTCGGTGCGCTCGATGGCCTCGGCGTTCAGGTTGTCCGGGTCGATGAGCTTGTCCGCCTCATCCTGGGCGAGATACTCGAAAGCTTCGGGCACCTTCATGCGCCTGCTCTTGGGGGCTTGAGGCATGAAGTTTCCCATGATTTCCTTCATGTTGATCCCGATTTGATCCATGTCGTTCCCGCCCATGAAGTGAATTTCGGGGCCTTTATCCGCCACTTCTATCTCCACTTCACGGTCGTCGAGTTTGCCTTCGAGCAAGAGGGCGCGAAACTTCTTCCGCGTTCGCTGGTAGCTTTCCTCGCCGAGCGGGTCCTTGGATTGGCCCCGCTCGTCCATCGCGCCGAATCCGGGAGGATGCGGCAAGAGCATGTCGAGGAGCCGCTCTTCGGCCAGTTCCTGGGCTTTGGCTTTGTTGATATCGCGTTGTTCTTCCTGGACGATGTTCCGCGCCAGTTCGACGAGATCGCGAATCATGCTCTCGACGTCCCGGCCTACGTAGCCCACCTCGGTGAATTTGCTGGCTTCGACCTTGATAAAGGGGCTTTTGGTTAGCTTGGCCAGGCGTCTTGCGATCTCGGTTTTCCCGACGCCGGTGGGGCCTATCATGATGATGTTCTTGGGAGCCACGTCCTCCGCCATCTCGGGCGGCAGTTGTTGTCTTCGCCAGCGGTTTCTGAGCGCAACCGCCACTGCTCGTTTGGCGTCCTTCTGGCCGACGACGTAGCGGTCAAGTTCCTCGACGATTCGAGTAGGCGTGAGATTTTCCATCAAAGGGTTTCCACTGAAATGTTGCTGTTGGTGTAGATGCAGATATCAGATGTGATTTCCAGAGATTTTCTTACGATTTCATCTGCGTTCAATTCAGGCTCCAGACTTAGGATTCCGCGCGCGGCGGCGATGGCCATGGGGCCTCCGCTGCCGATACCAAGCACGCCGTCATCCGGCTCGATGATGTCTCCCGTACCCGAGAGGATGAGCGAGGTATTCTCGTTCGCCACTGCCAGGAGGGCTTCCAGGCGGCGCAAGACCCTGTCCGTCCGCCAGTCCTTGCCCATCTCCACGGCGGCGCGGGAGAGGTTTCCCCGGAATTCTTCGAGCTTGCCCTCGAAGCGCTCGAACAGGGCGATGGCGTCGGAAGCCGAACCAGCGAAACCGGCGAGGACTTTCCCGTCGCCGAGCTTGCGGATTTTCACGGCGCCGTGCTTTACCGCTGCATTTCCCATGGTGACCTGCCCATCCCCGCCGAGAGCAGTTTGTCCTTTATAGCGTAGAGCGAGAATGGTTGTGGAGCGAATAACTTCACCTGGCGTCGTCATCTATCGCCCTCGTTCTTGTTTCTTCTTTGCCCTAGGGTGCGCATCGTCATATACGGCGCGCAAATGAGAGAAATCCACCTGTGTGTATCTTTGTGTCGTGGATAGGCTTGCGTGTCCCAATAGTTCCTGAATCGATCTCAGGTCGGCCTCCTGGCTTTCCAGCAAATGCGTCGCCGCTGTATGGCGGAGAGCATGAGGGGTGAAATGATAACCGAAACCGCCTTTTTTTTCATACGCAAGGAAGATGGAACGCACGAAGGCCGGTGAGATCCGCTTGTTTCGTTTGTTGATGAATAGGGGCGTATCCTCGTGAGGAGCTATTCCTGCTTGCGCGAGATGGTTGTCTACAGCCTTTTCCGCTTCTTTGGTGATGGGTACGATTCTCTCTTTTCTTCCTTTTCCGCGAACGCGGATGAGTCTTTCAGCCATGTTCAAGTCGGAGCGGTTCAGCCCTGTCAATTCGCTGACGCGCAGGCCCGAACCGTAGAGAAGCTCGAAGATCGCCTTGTCCCTCATGCCATCGGGGGTCGAAGTATCGGGCATCTCCATGAGGCGGACAGCGTCATCCACTGGCAGGAAGGTAGGCAGGGGCCTGTTTTCTTTGGGAGAGGGCACCTCTCCCGCCGGGTCGGATAGGGGGAGGCCCTCTCGCCTCAAGAAACGAAACAGGCTCCGTATGCTCGATAGATGCCGATTCACCGTCGCAGGGGAGACTCCCTTGCGGTACAAAAATCCGAGGTATCCTCTGACGGCCAGAGAGTCGATCTCATCCAACGGAACCGGCTTCTGCGCCCAATCGGTGAGGAACTCATCGAAATCTTTCAAGTCCGCCGCGTATGCGCGAAGCGTGTGTTCTGAACTGTCTCGCTCATCGCGCAAGTGCGCTTCAAACAACTCCCGAGCTTCGCTCAGACAGTTTGTGAGTCGAGTTTGCTTCGCCATTGCTCCAAATCCTCGATAGCGCGATTGGTGACGTGCTTTTTCCTCAACTTTTTGGGAACGCGCTTTTCCAGGGGCGGAAAGAGGCCGTAGTTGATGTTCATGGGCTGGAATTTTTTTGGATTCGCTTCGATGATGTAGCGATTCAATGCGCCGAGCGCAGTTGTTGCGGGCGGGGGAGTGATGGGTTCCCCCTGTATGGTGGCTGCCGCATTGATTCCCGCGATAAGGCCGATGGCGGCCGATTCAAGGTATCCTTCCACGCCGGTGAGTTGGCCCGCCATGAAAATATGCGGGTGACGCTTGAGTTGCAAGGTAATCCGCATCAGGCGCGGCGCATTGATGTAGGTATTCCGGTGCAGGCTTCCGTAGCGCAGAAAACGGGCTTTCTCAAGTGCGGGAAGTGTCGAGAAGATGCGTTTTTGCTCGGGGTAGCGCAGCCTGGTCTGAAATCCCACCATGGAAAAGTAATCGCCCGTCAGGTCCTCGCGCCTGAGTTGGGCGACCGCACAGTATGTTTCTCCCGTATCGGGGTGTTCGAGACCCACGGGCTTCATCGGCCCGAACGCCAGAGTGTCTTTTCCGCGAGCGGCCATTTCTTCGAGAGGAAGACAGCCCTCGAAATAGATCGCACGCTCGAATTCCCGGAGGGGGATTTTCTCGCCGACGAGAAGATCCTCGACGAATTGGTAATACTGCGTTTCGCTGAGGCCCAGGTTGATATAGTCGCCCTCACCGCCTTCTTCGTTGCCCTTTCCGTAGCGCGAGCCCTTGAACGCCGTCGACATGTCGATACTGTCCGCATGAAGAATAGGCGAAATGGCGTCGTAGAAATATAGGTACTTGCCTTGCGTCAGGCGGGCGATTTCGGCGGAGAGGGAATCGCTCGTGAGCGGGCCGGTTGCGACGATGGTGAGGGTTTTCTCCTCCAAATCGTTGATTTCTTCTCGGTGGATGGTGATTCGCGGATCGTTTTCGATCGTTTCGGTAATCGTCTTGCTGAAAGACGCCCGGTCGACGGCCAACGCCAAGCCTGCGGGAACCCGGCAGGAATCCGCGCCCTGCAAGATGAGCGAATCGAGTTTGCGCATCTCTTCTTTGAGTAGGCCCGAGGCGTTTTCCACCGAATTCGAGCGGAACGAATTCGAGCAGACGAGCTCGGCCAACCCGCTGGTTTCATGGGCGGGCGTTTTCTTGTGGGGACGCATTTCGTAGAGGTCGACCTCTACGCCCCGCCTGGCCGCTTGCCAGGCGGCTTCACAGCCCGCCAGGCCACCGCCGATGATACGCAGTCTTTCGCTCAAGCCGAGGCCTCCTGGGCGGGGGTGACTTTCGAGGCTTCCTTCCGCTCGACGAGTTCAGGAGGACATTCTACCGCATATCCGCATTCTTTTTTGGGGCAGGCGAGCTGGTTCCCGTTCTTCTTGGTCGTCTTTATCGTCAGGATGGGATTCCCGCAAGAGGGGCAGGGCTGCGCCACGGGCCAATCCCAGGCGACGGTCTTGCAGCCAGGGAAGCGATTGCACCCGTAGAACGGTTTTCCGGTACGGCGGGAGCGCCGCTCCACCAGTTCCCCGTCGCAACCCTCACGGGGGCAGGACACGCCGGTCGTCCTGGGTGCAGGGGCGGCCTGTCCATTGCCGAGCGCTTTTCTTTTCTTGTGTGTATCCGGGGATGCCGTGCAGGAGAGATATATTCCAAAAGGTCCTCGTTTCGCCTGCATGGGTGCGCCGCACTCCTCGCAAGGCTGGGCGAGTTCCTCGATACGGGCCATCTCTTCCGCCGCTTCGGGTTCAGGCTCGTTCTCGGTGGGAATGCTTTCCGAATAACGGCAGCCCGGGTAACCCGAACACGATATGAACCAGCCGTTTTTGCTGAATTTCTTCACCAGCTCACGCTCGCATTCAGGACAATTTCTGCCGATGGGTTCTCCTTTGGTCTTGAGATTCGGCAGTTCTTTTTTGGCTATCTGAATTTTCCTGTCGAAACTGTCGTAAAAATCCCTCATCACGGGCAGCCACGGCGTCGTTCCGTTCTCGATGTCATCGAGATATTTTTCCATCTTCGCGGTGAAACCCACGTCGATCTGGTCGGGAAAACCCTGTATGAGAAGGCGGTTCACTTCCCGGCCAAGGGAGGAGGGCGTGAATTGCCTGCGCTTTCTTTCGATGGTGACGTATTTGCGCTTCTCCAACGTGTCCAGGATGCTCGCGTAGGTGCTCGGGCGACCCACGCCGTCTTCTTCGAGTTCCTTCACCAAAGAGGCTTCCGTATAGCGCGGCGGAGGCTGGGTGAAGTGCTGCTCGGGCGCGACGCCGGTGGGAGCGGATTCGGATTTCACGAGCGATAGAGGGTCGGCGTCCTCGAGAGGCGGAAGCAGCCTGTCTTTACCGGAACCGGCTGACTTGGAATTCGGGCCGTCCGCGTTGTTCCCGGGTTCGGAATCGCTTTGATATACCCTCAAAAAACCCTTGAATTTCAGGACGGAACCGCTTGCGCGCAGGAGAAGTTCCTCATCCTCTTGACGGTCGTGAGTGATGTCTACGCTCGTCTGGTCGTAAACGGCCGACGTCATCTGGCATGCGAGGAAGCGCCTCCAGATGAGGCTGTAGAGAGAGAATTGTTCGGGTTTCAGGAAAGCGCGCACCTTCTCGGGCGTGAGCCCGACATCAGTGGGCCGTATCGCCTCATGCGCGTCCTGGGCCGTCTCCCTCGTCTTGTAGACGTTCGGCCTGTGGGGAAGGTGGTCTTTCCCGTATTTCGTCTCGACATACGAGCGGGCCGCGGCGATGGACTCAGGCGCCAGGCGTACGGAATCCGTTCTCATATAAGTGATGAGGCCGACGTTTCCCGCTTCGCGTCCCAGGTTCACCCCTTCATATAAAGACTGGGCGATGCTCATGGTCTTTTTTGCGCCGTAGCGCAGCTTGCTGGAACTTTCCTGTTGAAGAGTGCTGGTGATGAAAGGAGCGGGTGGTCTGCGCCGACGCTCTTTTTTTTCAACCCTGGAGACTCTCAAAGCGCTGGCGGCAATTTTTTCCGCCAGTTCCATCGCTCTGGCTTCATTCGGAATTTCAGCCTCTTTTCCGGCGATTCGGTGCAGTTTGGCTTCAAACGGAGGGTCAAAGCCTGCTTTTTCCAGGTGCGCTGTGATGCTCCAGTATTCTTTTGGCTCGAAGGCATCAATCGCGTCTTCGCGTTCGCAAATCAGTTTCAGCGCGACCGACTGCACCCGGCCCGCGCTGAGGCCGAATGCGACCTTGTTCCAGAGTATTTCGCCGGAGAGCTTGAAGCCCACGATTCTGTCCAACTTTCTGCGGGTTTCCTGCGCGTCCACTTTTTTCTGATCGATTCGACCGGGTTTCGCGAGCGCCTCCTGCACCGCGCGTTTCGTGATCTCGTTGAAAGTCACCCGGTAGAACTCGCTCTCGGCCCCGGAAGCCCCGAGGAGTTCCTGAATGTGCCAGGCAATGGCCTCACCCTCGCGGTCCGGGTCCGGGGCCAGATAAATCTCCTTCGCCGCCTTCGCCGCCTTACGCAACTGGTCGATGGTCTTTACTTTTCCGTGAATGACGCCGTAATCGGCCTTGAAATCGTTGTGAACGTCTATTCCCATTTTGCGCTCACCCGTTTTTTGCAAGTCCCGGACGTGGCCCCGCGACGCGAGGATATCGTAATCCGAACCCAGGAATTTCTGGATGGTGCGCACCTTCGTCGGTGATTCCACGATGAGGAGCTTGGGCGCGGGTTTTCGTGCATTGCTCCTGGATGGGGAGCGTTTCGATGCGGCTTTTTTAGATGTTTTTTTATCGGTCATTTATTTCTCATGCCCACGGGTTGTTATTCAGGATTCCGGTTATTGATGGATCTTCCTAGTGGGCGGCTTTATATTCTCGATTAGCGAACGCTTGCGCAATCGCGGGTTCATTTTCAATTTCGAAATTTCCTGTCGACGCTTGAGGCGATCGCTTGTTCATAAGACTCTTTCGTACACTCCCGAGGTTGTTTGTCTCACGAGGCCCTCCAATTCCAGGCGCAACAAGGCGGATGAAACTTCCTGTGCCGGCATGCCACGCTGCTGTGTCAGGCCCTCTATAGTGTTGTCTCCATTTCCCAGCAAGAGGAGAAGCGCATTTTCGTCCTCCGTGAGATTCGGGTTCGGCGTCTCCTTTGGAACTTCGCTTTTTTCAGGGCCCAATCCCTTGACTCGAATCTGCGCTGGATTATCTAGCATACTTCGGACGTACTCTGGAAGAGCGTCGACGATGTCGTCCGCATTTTCCACCAGGTGCGCCCCTTGTTTGAGAAGGTGATGGCAGCCGGTGCTTTTCTGGGTATGGACGGGTCCGGGCACGGCCATAACCTCGCGGCCCTGCTCGAGCGCCAGCCGGGCGGTCAGGAGAGCGCCGCTTCGCTGCGCGGCCTCAATGACGACCGTCGCAAGGGACAAGCCGCTGATAAGGCGGTTTCTCCGGGGGAAATTCTCTTTTCTCGGATGAGCGCGAAGGTGAAATTCCGATATCACGGCGCCTTGGGCGGCGATCTCCCGCCTGAGTTCCTTATGTTCGGCGGGGTAGTTTTGGGTCAGACCACAGCCGAGGACGGCGATGGTTCTGCCTCCCGCATCGAGTGTGGCCTTGTGAGCTTCCGCATCGATGCCGTAGGCCATTCCGCTTACGATCGTAATTCCTTTTCTGGCGAGATCGGCCGCAAGCTGTCTCGCCACACGCCTTCCGTAGTCCGTAGGGCGTCGCATACCGACAATAGCGACGGCGAGACGATCCGTGGCGAGGATTTCGCCCTCGATGAAGAATGCGCCCGGCGGGGCGTAAATCTCGCGCAGGGATTCAGGATACTGGGCGGAATCGCGCGTGATAATTCCTGCGCCTAGTTTCGAAGCCTCCTGACGGATTTTGGCGGCCAAATCGACCGGTGAGTCTTTATCAAGAACTTCACGCGCTTTTCGGCCGCAAAGGCGCGCAAACACGTCGGAGGGCGCATTTAGAGCTTCCGTGGGACGCTCAAATGATTCGGTAAGTCGATTCAGTCGCTCGGGTGTCATTCCCGGCAGGGTTTGTAAGACAAGCCAAGCGTCGGATGCGCTCGATGAATCTCGATTCTCGATACGCGTCGTGGGGTTCGAGGTGCTCATTCACGATCTCCGGTGTTCCTCACACCTGAACCCATAACATGGAGTCCGTATCTCGTGTCAAGACAGAGGATATGTTCGGAGTGATGTGGGAATGGTTTATCTATTTTCATCAGGCTTTTTCCGGGTGTAGTGCTTGAGGTTTTGAAGTTGAACCTTCGCCTTTTTGGACAGGGGGTGTGCGGGGAATTTTTCGACCAGGTTTTCGAATTCAAGGGATGCATTCAAGGGGAATTTCCGACGGATATAGATAAGCCCTCGTTTGTAATAGGCATCCGGAACTTTCTTGCTTTTTGGGTATCTTGTGATGAGTTTGAGTAATTCATTCAGCGCCTCGTGGTATTGCCTGAGTCCGTAGTAGGACTCCCCAAGCCAATATTGGGAATGAGGAGCCAACTGATTCTTGGGAAACAGGCGCAGAAAACGAAGAAATCCTCGAATGGCTGCCTCATTTTTCCCGTCCCTGACGGCGCGGTAGGATTTGTTGTAGAGCGCCTGCGGGGTGATGGAGGCGACTTTTGGCTTTTCCATCCTTTTTTGAGGCGATTGGCGTATCGAGAAGTTCTTGGCGATGATGTTTTCCCGCCTCAGCCTTTCTATTGTGGCCTCCAGAGTGCTCATTTCCTTTCTCAAGTCACGAATTCCTTGAGTGAGCGTTTCGATTTTCCTGGCGGATTCGGCTGCTTGCGCCTCGAGGCGCACATTACGCGCCTTGGCGGTGGACAATTCTTTTTCGAGCGCATTGACGTCGGAAACGCTTCGGGGTTTCTCTTTAGGATTGGAGCCTGGATTGAGTTGGGGAAAATTGGCGCACCCTGCAAGGAACACAGCGAATGCCAATGAGCACACACTTCGCCGCATATCATATATCCTCAGGGCGGCAAAATCACAAAAAAGCAGGGCGCCTCGTTACAGGCGAACGACTTCGAAGCCTTCGCGATGCAGTTCGGCATCGCCTTTTATGACGAGTTGTATGTTGAGAAGGCTTTCGAGTTCTTCCACGTGCCTTCTTTCTTCATCGAGGAGGATATCCACGACCTCGGGGTGGATGTTGATGAGGAATTTTGAGGCGTCCTTGTGCGCTCTCCTCATCCGGCGCACTTCACGCATGGCTTCATAGCTCACCGAAATCGCGGACTTCACCTGTCCGCGTCCTTCGCAGTAAGGGCATGCGGTGCAGAGCGTTCTCTGGATGCTGTCCCGAACGCGCTTTCGGGTCATCTCGACGAGCCCTAGTTCGCTGATCTTCAAAATGTTGGTTCGCGAACGGTCTTTCCTGAGTTCCTCCTTGAAGGTGTTGAATACTTTATCCCGATTCTCTTCTTTTTCCATGTCGATGTAATCGACGATGATGATCCCGCCCAGGTTGCGCAGGCGCAATTGGGCTACGATTTCGCGCACCGCCTCCAGATTCGTTTCAAGTATCGTCTCCTCGGGGCTTTTCTTGCCCACGAATCTTCCGGTGTTGACGTCGATCGTCGTGAGCGCTTCGGTCTGATCGATCACGATATAGCCGCCGTTGCGCAGCCACACGCGCTGGCCGAGAGCGCGCTCGAGTTCTAATTCGACGCCGAAATAATCGAATACCGGCTCATCGCCGTCATAGTGCTGGAGCTTGGGAACCAGATGCGGATAATAGCTTTGTATAAATTCCCTGGTTTTCAGATATTGTTCCTTGTCGTCGATGATCATCCTGTCGACGGAGGAATTGAACAAATCCCTTACGGTCCGCTCAATGATGGTCAGGTTCGAATGAATCCGGGACGGGGAGGAAGCCGATTCGTTTTTGATCAGAATATCTTCCCAGAGCGCGTGCAGGAAATTCACGTTGGCTTCGATGTCCTGGGCGGGCATGGTTTCACTCGCCGTGCGCACGATGTATCCGGCTCCTGGTTGGCGGTTTTTGCGTACAAGTTTCTTGAGTCTTTTCCTTTCATCTTCGTTCTCGATTCGCCTGCTGATGCCGATTTGCTTGATCGTGGGCATGTAGACCACATACCGGCCCGGCAGGGTGATGTAGCTCGTCAGCCTGGAGCCTTTGGTGCCAAGGGGCTCTTTACTGACCTGGACGATGACGTCCTGGCCGTCTTTGAGCAGGTCCTCGATGTGGCGCTCTTCTTCCCAACGGCGAGGTCGTCTTCCGATGAGATTACGATGAGATCCGTTTTGCTGCTCGTCCTTGCCGCCATCGTGTTCGTCCCCGTTGCTGAAGTCGTTGCCTTCAAAATCGAGGTCATCGTCGTCTTCTGATTGTTCCGTCGCGAGTTTCCTGTAATTCTCGATGGATTCGATTGTGTCGACGTCGCTCACGTAGAGAAAGCCCGCCTTTTCCAGTCCAATGTCTACAAACGCCGCCTGCATTCCCGGCAGCACTTTTGTGACTTTTCCCTTGTATATGTTGCCGACGATGTTTTTGCCGCTTTCTCGTTCGATGTAAAGCTCGGCCGCTACCCCGTTTTCGAGCAGCGCGATGCGTGTCTCAAAAGGCTCGGCGTTGACGACGATTTCAGACGGCATTTTGTAATGTGCGGGGCGTTCCCGCTCTCCAGTGGACGGAGATTTTCTGAACCCGAGCCCTCAGGCATGCCTCGGGAGATAGCCCGAAACATCGGGCGAGAAGTTCCGTAACCTTCGGTTTAATGCCATCTCCATAAAGGAGTGTGAGGTGCAGGCGAATGACGGCGTCGGTCGATGATTCGAGCGAAAACCGCACGATGGATGGCCGCGCGTCGAAATGTTTAATCTTTCCTTTGTGCTCGCGCGTGATTTCAATGCTATTTTCATCCATGAACTCTTCGATGATGGTACTGACCTGCAAATCCGGAGCTTCGGGCGAGTCAAGGTCTTTTCGAGACAAGGAAATTTCATAGGTTGCAGCCCTGAGCGCGTTGGCGGATGAAGGTGCTTTCCCCTCGATGCGCCATCCCGAACGGGGCTTGAGGCCTCGAGGGAGTTCACGTTTCAGGTTTTGGAACAAATCGCGTAATTCGATGCGCCCGTCGACCTCCAATAGTGAGAAATCCACCACCTCCGCGCGGCTCTCCACGCCTACGGGCAGCGCATGGGAGAAAACGATTTTGGGGTGCGGGTTGAAGCCTTTGGAATGTTCGAGGCGGTAGCCTGCGCGCTGTATGGTGCGGATGAAAGTTCTCAGAATCTCCAGGTGACTCAAGAATCGGAGGTCTCCGGATTTTTCATAGATGAATCTGAATTTGCGGATGGGCGCGTCGGGTTGTTCTTCGGCGAGGCCGGGGTTGTCGTCGTGTGCGCCCTCGAAACCCACCGGAACGGGCCCTGATTCCCGGGCGACGCTCTTGCGCCTCCTTTGTCTGGGACGCGGCGGCTCGGGCCGGGCTTTGGCGATTGCGAGCTCTACCGGTTCTGCGGGAGCGACGTCCTGTCCGGGCGGCAAATCCGCCGCGTGAACCATACTGTCAGCCCGAGCGGGCGCGTTGATGACCGGGAGAGAAGAATTTTCAAGCGGCATGGGTTTTTCGTAGTGGTATTTGATGCCCTTATATTTATCCAGAATGCCGCATTGACCGCACGCCTCATAGCGGCAATCGCCGATAGTGACCTCGCGGAGTGAGCGTTTCCAGTCGGCAAGTTGATACTCCTTCGTCACACCGCAGTCGAGATGATCCCAGGGGAGCGGGGCATCTTCCGGTATTTCGCGGTAGGCGTACCATTCCGGGTCGAGGTCATGTTCCCTGAAGGCGGCCATCCATTTATCGTAGTCGAAAAACTCCATCCAACCGTCGAATTTACATCCCATGTCGACCGCCGTCTCGATGGCGTCCGCCTGGCGGCGGTCGCCTTTCGAGATAACCGCTTCCAAAAAACTGTGCTCGGGGTTCGACCAGTGCAGCTTGATTCGCCTGTCAGGCACGGCCCGCTTGATGAAATCGAGTTTCGCCTTGATTTCCTCTTTCGTGTTCTGGGGAAACCACTGGAAGGGCGTATGGGGCTTCGGCACGAAGGTGGAAAGGCTGACGTTGATGAAGCGGAACGGCTCGCCCGTTTTTCGCGAGCGCATCCTCATGCAGGACATGAGCATGTCCGCCATCTCCTGCAAATCGTCGAAATTCTCGGTGGGGAGACCGAGCATGAAATAGAACTTTACGCCCGGCCAGCCGGTGTCGAGGATGTCCTGGAGGTTTCGCTTGAGGTCCGCTTCGGTCAACACCTTGTTGATGACGTTTCGCAGGCGCTCGCTGCCCGCCTCGGGCACCAGGGTGAAGCCCGTGCGGCGCACGCGGGCAATCTGGGCCAGGAGATCCGGGCTCATCGCGCCGACGCGCAGCGATGGGAGCGAGATGGAGGTCTGCATGGGAGCGAGGCGCTCCATCATGCGGGGTACCAGACCCTTCAGGGGTTGATAATCGGCGATGCAAAGTGATGAGAGGCTGATTTCCTCATAACCCGTATTCTTGAGGGATTCCTCAGCGAGTTCGAGGACTTTGTGGGGGTCCCGATCCCGAACGGGGCGATAGACCATGCCTGCGTGACAAAAGCGGCATCCCCTCGTGCATCCGCGCTGCACCTCGAGCGTCACCCGGTCGTGCACCACCTGGGTGAAGGGGATGACAGGCTGCGTGGGGTGGGGCGAATCGTTCAAATCCTCCAGTACGCGCGCCAGAACGGGATCCTGGTGGCCGCTGACGTGATGAAAACGCTTCACCTCGCCGTCGGGCTCGTGTTCGACCAAGTAACGACTCGGGACGTAGACCCCGTCAATCTCCTCCAGCATCTCGAGCAACGCTTCTCTGGGTGCGTTCGTTTCCCGCCACCTCTCGTGGGCTTTGATGACATCGGGGAAAAGTTCTTCTCCATCGCCGAGAGCGACGGCGTCGAAGAACGGCGCCATCGGCTCCACGTTGAACGTCACGGGACCGCCCGCGATGACGAGCGGGTCTTCTCTCCGCCTTTGGGTGGTTCGCCTGGGTATGCCGGCCAAATCGAGCAGCAAGACGATGTTGCTGGCGGCCAGTTCGTACAGAAGCGATATCCCCAGAATATGGAATTCCCGGACGGGCGTTCTGCTCTCCAGCGTGGTCAGAGGCGCGTTCTTGCTTCTCAGGATGGTTTCGAAATCATCCCAGGGGAGAAAAACCCGCTCGGCGGCGACGTCTTCATTTTCGTTCAGGAGGTGATAGAGAATGCGGATGCCATTGTGCGACATGCCGACTTCATAAGTATCCGGGAACGCAAGTGCGATACGATTTCTTACCTTGGCGAGATCCTTGTGGATCGAGTTGACCTCGTTCCCTAGATAACGCGAAGGTTTCTGGACGAAGGGGAAAACGTCCCGTGCGTAGTCTAAATTCATTATAATCAACCTGATAAAGTCTCTCTCGCCAAATGCGAGGAGACATATTTTCTTCTTAAGGTTCCCGACCTGCGCCTTTTGGGGGTCTGGGCGTACCGATCCCTTATATTGACGGATATGGGAAGAATTGGCAACCGGGATATATTTCGAATGTGAAGGATCTGGCTTCCTTGCGCATGTTCACGCATATTGAAGCCAAGATCGAACGAGGGGCTTTGCCGTAATTCGGTAGTGAGGGTATTTTCAATTCGTTGTTTCTGGAGATATGATTTTACGGATTCTTGACCACTTCTGACCGATTCAGGGAGTTTCGCAGATGGAGCCGATGAATTTCTTGCTCTTGATGGATGATGAGCATACACAAAAAATGATGGGCTGCTATGGCCACCCGATCGTCAAAACGCCGAACATCGACGCGCTCGCTGCGTCGGGCACCCGGTTTGAGAGCGCATATACGAACTGCCCCATCTGCGCGCCGGCCCGCGCGAGTTTCGCCACGGGCAAGTATGTGCATGAAATCAGCGCCTGGGACAATGCGCATCCCTACGAGGGAGAGCCGCCGAGCTGGGGCCACCGCCTCCAGGAAGCCGGGGTGAGAACCGCTTCGGTCGGCAAGCTCCATTACCGAAACGCCGAGCTTCCCGTCGGCTTCGACGAGCAAATTATCCCCCTGCATGTGCCCAAAGGTGGAATAGGTGATATCCATAGTGCGGTTCGCGATGAGAAGGGCCTGCCGCCCCGGAACAATCCGGAATGGATGGCCGAGCAAATCGGGCCGGGTGACTCCAAATATATTTCCTATGACGGGCAAGTCACGGATTTGGCCTGCGAGTGGATTGCCGGGCGAGCAAAGGAACTTGACGAGCGCCCCTGGGCGCTGTTCGTCTCGCTCACGTGCCCGCATTTCCCCTTTATCGGGCCGCCCGAGTTTTACGATCACTACCCGCTCGAAGACATCCCGCTGCCCGAGCCCCACCCTTCGGGCGGCTACGATTGGCACCCCTGGATTGCCGCGCTTCACGAATGCGCTCCGTACGACGATTATTTCGATGACCACAAGCGACGCGTCGCTCTCGCGTCATATTTCGCCATGATCAGCTTTGTGGATTCGAACGTCGGGAGAATCCTGAAAACTCTGGAAGATTCAGGTTTCAGGGACAACACGCGGGTGCTCTTCGCCAGCGACCACGGGGATAATCTGGGCGAGCGCGGTCTATGGGGGAAATCCACGATGTATGAGGAATCCGTCGCTGTACCTCTCATCGTCTCGGGGCCGGACGTTCCGAGGGGGAAGGTGTCGCGAACGCCGGTCTCGCTCGTCGATCTTTATCCCACAGCGCTCGATTGTGCAGGTTTGCTTGAGAGCGACGAGGAAGCGCAGCTGCATGGCGATTCCATGTTCCGGATCGCGAATGAACCCGATGTCCCCGAGCGCGAGATTTTCAGCGAATTCCATGCGCTCGGCGCCAAGACGGGGTTGTTCATGATTCGTCGAGGTCGCTACAAATACATCCATTACGTGGGGCACGAGCCCGAACTCTTTGATCTGGAAGACGATCCCGAGGAGCGCCGCGACATCTCCAAGAGCCCCGCACACCAATCCATACTCTCGGAGCTCGAAGCAGGTCTTTTGCGCGTCCTCGACCCCGAAGAGGTGGATGGGCGCGCAAAGGCGGAACAGGCGGCGTTGGTCGAGCGCCACGGAGGGCGTGACGCGGTGATCGCCATCGGTAACAGTTTCGCGTCCCCGCCCCCGGGTGAGAACGAATACGGGGAGTAGGGGAGGCTAACTGAACGCGTGAGTGAGACTCTTTCTTCTCATGCCGACGTTCAGGACCAGGGCGATGGCGATGAATGACGAGATGGAAGCGCTCCCCCCGTAGCTTACCAGTGGAAGCGGGATTCCGACGATCGGCATCAAGCCGAGCGTCATCCCGATGTTGAAGATGATGTAGAGGAAAAACGCCGTAGTGATGCCTACGGCAAGCAGGGCGCCTTCCTTATCGGCGGCGTTTAGAGCTGCGCTCAGACACCGGAGGATAAATATGAAGAACAAAGCCAATACAGAAACACTGCCGATAAAACCGAGTTCTTCACTCAGTACAGAGAAAATAAAATCGGTGTGCTTCTCCGGCAGGAAATGAAGCCTGCTCTGCGTTCCCTGGAGAAGTCCCTTTCCCCAGAATTCCCCGCTGCCGACGGCGATGATGCTTTGCATACTCTGATAGCCTGCGCCGAGGGGGTCTGCGTCCGGGTTGATCAGGGTCAGGATGCGCTGTCTCTGATATGGCTTGAGGAATAACCAGCCCAGCGGTGCGCTCGCGATCGCCATGCATCCGATGGTGAGGATGACTCTTTTCCTGACGCCGACGACGAGGACCATCGCTCCTGCTATCAGGAAGACGGTGAGTCCAGTGCCCAAATCGGGTTGTCGTACAATCAGCAACACGGGCGCTATCGCCAGAACAAACGCCGGGAAAAGCTCCTTGAATCCGATGGGGTTTTCTTCACCGCGAGAGCCGAAGTATCTGGCCAGCACGAGGATGACCGCCAGACGCGCAAGCTCGGAGGGTTGCAATCGCAAGGGGCCGAAAACGAGCCAGCGCTTCGCACCGTAAACTACCTGTCCCGAGAAGAGGACGGCGATGAGCAAAACGATGACGAGGGCGTAGAAAAAATAGGCCCATCGCGTAAAAATGTGGTAGTCGAAAAAGAGGATACAAAGCAATAGGCATAAGCCGATGGAAGACCACAACGCTTGTTTCAGGTGCAGGGAGTTTTTCAGGAAAACGGGGTTGGAATGAGTAGCGCTGTAAATCATATAAATACCTGTCAAGCTTAGTAAAAGCGTGGCTAGAGCGAGCAGCCAGTCCATCTGCGAGACGGCTCGCCGAAAAGGGGATGATTTAGAAGGAGCGATACCTGTCATCTACGCGCTCCCGGAGCCTGTTTGAGCGGGGCGGGCGGTTTTTCTTCAGTCGCTTCGTTCGAAGCCAGAATCTGTTGTTCGTTTTTCGTGAGATAAAAGGAAATGAGTTCTTTTGCATATGGGGCGAAAAAAGACCCCGGTCTACCGGCATTTTCCCCTAAAATGGCGATAGCGATCGTGGGTTTTTCGTAAGGGGCGAATGCGACGAACCAGGAGTGGTCCCGAAATTTCCGCGGCAATTCTTCGGGTTTTCTTTTGCGGCCCGTGTATTTGAGGTCGACGGTCTGGGCGGTGCCCGTCTTGCCGGCCACGAAAATGTCGGGCACCTGGGCTTTTTTCGCCGTGCCCTTTTTGCCATGGACGACTTCTCTGAGCGCTTCTCGAACTTTCCGGAAGATTTGTTGTGAAATCGGGATTTTGCGGATGAGTCGGGGCCTGGATTCGAAGAGCGGCTTGCCACCGGGGCTCAGCACTTTTTTCACAATATAAGGTTTCCAAAGATTACCGCCGTTCGCCACGGTGGCGATGAGGTTGGCGGCTTGCATGGGGGTGATGAGATTGAAGCCCTGGCCGATGGAAACGCTGATCGTCTCGCCTTCGTACCATCTTTCCTTGAATCGGCGACGCTTCCAGGCATCCGATGGCACGAGCCCTCCTTTTTCGGCCGCTCCGAAACCGGTAGGCGAACCCAGGCCGAACATGCGCGCGTAACGCGCGATTCTCTCGATGCCCAGCTTGTGGCCGTTCGTGTAGTAGTAGACGTCACAGCTTTGGGCCAGGGATTGGATGAAGTCTATGGGTCCGTGTCCACCCTTCTTCCAGTCACGAAATATTTTCTTTCCGAATGGAAACGTGCCGTGGCAGCGTATTTTTTCATCGGAACGCGCGATTTTCTCGTTCAGAATTGCGAAACCCATCACGATTTTGAAAATCGAGCCGGGAGGGTATTGCCCCCGGATGGCCCGGTTCTCGAGCGGTTTCAAGGGGTCTTTCATGAGGCCTTTCCAGTCTTTGGAGTCTATGCCACCGGCGAAGATGTTCGGGTTGAATGACGGTTTGCTCACCATGGCCAAAATTGCGCCGTCCGAGGGGTCGAGAATGACGATGCTGCCCTCATGCGCTTCGAACAACTCTTCCGCCTTTTTCTGGAGTTCCATGTCAATCGTCAGATAGACGTTGTTTCCCGCTTTTTCCACAAACGGGCGGACGATGCGCAACTCTCTTCCGTAGGCGTCCACCTCCACTTGCTTGAAGCCACTCTGACCGCGCAGGAATATTTCCTGAGTCCGCTCGACCCCGTACTGGCCGAGCAGGTCTCCCTGCCGGTAGTTTCGTTGCTTCAGGCGTTGCAGCTGACGGTTGGTGACCTCGCCCAAGTAACCGAGAAGGTGACTCGCCTGCTCTTTGGACGGGTATCGCCTGAGGGGCGTCGCCTGAACGAATACGCCGGGATAGTCGGGCTTATGCTCTTCCAGAAAGGCCATGGTTTTGCGGCTGATGTCCGCCTTGATCAGAAATGGCCGGAAGGGGTTCGCATTCCGGGTTCTTTGGTAGAGTACCTCAAAAGGTTGTTTCGTGATTTCGGCCAGCAGCCGGATGGTTTGCTTTGGGTTTTTTACATTTTCCCGAATTAGATAAATGTTGAACGATGCGCGGTTGTCCGCAAGCAGTTCTCCCTGTGAGTCGAGCACCATGCCCCTGGGGCTTTGCACGAGTCGATAGGCAATCCGGTTGTCTTCGGATAGGGTTCGGAATTTTTCGCCCTGGATGACCTGAAGGTTCCAGAGCCTGATGAACAAGCCGAGGAGGATGATCCCAAAACATATCCCGAAGATGACGACACGGCGTTTGAGCGCGTCACTGGTCGCGGGATTTGAATTGAATTGCCATTCTTTCATCTCAGGATCGCTCCGGATAGGGCGTGCCCGCGTCGGATGGTAGCATCTTTCCCTCTATTATTCCCAGAAGGCTGAAGATGAACGGCGCCAAAACGACGTTCAGGCCCACCGTCTTGATTGAATCCATCCAATAAGTGAAAGCCATAAACTGAGTGGGTATAAATAATTGCGCGAGAATGAAAGCAAATAAGGCGTAGAATATCGAAGCGGAAAACACCACCGTGCACAGAAACACGACGAAACGAGCCGTCATATTGGGTTTCAGTCCGCCCGTGTAATGACCGATCAGCCCTTTGAGGAGCGCGTTGAAACCCAGTAGGCCTCCTGAGAGGATATCCTCGAAAATCCCGAGAAAGAATCCTCCAATAAGTCCCGTTTCCCTGTCACGATGCAGACCCAGGAAAACCGTCGCAAGAAGCATGGCGTCCGGCTTGGCGCCAGTCCAGATCAAGAAATAACCCGCCACCGACGTGTGCAGGACAATCGCCAGGACGGCGAGTATAATGTAAAATAATACAATCATTTCCAAGGGTTTTCTTTAGGTGCTATCATCAGGATCATCACCTCTTCCAAATTGGAAAAATCGACAATCGCCCTGGCTTTTATTTTTGGGAACAACCCCCTGACGTCCGTGACTTTCGTTATATGGGCTACGGGAAGTCCTTTAGGAAAAATCCCCCCCAGCCCGGAGGAAATAAGGAGGTCCCCGCGTTTCATATTCACGTGGTGCGGCATGTAGCGCACCTCGCTCTCTCCTTCCGGGGAGATGGTGAAAACCCCTTGTGAGCGTGAGCGTTGGGCGATGACGTTTACGGCGCTCCTCGAGTCGAGCAAGGTCAGAACCTGGCTCACGTTGTTTCCCACACGGGAGATTCTTCCCACAAGGCCCGCCTGGTGCATTACCGGCATGTTCCTGTTCACGCCATCTCGGGAGCCGAGGTCCAACAGCAGGGATTCTCCATAGATGTTTTTGTTGCGAGCCAATATTCGGGCCAAGCGAACGGGCGCCTCCAGATTCTGTGATGCACCGAGCAGTTTATTGAGGCGTGCGACTTCTGATTTCAATTCCTGTATCTTCGCATGATGTGTGTTCAGCGTTTGCAGCTTTCGCTTCAACTCGGTGTTCTCTTCATGCGCATTTTTGAGGAGTTGGTATTTCTGCCAGAGTTCGACCGACCATTTTCTGGGAATGTCGGCGACCCGAATGGTCGAACCCAGTATGGAGAGTATCGATCTCTCCAACAGAGTGGATTGACCACGAAAGCGCACGCTCAGCGTCATGAGAGTGAAAGAGACGAGAAACAACCCTATGAGCAGGGCTAAACTTCTGCGTTCGACTAGAAACTGAAGCATAATATTCTAAGGCGAATTTTCAGAGACTGAAGATAACGCCATCGCGGGCAGTGACCGAAGCTTTGATGAACTATATCGGCTATACGGCCAGTTTTCCAAGCAAGTCGAGTTCATCGAGCACTTTGCCGGTTCCCATCACAACGGCTGAGAGCGGGTCTTCCGCAACGGTAACGGGAAGGCCGGTTTCTTCTTTGAGCAACAAGTCGATTCCCCGCAAGAGGCCGCCTCCGCCGGCGAGAACGATTCCCCTGTCCACGATATCGGCAGCTAACTCCGGAGGCGTTCTTTCGAGTGCGCCCCGGACGGTTTCGACAATGGCGCTTACGGGTTCGGCCAAGGACTCGCGAACCTCCTCATCCGTGATGACGATGGTTTTAGGGATGGCGGCGATCAGATCGCGGCCCTTTATCTCAAGGGTTTTTCTTTCTCCTACTTCATAGGCGGAGCCCACCTGTATCTTTATCTCCTCGGCCGTTCGCTCCCCGATCAGCAGATTGTAGTTGCGCTTGATGTAGCTGATGATGGCTTCGTCCATCTCGTCTCCGCCGACTCGCACAGATTGGGCATATACAATGCCTGCAAGCGAGATAACGGCCACCTCCGTGGTGCCGCCGCCGATGTCCACCACCATGCTGCCGCCGGGCTCTTCGACGGGTAATCCCACGCCGATGGCGGCCGCCATCGGCTCCTCGATCAGGTACACCTCCCGGGCGCCGGCGTTCTCTGCGCTATCGCGAACCGCACGCCTCTCCACCTGTGTAATGCCCGAAGGCACGCAAATCACCATTCGGGGCCGCACGAAAGTTTTTCTGTTGTGAACTTTCTGAATGAAGTAACGGAGCATGGCCTCAGTAATTTCAAAATTCGCGATCACGCCGTCCTTCATGGGGCGGATGGCCATGATGTTCTCCGGCGTCCTCCCTACCATCGCCTTGGCTTCCGAGCCCACAGCGAGCACGTGTTTTGAGTCTTTTTGCACCGTTACCACGGAGGGTTCACGCAGGGCGATCCCCTTGCCCTTCACGTAGACGAGCGTGTTCGCCGTCCCAAGGTCAATGGCCAGATCGTTTGAGAACAGGCCCAGAATAGATGTCAACACCATGATGGGGGGAATTCCTTTTGGCGTAGGGTGCCGTGTCATTCCGTGGGCGAAGTTCTCACTATGATTACACTCCAAGGGAGAATACTCAAGGAAACCACCAATTTCAAGGAGAAAGGCGCGCCGATGCGAGAAAAATTCCATTGAGTTGCGGGTCAGGCCGATGAAAATTCGCCTTCCCCGGTTTGCGATGACGCGAGAGGTGGGCTATTTTTCTCTTTTGCTGGCCACTGAAATCTTGTGCGATCGCATGGACGGTCGATTTGGAAGGAGTACAAAACATTGATGCTTCGTTTTTTGAGAGAAAAGGGCAAAAGCTGGGTCCTAAAGGCTTTGCTGGGCTTCGTAGCGCTCACGTTCGTCTCTTTCGGCGGGTTCGCACTCACGGACAGGCAGGCTGATACCGGAGGCGGCCGGGTCGCGGCGTGGGTGGGCGATACGCCCATATCGGTGCGCGAATTCGAGCAGCGCTATTATCAGCGGGCCGAAACGCTCAGGCGACAACTGGGCGCCGCCTATAATGAGGAACTCGCGCGCCAGCTTGGTCTGAGGCGCCAGACGCTTGATTCTCTCATACTGGAGAAACTTCAGCTGCGTGAAGCCCGGCGGCTCGGGATTGAGGTCTCCAACGCGCAAGTCGCCCTCCAGATACAATCGCTCGCCCCATTTCAGAGAGACGGAAAATTCGACGCCCAGCGATATCGCAGCATCCTGGAGTCGAATGGCATCACCCCCCGACAGTTCGAGGCTGACCAAAGGCGGGTCGTTTTGCTCAACCAGCTTCGGGACTATGTGAACCTGGGCGTATTGGTCAGTGACCAGGAGGTGCGGGACGCCTTTGAGTGGAGAAACGCGGAAATCAAGTTGGCCGCCGTTCGTCTGAAACCCGAATCATTCACAGCGGATGTGCTGAAGCTGGAAGCCGACCTGAAGGCCCATTACGAAAAAAACAAGGATCAGTTTAAAACGGGTCCGCAAAGGAAGGTGTCGTGGTGGTATCTGCCGTTTTCCGCGGTGGTGAAAGGGATCGTACTAAGCGATACGGACTTGAGGTCGCACTATACGCAAACCCGTACGAAATACGGGCGCAAGGAGAGCGTGGCGGTAAATCAGATACTGCTGAAAATGCCTCCCAATCCGAAAAAAGAACTGATCGAGGCGAGCCGGAAACAGCTTGAAGAGTTGCGTGAGCGCATCATGAAGGGCGAGAAATTCACCGAACTGGCCAAGGCGCACTCCCAGGGTCCGGCAGCGAAGCGCGGGGGAGATCTTGGCGTTTTCGGCAGGGGACAGATGCTGCCTGAACTTGAGAAGGTGGCCTACGCCCTGAAAAAAGGAGAGGTGAGCAAACCGGTGAAGACTTCATTCGGATTGCACCTGCTGTGGGTGCGGGACAAGGTCTTGCCCGGCGAGAAACCCTTCGAGGAAGTGCGAAAGCAGGTGGAACAAGATTTGCGGGCCTTGCGCTCCCGAGAGCAGGCGAAGAATGAATTAAGAAAGGTCCGCTATGCCGTGGAAGACAATAAGGCGGAGCCTGCTCTCGCCGGGCTGAAAAAGGGAGAAACCGGCTTTTTTGAAAGAGGCCGTGTTTCACAGACGGTGCCTGCGTCTAATGTAGTGAGCGAGCTTGCTTTCGGTCTGAGCGGCGAGGAGAAGATATCCAGAGAGCGCGAGGGAGGCGGTGGCGTCGGCTTCGTGCGTCTTGAGGCGAAAAGGGAGCCTTTCGTCCCTGAATTCCAGGATGTGCGCAAACAGGTGGAGAGTTCATTCCTGCGCATCAAGGGGGCTGAGATTGCGAAACGAAAAGCGGCACTATGGCTCCAGGAGTTGAAGGATAAAAAGAGTAGCCTCTCTTCCATCGCCGAGGATCTGAATCTCAAAGTGCTCACTCCCAAGGCCTTCAAGCGAGCGGGCGTTCCTAATGAACTTGGACCTTCTCAAGAGATAGCGAGCCTCGCGTTCACCCTCAAAAAGGGCGGGTTCGGAACGGCTCAATCCGGCAGGGACGTGATTTTGTTTGAAGTGTTGGAGAAGCCGCAGGCCGACATGAAGCAGTTCGAGTCAGAAAAAGCGGATTTCCGCCAGGGTATGCTGCGTCTGAAGGGTGTGATGGTCTTCAATCAGTATCTGGAAAGACTCAGGCAGGCGTCCAACATCCGCTTTGAGGAAGGATTCAACTTGTAGAGGATATCGAATCAGTTTCTCTTCCCTCTATTTCCGGCATTACCGCCAGAAATCTTCCCGATCTTCGGGCCTGATTTCGTGTTTTTCCTGCATTCCCTTTGCAAACAGGTCGGCCGCTTCTTTCTTTCTGGCCTCTTGTTGACTCATCAATTCCTGAATGTCGGGCGTTTTCTTCCTGGCCGCTTCTGCGAACGGGTCTTTTACCTGATGTCGCAGAATCCGCACGGAATCCTCTCCGATCTCGAAGCGGATTTGGTTCCCCGGCCCGGCGTCCAGGGATTTCATGATGTCCTTGGGTAGGTGAATTCTTCCCCCTTGGCCGATTTCGACGATGTATGGTTTTCTCTCACTCATGAAGTATTTTCCTCCGAACCTGCCGCCCACCCCCTTCGTTATGATCAGTTTATCAGGAGCGGGGAAAAACATGAAACACGCATTTCGAAGCGCCGGGCCTAGCCCCAGGTCAAAAGGTGCAGGCTAAGCGGATGAATGAGGTGCGGGTGATGTGGCACTGCGCGAACCGATACACCGTGCATGCCCGGTTTGCGGCATTGTATTTCGCCATGAAAACGATATGCGCCGCCGCCGAGGTCTTCCGAGAAGACCATCGGGGAGACGGCCTCGCCGGACAACAGGCTTTCTTCTTTCAAGGGGCCTTCGTAAATTTCGAGGCGGACTTCTTCGGGGGAGAGATTTCCGAGCGAAACCTCCGCCTCGACCCTCATTTTCGCCCCCAGTGGAACGATTCCGTTTTGCGCCATCGATATCCGGGTGATCTCCACCCCGGGCCAGGAGCGGCGCACGTGCTCTTTCCAGTCGGAGAGCGACTTGGCGGGGTTCCTCTCATCCGCCATGAGGCGCGCATGGTGCGCTCCCAGGGGCAGGTAGAATTTTTCGGCGTACTCGCGAACCATCCGGCTCGTGTTGAAGTAGGGACAGAGAGATTGCAGTGAATTCTTGATCATCTCCACCCAACCGGATGGAATGCCCTCTTCGCCTCGTTCATAGAAAAGTGGAATCACGACTTGCTCGAGGGTGTTGAACAGGCTTTCACACTCCATCTCATCCTGGTAGCCGGGGTCGTTATAGGTCTCGAGACCTCCAATGGCCCACCCTAAATGACTCGCATACCCCTCCGCCCACCAGCCGTCCAAAATGCTCAGGTTCAAGGCGCCGTTGGCGGCCGCCTTCATGCCGCTGGTTCCGCTTGCTTCCTGCGGGCGGCGAGGATTGTTGAGCCACAGATCCACCCCGTGCACGAGTTGCCGCCCGACGTGGATGTCGTAATCCTCCACGAAAACGATCTTGTCGCGCACGTTTTCCCTTCGGGCGAAATGGAGGAGTTCACGGATGAAACTCTTGCCCTCCATATCCCTCGGGTGGGCTTTGCCGGAGAATACGAATTGAACGGGTTTTTCCCTGTTCGTGAGCAGCGAGACGAAGCGCTCGGGCCTCTTGAGCAAAAGGGTGGCGCGCTTGTAGGTGGCGAAGCGTCTCGCAAAGCCGATCGTCAGCGCTTTGGTATTGGGGAGAATGGTGACATTTGGGCGCGTGACGCTGCCCAGTGGCCGCTTGAGGGCGTGCGCGCGGCAGAACTCGACAAGCCGCTCGCGGCTTTTCTCCCGGACGCCCCAGAGTTCGCTCTCCGGGATGGAGGCGACTCTCTCCCAGATCTCCGGCTTGTCCGTCTCGTCCACCCAGGCGCCGCCCAGATGCCTGTCGAACAACTCCTTCATCCCGGGTGATACCCAGGTGGGAAAATGGACGCCGTTCGTGATGGAGTCAATGGGAATATCCTGCTCGGGGACTTCCGGCCACATGGATTGCCACATTTTTCTCGAAACCTCTCCATGCAGCTTGCTCACGCCGTTCGCCGCCGAGGAGAGACGCAGCGCCAGGACGGCCATGTTGAAAGGCTCGTCCCCCTGTTCGGGATTCACCCGGCCCAGGCCCAGGAAGTCGTCCCATTCCATGGAGAGGGATTCCGCATACTTGCGAAAGTATTTTTCCATCATGTCGGGCGGAAATATGTCGATACCCGCCGGGACGGGCGTGTGCGTCGTGAAAATGTTTCCCGCCGAGGTCAACTCCAGGGCCGCGCCGGCGTCGATGCCGAATTTCCCCATCGAATAACGGATTCTCTCGAGCGCCAGGAAGGCGGAATGCCCCTCGTTCATGTGGCAGACGACGGGGGGGAGGCCCAGCTTGTGGAGCAGTCTCACGCCGCCGATGCCGAGGAGTATCTCCTGGCGAATCCGCGTCTCCATGTCCCCGCCGTAGAGGGCGAGGGTGATTTCGCGCAGCGAGGGCGCGTTTCCGGGAATGTTGGCGTCCAGTAGGAAGATGGGGTTTCGGCCCACCTGCACGTGCCAGACTTGCGCGGTGAGAAGGCCGTCCGGGTAATCGACCTCCACCGTGATGGGTTCTCCGTTCTCATCCAGCTCGAGGTGGAACGGCGTGTGATGGAAATCGTTGTCCGGGTAGCGTTCCTGCTGCCAGCCGTCGGGGCCTAAATGCTGGCGGAAATATCCCTGGCCGTAGGCGAGTCCCACGCCGATGAGGGGTAGTCCCAAATCGCTCGCGGATTTCATGTGATCGCCGGCGAGGACGCCAAGGCCGCCCGAATAGTTGGGTACGGATTCCGTGAGCCCGAACTCCATGCTGAAATAAGCGATGCGCAGCTCCTCGCTCTTTTCACTCGCAGGCAGGTTCTGGTACCAGGAAGGTTTATGGAGATATGCGTGAAGTTCTTTGAGAACGCTCTCCATATCGCGGAGGAAATGCGCATCGCGCGCCGCCGCATCGAGCCGCTCCTGAGAGACGGAGCGCAGCATCTGCGCTGGGTTGTAGTGGCAATCCTCCCACAGGGCATCGTCCAGCCTGCTGAAAAGCGCGCGCGCTCGATGGTCCCAGTCGAAGGCGATGTTGTCGGCGATTTCCTCGAGCCCTTTCAATTCCGAAGGAATGCTGGGCACGACCTGAAACGCAAGCACAGTGGTCATTTTTTTTTGTTCCCGATAAGGATATTGAGTCAGTCCATTATACCGAATTCATGAAGACGATTTAATGCTTCGGGCCCGAATCATTCGGCGAGTCCATAGCCGCCTTTTTCCCTAAGCGCCACGTTGGGGCCCGGAGGCGAATATAAAACCATATATTTGAACAGCGCGTCACCCGTGCTAGTGATTTGGTGCATGTTGCCCGGAGGCACGAAGACGGCGTCGCCCGCCTCGACGGGAATCTTCTCTCCCTCGATGTCGATCACCCCCGTTCCGCTGATGATGTAGAAGGCGTGTTCTTCTTTGTCGTGCTTGTGGGCGGTGGAGGTGAGGCCCGGGTCGAATTCGTTGATGAGCAAGGCGAACTGCTTTGCGCCCACCGTCTCTTCATCCAGCAGAATGCGGAACATGCTCCTGCCTCCGGGCACGGGCAATTCCCCGCTCAGGGCTTCGCTCTCCCGCACGCGCAATGGTTTGCTATCGCTCATAACGGCTCCTTCGAATTGTAGAAACGTGGCCTGTTTAATAAAAAATCCGTTGGCTAGAGAATACGCGGCTCATGACGATTGTTCCACGCGCCTGCGGTACATGTGGTTGAGCGGGCCCCTGCCGTTTCCAATGTCGAGCGCGTTCTCGATGGCGCCCTGAATGAAATCCTTCGCCCTCTTCACCGCCTCGATGGTGGACTCTCCCTGCGCCAGGCCCGCCGCGATGGCCGAGGAGAGCGTGCATCCCGTCCCGTGGGTGTGCGGGGTGTCGACCCGCCTGCCTTCCAGGGCGACCTCGATTTCTCCGTCGAAAAAAATGTCCACCGCCCCGTCGGTGATGTGGCCCCCTTTGAGCAGAACGCATTTCGCCCCCCGCTCGTGGAGGGCCCGGACGGCGTATTTCATCTGTGCGAGGTTTTCGATTTCTCCGGATTCAAGAATATCGCGCGCTTCTTCCGTATTGGGGGTGACGACCTCGGCCAGCGGGAAGAGTTTTTCGACGAGCGCCTCTCTCGCGTCGGGCGCCAGGAGGCGGTCTCCGCTTTTGGCGACCATCACCGGGTCGAGCACGACGCGCGCGAGCGCGTGTTCCTGGAGCTTTTCGGCCACGACTTCGATGACGTCGACCGTGGCTAGCATGCCTATTTTGGCGCTCGCTACGCTTAAATCCGAGCACACCGAGTCGAATTGCGCAGCGATGAAATCGGGCGGCGCGCCGTGCACCCCCTGCACGCCTACGGTGTTCTGCGCCGTCAGAGCGGTGATGACCGAGGCGCCATAGACGCCGAATGCACTGAAAGTCTTGATGTCGGCCTGAATCCCGGCGCCGCCGCCAGAATCCGAACCCGCAATCGTCAGGACGATGGGAGGAACGCCCGTGGATGTCCCCATGTCTCTCTCCTCTCGCGTCACATCATAAGACGATGCGACATGGAAATGTAGCACACCGAGGATATATTGAGAGTATGTCAGAAATATGTCGAAGAGAAGAAAAAATGGAAAAACGCTTTAATGGGGAATTCTTGACAAATTTGTTTGGGAATTATAGTCTCACGCTCGGCTGGTCTTTGTAAAAAGATTTGGAAGGGCACTCTCATGGCATTGGGCACCCGGGGCCGTCCGCCCCAGATTCTGAGGGCGCTTCCCTCGCTCATCGATCGCATCGGAAGCACGAGCCTCGTACAACTGCAGCGACTGCCAGATGCGTCGGGCGCGCGCGTATTCGCGAAACTCGAGCAGTACAACCCCGGCGGAAGCGTGAAGGATCGCATCGCGCTCAGCATGGTACTCGACGCCGAGCGGCGCGGCCTCCTGAAGCCCGGCGGGACGATTATCGAACCCACGAGCGGCAACACGGGGATAGGCCTCGCGCTCATCGGCGCCATTCGCGGCTACAGGACGATCATCGTGCTCAGCAAGAGCATGAGCCACGAGCGCAACTCCCTGCTCACGGGCTACGGGGCCGAGGTGGTATTCAGCTCCAGCGAGGGCGGCATGTACGGCTCGCTCGTGATGGCGGAAGCCATCCTGGAGGAGAACCCGGACTACTACATGCCCCAGCAGTTCAACAACCCGGCCAACCCGGAAATCCACCGCAGAACCACGGCGCGGGAGATTCTGCGCGATATGGGCGCGGAATCGGTGGACGCCTTCGTGGCGGGCGTGGGGACGGGAGGCACCATCACGGGCGTGGGGGAGGTCCTGAAGGAGAAGAGGCCGGAAGCACTCGTCGTAGGGGTGGAGCCCGCCGCATCCGCCGTTCTCTCGGGCGGGGAGCCGGGCCCGCACCAGATTCAGGGTATCGGCGCGGGATTTATTCCCGCCGTGTTGAACCGCGCGATCATCGACGAGGTGATGACGGTGAGCGATTCGGACGCCTACGACATGAGCAAGGCCCTGAGCCGCGAGGAGGGCATGGCCGCGGGCATTTCGGCGGGCGCCGCGGTAAGCGCCGCCCTGCAGGTGGCGCGGCGGATGAGTCCCGAGGAAAACGTGGTGGTCGTCATTCCCGACGGCTGGGAGAGATATTATAGTCTGGAGCAGCATTTTCGCTAGAAATCTTCATTCGGCATCCCCGGAAGGCGGGGCATTCAGATCAGGAGAGAGAAATGGCGGTAACGGTTCGTATTCCGACACCCTTACAGGAGTTCACCCAGCAGCAGGACGCCGTGGATATCGCGGGCGCGGACGTGAAGGAAGTGCTCGCCAACCTCGACAGCCAGTTCGCGGGCATCGGCCAGCGCCTCTATGACGAAGAGGGCAAGCTGCGCCGCTTCGTGAATATCTATGTGAACCAGGAAGACATCCGCTTCCTGCAGGGCGAGGGAACGGCGGTGAGCGACGGGGATGAGGTCTCCATCGTGCCGGCCATCGCGGGCGGCCGGTAATCGTCCGAAAACTCCCGAGAGGAGAGTCGTCCCTTGGGCCTGAGCGAAGAGCAGATTCAGCGCTACAGCCGACACATTCTGCTCCCCGGTGTGGGAGGGGTCGGTCAGGAGCGCTTGCTCGCATCTTCCGTCCTCATTTTCTTTTCTGAGGATGAGGAAAGCGCGGCGCTCATGGCCCTGGCCTATCTGGCCGCTGCGGGCGTGGGCCGGATCGGCTGGTGTCCTCTGCATGAGAGCGATGGATTGAAGCAGGAATCGCCGCTCTGCGCCTTCTATGGCGGCAGCCTGGGCAATGGGCTCAAGAGGCTCAATCCCGATTCGAGGCTGGTTTCCATTCGCCCGGGTGAGGGAGCGGAAGAGGTTTTCGACGCCCTCGTCTGGCTGGGCGATGCGTCCGCCGAAGATTTCGAGTCATCTAAGTCAATGGGAAAATTCGTCATACGAGGCGGGAGCCTTGGCGAGGCGGGAGAGATTTCAGAAGGCCCCGGAATCCTGGAGAAGCCGGGTATGGCGCCTCAAGGAGGGACAGCCTCGACGGTGGCGGCCCAGGGAGCTCTGGGCGCATGGCTGGCCGCCAGAACTTTAAGGCATCTGGTGAATGAGACGGATACAGTGGGGTCGACTACGCAGGCCCGTTTCGATTTTTCGCATGGCTTGATTGAGGCGCATGCGAACCTTTCCTGAGATTTTCAGGAACAAAGTGCGAGGGCCATATCAATGGTCGAATCGACAGTGGAGAATCCGGCGAGTGCGTTCAGAAATCTAGAGGATTCCCCAATCATCAAGTGTATCGGCAACACCCCCTTGCTCGAAATCAAGTTGTTCGAGAGCGAATTCCCGGAAGTGGAGGTATACGCCAAGGCGGAGTGGTTCAACCCGGGCGGCTCGGTGAAGGACAGGCCTGCGCTCTTCATGGTGAAGGACGGCCTGGAAACGGGAGAATTGCGCCCCGGCAAGATTCTGCTCGATTCCACGAGCGGGAACACCGGCATCGCCTACGCCATGATCGGCGCGGCTTTGGGGATTCCCGTTCGCCTCGTCCTGCCCGCGAACGCGAGCGATGAGCGCAAGGCGACGCTCAAGGGCTACGGGGCCGATATCGTTCTCTCGGACCCCCTGGAGGGTTCCGACGGGGCGCAGCGCCTCGCGGCGAAGATGCACCGCGAGGAGCCGGAGAAATACTTTCTGCCCTGTCAGTACGACAACCCCGCCAACCCGCTCGCCCACGTGGAGACCACGGCGCCTGAGATTCTGGAGCAGACCGGCGGGCGCGTGGAGCACTTCGTCGCGGGTCTCGGCACCACGGGCACCCTGGTGGGAACGGGGCGCGGCTTGAAGGCCAAAAAGCCCGACGTCGTGGTTCATGCGGTCATGCCGTCTGAATCGTTTCACGGCCTGGAAGGCATGAAGCACATCCCCACGGCCATCCGCCCGGGGATTTACGACGAGGGCGTGCACGACAACCTGATTCCGGCGGGGACCGAGGAGAGCTACGACCTGGCCGACCGAATCTCGAAAGAAGAGGGTCTCTTCATCGGCCATTCGGCGGGGGCCGCGCTCGTGGGCGTGCGCGAAGTGGCGAAGCAAATAGGGAAGGGCGTTATCGTCACCCTGTTTCCCGACGGGGGGGACAGGTACTTGAGCGAAGCGCGTTAGGGAGGCTTGATTTGCGTCTGACACTAGAACAGGTGGAGGCGATGCACCGCCACGCGCGCGAGGGGTATCCCGATGAGTGTTGCGGTTTGATCATCGGCCCTCCGCGGGCGCGAGGGGAGCAAGAAGATACGCTCGCTCTTTTGCCGTGTAAAAACGTACAGAACGAGATGCACGAAAAGGACCCGGAAATTTATCCCCGGACGGCGCGGCGCGCCTTTTTGATCGATCCCTTCGAGTTCGAACGCATCGCCAGGCGGGCCGAGGAGGCCGGCGAGGTGGTTCGCGGCATCTTTCACAGCCACCCGGACGAGGACGCCTATTTTTCCCAGGAAGACGTGGATGCGGCGGTTCCTTTCGGGGATATCCCGGCGTTTCCCGATGCCGAGCACGTCGTCATGAGCGTGCGAGAAGGCGTAGTTCTCGGCCAGAAGGTGTATTCCTGGGACGCGGGGCGTAAAGAATTCGTCGAAAGCGAACTGGAAATTCTTGAGGAGGCGGGCGCGTGAGCGGTAAAAGCGCACTGGCGCGTACATCCGCCCTCATCGTGGGGGTCGGCGGCCTGGGCTGCCCCGCCGCGCTGGCGCTGGCCGCGTCCGGCGTGGGCCGCGTCGGGCTTGCGGATCACGACGTCGTGACGCTCGACAACCTTGCCCGACAGATTCTCCACCGGACCGAAGACGTCGGCCGCCTGAAGGTGGACTCGGGCGCGGATTCGATATTCAGGCTCTCCGCCGAGGTGGCGGTGGACAAGATTCCCCAGAAACTCACGCGCGAGAACGTCGCCAGAATCATCGCGCCTTATGACGTCATCGTCGATGGCAGCGACAATCTGGCCACAAAACTCGCGCTGAACGAGGCCTGCGCTGAAGCGGGCAGGCCGTGGGTGATGGGGGGCGTCTTGCGCTTTTTCGGCCAGATGATGACGATTCTGCCGGGCCATAGTGCGTGTCTGCGCTGTCTGGTTGGCGAGGAGGGCGCGGGCGCCCGCGGGCTCGACTGCGGAGATGCGGGCGTCTTCGGCGCGGTGGCGGGTTTCGTGGGCATGGCGCAGGCCGCCGACGCGCTGCGGGTTCTGGAGGGGTTCGAGCCCGTCTGGTCAAACAGGCTGATGACGGCTGATTTCCGGGCAAACGCCGTCGGGAGCGTGGATGTGGCCCAGGACCCGGATTGTCCCGTCTGCGCGCTCGCAGCGCGCGGGCAAGCGAAATTCCCCATGAAGCGCGGAGCGCTCGCTTAGCGAATGGGACCGGGAGAAATGATGAAAGGATGCCGCCGATGAAGATATCGACCAAGGGACGATACGCCGTGCTCGCCATGATAGAACTGGCCAGGCATTCGCAGACGCATCCCGTTCCCTTGCCGCAGATAGCGGGCAAGCTCGGCATCAGCCAGCATTATCTCGAACAATTATTCGTGAAAATGCGCAGGGCTTCTCTGGTGAGCAGCACGCGGGGGCCGGGAGGCGGCTATATCCTGGCGCTCCCGCCTTCCGGGATCAACATGCGCGATGTTTTGTGCGCGGTAGGAGAGACGATTCAGCCCGTCGATTGCGGCGATGAGCCTTCCTCGGCGCCGTGTCCGAACATTCCGGTGTGCGGGAGCCGCGCGCTTTGGAAAAAACTCGAAGACGCGATTGACAAGACGCTGCGCGAGACCACGCTCGAGGAGTTGAGCGCGGCGTCTGCAGATGCGGGAGGTGGCGTTCGGCTACCGAATTTCCAGGTGAGTATCTAGCGCAGGCAGAGATTGAGTGCGTTTATAGGGTTTCATTCGCCTCATAGGGGTTGTTGAAAGTCCCGATTTCGAGACCGGGCGTATATTACTTACCGGGGAGAAAGAAAATCACTCCCCCCTTGAGGGTCGGTCTCCCTCGGGGAAGACCGACGAGGAAGCCGAACCGACAGGTGAAGGCTGACTCGGTGGGGGGTAAATCGCGTTTTATCGCCACTCCGAGTTATACCCCCCACCGAATCGCTTTCGGGCTTACGCCCTCAGCTCTTCGTCGGTCTACCCGAGGAGGATAGACCGACCCTCAAGGGGGGAGTTGATTGAACCTGCTATCTTGGTGATGGCCCTCAAGGGGAGTGATTTTCTCTCTTGTCGGTCTGCAAGAACCCTCAAGGGGGAATGGTTCGGCCTAACCCGCAAGAGGGATTCCACAACCCCTTGAATACCGGATTCAGCCGACACCCGGACCCCCATCTGTAAGGAGAAACAACATGTCGTTCGAACCCGTGCGCGTCGCCTCGATGGGGCTGGGCCGCTGGGCAAACGTACTTGCAGACGCCGCGCTGCGCGGAGGCAAAATCCAAATCGTTTCTTGCTTCAGCCGCACGGCGGAGAAACGCCACGCCTTCATGGAGCGCTACGGCGCGCGCGAGGCGGGGAGCTTCGAGGCGCTCCTGAGTGACGACGAGGTCGAGGCCGTCATTCTCACGACGCCCAACCACAACCACAAGGAGCACATCGAGGCGCTGGCCGCGGCGGGCAAGCACGTCTATTGCGAAAAGCCCATCGCGCACAGCCTGGAGCATTCCCGGGCCATCGTGGACGCGGCCGAGGGCGCGGGCGTCAAGCTCGCGGTGGGCCACAGCGCTCGCCGCCTGGCGGTGTCGCGCCGCATGAAGGAGCTGATCGAGGCGGGCGAAATCGGAAAAATCTCGATGAGCGAGAGCAACTTCTGCACCGAGCGGGGGCTGGAACTCACGCCCGACAAGTGGCGCTCGATCCGCGAACTCAACCCCACCGGCGTGGTGATTCAGCTATCGATCCACCACATCGACACCTTCCGCTACCTGCACGGGCCGATAAACAGCGTCACGGCGAAGCTAAAACGCGCCTACGCGACCGAGGACGTGGACGACACCTCGATGATGATCCTGGAGCATGAGAGCGGCGCGCTCTCCTACGTCGGCGGGGGCTGGGCGTGCCCCTGGGCGTTTCACATGAACGTGCATGGCACGAAGGGCGTCGCGCACTTCCGCATCACGGGCCAGCAGTGGCGCGACCCCTCGAAGGCGCCCGAACCCATCCGCCTCCGCGTGGACAGGGACCCGCTGGGCGAAGACGCCGTATACGACATGCCCGAGGGAGACATGTTCCGCGATGCGCTGGAGGATTTCGCCGACTGCGTGCGCGAGGACAGAACGCCGGAGGTCGACGGCCGCGTAGCACACGAGAACCTCGCCGTCGTCTACGCCGCGGACGCGAGCTCGCGTTTGGGCAGGACGGTGGAGGTGGGGGATTATTTGTGAGGGGCCTGATGGGACAGGGAGGGTTTTAGCGCGCAATTCCCCGCATTTGCCGGACTCTTTTCCCGACGCTTCCGCGATAAGCTCCAACCGCCCATTCATACGGGCGAACCCGGTGGCGTCGTCGGGCCTGTGCAGCAGATTCGAGATGGAAGAGGGGGTTCAAGCGATGAAATTCCCTGGAATCAGGACGGGAACCGTGAAATTCGAATTGATGAACAATCCGGTAAATATCGATAAATATCCGGAAATGTTTATGGGTCAAACTAACGAAGAATTATCCCATGATGTAGCAAGTTGCCGGAATATATTAAAGTAATACATTAGGTAATTATCGAAATTTATCGAATTAAAAAGTATTTTGGGAGCCGCGCATCTCCCCGCATTACCCCGCAGCACAAAACAGGCCTTCCCGCCTTCCTCGTCTACTCGTCCGGGTTGGGTTCGGGGAACTCCTCGGGCCAGTTGTCGATCAAAGACTGCAGGTAGGCCTTCATCTTGTCCGGGTTGCCGCGCACGGATTTCTTGATCTTGTTCACCTCGCCCTCATTTTCGATGGGGATGGCGAACGAATCCATGAAGCGGTTCATCATGCCCTGCTTGCCGCTCATGAGGGACATCTCGACGATTTCGCCGTCGGTGAAGCGCCGCTTCACTTCCTCGAGCACGCCCGGGTTCTCACGCGCGGTGTTTCTCGTGAAATGCTCCGCCCACAGGCAGGCGGCGCGCTCGCGCGGACTTAAGAGCGGAGACGTCATGTAATCGTCCGAGGCGATGGCCTCGATCTGCTCATCGGTGATTCCCGTCGCTTGACCAAGCGCCGTGTTGTGCGCGATTCAGTAGGCGCAAGCGTTCACGAAGCTCGTCTTCAAGACCACGATCTCCTTGATCTTGCACGTCAAAAGCCCGCCCATGCCCTCGCGCTGGAGCGTGGCGTTGAAGGGGAGGTAGAAGCGCGCGATGTAGGGCGTGTTCGCCAGCGCGAGCGCGGAATTGGGGATGCGGCCCAGAAACTCGCGCGTCGCCTCTAAAAAACGCGCCGTATCGCCCGCCGCCTCATCTGGGTTCAGCAACCGGATTTTGCTGGTTTCACTTGCCTGGTTCGTCATGGCGTCCCTCTTTATGGGTTTCAGAATTTCGGGGGATTATAGGGAAACCCTCCGCCCTTGGGAACCAGAGCGCGAGGCGCGTTACGCGGAGCCGTCCGTTTTGATAACATGAACCATCACACCTGAAATTATTGAAACACGCATCTGAAAGGAGGGCCGCATGGCCGGTTTTGACCTTGAAATGACCGATAAACTCCTCTCCACAACGCGCTCGGTGCGCAAGCGCCTCGATTTCGATCGTGAAGTGCCGAGAGAGGTCGTGATGGATTGCCTGGAACTCGGCCTGCAGGCCCCCACGGGTTCGAACCGGCAGGGCTGGCGCTGGCTCGTGGTGACGGACGAGGGCATACGCCGTGAACTCGGGCGGCTCTACCGCAAGGGAGGGGACGAATATCTCGCGCAGGGCCTGGCGCAGGCGCGCGAGAGCGGGGCCGCGCAGGATGAGCGGGTGTTCGATTCCGCGGTCCATCTGGCCGAGAACATCGAGCGCGCCCCCGTTCACGTGATCCCCTGCATCCAGAATTTCCTGCCCGAAAACCCGCCGAGGTTCATGTGGGCGGGCCTCATGGGTTCGATCGTACCTGCGGTGTGGAGTTTTCAATTAGCACTCAGATCGCGCGGGCTGGGTTCGGTGTTCACCACCCTGCACCTGCGCTGTGAGGCGGAAGCGGCGGAACTCCTCGGCGTGCCGGATGATTTCATGCAGGTGGCGCTCATCCCGGTGGCCTACACGCTGGGGACGAACTTCAAGCCCGCCGAGCGCCGCCCGCTCGATGAGATTCTGCACATGAACAAATGGGGGTGAGGGAGTGTTCGACCAAAATGCTCAATGATTTACAGTTGGTGACCCCTAGGGGACTCGAACCCCTGTTACCGGCGTGAGAGGCCGGTGTCCTGACCGCTAGACGAAGGGGCCATGAAGCGGTGTCCGCCCGCATCACGCATAGGCGCGATGACGAGAGACGGGAAGGGTAGTCTCATCGCTTTTTCGCGTCAAGCGCTCATGCGCAATCCATCTTGCTGTTTGGCCGTCTTATCAACGGAAAGAGCAGGGCGGCAAGTTGCTCATCGAGGGATGCACGCGCCTTTTGCCCCTGTGCTGCAGACCGAGGCTCATCTGCGTGGCGAGCACGGGTTCGGGCCCCAGGCGTTTGCCGCGCAGCATGAGCCAGCCCGCCGCTGATTTGCGGATGCGGCCCATGCGCGTCAGATCCCTGAAATCGCGGATGTGCGCTTTTCTGCGCACCTCGACCAGGCGCTTCGCCCAGGTGGGGCCGATTCCCGGCACGCGCATGAGCGTCCGGGGGTCCGCGGTCATGATCTCCACCGGAAACTGCGAGAGATTCCGCCTCGCCCACGTCGTTTTCGGGTCCTCATCAAGGAGCAGGTTGCCGTCCGTGGCGGGAATCTCATCCAGCCCGAACTCATACTCACGCAGGAGGTGTTCCGCCTGATATAGCCTGTGCTCGCGCGTCTTGGAAACGGAAGGCACCCCGTCCATCGGGGTGTCCTCCACCGGTTTGAAGGCGCTGAAGTGGGTGTGGCGCAAAAGGCCCTTTTTCTGGAGCGAGTGGGAGGATGTGAGCACGTCCATATCGCTCTCCCCGCTGGCGCCCACGATGAACTGCGTCGTCACGCCGCCCTTGATGAGGCCCGTTCTCTCAAAAAACGATTTGCGCGCCAGCTCCCCCACATAGCGGAGGGCGGGTTTGAGGTCTGATTCCAGCTTTTTCTCGGGCGCCATGGCGTGGAGGCCCCGCTGGGTGGCGGCTTCGAGGTTCACAGAGAGCCGCGTGGCAATCTGGGCGGCGCGCGTGAGTTGGGAATCCTCCACTCCCGGCAGCATTTTCAAGTGGATATAGCCGTTAAAATGATGCTTGAAGCGCAGGATTTCCGCCGTGGCGATCATCCTGTCCACGCCCGTGACGCCGTTGCCCGGAATCCCGCTGGTGAGGAAAAGCCCCTCGGCGCGGTTTCTCTTCCTGAGCGCCATAAAGGTGCCGGCCAGCTCCTCGGGGCTGAAGGAGTGGCGCGGCATGTTGCGAGAAGCGCGCATGGGGCAATAGTGGCAGTCGTAGCTGCAGGCGTTCGTCATCATGGTGGAGAGAAGCGGCATGATGCGCCCGCCCTTGAAGGGGACGGGAAATATCGCCGGCGTGTCCGAAGCCAGGAACTTGCGGCGATATTTGGGGTGTTTCCGCACCCCGGGCGGGCCCTCCCTGTCATCAAAGGATTGTCCGCCGAGTATGGCCAGTTTGTGGAGGGTTTTTTCCGTCACCATGATTGTTCTCCCCGTTCGATTTGGTATGAGGGAGAAAATGTATACGAATATATAACGAAAATCAAGAAATATTTTAGATTACATTATAATAGGTTTATTTATATATATTTATGCCAGGTATTGTGAAGTAGAAGATGATGAATAAAGTGAAGCAAATAGATTAATTTCGCTTTTTTGCGTGAAAAGAATACTGGTTGGAAATTGCGGGATAATTCAGGAACATCCCTCGGGAAATGCCAGGAAATACGAACGCTCAGGCGGGAAATTCAGCCCCCTCAGGCGCCGTTTTTTCGCCAGGATGCGCGCGCCCGCTTGAAGGCCTCGATATCAGGCGGAATGCGTCCCGGCCTGCCGAGGGCCTCGCTCGCCACTTCCGTCGCGTTCTTGCCCGTGCCCGTGCCGATGCAGACGATTACTTCATCGGCTTCCGGTCGCTCGGGCCGCTCGGCGTCCTCCATCAGACTCGCCACGGAAGCCGCCGAGGCCGGTTGAAGGAAAAGACCCTCGCGTCCGGCGATCTGGAACTCGGCTTCCAGGTTCATCGCATCGTTCACGAGCACGCCGTGGCCTTCGGAGCGCCGCACAACTGCGGCCACGCGCTCGCCCGCGCCGGGGGAGGGACTCGTGAGACCGGCTGATTTCGTGCGCACCTCGCCCCAGGGCTCCACCTTCCCGCCCGTATGCAGCGCCTTGACGATGGGCGCGCAACCGTCGACCTGCACGATGTCGATAGCCGGCATCCTGTCTATCCAGCCCAGGGCCAGCAGTTCGCGGAATCCCTGGTCCATAGCGAGCGCCATCGTGCCGCCCGCCGTGGGGCAGACGACGCGGTCGGGCGCGCGCCAGCCGAGTTTTTCGGCGATCTCATAGGCAGCCGTTTTCTTGCCCTCGATTCTGTACAAATTCCGGGGGAGTGTGGCGTGCAAACAGCCGAGTTCCTTGGATACTTCTTCTGCGAAACGCCCGCCCGTGCCCTGATCGCCCTCGATGATGAGCGTGAACGCCCCGTAAGCGCCGACTTGGAGGCAATGGACGGCGGAGCTGTCGTCGCGCACGAAGCCGATGAACTCAATGCCTCCCCGCGCGCAGTAGGCGCTGAAACAGGCGGCGGCGTTGCCAGAAGAGGGCAGCACGATGCTGTCGACCCCCACCTCCCTGCACTTGCTGATGGTGACGGAACCGCCCCTGTCCTTGAACGAGCCGGTGGGGTTTCTTGATTCATCCAGGATGTAGAGGTTTTTGTAACCGAGAGACGTTCCCAGCCTTTCCGCATGGATGAGGGGGGTGTCGCCCTCGACGAGCGAGACGACGTTCTTCTCGTCCCGCACGGGCAGAAGCTCGCGCCAGCGCCAGATGCCCCGGGGTCTGCGGGCGATCTCGTCCCTGTCCACGTTCGTCTTTATCCACTCGTAGTCGTAGCTGCCCTGGAGGTTCCCGCCCGTGTCTGGACAGGTGAAGGGGTGTTCCATGTCGTCCACGATGCGTCCGGATTCGAGGCTCAAAAGGCCTTTCAGCGCGCTATGCAAGTGCGGTTCTCCTTCACGGTATTTGATGTGTTGATTGGAAAAATCTAGGCGACCCCTTCTTCCTTCATGGTCTGCACGCCCGCCCGGAAGGCGGCAAGCGTTTCTTCAATCACGTCGTCCGTGTGGCAGGTACCCACGAGGGCGCGCGCGCCGTTGAAATCCACCCCGTGAAGTATCAGGGCTTGGCGTAAGGCGCGGCTTTTCTGCGCGTTCTTGGAATCGAGACGCCGCCAGTCGATTCCGCTCACGTCCTGATCTTCCCCATCACTCGGCGGAGCGTCGGCGTCAAACAAGATTTTCCAGTCGCTGTATTCGCCATAAACCAGCCAGGCTATCGCCTCCTGGGCGAGAATCTCGTTCATCCCGCATCGGATCTTTTGCGCCTGCGCGTTCACCATTTCAGTTGCCCGGCCGTCAGCCAGGGAGGAGAGCATGGCGACGCCTGCAGCGGAGGAAATGGGATTCGCGTTGAAGGTGCCGTGGTGGGCGATTTTCATGTAGCGGTTCATTTCGGGGTCCGGCTTGGTGGCGAGGTATTCGAGAACGTCCGCCCGGCCGACGACGGCTCCGCCCGGCAGGCCGCCTGCGAGTATTTTGGCGAGGCTCGTGAGGTCGGGCGTCACGCCATAATGCGCTTGCGCCCCGCCCGGCGATACGCGAAAGCCGGTAACCACCTCATCGAAGACAAGCAAGGCGCCCGCCTTTTGCGTCTCTTCCCTGAGGGCGGCCACGAAATCCTTTTTCATCGGGATGGTGCCGAAATGCCCGCCCGTCGGCTCCAGAATGAGGGCGGCGATATCACCCGATCCCAGCGCCCCCCGGACGGCTTCGATGTCGCCTGGAGGACAGACGGTGACAAGGTCGGTCACCACTTCCAGTTGACCCGCTTCGGGCTCGTTCGTGTAGGGGGCGCGCACGCCGATTTCGAGCCCCTCGTGCCAGCCGTGGAAGTGGCCCGCGAATTTTATTACGCGCTTCCTCCCCGTAAATGCGCGCGCGAGCCTGAGCGCCATGTGCGTGGCCTCGGTACCCGAAGCCGTGAAGCGCACCCGTTCGGCGCACGGCACGAGACGCTGCACCCATTCGCCCCATTCCACCTCCGGCCTGTGACTGGCTCCGTAGTGCGAGCCATTCATCACGGCCTCGCTCACGGCCTCGCGGATGTGGGGCGGGTTGTGCCCGTAGAGGAGCGCGCCGTGGCCCATCCAGTAGTCGATGTAGCGGTTGCCGTCCACGTCCCACTTGTAAGCGCCCTCTGCGCGCTCGACGTAGATCGGAAACGGCTGCATCCTGCGGTTGTCGTGCGTCACCCCGTCGGGGAAGACCTCCTTCGCCCGATCGTAAAGAGCGCGCGAGGCAGGCAGGGATTCGGCGTAGGCGTCCGCGAGTTTCGGGGTGTCCGTGGGCTGCTGCATAAAGTTCTCCGGAAGGGTGGGATTCTGAAATTCGTCCGGGTCAACGCTACGCCCTAGCGTGCCCGAGCGTCAAGGCGGGGACGCCCCTTGTCAACTACTCACCAAATTGTTCATGATGCCGTGATTTCCGCATTGACAGTTGTTCTTTACTTCCACATTGGAGGTTTCTGTGCCCAGCTACGATCATGCAAAAGTTTGGCTCAACGGAGAGGTGGTTTCGCCCGAGGAGGCCAAGATCAGCGTTTTCAGCCAGGCGGTCCTCAGGGGTTCGAGCATCTATGAGGGGATCCGCGCCTACTGGAGCGAGGAGAGAAACAACCTGTTTCTCTGGAAGATCGACCCGCACATCAGGCGGCTGTTCGATTCGATGCGGGTGATGCGGATGACGCCGCCCTATACGGCGGAGGAATTCAAGGACGCCGTGGTCGAGTGGATACGGGCGAACGAGTTCAAGGAAGACCTCCACTTCCGCTTGAACGTGTATTTCGACGACTCAGGACCCCTGGACATGAAGGGCTATGCGGCGGACGAGGTGGACACCTGCGTCTTCATCAGCGGGGGGCCGAACAGCAACCGCAAGCGCCAGGAGCAGGGCGTGAACCTGTGCGTGAGCAGTTGGCGGCGCATCTCGGACGATTCCGTGCCGCCGCGCGTCAAGGCGTCCGCCAACTACCAGAACGGCAGGCTCGCGGGCGTTGAGGCGCGAATCAACGGATACGACGATGCCCTTCTGCTCAACCAGGACGGCAAGGTGGCCGAGGGAACGGGCACGTGCATCATGATCGTCCGCGAGGGCAAGCTCATCACCCCGCCGGTGACGGCCTCGATTCTCGAGAGCATCACGCGCGACAGCGTGATCGAGATGTTCGGCAGGCACATCGGCCCCGAACCGGTGGAAAGGCCCATGGATCGCACGGAGATTTACGTGGCCGATGAGGCGATGATTTGCGGGTCGGCCGCGGAGGTCGCGCCCGTGCTGTCGCTTGATCGCATCGAAGTAGCAGACGGGAAACCCGGTGATATCACGCGAAGGCTCCAGGAGATATTCTACGCCGCCGCCCGGGGCGTGGATGAGACGTACGAGAAGGACATTATGCCCGTCTATTGATGAAGCTGGAAGGAGCCGCCCGGGGAATGGGTGGCTCATGATTAGCGAATCAGGCGTTTCAGCCTAAGTGGCGGAACACCTCGCCCACGATATTCATGCCCTTTTCGATGACTTCCTCATCCACCGAGTAGGTGAAGCGCAGGTGGTTTTCGCCCGAGGCGCCGAACTCGGAACCGCTGCGGATCGCCGCCCCGGCCTCCCAGACGCGCTTTCGGACTTCGCTCGAGGGAATGGGGTATTCATACCGGCAGTACTGGTAGAAACCGCCTTGGGGCTCGACCGGAATGAGTCCCGGGATGGCCCGTGTCATCTCGTTCATGAGGCGGCCCCGCTTGTGGTACTCAACCGCCATCTCTGCCACGCATTCCTGCGAGCTTCTGAGCGCAACCGCGCCCGCGCGCTGGACGAAGGTGTTGATAGGCCCGTTGATGGAGCGGTGCACGCTGAACATGGGCTGGGGCAGGTCCTCGGGCACGACCATGAAGCCGAGCCGCCAGCCGGTCATCGAGTAGGTCTTGGAAAAAGTGTCGAGCAGGATGAGGTGGTCCCTGTGTTCGGTGAACGAGAGCAGGGGAACGTGCTCGAAGCCTGGTTGCAGGATTTTCGCATAAGCCTCGTCCGATACGAGCATGAGATCGTGCTCCGTTGCGAGTTCGGCAAGAGCCGACAGGTCTTCGCGGCGATAGACCACGCCGGTGGGGTTGTTCGGGTTGTTGACGAGGATGAGGCGCGTGCGCTGTGTGATGGCGCGGCGCACGGCCTCTACGTCGATCTGGTAGTCCGCGTCGTGCGGTACTGAAACGGGGACGGCTCCGAGTTGCAGTGCGACGTGGGCGTAGAGGGAAAACGTGGGGTCCATGAGAATGGCCTCATCGCCCGGGTCGAGGAACGTCGTCATGACGGCGTAGATGCCGGAACTCGCCCCGTTCGTCGCGATGATGGAATGAGGCGTGTAATGCGCATTGGCCTCGCGCTTGACGTGTTCGCACACGGCTTCGAGGAATTCAGGGTCTCCCTGTCCGGGGGCGTAGCCCGTCAAGCCCTGGTCGAGCGCTTCCTTTGCGGCATTCGTGATGTGCGCGGGCGTGGGGAAGTTGGGCGTTCCCGAGTCGAGCGGCACCAGGCCCGCCGGTTTTTTGGCCGTCATGTGATTGGCGCGCTCTCCGCCTGCGGTCGCGGCGACGGTTTTGGCGAGGTGTCTATTCATAATTTTGTACTATCTCCAAAAGTGAATTGTCCGCGTGTTGACTGGAGGCTCAAGCGACTCGTCCCTAGTCTCTGGTGATCACGACTTTACCGAATTGCCGGCCCCCCGCCACGCGCTTGATGGCCTCCCTGAAGCGGGAGAGGGGATAGGTGGAGTCGATGTGAGCCTTTATCTTCCCCTCGGCGGCGAGGGCCATCGCCTGCTTGAATTCTTCCGGCGTTGCCATGGTGGAGGTGTGGATGTCGACCTGCTTGAAGTACAGATCGCGCAGGTTCACCTCCGGTATCACGTGGTGCGCGGCCCCGCCCACAATGGTGATGCGCCCGTTCAGCGCAACGCATTTCGCGCTCACCGCGAAGGTGGGCGCGCCCACGTTGTCGACCACCACGTCGGCGCCTCGGCCATCGGTGGCTTCCATCACGGCTCCCGCGACGTCCCCCGTCTTGTAGTTGATGCAGACGTCCGCGCCCAAGGATTTGGCGGTTTCGAGCTTCTCATCACTTGATGAGGTGACGATGGAGAAAGCCCCCGCCTGCGCCGCGAGTTGCAGGCAGTAGAGCATGACGCCGCCGCCCACCCCGTGGATGAGGACGTTCTCGCCTTTTGTAAGCCGTGCGCGGCTGATGAGCTGGCGATAAGCCGTGGTGAGAGCGAGAGGAAGCGCCGCCGCCTCCTCAAACGAGAGGTTATCAGGCTTAGGGAAAAAATTTTTCTCCGGCAAGACGATGAACTCCGCGTGCGTGCCCGCACATTGCGCACCCACCAGGCCGTAGCCCGGCTGGGTGGGGTCGCCCAGATTGGGGTCGAGGATGACTTCATCGCCCGGCTTTAAGGTCGCACCCGATCCCGCCTTATCCACGATGCCCGCGCCGTCCGCGCCCATGGTGTGGGGCTTTTCATGCTGCACCATGGCTGGGGTGCACTGGTAGACGTCGATGTGGTTGATGCCCGAGGCCAGGAGTTTCACGCGCACTTCGCCCTCTCCCGGCACGGGCGTTGGGACCTCGCCGTATACCAGCCCTTCGATTCCGGCGTCTCCCTGGACTGTAATCGCTTTCATCTATTCATCCTTCATGAGAGTGCATCCAAGTAGTTTCAGGAGTGAGTGCTCATTTGGGCGGAAGCGAGCCTGCGAATTTCGCCGCCCGGCGCACCCAGGATTTCAGAGCGTCTTCGGTAGTAATTCCCGCCGGTTCGACGAGCGCCCAGCCCTTCATCACGCGGCCCGCCATATCGGCGGGTTTCGTATGAGGTTCTGCAAGTGTTTTTTCGTGATTTTCCTTGCCGAGCCGCACGATAAGCGAACCCTTCCACGTTCCGGCGCACATATTTCCGTTGATCATGAAGCAAACGCCGCCGAACATGCGTTTTTCCGAATACCCTTTGCGCCGCCTGAGAATCGGACGGATGCGCTCGATCAAGGCCTCGTCTTCCGTCATCCCGGTTCTCCTTCATCCTCCCGGCAGGAAGAGTGAAGATGCCACAGGGAATGAGTGAACGCCACCGCGAGGAGGGCTGTTGAAAAAGTCCTCGTCGGGTGGAATTTTCCACTGTCGTCATTCCGGCGAAAGCCGGAATGACGAACAAAACCGCACCGCCTTTTGTAGCGGACAGGCCTCCTGTACCTGTCCGGGGTCTCCGTGCCTGTCCTGATTGTAACCACCCTGCAAAAGGACAACCACGGAGGGTAGGACAACCCCGAGGAGGGGTTGTCCCTACACTCCGAATCACGAAATCAACAGTCCCCGAGGGGAATGTGTTTTTCTCTCAGGTTGTATCCCTACTCAGGCGCCCAGGAGGGAGGACGCTTCTCGTGCGCAGCGGCCATGCCCTCTTGTGGTTCGCCGGTCCGGAAGGAGGCCTCGAAGGCGTCGATGGAAGGAGGAACCGCGGCTTCGAGATAGGCCTGCATCCATCGCCTCAGAAGCGCTTTCTGGGCGCGCAGCGCGCCGGGAGCGGCCTGGAGAAGATCCATTATGGCCTCATGTGTCGTTGCTTCCAGTTCCGCCAACGGGCATATCCTCTGAACGATACCCAGACGGTGCGCCTCCTGGGCGTCGAACGTCCTGCCCGTGAATAGCAGGTCCTGCGCAGCCCCCAAGCCTGAGATGGGCACGAACAGCGCCGCCTCGATGACGGAGGGCACGCCGACCCGCACCTCGGGCATACCGAACTTCGTATCATCCGCCGCGACGCGGAGGTCGCAGCCGAGCATCAACTCGAGCGCGCCGCCCAGAACGTAGCCCTGGCACTTGCAGACCACGGGATGCGGAAATTCGCGAACGCCGTGGATCAAGGAATGGAGGTTCGAGATGAAATCGCGCGCGTTGTCTTCCGTAAGAGCGCCCATCTCGACCACGTCGGCCCCGGCGGAGAATACGCTGCCCGCACCCTTGATGATCAGGACGCGCAAGTCATCCGCCTTCGCAAGCTCGGCAATCGCAGATTTCGCCTCGCGGGTCATCTGCGTATTCATGGCGTTTCGCTTCTCGGGGCGGTTGAGCGAGAGGGTGGCGAGCGGGCCGTCGCGCTCGATCAGCACCAGTGGTTTCGTTGTCGACATCGAACATCCTCCCTGAAAACAAAGCCGACAGCCTATGCGAGCTAGCAGCGGAGCGCAAAGGTGAAGCCCGAATCTCACGTGTTATGATGGTTTTTTCGTCGATGGAAGTTTTAGCGCTGATTCCGGGAGAAGACGCGGATGCCGATAGAGTTCAAGGACGTTTGGGATTTTCACACCGATCTGCGCTTTCTTGTCGATTCGGCCGTTGAAGACCCTTTCCTTACCGAACAGATAGATATCCCAACGGCGGCGAAGCTGAACGGGGTGTTCACGGCCCTGGGCAGGCTGGCGGACGCGCCGCAGGAGGCGCATTTCGAGGCGCTCGAGCGTGATTTGGGGCTGATTCGGGAATCGGAGGGTCTCAGCGTCGTCCTCACACGAAAGGACCTGGGAGGTGTGGGGAGGCAGTTGATACACGCGGAAGGCGTCTATTTCATCGAGAGCGAAAGTGATCTGAAACACCTCGAATGGCTCTGGGAAGAGGGCGTGCGGAGCGTCGCGCCGCTTTACAACGAGGACAACGCGCTGGGCGGCGGCGCCAAGGGCGATCCAGCCCGCGGCCTCACCCCCCTGGGCCGCGCTTTCTTGATGCAGGCCTGGCGGACGGGTTTCATGGCCGATTGCGCGCATGCGAACCACCAGACGAAATCGGACATGATCGATCTCGCCCTCGTCACCGGGCAGGAGATGCACTACTCGCACGGGTATCTGGACGAGCCGGTTGCATCCGTCTACGGCGAGCGGGGGATTCCGCGTGATATGGCGAGGAGACTCATCGAGACGGGCGCGCTCATCGGTCTCACGCCGTTCCCAGGATTCGTGGGTGAGTTCGAGCGTCACCTGGAGGAAATCGAGTTTCTGGCCGAAGTCGCCGCCCATCAGGTGGTGCTGGGCAGCGACTTTGCGGGTATCAACAGCCTGTTCGAAGAATTCAAGGGTATCTGGGGGATAAGGGGCTTCGGCGAGCGCCTCTCCGCCGCTCACGGAGAGGATTTCGCCCGCTCCTACTGTGGCGGCGCGCTGAAGGCGCTTCTGGAACGCTCATTGCCGGCTTAATTAAACTGCAGGACGAGGCGCGATTTTGGCGTTTCAGGTTTCCCGAGGTTACGAGGACGCTGCAGGTCTAGGCGAGGCAGCACCCTCATCCTTCGCGCTCATGAACTGGATGGCGATCATGACGGCCATGATGATCGTGCCCGTTATCTTCATCCACGGAACGTAGAAGAACAGCAGACCACCCGCCACGGCGAAGACGACACGCTCCCAGATTTCGAGTTTTCTGCGCATGTAGCCCTCGAGCGACGCCGAGGTACAGAAAAAGCCCATGAAGCCGCTCCCCCATACGATGAGGATGTCGATCCACTCCGAGCCCGGCGTCATGTTGATCGGGGTGTAGGCCATCAGGAAGGGGACGATGTAGAGCGCCTTGCCGAGTTTGAGGGAAGCGAAGCCGGTGCGCATCGGGTCGGCGCCCGCCACGCCCGCCGCGATGAACGCACCCAGGGCGAAGGGCGGCGTGAGCGAGGCGTCCTGGCTCAGCCAGAGGATCATCAGGTGCGCGCTCAGGAGCGGCACACCGAGTTCCACAAGCGCGGGCACGGCGAGGATCGAGAGCAGCACGTAGCTTGCCGTGATCGTCATGCCCATCCCCATGATGTAGCTGGCGACGGTGCATAGCAGAATCGCCACCGGAAGCGCGGTCCCCGTGATGCCCAGGGCGTTGTCGAGGAAGGACGCGTAGCCCAGGATGATGGAGGAGAACTTGATGCCGAGGCCGGGCATGGAGACGCCGGCTAGCACGATGCCCATCACGCCAGCCGTCACGCCGATGATGAGCGAGTTGACGGCGCCTCGCTCGAGGCCGTCCAGAACGCGAGGGGATGAGAGCACCACCGCCGCGAGCACGGACCAGAAGATCGTCTCAGGCAGGGTATGTCCCGCCACCGGAAGCACGATAAGCAGCCCCAGCCCGGCGAGCAGGGGCCAGTTCTCCATGAGCGTGTTACCGGCGGGCTCGGTCTTCGCTGTTTCCAGATAGGCTTCCGCCTCGGCGTTGGCATCTTCCAGGCTCTTGCCCGATTCCATGAGTTTCTTGTGGTGTTTCGCGGCCTCGTATTCGAGCCTGTCGTTGCGGGTGCTCCACCCGGGACGACCAACGAGGCGCGCGAGAACCGGCGGCAGGGCCAGCAGGCGTGTGTCCTCGCGGAAGAATCCCAGAACCATCGCCAGGATGATAGACCAGAGCGCCGCGTCGAAGGGTGAGCGTCCGATGACGAGCCGGCAGATGAGCAGCGCCACCGGCAGCAGCAGGTAACCGTCTTTTTTGAGCAATGGCAGCAGTTCGGGCAACTCTTCTTTCGAGAGGCCGTGGATGCCGTCCATCCCTGATCGGAAGTGGACCGACATGTAGACCGAGAAGTAGTACATCAGCGCGGGTACGAGCGATATGAGCGCTATCCATCCATAGTCCGTTTCGGTGAACGCGGCTACGAGAAAGGCCGCCGAACCCATGATGGGGGGCAGCAGGTGGCCGCCGATGGATGAGACCGCCTCGACCGCTCCCGCGTAATGAGGCTTGTAGCCCGCACGCTTCATGAGCGGGATCGTGAAGGTTCCGGTGATGACGATGTTCGCCGCCCCGCTTCCCACCACCGATCCCACCAGGCCGCTCGATACGACCGAGGCCTTGGCCGCTCCTCCGCGTAGACGGCCCACCAGGGCGTAGGAGAGATCGATGAACACGTCGCCGACCTTCGTCTTTTCCAGAAAGACGCCGAAAAGGATAAACAGGAACACATAGCTCGCGTAGACGTTCGCAATGACGCCGAATATACCCGACGTCCCGTAAATGAAGCTCACAACCTCGTTATAGGAAAACCCCTTGTGCAGGAGCCGTCCAGGAAAATAGTTGCCGTACATGGCGTAGTAAAAGAAAAAGAGACCCAGCAGCGGAAGCACCCAGCCCAGCACCCGGCGGCACATCTCTATCGAGACGATGATGGCGATTGTTCCCATGGCGACGTCCGGCCAGAGGACGAGGCCCGCCCGGTCTCCCCTGTCGGCGAAGTTCATGATGTATTCCACCGTGAATACGACGACGCCCGCGCACAGGAGGAGGTCTACGGTGGAGGGCCGCCTCGTCGGAGCGCCCGCGCGAGCGGGATAGAAGATGAACGTCAGGATGGCGGTGAAGATCACGTACAGGGGCAGGTAGAAATGATACGCATAGATGGAGAGCCCCGGAAAGTGGAGCGTCTCCCATATCGCCGAGAGGGATTTCTCCATCTCCGCAGTGAGGAGCGGGGAGAGGATATAGACGATGACCTCGCCGAAACCCAGGCCGAAATCCACCGGCGCCCTGTTCGCCGCGCCGTATAGAAAATAGGCGGCGAACACGAACGAGGAGAGCAGGATCGTCACCCTCGGCAGAATGCACAGGCCCGAGACGTAGAGCCAGATGAGGGCGTAGAGCCAGAACTCGAGAGCGGGGAAATCGACCTCCTGCCATTCCCATGAGATTTCATAGGGAAGGTAGAGGTTGTATTTTCTCCCGGCGAAGATAACGATGTAGACGAGGAGAATGGCGGAGAGAAATATGAAGACGGGCAGGTTTTTCTTCTGGAGGCCGGGCTCGATATCGCGGCGGATGGCCGACTCCGGGGCGAATATGAATCGCAACCACCCCCCGAGCAAATTGAAAAACTTCCCCATCGCTACCCTTTCTTACCCGAATTCTAATGGCAGCCGCCCGAGCCAGACCCCCCGGAAGGCGTCTCGCCCTCCGGGGGAACAAAAGAATCCGGGAAACGTCTAGTTGACCATATAGCCTTTCGACTTCCAGTAGCGCGCGGCGCCGGGGTGGACCTTCAATTTGAAGCTGCCCATCTGCTTGATGAACTCATCCGACTTCGCGGCGAAATCCAGCCCGATCTTCCATCCCTTGAAGACGTTGATCAAAAATTCGCGGTTCGCCTTGTCGTACACCCGCCGCGTCACCTCGTAGATGACGTCGTTCGGCACTTTTTCGTTCGCCACGGCGAAGATGGTGTAGGCGACCGTTTTGAACTTCTTGCCCTTCATCCCCTGATAGGGGCTGGCGTCCTTGTCATCCTTGTAATAGCCCGAGCTCAGGGCCACGAACTTGTCGCGCACCTTGTCGGGGATGCTCAGGATGCGGAGCGGACCGCTGCGCGAGGCGCGCAGAATCGAGGGCGAGGGCACCGGGTTCGGGATGCTGAAAGCGTCGATCTTGCTGTCGATCATGTTGTTGGCGGCGGCTGCCCATCCCAGGTAGTCTTTGCGGATTTTGTCGGTAATCCCGATGCTGTCGGTGATGAACTTCGTCATGAAGAGCGTGGAGCTTCCCCTCGGGCCCACGTTCACCCGCTTGCCGGCGAGATCGTGGTAGGTCTTGATGCCGGTCCTGTGAAACGTCGCCATCTGGAACCAGGAAGTCGACACCGGGCCGATCCCCCGGATGGTCATCATCGCCTTGCCCTTGTGGAAGGGTTTTTGCTTGCGCTGGATGAAGTCGACAAAAATACCGTTCGTCATCCCGATCTCGGAGCGTCCGCTGGCGACGAGGCGCGTGTTGGCGACGAAGCCCTTGGACTCGCGGTTGGTGACGTTGACGGTCTTGCTCGTCTTGTTCACCGCCTCGGCAAGACCCGCAGCCATGCGGAACGCGCCCGCGCCCTTGCCCGCGCCGACGATGGTGATGTTGGTGGTGGCGGCGCTCGCCAATGTGGCGGCGAAGCCGGCTACAGCGAAAACGGCAATTGCTGCGATCAATCTATTGTGGGTACGCATAGACTCACCTCCATAGGAAATCGAAGAAAAATGGGTTTTACTCGTTGGGGTGATTCTATCTTATCAACATACTTTCGCAAGCGGTGTCTGGTCAGTCAGGCGATATTTTCGAAAGGAGAAAAATACCAGACATCCTGAATCCCGTCTCTTCCGCCGGCGGCAATCGACCGGGTCACGGCGGCGCCTGTTCGATGAATGATAAGGCGTCCGGGGGTAAGGATAAACGTCTTCGCCGTTCGCTTGGTGGCGTGAGCGGGCTCATGGTAAATTCGCGGAACGATCGGAGATGGATGGCGGATCACCGCAACGTGTGAATCAAGCGGATCTTTTGCCCGATCAGGTATTTGCATACGTATTCCGAAGGGGAGGGAAGGGGTGATGGCGATTTCGGGCCGGGGCGTTCGCAAGGACGCCATAGCTGTTCTCGTCCTGGGTATGTTGGCCATGTGTTTCTACGGGTCAGAGTCGTCGGCCCAGACGATTCAAAAGCCGGAATGGGGCAAGCGAGCGGCGCTCATCGAGCCTAATTCGGAAATGGCGGTCGCTTATCTTGACGGGAAAATCTACGTTGTCGGGGGTTACCCCTCGACGCGGGTCAGTGTAGACACCGTCCAGGTCTACGACACAAAGTCCGACACGTGGAGCCTGACGACCCACTATCCGACCACGATCAACCATTCCTCGGCAGTCGGTCTCGACGGGATTCTCTACGTGATCGGCGGGCAGACGAATGCCGGCGGCCGGAGGACGAAATCCCTCTACACGTCGGCCGTCAACGCCTTCGATCCCAGGACGAAGAAGTGGACATCGCGCGCACCGATGCCGACGGCGCGCAGTGCGATGGCGCACGGTGTTATCGGCGGCAAGATTTACGTCGCCGGCGGTCGTCCGCCGCGCGGGCGCGATTTCGCCGTCTACGACCCGAAGGCCGATAAATGGACGGTGCTGCCCGATTTGCCGACGCCCCGAAATCACATGGCGGCGGCGGCGATCGACGGCAAACTCTATGTTGCCGGAGGGCGCTTCGGCGGCGGCTTTCGGAGCAAGATAACGGCGGTGCTCGAGGTGTACGATCCCGTAAGCAACAGGTGGAGCGCCAGGAGGCCGATGTCCTATGAGCGAAGCGGAAACAACGGTATTGAAGTGAACGGCTGTTTCCATACTTTCGGCGGCGAACATCCGACGGCGAGTCCGACCGGCGTTTTCCCTCACCACGAGGTCTATAATCCAAAAACCGACCGCTGGACGCGTTTGCCCGATATGCCCTTTCCCGTGCACGGCGTCACAGGGCTGGTTTACCTGAATGGCTGGATCCACCTGCCCGGCGGCGGCACCCGGATGGGCGGCAGCAGCGGCAGCACGCTTCACCAGGTGGTTCGCCCCGCGATGAAATGCGGCTGAGGCGCTGGAAGCGGGGCGCGCGCTCGATATCCAGCGGGAGGTGATGGCTGCGCTTTCCCTGCAAATCTTGACGTCAAAAGCCCTGAATGCTAGCTAGTGCGCATCTTGCAGGTTTTCTCGCGAAAACGCGCCGAACGCATTCTGAATGGAGACCCTCTTGTCCCGCCTTCTGGAAAACGACTCTTTAGCGCTTCTGGGCGAAGGCGGTCTCCCCGTGCCTAGTTTCGAAGTCTGCACGGAAGCAGAAGAAGCCGCACGCGCCTTTGAGCGCATGGGCGGGCGCGCCGTCATCAAGGCGCTCGTGCCGGTCGGCAAGCGCGGGAAGGCGGGCGCGGTCAAATTCGCCGGCTCGGCGGATGAGGCCCGCGCGCATGCTTCGGCCATCCTGGGCATGGAGGTGCGGCGCTTTCCCGTCAATAAACTCATCGTGATGGAAGCGCTCGACATCGCGCGCGAGATTTTCTGCTCCATCTCCTTCGATGCGCCGGGAAAATGCCCGCTCATCCTCTTCAGCGCCGAAGGCGGCGTGGACGTGGAGGAGTTGGCCGAACATCACCCCGACAAGCTGCTCGAGTGGTCCGTGAACATTCTGGAGGGCTTGAAGGGCGAAGACGCTCTCGAACTGGTGGCGCGCGCGGGTCTCTCGGGCGAACTCGCCGGGCAGGTCGCAAGTGCTGTGTGCGCCATGTATGGAGTCTTCTGCGCCCATGACTGCGAGATGATAGAGGTGAACCCGCTGGCGGAACTGGCCGATGGCCGCGTGTTGGCGGCGGCGGGCGTGGTGCAGCTAGACGCGCAGGCGCTCTTCCGACATCCGGAGCTTGAGGCCAAGCTGGGCGTTGAGGGCGGAAACGGCTGGCGGCCTTTCACGGAGCTCGAGATGCGCATGCGTGATATCGACGCCATCGACCCCCATGTGGGCGCAATCCGCTTCAGCGAAATGGACGGCGACATCGGCTTCATGGTCACCGGCGGGGGGTATGGCCTCTCCAGCCTGGAAGCCCTGTTGGATTCAGGAGGCAAACCGGCCACCACGTTCGACATCACGCCCGGGCGATATGAAGAGAAAATGCGCCAGGCGGTGAAGGCCGTGCTCTCGAAGCCCGGCATCAAGGGGCTTCTCCTGGCGGGGAACGTGAGCAATTTCACGCGGGTGGATATTAAAGTCGCGGGCGTGGTTCGCGCGCTCAAGGAGGCGAAACTCGATTTCGAAAAATTCCCCGTCATCATCCGCTACGCCGGTCCGGGAGTGGAGGAAGCCAGAAAACTCATCGCCGAGGTGCCGGGCGTGGAATGGCATGAGGATGAGGCGTCGATAGAAGACCTGGCGCGGCGGATCGTTGCGCGCAGCTACGGGAGCAATGAAAGTTGAGCATTCTGCTGGATTCAGATACCCGCGTGCTCGTGCAGGGAGCCACGGGGGCCGAGGCGAGGCGGCTTCTGCCCACCATGACGGACTACGGCACCCGCGTGGTGGCGGGCGTGTCTCCGGGAAAAGGGGGCGAGTCGGTGGGCGGCGTGCCGGTCTACGGCGCCGTGGCGGACGCACTGAAGGACCACGAGGTGGACCTTTCCGTGCTCTTCGTGCCGGCGCGTTTCGTGCGCGAGGCGGCTTTAGAAGCCATCGAGGCGGGCGTGCCCACCGTGCACATTCTCGCCGAGGGCGTGCCGCACCACGACGCCTGCACGCTGCTTACGCGCGCGAAGCAGTTGGGAACCTTCGTCATCGGCCCCAACAGCCAGGGCATGGTGAGCCCCGGCAAGGCGAAGCTCGGCGGCACGGGGGGCGAGGTGCCCGACCTCATGTTCCACCCCGGCCCCGTGGGCGTGGTGAGCAGGAGCGGGGGCATGGGGGCGGAGATATGTCTGTTCCTGACGAGAGAGGGAATCGGCCAGAGCACCTACGTGGCCCTGGGCGGTGATCTTTTAATCGGCTCCGCCTTCGTCGAGATGCTCGCCCTGTTTGAGGATGATCCCGAGACGCGCGTCGTCGTCATGTTCGGCGAACCCGGCACGGACAGGGAAGAAGAGGCGGCGCGCTTCATCGATTCGGGCGGATTCACGAAACCCGTCGTGGCGATGATCCCCGGCGAGTTCTGGGAAACCTCGCCCACGCCCGCGAGCGTGAGCCACACCGGCGCGCTCATCGAGCGGGGCCGCGGCGCACCCTCGGGCAAGAAAAGGCTCCTGAAAGAGGCGGGCGTCCTCGTCGCCGAGCGATTCTCCCAAGTCGTGCCCCTCGTGCAACAAGCCCTCCAGAGAGCTTAAGAAAACGACCGAAAGCCCCACGCAAATCCACGAAAGCATTAATCCTTGTGTAGGGGTCGTATACATGCGACCCAGCCTTATCGCCTTCCAGCGATGGGCCACATGTATACGGCCCCTACAGGTGAGATAATCGCCAAGTTCTCTTTGGACGCGGGCGATTTCTGTCTTGAGGGTATCGGTACCATGGCAACAAGGGAGTGATTGAACTACACGTTCTAGCGACTTATCCTTGTTATTCAGAGGGAAGCATGTGTAAGAAACGACGATACTGATCGGACAGAGGACTCAACATGGAAAAAGAGAAAACAGCGGCTAAAATGAAAACGCTTCATTGGTGGTTGCTTTGGATAGGTTCTCCGGTGGCGAAATTCGCCATCTTGGGAGGCGGGTTGCTCTATATCGCCCAGGCCGAAGTAAAGCCCGTGGTTGCGAAAATGGACGCGGAAGTCAAAAGACTCGACGGAGTGGACGGGCAGCTCCAGAAGCAAATCACCGAAGTCAAAATGAGTCTGGACGAGCGACTGAAGCAACTCCACGCGGACCTGAACGCCTTCAAGGCCCAAATGCATGCAGATTTCCAAACGGTGGCGACCAAAGATGATCTGAAAATGCTGAAAGAAAAACTTCTCACGCCGCAACAGATACGAACCATCATGAGGGAAGTGCTGGAGGAGCAGCGCACCCGATAAGTCCGGACGAGTTTTCAGGAACCGCATCCACCGAATCGCCCCTGCTAAAAACTGGCGGTGATTTTTTTTGGAAGAGGGGATACCTGCCTGCTTGAACCAAAACCCGTTTAGGCGGCGAGAGAGCAGGCCCTATCACACCATCGTTGCCCCGCCGTTCACGTCGAGCGTGACGCCGGTGATGTAGGCCGCCTCCCTGCTGCAAAGGAAAACGACGGCTTCGGCTATCTCGCGGGATTCCGAGAGTCTGCCCACAGGCGATGATTTTTCGATGTGGGCGATGCGCTCGGGGGTTCTGATTTTGAGCCCTCGCGGCGTCTGCACGTTGGCGGGGGCCACGGCGTTTACGGTGACGCCGTGCGGGCCGAGTTCCCGCGCCGCCTGGCGGGTCAGGCCGAGTACCCCCGCTTTGGCGGCGGTGTAATGCGGCGGATTGGGGTTCACGCCGCTGCGCGCGGCCATGCTCGAGAGCGTGACGAAGCGCCCGTAGTTCGCCGCCACCATCAGGGGAGCCGCGGCTTTCAGGAGATAGAACATCGATTTCAGGTTCGAGTTCACCACGCCGTCCCAGGCCTCTACGGGACATTCGAGGAGGCCCACGTATTGCGGAAAACCACCAGCGCTGTGCACGAGAACGTCAATACGGCCTGCCCGGCGGTGTGCCTCGTTGACTGCGGTTTCGGTCGCCTCCCAGTCGGTGAGGTCGACGACGGCGGAGTGAGCCGCGCCTCCGCTTTCGTTGATGGAATTCGTGACGGCTTCGGCGCCCTCCGCGTCGAAATCCATGACGGTGACCGCAGCCCCTCTCTGGGCGAGGATTCTCGCCGTGGATTCACCGATGCCCGTCGCCGCGCCCGTGACGATGGCGCTTTGTCCCTCGAAACTTCTCATTGTGCTTATCCTTTAGTTGAGAAAAAAAGCGCGCGGCGACCCGGAAGCCGCCGCGCGCCGCAGGGATTCCGCTATTTTTGCATGTCGAGGATCTTGTTGATGAGGGTCATGCCGCCGAGCTTCTCGCCGAATTTCTTGTAAACCGGCTTCACGGCATCTACGAAGGGCTTGAGGTCGGGATAATCAATTTTGAGGCCCTTGGCTTCGAACTTGCCGACCAGCTCTTTATCGAGAGTCTCGGAATAGCTGGTCAGCCATGCCGTGCTGTCGGTCGCAGCCTTCTGGACGCCTTTCTGGATATTCTTGGGGAGTCCGCTGAAGTACTTGTCGTTGATGGTGATCACGCACACCGTCAATTGATGGTTGGTGACCGACATGTACTTCTGCACTTCGTAGAACTTCATCGACCACTGCCAGGTTGTCCCGCCGTCCTGGCCGTCGACGACCTTCTGGGCCAGAGCGCTGAAGACCTCGGTCGGCGCCATGCCGATGGTGCTCCCACCGAATGACTTGTAGGTCTCGACCATAACCGGGTTCTTGGCGATGCGCATGCGCAGGTCGCCCAGGTCGGACGGCTTCAGGATGGGGTGCTTGCTGTTCGCCATTTTTCGGAATGAGCACGGCCAGGAACTCAGGATGCGGATGCCGGATTTCTTCCTGTAGTTCTCGGCGATTGTCTTGCCGATGTCGCTGTTCAACACCTTGGCGGCGCTCCTGAAGTTCTTGAAAAGGAAGGGAAGCGTGTAGACGTCTATCCGGCGGTCGAAACGGGAGATATTGTTCGTCACGACCGTCTGCATCTGCACCGACCCGAGTTGGACCTTCTTCGCGGCGATGCTGTCCTTCCCGAGCTGGGAGGAGGGGAATATCTGGGTGTCGGCTTCCCCAGCGGTGTAGATGCGCAGGTAGTTCTGAAAGGTCGTGGCGGCTGCCGTGTAGAGCATGTCGGGTTTCGGGGGGCTGTTGTGGGCGAACTTCATCACATACTTTGCGGCCTCGGCCCGAGGAACCGTGATGCCGACCAGACCCGCGATGAGAATGACGCCCATGATCATCGTAAAACCTTTTTTCAGATGTCGCATGTCTTGCCTCCTTTGGGTTCGTTCCTCATCTGCCGAAGAGCAGATTCGGCAGGATGAGGGAGATGCTGGGGAAATACGAGAAAATGAGAACGGCTAAGAACATCGTCGCGATGAAGGGCAGAACGGCTTTGGCGATGGCGCCCAGCGTCGTGTCCGCGATGCCCAGGGCGACGAACAGACTCGTTCCCAGCGGTGGCGTGAGATAGCCGATCTCGCAGTTCACCACGAAAACGATGCCGAAGTGGATGGGGTCTATGCCTACGGACTTGACGACCGGGAGGAACAGGGGCGTCAGGATGATGATCTGCGCCATCGTGTTGAGCCACATCCCCACGAAAGTGAGGAACAGGCTGATCAAGATGAGGATGAGGAAGGGCGACGTCGTCATGGTTTTGATGAACGCGGTGACCATCTGGGGGATCTGGTGGATGGTGATCAACTCCCCATACGCCAGCGACGCCCCCCAGATGATGGCGATGGTTCCGGTGATGAGCGAAGCGATCTCCAGGCAATCCTGCGTCGTCTTCCAGTCCAGTTCCTTGTACACGAAAGCACCGATCGCATAGCCGTAGAGCACGGCGATGACGGCGCTCTCCGTCGGCGTGACGAAGCCGCCGTAGATGCCGCCGAGAATTACGACCGGCGCCATCAACGCCCAGCGGGAGTCCCATACCGTGCGCAGCGTGCGAGCGAGGTTGAACGGCTCGCCCGGTTCGTTCGGCGTCTTGTGGCGCGCCATGAAGGACGCGCAGATCATCAGCATGCAGCCCAGGATGAGGCCGGGCAAAAAACCCGCAACGAACAAACGGGTGACTGACTCGTCCGCGCTCACGCCGTATACGATGAGGGCTCCGCTCGGAGGGATCAGGATTCCCAGCGTGCCGCCGCATGCCGATACGGCCCCCGAGTAATTTCTGTCGTAATGGCGGCGGAGCATGGTGGGGATCATGATGCCCCCCACGGCGGCCGTCGTGGCGGGGCCGGAGCCCGAAATGGCGGAAAAAAGCATGCACGCGAGTATGGTGACGTGGGCGAGGCCGCCCCGGACGTTTCCCACCAGGCAGTCGGCCACCGAGATCAGCCTTTTGCTGATGCCCCCTTTTTCCATGAGCGCGCCCGCAAGCAGGAACATGGGAACGGCGATGAAGGGGAACTTGTCCAGCCCGTCGTAGTAGGAGAGGGCGAGGCTCTCCAGCGGCAAGTCCGTCAGCCAGTAAACCAGGACCGACGCGGTGCCGAGGGCGACGCCGATGGGTACGCGCAATGCCAGGAAGATGGCCAGCGAACCGAGCAGAACGAGGGGCATGTTCATACTTCTTCGTCCAGTTTTTCCGTTTGGTAGAGAACCTCGGGGCCGCCCAGAATGTAGACCCGGTACATGTGGAAGGCGAGGCGGATCGACATGAGAGCGAAGCCCACGGGTATGATGCCGTGAACGATCGCTTCCGGAATTTCGAGAACGTCTGTTTCCGAATAATTCTCGATTTCACTCCAGACGAAAAGAAATCCGTAGTAGGTCATGACGATATTGAAGCAGAGCCAAAGGGAGTCGGCGAAGATGGAGAACGACGACTTCCATAAATCCGGCAGGATCATGTCGAGCGCGGTGACGCGAATGTGCCGGCCCTGAATGATGATCCAGCTGATCGAAAGATAGATAAACCAGACGAAAACGATGCGCGAAAACTCTTCGATCCAGTTGATGGAGGTGTAGAAAACGTAGCGCGCGATGATCTGGGCCGTAAGCATGAGGGTGAGTGCGAGCAGAAGTAACCATGAGACATTTCGTTCGATGTTTCGCACGTTTGGCTTCCCATCTTGCGAGGAATGGAGCCGCATGCCTGTCGTTAATTTGTGTATGGAAGCAGTTTAGTTTGTTTTGACTTAAGCGGTCAATGCCAGCAGAGGGTTGCGTGGTGGGGTAGGATGGACTCAGGCGTCCTGCGCTTCACGGAAGACTCCTTTTTCTTTCAGCCTGTCGTAAAAGCGCACGACCGCCCCTCGCAGGGGCTCGTCGAGATATCCGAGAATTTCTCCGTACAGATTTTTTGGAACACCGAAGCGGGCCTCGGCAATGCTTCCCGCAATGGCCGCGAGCGTATCTGCATCCCCGCCGAGAGAAACAGCGAGACGAAGCGCGTCCTCGAAGCTCTCAGCCTCGAGTGCGGCGGTGAAGGCTTGTGGGCAGGTCCCCTGGCATGTCTCATCGAAGCAGTATTCCGGGCGGATTTCATCACACGTGCGCGAGAGGTCATACCCGTAGCGGCGTGCGAGTTCTTCTCGCAGCGTTTCCGGCGCCACCCCCATGCGCGCGCTCCAGATTGTCCATGCGGTCGCTTCCGCGCCCTTGATTCCCTCCGGGTGGTTGTGGGTCGGCATGGCGCTCGCCCTTGCGAGAGCGACGCAATCCGCCTCGCTCTCCGCGAGCCAGGCGGTGGACGAGACGCGCATGGCCGCGCCGTTTCCATAGCTTCCGTAAGGTTTTGAATCCTCTCCGTGAAGCCACATTGCGAATCTGTGTCCATATCCTCCCGCTGGATGGGGATACATGCGGCCCCATTCCTTCATCTTCTTTCCGATCTCCTCGCCCGTGAGCAGGGCGTCGGCGACGGCCGCGGTCATGATCGTGTCGTCGGTGAAGGTATTTCGGGGGCCGATCAGTCGGAAGTCCTTCATCTTGGTGCCGTTGAACTCATGAACGCTACCGACGACGTCGCCCGCAATCGCTCCCATCATGCGCGGCTTCTCCTTTCCGTGTCCGCCTCGCAGGGGTTTGGGAATTTCTCTTCCGGAAAACACCGGGCGGCGGAGCAAAGCTCCAGGACACACGAATAGCGGTAGAGGAGGTAAATGCCACTAACTGAATGTACGCAAGATTTCAGGCACATGGATCGAATGGCTGGTTAAACACACGGATCAACGGGATGAAGGGTGTGCAGTTGCAATCGAGGCATTTTCCCCAGCACGAATTGTCGACAATTCCATTACTATGGTTTATGAGCGCACGCTCCCAATCCGCCTTGGACTTGAACAATTTCCCGTTTTTCGCCATATCCTTGGTATTGAGGAATCCCAGATAGACGAGAACGACGGGGATTCCCAGCGAAGCCAGTTTCCAGGACCAGGCGATCCGGTTCGACAACTGGTAATGCGTGTCTCTGGATAAATTCCAAGGGTTTCCGGTCAGTTTCGTTAGCCCGTCGTACGCCTTCGAGATCGCCTGAGCGATTTTTTCATGGTTTTTGTGGCTGTTTGGTTTAGCACCTAGCTTAGGTGGTGTTTTGCCTGAAACAGACAATTCGTTTTCATGAGCTTTGGCTTCGAGTAGAAGAAGTCCCTGCTCTCCCATAATTTCGCAGGTGCTGGCTATGTCCCAAGTTGGCGTACGTGATCCTCTTGGAGCGGCTATCCACCAGTTCTGAAGTTTGAATCGGATCGCGGGCGAAACGAAATTGTCCGATTTATCTAGTTGGGGTTCTTTGACGGAAGTCTTGCCGCAAGGCCTCCATTCATTATCAGGAGATACTGCCACGCTTGGAGAATCCACCAATTGAGTCAGGCATTTGGCGACTTCGTTTCGGTTGCCGTCTGTGAGTAATACACAACGCGGACGGCTTCCCTGGTTGTCTTTGCCTAGTCCTTCCCACCATTTCATGACTTCTTCCGTCTATGCCGTTCGGTGCAACTGCACGTCAGCCCCAAACGTCTTCTCTGGATTCCCGGAGAGCGTGCGCGTCGCCTAATATGTTCATGCGGGCTTTTTGTTTTCGAGCGCGACGCTACCCCCCCATCTGCGCGACGCGACGCGCCATCCATTCGACGTAGGCCGTCCGCGTCATCCCGCGCCTGGCGGCTTCGCCGTCGATAAAGGCGGCGACGCCCTCGTCAAGCGACAGATTGGCTCGGACGCTGCGTCCCGAGAGGCGAATCATCGGAATGGAGACGAGCACGCACCCGGGCGGGGTGTCTACGTTATCGATGGCGGTCGGAGGGAGAACCTCTTCGTCGTGCTTTTCCGCCTCAATCACGTAGTCGCGCAAGGCTTCCTCGGCGTTGATGAGCGCCTCATCCAGGGTCTTGCCCATGGCGGCAATGCCGGGAAGATCAGGGAAGATGACGCCGTATGCGCCCTGCTCACCATCGATCAATGCGGGGTATCGGGTCATAGTCGTGCCCTCCTAGTCTGTCCATCCGGCTCGTGCGGCAATCGTACGGACGACCCCTGGCGTGAGCGTCCGGTGGCGCGGCAGCGTAATCGTGCCGCTTTTGCGCGGGTGCCGATAGATGTCGTGGTTCGAGCCGTGGCGCGAGAGATACCAGCCGTCACTTTCCAACCTGCGCTTGATTTTGTTTCTGTTGGTTTCTATTGGTATTATATCACCCATTAAGCGTGCATATATTCGCACGCCTTCGGTCGTGTGTCAAGTTATTCGTGTCAATATATGCACTTTTGTGGGACGTGCCCATAAAGGATTTGCGCCGTGGCGCGCTTCTCCCGCCGTCGCTCAAAAAACCCCCTCCCGCGTTTCGGCGAGCACCAGGTCGACCACCTTGCGCAGGGCTTCCTCGTCTGAATCGCCTTCCAGGCGGCGGAGGCGGTAGAGATCGGCCTGGCGGTCAGCGCCGCTGCCCTCGCGGATGATGGTGAGGGTGTGGCGGAGTTCGGCCTCGCACCCGAGCGCGCGGGCGTCGGGGGTGAGCTTCTCGACGAGTTCACCCACGAAGTCGTCGATGTCCACCCTTGCGTTCTCGTGGGTCGTGTCGCCGAAGAAGGAAAGCGTGCCGTAGCGATGGGCCACCCAGCGGTTCTCCGCGATGATCTCGGTGAGCGGCTCAGGCGGCAGCGCGCCCGCCTCGTCCTGGCGTGTGAGCCACCGCAGCAGAGAGACGTAGAGCGCCGTGACGGCGATGGCGTCCTCCATTCTGGGGCAGATGTCGCAGATGCGAAGCTCCAGCGTCGGGAAGGCGTGGGCGGGGCGGACGTCCCACCAGATTTCGCTGCCGGTTTCGATGAACTTCATTCGCTGGTATTCGGAGATAATCTTCTCGAACTCCGCCCGGGTGCGCAGGGGAGGGGGCAGGTTGGTGCGCGGCAGGTTGCCGAAGAGGTTCAGGCGATAGGACTTGTAGCCCGTGTCGCTGCCTCCGATGAAGGGCGAAGAGGTGGAGAGCGCGTGGATGGCGGGCAGGTAGCGGCGGATGGCCGTCATGACGCGGATGCGGGATTCCGGGTTCCCGAAGCCCGCATGGATGTGCATCCCGCCGATGACCAAACGGCGAATGGTCTCCTGGAACGTCATCAGAAAGCGCGCGTAGCGCTCCTTGGCCGTGACCTTTAGCTCCCGCCACTGCGCGAAGGGATGGGTGGAGGAGCCCAGCACCGCCGCGCCGTGGGCTTCGGCCGCCTCGATGACGACCCGCCGGGTCTCGCGCAGCGCCTCTCTCGCCTCGGCCACCGAAGCGCACACCCGGGTGTTGGTCTCGACCTGGGAGCGAATCACCTCGCGTGTAACCTTGTGCGGCTCGATGCCGGCCTCGCAGGCTTCGAAGATCGCCGGGTCGGGATCGGCGATGAGGTCGCGCGAATCGGGGTCGACGAGAAAGAATTCCTCCTCCACCCCGATTGTTATCTTCAGGTTTTCTCGATTATCGGCTTCACTCACGACGCGCTCTCCCGCAAGCGGCGCAGGCCGCACCTTCTTCGTACACTTCACGTTCGCAAAGAGTGGTTTTAAGTCGAACCCCTCTAAATCAGGCGCGTCGACTCTATCATTTCATAGCGGGCGAATCCAAGTATTTCAGGAGATATGTCGTCGATCTAGGGCTGGTGAACCGCTCGCTCCCGCGTGCCGCCCAGGCTTGTGAGGGCGAAGGGCAGCGTGAGCAGCCCGGCGACGACGCCCACGCCCACCAGTCCGAACGCGTCCACGCAAAGACCGATGAGGGGAGCGAGCACCATGGCGAGTATCGATTTCGCCTGCGTCTCGACGGAGAGTATCGTCGCGCCCGCTTCGGGCGTGCTGTGGGCGTCGATGCGGCTGATGAGCACGGGACGCCAGAAGTTCTGCAGAACGGCCAGGGCGACGAAGCCCGCGATGACCACCGATTCCCAACCCGTCCAGAGCCCCCATGCGAGAAACGCATAGATGAGGGCGGTGGCGCCCCACAGCGATTTCGCGGCCGCTTCCTCGGAACCCGTTGAGGCGACGAGGCGGTGCCCCCCGCGCGAGGCGAAGCTGGATAACAAGTGCAGGACGAAGTAAACCGCCCCGACCAGGATGGCGACGCGCTGTTGCTGCTGCCAGGTGGCGAGCAGGGCAAGGCCCAAGGCGGCTTGCTTGATGACGGGCTGTATGTAGTCCTTCGCGACCTTGTAGGTGCCCTCGTAGCTCATGGATTCCAACAGGATGCCGCGCAGCGGCCTGTCGGTGAACGCCATGCGCATGGAATCTTTCAGATGTCCCCAGACGCCGGGGATTTTCGAATCCGCCGCGCGCGCGCCTTCGAGTTCTTTGGGATAACCCATGAAGTTCACGATGTTGAGCGCATAGGGGATGACGGCGAGCAGGAAGATGTCGCTGTAGCGCGCGCCGGTGAAGATGAACGCGCTGGCGATCACGACCGAGACGGCCGAGCCCACCTTCGACCATGAGCGCGTGAACCCGTAGACGCGGGTGCGCTCTTTCTCGCGGTTCTGGATTCTGAGCCACTCGAATATCATCGCCTTGTGCGTGCCGGTGCGGAACGAGTCGCCGAGCGCGAAGGCGAACATGGCGAGGAACAGGGCGGCGAATGAAGCCGAAAGGCCGAAGACGAGGAACGAGGCGATATAGGCGAGGAACGAAAATATCATCGAACGCCTTCTGCCGTAGAGGTCGGCCACCGCGCCGCTCGGTATCTCGAAGAGGTTGATGCACACCTCACGGAAGCCGATGAGAATCCCTATCTGGAAGAAGGAGAGGTCTTTTTCCAAGAAGGCGAGGATGAGGAAGGGCTCGAAATAGGTCTGGTTCTTGAGGAAGCCGTATAGTGAAAATCGAAACAACATCATCGGCTGACCCTCCTTCCCTCAATTTCGCGCCTGCGCCTCTTTCGCGCAAGGGCAGGGGAACAGAGGCGACCTGCGCGCGCCAGCGCTTCATCCCCCACGGCGCGCATCAGACATTGTAGCGGAAATTTCATCGTTTGCGGGATGTTTTTTCGCGGGCTGCGCGGGGGGAAATAAAGGCCGGTACGTGGATTCTTCCCCGCAAACCCATCCGCTTTCCGTAGGGACAGGTCGCGACCTGTCCCTACGGGTTCGTTTCGATACATGGGATTTGCGTAGCCGGACAGACGCCTGCGCCTGTCCTTACGAGCCCGATACCGCAGATTGCCGTAAACAAAAACGAACATCGGTCGGACGCGGAGGCCGCCCGTGTTTTGAAGCCCGTAGTCGAAAAATCCTGTTTAATTGTCCGGTCCCTGTGGTTACTACCGGTCAGGACAGGCACGGCGGCCAGTCCCTACGCTTCTCCGCCGTCTTGATTCTCACCGTATCCGCCAGCCGATGAGGGCCGCGCCGACCACCATGCACGCCGTGCCGACGAGTATGGCGGGCGTGATGCGCTCCACGCGCCTGAGAAGGAAAAAGCTCATGGCGAGACTGAAGATGGGGGCCGTCGAGGTGAGGGGAGCCACAATCGAGAGGTCGCCGATGCTGATGGCGGTGAAGTGCAGGAAAAATCCGAGCGCGTTCAGCAATCCGCACAGCCCGAAGATGTACCAGGCCTTGGGGCGGTCGAACTGGTTCGGCTTCTGGTCCTTTGGAAACAGCGGGATGAAGGTGAGCAGGAAGAGGAACCCCGACAGCGTCGTGAGGGTGGCGCCCATGACGGGCGCCTCGACATGGGCGAAGGCGAGTTTTCGGAAAAGAAACGAGAACGCGGCGGTGACGGCGCTGAAGAACGCGAGGATGAGGTGTTTTCTCTGCCATGAGGTGTCGTCGGATTTTTTGTAGGTGAGCGCGACGCTGCCCAGGACGATGGAAAGCGTGCCCGCCAGGATGAGCGCGCCCGGCCGCTCGCCGAGGAAGGCGATGGCGAGCGAGGTGGAGAAAAGTGGGGTCAACGAGACGAACGGCATCGCGCGCGCGACGCCCAGGTAGGAGATACTGAGATATAGAAACACGCGCGACATGGCCGGCCCGGTGAGTCCCGCCAGCGAGAAGAAGAAAAACGCATGGAGGTTCCACCACTCAGGCTGCCAGTAATACCAGGTGACGGCGAGCATCACGGGGAGCGATGTGAACAGGCCGATGAAGACGCCCGTGAGCGCGTTTGCGTGCTCGCCGCCCTTCCTGATGCACACGCTGAAGGTAGCGAAAACCACGGCGGTGGACATGGCGTAGGATGCGGCGACTAGCTGGGGGTTCATCCGGTTCTCGGGGGTTAAGGCATACTCGGGACGTTGTGCGCGACAAATTCGGCGAACTTCAATCTACAGCCTGCGCGCGTACTTGGGAAGGGGGAGGCGGGGTTTCCTCTTGCGTCCTGTAAGGGCGTACACCCTCGATTCAGGCGGTAGGGTCAACCTCCCATTTCGGCGGATTTGATGCAGTGACTTGCGCTTGCTAAAATTTCATCTACAAAACCACTCGCGCGCGGAAGTCGTCCCGTCCGTAATGCCAACACATCGGAGATCATCCATGAAGCCCAAGACATTGATTATCGTCGCTCTCGCCTTAATCCTCGGCCTGAGCGCCTTCGTCTCCCTGCCCGGAAGGGCCGAAGCCGCCTGCAAGGTCCGCATCGGCGACCTGAACTGGGACAGCGCCAATTTCCACGGCCAGGTGGCCGCCTTCATCCTCGAGCACGGCTACGGCTGCCGGGTGCGGCTCATCTACGGCGGCACGCTGCCGACCATGGCGGCCCACTACGAGGGGAAGAACGACCTGATCATGGAGCTTTGGTACGACAGCACGAAGGATCAGTACGACATCGCGGAGAAGAAGGGCAAGGTCAGGAAGCTGAGCGTGAACACGCCCGACAGCATACAGGGCTGGTTCATCCCGCGCTTCGTCCAGAAGGCGAACCCGGGTCTCAAGACGGTCTACGACCTCGCGAAGTACAAGCACCTGTTCAAGGACCCCGAAGAACCCTCAAAAGGCCGGTTCGTGAACTGCATCCCCGGCTGGGCGTGCGAGGTCATCAACACGGTGAAGCTGCGCGCCTACGGGCTTGAAAAACATTTTACGAACTTCCGGCCCGGTTCGGGCGGCGCGCTCGCGGCGGCCATCAAGGGGGCGTATCTCAAGAAAAAGCCGGTCGTGGCCTATTACTGGGCGCCGACGCCGCTCCTGGGGCAGCTCGACCTCGTCCAGCTCGAAGAACCTGCGTGGAACGAGGCCGACTGGGACGCGATGATGAAGCACGTGAACGCGCTCAAGAAGGGCGGGCAGGAGGCCATGGGGAACCCCGGGAAGGCCGTCGCCTACCGGACGATGGAGCTGCCCAAAACGGTCACGACCAAGTTCGCGGCCAAGCATCCGGAGATCGTCGCTTTCCTCGAGAAATACTCGCTTCCCTCCAAAGTCGTCTCGGAAGTGCTCTCCTATCTCGAGAAAGATGCCGGCGGCGACGCGAAGGTCACCGCGATCCACTTCCTGAAGACCAACAAGGTCTGGAAGAAGTGGGTGCCGGCCGACGTCGCACGCAAGGTCGAGGCGGCGCTTAAATCTTCCTGAGTCGTCCCGGCGCGTTCAGCAATCCAGATAGGGCAGGGGAGGGACCCGTAAGGACAGGTCGCGACCTGTCCCTGCCATCAGTGAGGCGGTCCTTCCCTTGCGGACGGGATCATCATCCCCACGCCTTCCGTTTTTCATGAACTTTCCACGATTTTGTAACGCACGCGCCATGAGGGGCCGCTATAATCCCTCCCGAACAAGAGGATTGCTTCGACAAAGGCGTGTTTTCGCGCGCCTACCGTTAAACACGAATTTCACAAAGTGGGGGATGAGTGATGTTTGATGACCGAACGCGCGACGCGCAGCTCGCCGCGCACGAGGAGTACTCGCCAGATGAGTTCGACGAGATCCACTATCCGCGGCCGCAAGCGACGGATTTTGAAAAACTGGCGGAGAAGATGATCTCCCGACGCGGCTTCCTGGGGAAGGGCGCCGCCTTCGCCGCGACGGCGTTCGTGATGAGCGCCGGGGGAATCGATCCTCTTTCCGCCTTCGCGAACGCGAACCGCTTCGGCTTCGAGGCCGTGCCCGCCAACACTCTTGATACGATCACCGTTCCCAAGGGCTACAGCTGGCACGTCGTCGCAAGGTGGGGCGACCCCATGTGGACGAAGGGGCCCGGGTTCGACCACGCCACGCGCGGCACGGGCGCGAGCCAGGAGCTCGCCTTCGGGGACAACAACGACGGCATGTCGCTCTTTCAGGCGGGCGGCAGGAACGTCCTGGCCGTCAACAACGAGTATGTGAACATCGACATCATCCACGGAGGCAAGGGCGGCGGAAAGCCAGCGACGGCCGACGACGTGCGGAAGAGCAAGGTGGCGCACGGGGTGTCCGTGATGGAGATAGCGCAAAAGGGCGGCAAATGGTCCATCGTCAAGGACTCGACCTACAACCGCAAGATCACGCCCGACACGCCGATGGAGATCACCGGCCCCGCCCGGGGCCACGCTCTCATGAAGACGGCCGCGGACCCCGAAGGTACCCGCTGCCTCGGCACATGGAACAACTGCGGAAACGGCGCGACGCCGTGGGGCACGTATCTCACGTGCGAGGAGAACTTTCACGTTTATTTCTCCTCGAGCGACTCCGGGGTGAAGGTTTCGCCCGAGTTCAAGCGCTACGGCGTGGGCGGCAAGGGCCGGGGATACCGCTGGGAGATGACGGATGAGCGTTTCGACATCGCAAAACACGCAAACGAGCCCAACCGCGCGGGCTACATCGTCGAGATCGACCCGCTCGATCCTGAATCCACACCCAAGAAACGAACCGCGCTCGGGCGCTTCAAGCACGAGAATGCCGAGGTCGTCCTCGCCGCGAATGGTCAGGTGGTCGTCTACATGGGTGACGACGAGCGCGGCGAGTTCATCTACAGGTTCGTGAGCGAGGGCCGCTACGCCGAGGGAGGGGACAACTCGAATCTCCTGGAGACGGGCAAGCTCTACGCGGCGAAGTTCGCGGATAACGGCCGGGGCGAGTGGGTAGAGCTGACGCCCAAAACCACCGGGATGGCCTCGATGGCTGAGATTTGCGTCCACACGCGGGTTGCGGCTTCCGCCGTCAAGGCGACGACGATGGATCGCGCCGAGTGGGTGGCGGCGAACCCCGGGAAGGCGGAGGTCTACTGCTGCCTCACCAACAACAAGAACCGGGGCGTGAAGCCCAACAAGGGCGGCGACCCCACCCCCGTCGGCGGGCCGAACCCCCGCGCGAAGAACAACTACGGGCAGATCGTCCGCTGGGCGCCGGACGGGGGTGATCACCTCTCGAACGCATTCACGTGGGACCTCTACGTGGTCGCGGGCAACCCCGCCGTCTACAAGGGCGCCAACGCAGGCTCAAAGAACGTGACGCCGGACAACATGTTCAACTCTCCCGACGGCCTCGCGTTCGACAGGAACGGAATGCTGTGGATCCAGACCGACGGCAAGTACACGAACACCAAGGGCTTCGCGGGACAGGGCAACAACCAGATGCTCGTGGGTGACCCCGTGACGGGCGAGATACGCCGCTTCATGGTGGGTCCCAGGCAGTGCGAGGTCACAGGCATCGAGTGGAGCGCGGACGGGCGGACCATGTTCGTGGGGGTCCAGCACCCCGGCGAAAAGGGCGGCGACAGCCATTTCCCGGACGGCGGCGACACGACGCCGCGCTCGGCGGTGGTCGCCATCACGCGTGATGACGGGGGCATCATCGGCTGAACGCCCCTCATTCGCCGCCGCGCTGCGCCGCGCCCGCCATATAAAACGCCTCGCCCCCTTGCGGGGTCGGGCGTCCCTCGATACGGCCCTTGCGGGCCTACTCGGGATGAGGGTGTTTTTTGTTTTCCTCACCCTGAGTAGCCGCCATATCACCCTCACCCTGAGTAGCCGCCGAAGGCGGCGTATCGAAGGGCCATCCTGAGCGGGTCGCATGTGTGTGTGGCGCCCCCGAGGAGTCGGTCCCGACCGGGAGAGTGCCACCTTCGAACCCCCCCTACCTCCCTTGTCAGGGCTGTTGAACAACCTCACAAAAGGAGCGCGGTGAATTTCACTCCCCCCTTGAGGGGGAGTCGAAGAGGCCGAGCGGTTTATGCGAAGGCCGATTCGGTGGGGGGTGAATCGCGTTTTATCGCCACTCCGAGTTATACCCCCCACCGAATCGCTTTCGGGCTTACGCCCTCAGCTCTTCGACTCCCCCTCAAGGGGGGAGTGGTTGTTGGGAGGGCTCTACAAGGGGAGAAAGGTTTGGCGCGATCCGTAAAGGCTTTTTCAACAACCCTTTGAGGGCCGGGCATCTCCTCATCGAGAAGCCAGAACCTCAAGGGGGATTGGTTTTCCCTCTCGTCGGTCGCACCGTACCCTCATTTATCAGGATTTTATCAATAACCCCCTTGCGGGCGGGGCGTTTTTTTTCGCACACTTGACCGCCGGAAGCTGAACTCATCAAGCCGGGAGCAATACAACAAGAAATAAAGGACACACGCGAAATGGAAAACGGTAAGAAACCCATCGAATACGCCTGGTATCTGCCCTCGAACAAGCGGGGCGACGCCACCCGTCTCGGCACCGGCGAGGTAGAGATACCGCCCGAGATCGACTATCTCGTCCACGTTGCCAAGACGGCGGAGGCGAGCGGCCTGACGAACATGCTCATCCCGTGCAACACCTCGTGCTCGGACGGCTGGCTCCTGGCCTCCGCGATTGCGCGCGAGACCAGCAGCATCAAATTCTGCGTCGCCATCCGGCCCGGCCTCACCACGCCGACCTTCGCCGTGCAGCAGGCGAACACGCTCGACTTCATCTCGGGCGGGAGGCTGACGGTGAACGTGGTTCCCGGCGGTTCTTCGGTGGACGCCAGGCGCTACGGGGACTGGGCGGGTCACGACGGACGATACGAGCGGGCCGATGAATTTCTCGACATCGTGCGCGCGTTCTGGGCGGATGAGGACGCCAGGGTCAACTACGAGGGCGCGCACTACCAGGTGGAGGACGGCTTTGTCTTCCCCGGACCCGCGCGACCGGGAGGGCCGCCCCTTTATTTCGGGGGAAGCTCGCCAGCGGCCAAGAAAGTCATCGCCAAGCACGCCGACGTTTTCCTGAAATGGGGGGAACCCCCCTGGCAGATCGCCGAGGAATACGAGGAAGTGAAGAAGATGGCGCGCGAGGAGCATGGCCGCGATTTGAGATTGGGCGTGCGCTTCCACATCCTGGTGCGCGAGGACGACGCGCAGGCCAAGGAAGAGGCCGAGTCCATCATCGCGGGCACGGCGTCCTATGGAGAGAGTTCATCCGTCACCGGCGAGGTGGCCGGCCAGGTGGAATCAGTCTCCCAGCAGCGCATGAACGCCATGACGGCGGAGGGCAAGCTCTGGCACGGGCACGCGCTCTTCTCGGGCATCAACCTCGTGCGGCAGGGGGCGGGCACCATGCTCGTCGGCAGCCCCGGGGTGGTGGCGGACGCCATGCGCGAATACATCGATGTGGGCGCGACCACGTTCATCCTCTCCGGCTGGCCGCATGACGATGAGGCGCGAAATTTCGGGAAGTACCTGCTGCCGCTGTTGCCCGAGGCGGTGTGAGGGAGGCGTGAGGGTTTTGTAGGGACAGGTCGCGACCTGTCCCTACAGTATCGGAATCTGTGAGGTGGTAGGGACAACCCCTCCACGGGGTTGTCCTGCCCCCCGTGGTTGTCCTTTTTCAGGGCGGCCACGATTCGGACAGGCACAGGGGCCTGTCCCTACGGGTTCAAAAGGCGCGGGCCGCATATATGCGGCCCCTACACGGAACATCGCCACTCACGATTTGATGTAGGGGTCGCGTATACGCGACCCGTTGTTTTTCGGACAGGTACGAGGGCCTTTCCCAATCTATTATCTATCAATCAGGATATCGCCCGAAATCGAGGCCAGATCCTTACAACCCGCCAGGACCATGGATTTTTTTAGCTCCGCCTGCAGGAGTTCGAGCATTTCTACCACGCCGGCGGGGCCGCCCGCGAAAAGGCCGAGCACGAGCGCACGGCCCGAGGTTACCCCTTTCGCGCCTTGTGCGAGCAGTTTCAGCACGTCGTCGCCTCTACGGACGCCGCTTTCGGCCAGCACCAGCACGTCGTCCCCCACCGCGTCCACGATCTCGGGCAAAATTTCCATGGGATGGCCCCAGGAAGGTCCGTGCGCGCCCCCGTGCGTGGTGACGATGATGGCGGCGGCGCCCGCGTCTCGCGCGATGCGCGCGGTATCGGCCGAACCCACCGCCTTGAAGACGAAGGGAAGCCCGGTGGCCTTTACATAGCCCTCAAGCGCGTCCGCTCTCTGGGGTTCGCATTCGGGGTTATAAAAGCCGGACTCGAAATCCATGCCGACGGCGAAGGCGCCGGTGTCTTCCGCCAGTTTCAAGGACGTAAGCGTACGCTGCCTGTCCCGCCAGGGTTTTACGACCCGGATGGAGGAGGGGTAGGCGGCCGCGGCTTCGCGCCAGGTGTCGTCCGTGCAGTCGCCTATCCAGTATTGCGTGCCGAAACGCGCAGCGCCTTCCGCCACCTGCAAAAAACCGTCCGCCCAGTGGGCGGCCAGCGTGTTCGCGCTCATCGAGCCCGTCATGATGGGGGTTTTCAGCTTCTTGCCCATAAAATCGAATTCGGTGTCGGCGGAATCGGTGAGCATCAGGCGCATTCTCAAGCCGAAGCGCTCGTAACCCATGAGCGCCGTCTCGGTTCCGGGCAGGTCGGGCCCCAGGATGTCGTATGGATTGCCAGCTCCCATTTTTTCCACGTTTACCTGCGCCCGCTCGTAAATCTCCTGATACGCCGCCTCGGTCATCTGTTCATGCTCCTTTTTCGGTTAAAAATTTTATCTCTCGCTAAAATTACTGGTGCTCCCGCGCCTGTCCGCCGCGCCTGGGCGTTTGGCGGATGCGCCACCCTGGGCTATCATTTCCGGCAATTCATGTGAAGCATGATGAGCGCATCAGCCAATCCAGACAGCCAGGAGGACTTAATGATGATGATGGTCATTCTACACTATCCCGCCGTCGCGCCCACGCTCGCCGAGGTCCGCGCGGACAAGGAACAGGCCGCCGCCTTTTTCGAGAACGAGGTGCCCGGCCTCATCGACAAGACCTGGGGCATGAACGAGGAGACGGGGCGCATGGCGTCGGTCTACCATTTCGAGGACAAGGCCACCGCCGACGCCTGGTTCAACTCCGAAAAACAGCGCAGCTTCCGCCGGGCGAACAACGCGAGCCTCGAATACTTCGACGTGGCGGCGATCGCGTATACGAAGCCGCTGAGGGAAGAGGCCACGGCGTAAGGTTTCGTAGGGGCGGGGAAGGTAAGGTAACGAATCCGGGAAAAAGGAAATTGCGCCTGTAGAAATGCTCCCGTGTAAATGCCCGAAGAATTTATTACCTTGGCCCGAGGTGTCGAAGTCGTTAATGGAACGTCGCGTCCAGGAAAATCAAAACGGAACACATGGATGATTACACTTGTTGAAGCTCTGAACTATCGATGCTTGCGGTATGTGTCGAGGCCCCTCGATCCGTTTCACGTTCTTGTCGGCCCGAACGCAAGCGGCAAGACGACCTTTCTCGACGTCGTCGGGTTTCTTCGGGATCTGGTGTCCGAAGGATTGGATGAGGCGTTATCCAGCCGAACCACGAACCCGGAAGAACTCCTCTTTCGGCGTCAGGGAGAGAAGCTGGAACTTGCAGTTGAGGCTCGAATACCCGATGAGTTGCGCATATTGACGGCGAAACCGGAAATGGGCATGGCGCGTTACGAGGTGTCCATCGGCTTCGATGATACACAGCGCCAGTTCGAGTTCAAGGCCGAAACGTTCTTGCTCAAGCAATCGCGTTCCAAAGATCCTATTCAACGATCGTTATTTCCCATGCCTATCGATGCGCCGCCATCGCTGTTGACCAAGGGCAGAGGTGGACGCAACTACAAAACCGTAGTTAATAAGGTGCCGGGAGGGAATGATAATTTTTACAGTGAGACCTATCCTCAGGGAGGAAAGGGCTGGGCCCCATCTTTCAAGCTCGGTCTGCAAAAATCGGCCCTCGGCAACCTTCCTGCGGATGAAAAATCACTTCCGGTGGCTTCGTGGTTTCGAGAATATCTGAAATCTGGCGTACAGCAGTTTGTACTGAACAGCCTTGCGATTAGACAACCAAGCCCGCCTACGCGGGTTAAGGGTTTTCTGCCCGATGGCTCGAATTTGCCTTGGGTTGTCGCCCGCCTGCGGCAAGAAAACAAAGAAAGGTATGATGACTGGATCGCTCACCTCAGGACGGCGCTAGACGATCTTGTAGATATAACGACTGTTGAGCGGCCAGAAGATAAACATTGCTATATGGTCTACGGGTATAATGGTGGTCTGAAAGTCCCATCCTGGATGGTGTCCGATGGCACGCTCCGGCTTACGGCGCTAACTTTGCCAGCTTATCTCGATGAGCTTAAGGGGATCTATCTGATCGAAGAGCCAGAGAATGGTATCCACCCACGCGCCGTAGCGACAGTTTATGACTCCCTCTCCTCGGTGTATTCGGCCCAGGTTCTGCTGGCGACTCACTCCCCGGTTGTCTTGAGCGCGGCCAAAATGGACGATGTTTTGTGCTTCGCCAAGGATGATATAGGAGCGACGGATATCGTTCTTGGTTCTGAACATCCCAAACTGCAGCAGTGGCACGGAGAAGCCGATCTTGGAACATTGCTCGCGTCAGGGGTTTTGGGTTGAAAGACCTTGTCATTATCGTTGCTGACACAAATCTGGAACACGCGCTTGAGGGATTGCTTTCCAGGCCGGAGGCGCTAGGCATCCGAGCAATCGAACACGATATCTACTCCCATCCGGAACACGATCCAGGTTGCGCAATACGCGGTGTTGAATTCATTTCCAATTTGTCTAACCAATATCGCTACGGCTTGCTCATGTTCGATCATGAGGGAAGTGGCAAGGAAGCGACTACACACGAAGATTTACAAGAAAGCCTCAATGAGCGTATCGCCATGACGGCTTGGGGCGAACGGGCCAAAGTCATCGTGCTTGCTCCTGAACTGGAAGTTTGGATTTGGAGCGATTCTCTCCATGTTGACGAAGTGGCCGGATGGAGAAACCGGGAGCCTGGGCTTCGCCGCTGGCTGGTTGAGCAAGGCTATTTGCAAGAAGGAGAAATCAAGCCCATGCGTCCCAAAGAGGCTTTCGAAGCATCCCTGCGGGAAGCGCAGAAACCTCGCAGCGCATCCCTGTATCTGCAGATTGCGGAAAAGGTTTCCTTGCGTCGATGTACGGATTCGGCCTTTCTGGAATTGAAAAGCATTCTGGCCGATTGGTTTCCTCCCGAGGGAATAGATATTTCTTCTCGGAAATGACGCCGGAATGCGGAATGACGAGCTAAGGCAAATCTCAGAGACGTTACTACTACGCCCGCTTCGAAGCCCTCGTGGCGTGTTCGCGGAGCACACGGTTCATCTCGGTCTGGTATCCACGTCCGTTCGGCGCGTTCGCCCGGAACCACGCCACCACGTCGGCGTCGAGCCTGAGCGTGATCTGCTTCTTCACGGGCCGGTAGAGGAGGCCGCGCTTGGCGCCCGACCAATCAAGAATCTCGGGGATGTCGCTCGTGTCTATCTCTTCTTCGGGAAGGGCGGCGAGCGCCTCGATATCCGCTTTCTGCTCCTTGGTGAGATTATTGGAAGCTCCCTCGTTCATAGGCTCTCCTCTCGCGCGCCGTGGCTTATCCGACGCTGATGATGCGGCTCGTCTCGACGCCGGTTTCGTCCTGCGCTTGAGGCCAGGTGTGCGCCACGATAACGACCACGCCCCTGATCATCCCGATGGTGTGCCACCGTTCCTCGATCGGGTTCGGTTCCGGGCGGTGGGCCATCAGCGGGTCGTCGAACACGAGCCTCGCCGTCTCGAAGCCGAGGCCGTGCTTGCGCCTGATTGCGCGATCCTTTTTTCATCCCATTCCCGGCGCAACGCCCCAGCTCATTTGTAACTACGATAATGTAGTTGTAAATAAGTATTTCCTCAAGCGGCGTCGAGGCTGGTGTATATGCAGGGACAGGTCGCGACCTGTCCCTGCCACCGCCATATTTCGAGTAAACCCCTCCTCGGGGTTGTCCTGCCCCCTTGGTTGTCCATTTTGTTTGCCGATAAATCAGGACAGGCACAGAGGCCTCGGACAGGCACAGGGGCCTCGGACAGGCGCAGAGGCCTGTCACTACTGCGGGCGCCCGGCTTTATTCACGCGATAAAATCCGCCCGAAGGCGTTATCCCCGAAAACCCATCCTCAATAATCCAGAACGCCGTAGTTGCCGTCCAGGATCAGGCGGACCGAGACGTACAGCCCCAGCAGCGGGCATAATATCCAGGGGGAATTCATCGCAAGAATGTAGACATACAGTTCGCCCCGGCTGATCCGGGCTTGCCGGTCGGCTACGAAGAAGCTGACCAGGTAGACCGACGTCATGTACGTCAATTGCCAGAACAGCATCACGCCGATGATGCCCGCAACGAGGGCGGGCAATATATCGAACGTATAGGCGGCGTAGAGGATCAGCGTCGGCAGCGGCGTTGCGAAGCCGTTCGCGATATCCACGTTGAAGCCGTAAGTGCGCCGGTCCGCGTAGGAGTCATCGAACTGTGCGTACGTCGCCCAGACGTCCGCCCACAGCGTCGGCGACAACGTCTTCGCAAGCGGGACTTTCGTGAGGAGGAATTCGGCGGCCGGCGTTCCGCCCGTCTCGCCCCGCCGCTCGCGCCAATATTCTGCGCGCGCCTCGATATAGTCTCTTCTTAAGAACAGACACGCCTCCCAATAGCAGATCAACAGGTTGATCGAAAAGAAGAGGCTCAGAACGGCATGAATGACGCCGAAATCCCCGCGAGCGCAGTAGCGCGCACCGACCCCGGCAGATGCCAGGACAGCGACGACCAGCACGGCGAACAGTCCCGCCTGGAGCCTCAGTCGACTCTGGCGCGCGCCTCGTTCGGGATGCGCTCGATCGGTTCGGTATTCGGGCATGTATCCTGATCCTCGCAGGTAGTCAGGCGTTGGGGCTCCCCGCATTGTAATGGATCGGTATCCCCCCGCAATCCAGGACGAATCGTTGCGGCAGGGCGAAACATAACCGTCAGCAAGTTTTTTAGACCGGATTTCGGGGATACGTCACGCGACAATCCGGCGTGGGCCGGAATCCAGAACCGGTGAATTGGGGCAGTCAGCGAGTCGCCTGCACAAGGATTGAGAGATGCAGTTCACTCCCCCCTTGAGGGCCGGTCTATCCTCCTCGGGTAGACCGACGAAGAGCTAAGGGTGTAAGCCCGCAAGCGATTCGGTGGGGGGTATAAATAACTCGGAATGGCGATAAAACCCATTTTACCCCCCACCGATTCAGCCTTCGCACAAACCGCTCGGCTTCATCGTCGGTCTTCCCCGAGGGAGACCGACCCTCAAGGGGGTGTTGAAAAAGTCTGCGATGCCGGTATGACGGTAATGGGTTACCGCCTTGTCGGAGGGTGTGTAGGTCAGACATATATGTCTGACATATTATGCGGCCCATGGTCGGCAGGTGCAAAATGCCGGGTCGCATAATATGCGACCCCTACAACTTCATATCTGTCGAACCGAATCACGAAATCTGGCCTTTTTCAACAAGCCCCTCAAGGGGGGAGTGATTCTCTACTCCCTCCCCGGTCGAGTCCGACGCCTGAATGACGGGCAAAGGTGGGCGAACAGGTTGCGACCTCGGACAGGCGCAGAGGCCTCGGACAGGCGCAGAGGCCTGTCCCTACTACTAGCCCCCGCCTTTCTCCCGCGCTAGAATCCCCCGAAGCAGCCGGGAGGGAGATCATGAAAATTTTATTGATGGATGCAATGCTGGCCATCGGATCGAGGAGGCGCACCGCATTCCTGCCGTGGCTCCTCGTTTTGCTGCTCACCGCGCTCTGCGCCGCGCCGGGGTGGGCGGCGGTGCGTCAGACGGCGGCAGGCCCGGTATCGGTCGAGAAGGTGGCGGGGGACCTCGATACGCCCTGGGGGCTGGCGTTCCTGCCAGGCGGGGCGTTCCTCGTCACCGAGCGAGACGGCACGTTGTTTCACTTCGACGCAAAACGCCGGAGGATAAAAATCTCGGGCGTCCCGGAAGTCTATGCGTGGGGGCAGGGCGGGCTGATGGACGTCGCCGCCGCGCGGGATTTCCCCGAAACCCGCGAGATATTCCTCACCTATTCGAAACGCCACGCTCGAGGCGGGGGAGGTACGGCGCTGGCCGTCGCAGCGCTTTCAGCCGACAACCGAAAGCTCGAGAACCTGCGCGTCATATTCGAGATGGCGGCGCCCTCCCGGGGCGGGCGGCATTTCGGCTCCAGGGTCGTGGAGGCGGGGGACGGGACGCTATATCTCACGCTGGGCGAGCGGGGAGACCCCGATACGTCGCAGGACCTCTCCTTACACAACGGCAAGATTATCCGGGTCCGGCGCGACGGGAGCGTACCCCCGGACAATCCGTTCGTCGGACGGGCGGGGGCGCGGCCTGAAATCTGGAGCCTGGGCCACAGGAACCCCCAGGGCGCCGCGCTCGACGCGAACGGCGCGCTCTGGGCCGTCGAACACGGCGCGCGGGGCGGGGACGAGATAAACCGGGTGCGGAAGGGCGCGAACTACGGCTGGCCCGTCATCTCCTACGGCCGCCACTACTGGGGCGGTAAGATCGGCGTGGGCACCGCGAAAGAGGGCATGGAGCAGCCTGCATTCTACTGGGACCCTTCCATCGCGCCCTGCGGCATGGAGATCTATTCGGGGAAACTCCGGCCGGCCTGGCGCGGGCATTTCTTCGTCAGTTCTCTGAAATACGACCATATCTCGCGCCTGGACCCGGCAGGCGGTTTCCGGGAGGTGGAACGGCTCGCTTTCCCCGAAACGGGACGCGTGCGCGACGTGATTGAGGCGCCCGACGGCTCGCTCTGGTTTCTGTCCGAGGAGAGAGGAGCGGTCTACCGGATCACGCCTTTGCGGTAGGTGTCAGTTCCGGGCAAGGAGGGGATGTCGGAAAAGTCCAGGTTTCGTGATTTGACGAATGGAACCAACCGAGGAAGTGGGAGCCATAAGGACAGATCGCGGCCCCGGACAGGCACAGGGGCCTGTCCCTACAAAGGCGCAATTCCTATTTCCAAATCGAACCAAACATCATCATTCCGCTGAAGGCAGCCGAGCACGTATGACGCATTTCCGCGCATTTGACGTTACGACGCGCCGGGGGCGTTTCGCTAGAGTGGCGCGGCCGACTCGCCCCCCAGAGGGCGAAGTGGGCCAATACGCCCAGGCTTCATGAGGAAAAGATGATGGAGAAGGCAATCCCAGTCGAAGTTTTCATCCCGGCGAAGCGGGCGAATTTCGAGCGCTGTCCGCACGTCGGCGACCTCGCCGGTGCGGTGGAATCCTCGTATGGCGCGAGTGAGCGCGCGGATTTCAAATTTCCGGAAAATAAGATAAATATCGATAAATTCCCGAAAAGGTTTACAGGTCAAACTAACCATAAACATTCATTGAATTTAACGAATTGTCAGGATATATTAAAGTATCACATTAGATAATTATCGAAATTTATCGAATTAAAAAAAGTTTTTCGGAACCCCGCAGTTCCCCGCATTTGCTACGCGAAGCGCATCGGGTCGTAGGGGGCCGGGTCGAGCGGGGGGGCGTCGCCCAGATAGAGCGCCGTCGCCAGCCTCACGCTCGCGGGCGCCGGCCCGATGCCCGATGGTCCGTGTCCGGTGCAGAAGTAGAGGCCCTCCAGCGCCCCCAGGCCGATGAGGGGGAGGTAGTCCGACGAGGTGGGCCGGAAGCCGCTCCAGGTCTCCTCGATGGCGCAGGCGGCGATTCCGGGCGCGATGCGGGTCCCCTCGTTCAGCAGCCAGGTGAGGCCGCCCACTGTGAGCCTCGGGTCCTCGCCGGCGAACTCCCGGGTCGCGCCCAGTATGACGCGGCCGTCGGCGCGGGGCACGAGGTAGGGGTCGTTCACGGTCAGCACGACGCGCTTCAGGCCGAGCGCGCGGGCGTCCAGGGCGAGCATCTGACCGCGCTGGGGGGTGATGGGCGGCCTCGGGACGGCGCCGGGCACGCTCCGGCTGCCGATGCCCGCGCAGACGAAGACGGCGGGCGCCTCATGAACTCCGGCGTCGGTACGGACCCCGGTGACTCTCGCGCCGTCGCTCAGGATTTCCTCCACTGCGCAGCCGGTGAGGATTTCCACACCCTGCCGCCTGCAGGCAATCTCGAGCGCGGGCCCCAGCTTTCTGACTTCGAGGTTTCCGCCCGTGACGTGCAGCGCTCCCAGCAAATCAGTCGAAAGGCAAGGTTCTTCGCTCCTCAACACATCGGGCGGCATCCACTCCGTGTCGCCCCACTCGCGCGCACGGGCTTTTTGCTGGATGGACTCCGCCTCCTCCTCATCCAGGGCGATGAGCAAAACGCCGGTGAGGCGGTATTCGATGTCCGTTCCGCTCTCCTCGGCGAGGGCTTCCGCAAGATGAGCCCAATCCTCATCGGAGGCGGCCCGGAGCCTCAGGCCCGGCAGGCCGGCGATATCGGCGGAGCCGCTCGTCCCGTGGGCGGAGATGATGCCGGCGGAAGCCCAGGTGGTTCCCGCTCCGGGCCTGCCCTTTTCGATGATGGTGACGTTCCTGCCCGCTTTGCGGAGTTCCCGCGCCGTCAGGAGACCCATGATGCCGCCACCGATGATAATAACGTCGCGCATGAGATGCCTTTCTGCTTTGTCCGCCAGATGGATAGCCCAACCGGTCGGGTTATAACATGGAGGCTCGACCTTCCCGCAAGCAGGGGAGGGATATATCGGCAGATAAAAAAACGACGGCCCGGATGAGCCGTCGTTTTGGGTTCTCTCTGAATGAGGGTTATTCTTCGGAGTCACCCCCTTTTGTGACGTTTGCCGCCTGAAGCCCTTTCGGGCCTTGGACAATTTCGAAGTTCACGTTTTGTCCTTCCTCCAGGGTTTTGAAGCCCTCTCCCTGGATCGCGGAGAAGTGAACGAAAACGTCGTCACCATCCGTCTGCGAAATGAAACCATAGCCCTTGGCGTCATTGAACCACTTCACTGTTCCTTCTGGCACTTGCTGATCTCCTGCATGTTTGGAAATGGGTAGAGATGAAACTGGTGGGGGCCTTTCACTCCAAGTACATTTCCAGAAATTCAAGTTGGCCGCGCCGGCCGCAGCCTTTGTAATTGCTTATCAAACTAAACATCGCCTTGCAACCTGTGAGATTCTTATGTAGCAGGTGAGTTTCACCGAACGCTCGTACCTCAAATTAACAGGAGAATTAAAGTCGATGACTCGTTTGATCGAAATCCCGATAGAAAAGATGACGGAACCGCAAAGAAAACTCCATGAAAAAATCGCCTCCGGTCCCAGGGGAGGAGTGCGTGGCCCGTTTCTGGCGTGGCTCAAAAGCCCGGCTTATCTGGAAAAACTGGAAGAAACTGGACGTTACTTGCGCTATGACACCCTATTCGAGCCTAGACTAAGCGAGTTTGCAATCTTGATAACCGCCCGGTACTGGGGCTCTCAATATGAGTGGTATGCCCATGAGCCCTTAGCTAGAAAAGGGGGATTGTCGCCGGAGGTTATCAAGGCGGTTCAGGAGAACAGGCGACCCGCTGATATGGCTGCCGATGAGGAAGCAATCTATGATTTTTGCGTTGCACTGCACGGAGATCATTTTGTGAGCGATGAAGTTTATCAGAATGCATTCGAGCATTTCGGAGAGCGCGGGCTGGTGGAGTTGATCGGCCTGATAGGACATTACACGACTGTTTCGATGACGCTCAACGCATTTGAACTACAAGTGCCAGAGGGAGAAGAACCTCCGTTAAAGTAAAGGAGTCACTCGATATGCGATTGCGGCTAGAAGGTAAGACTGCATTCATTACAGGAGCCTCTGTGGGGATCGGCTCCGCCATAGCGAGGCGTTTCGCCGATGAGGGATGTTCACTTTATTTGGCAGGTGGTAGAAACCAAACAGCTTTGGAGTCGACCCTCGCGCATTGTAAGACCCAAGGAATATCTGCGGCTGGCGAGGGGGTTGACTTGTCGAATCTGGCGAATGCGGCTCCTTTAATGAGTCGCGCCCTGATGCATCTGGGTCATCTCGATATTTTGGTGAACTGCGCTGGAATCCGCTGCAACAAGCCCGTGGAAGAAATCACGCATGAAGAGGTAGTTGCGCTTTTTCAAGTCAATGCGATGGCCTCGTTTATTCTGAGTGGGTTGGCAGCCAAGCACATGATTCCCAGGACAGGAGGTCAGATCATCAACATTGGCTCGACATCTGGAGAAGCTGGAGTTCCCGATAATTCCCTCTACTGTGCGACAAAAGGGGCCATGCACCTGATGACGAAGGCGCATGCCGCCGAACTCGGGCCCAAAGGGATTCGGGTAAATGCGATAGCTCCGGGAACGACTTTGAGTGAGGGGACGAAGTATCGCGTGGAAACGCAAGCAGATAGACGAGAGAAACTGATGAGCAATATACCGTTGGGACGATTTGCTGCTCCAGAAGAAATCGCCGATTGCGCTGTATTCATGGCTTCTGATGAAGCATCATATATGAATGGGACAGTCATACTGATTGATGGCGGTAGATTATGCCAATGAGTATGTTCAAAGATATGGAATTAATGAAAGGTTTGATATGACGCATCGCCTCGGGTTTTGGCTTCTCACTTTTGCGGACATTTCTTTCGAGGGATTGGGAGAGGTTTCCAGGCTTGGCGAGGAATTAGGATATGATCGAGTTTATACGACAGAATCTCTAACGGACACTTTGGCCATTAATCAGTTGATGGCGACATACACAACCAGGATTGAGATCGGAAGTTCGGTAGCCATCATTTATCTGCGCCATGCCTCCATGGCGGCTCAAGGCGCGGTGGCGATTAACGAAATCTCCGGCGGCCGTTATATCCTAGGTCTCGGACTTGGGCACCCGCCCCGGGTCAAAGCGATGGGGATAGAGCCCGGAAATCCTCTGGAAGATATGCGTAAATATGTGAGTGAGGTAAAGGGAGTATTGGATGGCGAGCCTGTATATCCTCTGCCTGTGCAGACTTACCAGGGGAAGGAATTGAAATTCAGGCGCTCAAACTATCCGGTCCGAATATACATAGCGGCTGTCGGCCCCAAAATGACAGAGCTTGGCGGAGAAATTGCCGATGGATTATTGCCGTACATGGTTCCGCTATCAAGAATGAGCGCTTATATGGAAGCGAGAGACACTGGTGCGAAACGAGCGGATAGAAATCCTCGTAATGTAGAAGTTGATCTTGGTTTGCATACCTTCTTATGTAACGACCTCAACTTCGCGAGAGAAGCTGCTCGCCAAACATTGACATATTGGCTAGGACTGCCGGCATACAACAATTCGATTCGGGAAAGTGGTTATGAGCAAGAGGCAGAATCCATAAAGCGAGCCTTCGAAAGTGGCGATCAAAAAGCTTTGAGAGATGGTATTACAGATACCATCATTGATGAATTTTGTCTTGTTGGCCCGCCGGAGAGGTGCCGGGAACGGTTGGCCGCTTTCCTTGAGGCCGGAGTGGATATGCCTGCCTTGATGATAGACCCCGTGTTGGCGGATGAAAGCTATCAAGATGCCGTCGAGCGCACTCTAAAAGCCTTGGCGCCAAGGTAGATATGACTAACCCTCAGAATAAAGAAAAGCCATCCTTTCGAACTTTACCCTGGACCGGGACAGGCCTCATTTTCTTCGCGCATTTTGTGGTCGATAGCCAAGCAAACTTCTTTGCGCCCCTTGTGCCATTGTTGAAAGAAAAACTCGGACTCAGTATCACTACAATCGGATTTTTAATTTCATGTCAGGCCGTGAGCGGCTCAATCACACAGCCTATTACCGGTATAGTTATCGACAAGTGGCCCTGGTTGCCCTGGCTTGCCGTAGGCCTGATCGGGAGTTCCGTTGCTTTTACGGCGATCGGATGGGTGACGAGCGTCTATGGCTTGGCCGCCGCAGTAATCATGGGTGGTATTCTTTTTGGTTTATGCCATCCGGATATGGCCGCGCGTGCGGGCAGGCTGAGTTCCGAGCATGCCGGCTTTATCGTCAGCTTGTTCGTTACAGCGGGGAGGTTGGGTTTTGCAATTGGCCCGTTGATTGCCATCTTCATCGCGGAAACGATGGGGATGGAACATTTGTGGGTATTCATCCTCGTGGCGGTGCTCGCGATGGCGGGTGTGAAATTAGGGATGCCGGCTCCACCTCGGAGAAAGAAAAAAGATGAAAAAGCGCTCGAGCGGGAAGGATTGTTCGTTGCGCTTAAGCATGTCCGTGGACCCATGCTTCTCCTGTTTGGCATCGCTGCCGTTAGGGGGACGACTTTGGCGAATTTGGGGGGATTTTTGCCCGCGATATTTGTTGATAAGGGTTTAGGGCTTTGGCGCGGCGGCATGGCCAATACGGTCATATTTTTCTCGGGTGCCATCGGTGTGATGCTCGGGGGTATACTGGGTGACAGGTACGGGAAGCCCAAGGTGATTGCCATCGGCGTCGGATGCGCCTTGGGCGGTATGGTGGCGTTTCAGTTATCTTCCTTGGAGTGGGCTTATATATCTCTCGCCATCATTGGCGCCGGTGTATTTGTGCCGATGGGGGTATCCGTTGCCCTGGCGCAAGAATATTTGCCCGAACACCGGGGGTTCGCAAGTTCATTGATATTGGGTGGTGGTTGGATATTTGCCGGATTAACGGCGATTCCCCTTTCTTTGCTTGGGGAGAGAATCGGGATGCTGAATGCTTTTTGGACACTTCCAATAGTATTGCTTGTGGGCTTTGTTTTGGCTGTGTGGTTGCAAAGACGACAACCCGATCCTGATCCCGTTGTCACCGATTGAGGGGAGCATGGGTAATTTTCTGAGTCCGATAATGACCGGCGAATTTCAAACACAAGGAGTGGGATGCAAAGGTATTTCCAAGTGTGATAATGTTTTCTGATAATAGCGAAAGTATATAGATTTTTGGATTTGGGATTTGTTCCCATATAGCGGGTTTGCCGCTTTATCATCTGAAAATGCCTTCGGGCTCATGAATCTCAAGGAGGATTATGTAATGAATCGCAGAGGCATGTTTCTTGTCGTCGCTATGGCCGTGGCAGGAGTTCTGTTGAGTGCATTTTCTGCCAGTGCGGCACCGTTCCGCATCGGCCACCATCGCTCTGTTATGGGAGCGGTCACCATCGTTGCTCATAAGATGGGCTATTATAATCAGACTATCGGCAAGGGAAAATACACCATTAAACAATTCGCTCAGGGGAAGTTGATGCGCCAGGCGATTTTGTCGAATTCACTGGATGTCGGCGGCGCCGCCGATCGTGCCTTTTATTCGGCTATATCAAAGAAAGCGAATGCACCTGGAATCGGAAATGCAAATTATTGGTGCAAGGCAAACAAGATTCTCACATCTCCAAAATCACCTGTTAAAACCTTGCATGACTTGAAGGGTAAAAGACTTGGCGTAGGTAAAGCTACTGGTACATATTTCACGCTGACAACCTTCATTCTGCCGGAATATGGTTTAAGCGTGAATGACTTCACGACCGTGAACATGAACAATGATACCCGCATGGCGGCGCTTAAATCCCGGACGGTGGATATGATAGCTTTGAACAACCCGCAAGCTGCCATAGCCATCGACAGGGGATATGCCCGCACAGTGGAAACTTTTTGTAAATATGCAAACAACCTGTGGATAATCATGGCCAATGGAAAAACCCTCAAAAAAGACAGAGATGTATATACGCAATTTTTGAGAGGATTCATTCGTGGCATGAAATTGCACAGAGACAATCGCGATAAGTTTGCGCGTGTATACCTGAACCACTTGCAATCGAAAGGCTCAAAAATAAAGCTTAAAATAGTAAAAGCCTCTGTGAACGATCTGACTTTTGGCCTTCTCCCATCAGAGGCGGATTACAAATGGTTTGATCACATGGGCAAAGTTCTTCTGAAAAAACGTAAAGCGAAGAGAACAGTGGATCTTCGCAAGGAAGGCATGGATTTGAGCATGGTGAAAGAGGCCATGGCAGCAGAGGGTTGGAAAAACTAAGCCTTTTCATCAGAAAGCATAAAGAGCCGCGGCCAGTATCGGCCGCGGCTCTTTCTTTCTCTCGACTAGAAGTCAGCCCTGCACCCTTTCATTGCGTCCATCGGCAGGTGCAGTGTCTATACTCACGGTTGTTTTACGACCCGGATATAAGGCAGGGGTGACTCCCATCCTTCCGGGTATTTCTTCTTCGCATCCTCATCGGATACGGCCGGCAAAATGATCACGTCTTCACCTTGCTGCCAGTTTGCCGGAGTTGCCACCTGTTCACTGCCCGTCAACTGGCAGGAGTCCAGTAGTCTCAGGATTTCGCTGAAATTCCGGCCAGTGCTCATCGGATAGGTGAGTGTTGCCTTGATTTTCTTGTCCGGGCCGATAACGAACACCGAGCGGGCCGTCGCATTATCAGCGGCTGTCCGGCCTTCGGATGAGTCGCCCGAATCTGCCGGCAGCATGTCATAGGCTTTGACTACTTTAAGTCCAGGGTCGCCAATCAAGGGAAAATTCACTGCATGGCCCTGAGAACTTTCAATGTCTTTGGACCATTTTTCATGATCGGAAACCCCGTCGACGCTGATGCCGATCACTTGGCAGTTTCTTTTTTCGAATTCCGTCTTTAGTCCGGCCATGGTCCCGAGCTCAGTGGTGCAGACTGGAGTAAAGTCCTTTGGATGTGAAAACATTATAGCCCAACCCTCGCCAATCCATTCATGAAAATTGATGGGGCCTTGGGTTGTGTTTGCAGAAAAATCCGGAGCTTCATCATTGATTCTTAAAGCCATTGTCCTCTCCTTGCATAAAGAATTAGATAAAAACTACGAATTCCCGTGTGCCGGATGTGAAATCGAAAAAACTAAGTGGCTGGGGGAGGAGGATTCGAACCTCCGTACCCAGATCCAGAGTCTGGTGTCCTGCCGCTAGACGATCCCCCAAAAAGACCTAGATGTTTATATGTATGAGTTCTTTGTTCGTCAAGGACGATACCGGAATCACTATTCATCGATTTTGGCCAATGCAGTGTTGAGTCGAAGGATAGTTCTGTCTTTCCCGAGAAGGCTGATCGTTTCAAAAATACCCGGACTGATGGTCCCACCCGTAATGGCGACGCGCACCGGTTGAGCCAGTTTGCCGAGCTTTATTGTCTCTTCTTCCATAACGAGATGGAAAACTGATTTGACGTTTTCAGTTGAAAATGTCTCGATTTTGGTTAATTCATCCCGCAACTTCATTATCAAACCCGAGTTTTCTGGATTTAAGAATTTTGAAGCGGCCTTCTCGTCAAACTCGATTTCATTTTCAAAGAAAAAACGAGCACCATCAATCATGTCCGATATAGTTCTCGAGCGTGTTCTGAGCTCATTCACAATTCCCTTGCGTGTTCCGTGCGTCAGTAAATCTGGTAATAAGCCTCGCTCTTTAAGGCCTGTATCGAGCGATTCGACAAGAAAATCGCCATCGGCCGATTTGATGTATTCCTGATTCAACCACAATAATTTCTCGGGATTAAAGATTGCGGCGGATCTGTTTAAATTTTCCAAAGAAAAGTTTTCGACGATCTCTTTTTTGGTGAAAATCTCCTGATCTCCATGACTCCAGCCGAGCCGAACGAGATAGTTGATCAGCGCTTCAGGGAGAAACCCCCGGTCTCTATATTCCAGTACCGAATCTGCGCCATGGCGCTTAGATAGTCTTTTTTTATCAGGTCCCAATATCATCGATATGTGTGCGAAATTTGGCGTAGGTTCTTCCAGTGCTTTATAGACCAGGACTTGTTTGGGGGTATTGGATAGGTGATCGTTGCCACGTATCACGTGAGTGATCTTCATATCGATGTCATCGATGGCCACGCAGAAATTGTATGTTGGCGTCCCGTCGGTGCGAACAATAACCATATCGTCGAGTTGTGAGTTCTCGAACACTACCTCCCCGGCGAGGATGTCGTCGACTATCGTTTCCCCGGCATCGGGCGTACGGAGTCGAAGACAAAATGGGACATTCGGATCTTTGTCGTATCGACCTCGACATGTGCCGTCGTATTTCGGAGTTTTACCATCGGCGCGAGCTTTTTCACGCATGGCGTTCACTTGGTCTGGCGTGCATGTACACCGATAGGCAGCGCCGGACGACAGGAGTTTGTTGACTGATTCCTTATAAATATCCATCCGTTGAGATTGACGATATGGACCTTCGTCCCACTCGAGACCCAGCCAGTCGAATGCCTCCATGATTGCGTCGTAGTATTCTTCCGTAGATCGTTGGCGGTCGGTATCTTCGATTCTCAAAATAGCTGCTCCTGCATGATGTTTCGCAAAAAACCAATTGAACAATGCGGTGCGCGCACCGCCGATATGGAGGTGGCCCGTGTTGGATGGAGCAAATCGAACTCGGATATCTGAATGCATAAATTATTTATCCTCAATTAAACTGCGGAGGTTTCGAGACAGCAGGTGTGGATTCTAGGGATGATGAGTGGGTGATTGCAAGGAGGGTCTTGCGATGACCTTGCGTTCGGGTCTCTAAAAGTCAACAATCGGAAAATCAATTCGAAACGAAAACCAAGGAGGAGTGGGCGGATGCAGTATTTCTATGATCTGGCGGAAATTGAACCCCAAAAGATGCCGGGCAGGGAGCGTAGGCTAGTTGTCGGTGAGCAGGTCATGATGTTGTATATCGAAAGAGAAGGCGGAACGGAGCAGAACCATACTCATGATGTAGAGCAACTTGTATATCTCATGAAAGGCGAAGCTACATTTACAGTCGCCGGTGAAACGCGCAAGGTCAAAGCGGGTCAGGTGGTTCACATACCGAAAGGGGTGCCGCATCAGCTGGATGCGCCGACACCCATTACATATATCGGTATATATTCTCCTTTGCGTGAGGAAGCGATTCGAGCAGATGCGTGAGTGTTGCCAATAAAAGTCTTGTTAGTCGGGATACTTCCAGCCCTCTTCTTTGAGTTCATCCATTGCTTCGAGCATGCAGGTGACGCCATAGGTGAGCACCTTGGAGCCTGCAGGGTTTACACATACCATGAGCGCTTCTGCAATTTCTTCAGGATGCAAACCTAGCTTGAGCCCTTTTTTCAGATGTTGTTTGAGGTGAGGCTGGTTATGTGGGTTAGAACCCTCAACGGCGAGGGCTAATATATGAAAGAGTTCATGCATTGTTTCATCGAATCTTCTCTCTTTCGCACGAATGATCTCATCGAGATGTAAAAGCGCTTCCATGTAGTCGGGAAATTTTTCGGCAATGAATTCATGGGCCGGGTATCTGCGTCCTCTGCGTTCGGCGATTTCTTCCGCTAAATTTTTTTCTGGCATTGTGAACCTCACTCTAAGGAATCATTCGATTTCGTCAAAAAAATCAAGATCGTCCAATGGTTTCTTCCTGCCTTGCAGCGTGTCGAGCAGTACATTCCTGAGAGCGCGAATGGCGCGATTCCTGGCTTGGCGGTCAATCATTTCGTAGACGATTTCGGTAGCTTCGTCATTTTGGGAGTCTAAAATTCTACGAGAAGATTGCTCCGCCCATTCGTCAGCGTACCTCTGGAGAACCTGGCGTAAACTGGCCTCGTAAATTCTGTTTTGTGTTATGCGGTCAAGAATGTGAACGATATCCGACGTGAAGGCATCGACGGTTTCTCTCGAAACATCGACTTCTCCAAGATGAAACATTAGTCTTTGGTAAATCTGTTCACGAAAATCCAAGTCTACTCCGAGATATGGCCGCAGGAGACGAAACTATCAAATTGTTGTGCTTTTGCGAAAGTAGGCGAACACATCATTTCCTCTGGCTATGCAGAGTCGACTTCCTGGTTTCCGGCGTTAGCCATAGCAAGGCGCCACCTACAAGGAAAAAGACGAGCACGGATAATATTGCTGTTCTTTGATCTCCAGTTAGGGCGGAAACACCGCCGAAAACAAGTGGACCGAGAACTGAACTCATTTTGCCGCAAATACCATAAAACGAAAATGATTGTGCGGATCTTTTCTCAGGAATGTAGCTGGCCATCAGTGCGCGGCTTGCGGATTGGCTGGAACCAAGGGAAAGCCCCGCCAGTAACGAGACGCCCAGAAAGACATATTTCGTTTCAGTGAAATAGGCCACGATGACGACAATACACCAATTCACCAGAGTCAGAAGAATCGTTTTTCGTGGTCCCCAGGCATCCGTTAAATATCCGAGCGTAAACGCGCCGATGCCGGCCGAGACTTGGACCATAATGAATAAGCTTAACACTTCGCCCATACTGAACTTCAGTGTTGAGACTGCATAGATCGAACTGAAAGAGATGACGGTGACAATTCCGTCGTTATAGAGGAAAAAGGCAACCAGGAATCTGAGTGCGCCTGGAGTCTTTCTCGTGTCCCGCAGTGTTTTCAATAATTCTGAGAAAGCGCCTTTTTTGCTTTCTTTGGCGGAATTTATTTTGGCCTCGTGAAGCCAAAAAATTAAAGGGAGTGTAAACAGGCCATAAAACCCAGCGACCGCAACGAAGCTCATGCGGAACAAGGGAATATTTTCCGGTGAGAAGCCTCCGGCCAACAAAGGTTTGACTAAAAAAAGACAAAGCAGTCCACCCAAATATCCAAGCCCCCAGCCCCATCCGCTCACTTTCCCGATGGTTTTAGGTGTAGAGACGTCAGGCAAAAAAGAGTTGTAGAAGATGAGAGAACTCTCGAATGCAGCGGTGGCGATAATGAATAGCGCCATGCCAGTGAAGATCATGCCGGCGGTTACATTACCCAAAAGAGCGGTGGCCATAACGCAAATATAGGCGAAAAGAATCAAGAAGCGTTTCCGGGCGTTTTGCCTGTCAGCGATTGCACTCAGAGGAGGGGTGATGGTCACGCTTACAATCATGGCTATGGAGAGAGATACTCCCCACAGGAAGTCTCCACTCCCACCACCACCCGCTACGATTTGCTTGAAATAGACGCTATACGCAACAGTTACGATTAAAGTTGGAAAGGCAGAGTTTGCGAAGTCGTACATGCACCAGGAGAAAATTTCTCGTCCTTGGCTTGATTTCAGGCGGTAGGGGTTTTTGTCAGGTCCATCGGGATTTTTCTTCATATAGGTGCTTTATCGGTATGGAGAAAGGTTCTATCGTAAAAATCACAGGAGAAACAAAATATTTATATTCCTCTAATGTTATATTATCAGGGAGTGGAGTGAAATCTAAATTATTCTTTGTGCCACGAGCCGCCTTCGATTTTTCCTATAAGAGTTCCGTATGTATCGATTCCTAAAATGGGCAGTTTGGTGTGCTGGCTTATTTTTCGTTTTCGTCATTGTTGTGATCATAGCTGTGCAAATATTTCTTTCCTCCGATGAAATAATCAGAATCGCGGAGAGGGAAGGACAAAAAATCCTAGGAAGAAAAGTATCCATCGAACGGCTGAATCTGGGATTGTTCAAGATCGAAGCGAGTGGAATCGTCATCGACGGGCAAACAAAAAAAAGCGGGGTTAAGGGAAATGCCCCATTTGTTCGATTCGACGATGTTGAAATACTGCTAAATCCATCGACCCTGATATACAAGCGTATCAGCATTCTCCAATTTACTATCAAAAGCGCCTCCGCCCGCGTGCATCGGGATGCGCACGGCAGGTTCAATTTCCAAGACATCATCGACAACCTGAACCAGGGAATCAGCAAAGCGGCTTCGGCGCGTGGGGGAAATACGTTTTCATTCATAAAGTCCGCCGAGGCGGCGGAGAGCGTCTCGCAAGGTTCTGAATCAGAATTCAGTATTATCATTCACGAACTCGACCTTTATGACGTAAAAGCCGAATTGCGATTCGATACCGGTGACGCCACGCCGGCTATCGATGGTTCATGTTCTTTTGCTCACATTGAAGTCGACAAAATAACGCCTGGTAAGCCCCTGGACGTTTTTCTCGACGGAAAATGCCGGAGGCCGGACGGACAACAACTCATCGAATTGAAAGGCAATGCGCGTGTTGACATGAAAGGCCCGAGTTATCGAGCATCGTTCGAGGTGCCCCTGCTTGATTCGTCTGTCCTGTCTGCGGTGGCGCCGACAATCCCTGGTTATCGATTCAGGCAAGGAATTTTCTCTGGAAAATTGAAGTTCGATTATGTCGCCGACAAACCTGTTGCCTGGGATATCGATTTGTATGGCCAAAATATATTCGCGGATTATCAATTATATCAACGAGTAAATCTGCGAAAGTTGGCGTTGCCCAAGTTGAAGTTGAAGACTAAGGGCCGATTCAATCCGCTCGATGGCTCCGCTCGGATCGAAACTTTCTTTTTCGAAACGACTTTTTTGGATTCGAAACTGACAAAACCTTTCCTTTGGAACGTCTCGGCGCGAGATGAAGTTCATGCGGAAGTGAACATCCGCGATATGAGAGAGGTGGGCAGCTGGATTTCCCAAATCATGAATATTCCTCTTCCAAGTCTAAAAGAGAGCGCGACGGCTCGAATTCTGGTATCGGCGAAGCGGGACCGCAGGATTTCGGACGGCTTCTCCCGAATAGAGTTGGACTCTCGTTTCGATCCGGTTGACTTGGCCCAGTTTAGTGGATTCATCCCCTCCGTTGAAAATGTCGAGAGACTCAAAGGAATCGTGGGCGGAAAAGCGCGCGTGGTTTTTGTCTATGGCGAGCGGGTTCAGTGGGATGTGGCTTTGGAAACCCGGGACTTCGGCGCGAGCGTAAGAGTGAACAAGGGAAAGCAATGGGAGACCCTAGAACTGGGCAGCGGCATTCTTCATACGAAAGGAAAATTCGACATGAAGAATGGTTCCGCGGATGTCAACGCTCTGGAAATCAAGTTGCCATTCGCCACGGCGAAACTCGAAAGGCCAGCGAAATGGAACGTAGATGGCAATGATGAAGCCGCATTTTCTATAGATGTGCGTGATTTCTCATCCGCGAGTGTTCTGCTGGAGCAACTAGGGCTGGTATCGCTGGAAGGTATTCCGAGAGATGCCAAAATCCGTTTTCACACAGCCGTGTCGAGAAACCGGACTATTCCCTCGGCTTTCAGGGTAGATACGAAGGCGCGATTTGAATCTTTGCCAGCCGCGCCACTCTTTGATTTGGTCCCATTGCCCGGCTATGTGCAACATGCCACCGGCTGGTTGAGCGGTGAGTTGCAGGTGGCCTCAACTCCGGAGGGCGCTTTTAGGTGGGAAGCGGATATCGTCGGAAAGAAACTCCGTGCGAGAACCAGGATAATTCCCAAGGAACAATGGCAAGAAGTAGCACTGGAATCTTTGCGAATTCAATCGAGCGGTTCTTATCTCGCCTCAGAAGATTCTTCTGAAATACAAACTCTGGATTTGAAGCTTCCCTTTGCGAGAGTGTATCTGAACCGCGTGGCTATGTGGAATCAAAGAAGTCAGGATGAATTTTCGTTGACGCTCGATGTCACGGATTTGAGTGCTGCAAAAGTATGGTTGGGTGAGTTGATAGAGCGTCCCATTAAAGCAGGACCAAAGAACAAAAAATTGAAAATTTCGTTATCCGGGACGAGAAACAGAAAAGATGGACCTGGGTTTTCCTTTAACGGATCCGCGTCCTTCGATCCTGTTCAAGTGTCTCCCTGGATGCCATTCGTGAGCCTCCCAACTGCTTTTCGTAATCCGACCGGAGAGATTGCCGGGAAAATTGGGTTTTCATACATTCCCGAGAAAAAGGCAAATTGGAATCTCGTCCTTACCAGCGAAGATATGAGAGGGGAATTCCTTGCGCTGATGAGCCGCAATTGGAGGCCGCTTCGCACGGGCAAGTTCCGCGTGGAGACTGTGGGTTCTTATGACTTTCGTAATCAAACCGGGACGCTGCACAATCTGAACCTGAACATGCCTTTCGGACATGTTCAGACATCCAGGCCTGCCATTTGGAGCACGAACGGATTCCATTCGGGCCGATTCCAATGGACGTTATCGAGCCTGGGTGGCGCGGCCCGGTTCGCCGGAAATATTTGGGGAGCTCCGATTTCGAAGTTTTCGATGATCGGCTCCGCCAATGGTTCTATGGAAATTTCGAGAGGCGGAAAGAAAACGCAATCGACTTCCACTAAATGGTCATTTTCTGCGAATCTCTCATCGCTTGCGCATTTTGCTTACCCGAATTTGAATGTAGCGGGAAGTTTTTCGGGGCAGATGGATGAAGAGGTGATAGAAATTCGGATTCCGATGCTCAAGACAATTAATATCAGCAAACCGAATCCAGAACCCGACGTCATTCTTCGAAATTTGAGCACAACACTGGATCGTTCGTCAATCTTGCGCGGAGAGATACGGTCGTCAAGCGTTCTGATCAAAAAATTAAACCTCCGATACATGCGACATGAAAAGGGACAGACGAATTTCGACTCTTTGCTCAAGACGGCGAAAGCGGGTGAGAAACGAACTCGGCGAGGTGATGGCCGAGAAAAAAAGGCAACAGCAGACAGGGAAACCACATCCAAGCAACTCCAGAAGACCGGGAAAAATGAGAATGGGTCACTTTTCCCGGCGGTCAACATCGCGAAATTCGAAATAGCCAGGATGAAATTTCACTTTCAGGATTTTATCGCTGCGGACAAACCGCCCGTAGTTTTGAGGATTCCAGACGCCAGGCTTTCGATAAGAAACCTAGATACGTTGATGGCTCCGAACTTACGGAAAACGCACCTGGAGTATAGAACACTCGGAAAATCTCCATCGCTCCTCGTGAAGGCGAACCTGAATCCCGCTTCGGCGCCCCCTGATGCGGATGGAATTTTCAACCTCTCGCATTTCGACCTGCGCAAAATTTCTCCTTATATCCGAGACAGCAAAGGAGAGAGTGCAAGCGCCTTGTTGATGAGAGGGAGCGAGATCACGAGAGGCGCGCTGGAGTTCAAGTCCACATATTCGTTGAGAAAGAGCCAATTGAATTTAGACGGGAAGGCGAAACTAATCGGATTGCGCATGAAACCAGACGAGACGTTTCCCTTGGTCGACATCGTGGTGAAATTACTCCGTGAGACGGTGTTCCGTCTTTTCGAGAGGCCGGACGATACGATTGAATTGAACGTTCGGGTAACCGGGCGTTTGGATGACCCCGAGTTTCATGTTCTGGACGCGATTGTGGAGCCCTTGTTTGTGAACCTGTTCGAGAAGGCGCTGAACCTGGGAGGCAATGTAAAGGATATCGTAACAGGTATTCTCGGTACCGCCATTGAGGGGGTGCAAAAGATAGTACCGACGCCGGAGGATGGACGAACAGCGCCCGACAATAGTTCTGGAAAAGAACCGGGGGGAGAAGGAAGTAAACTCGAGCAGTTTGGGAAAAAACTCGAAAAAACCTTGCAAAAAGGACTCCGCGGCTTATTCGGCGTCAAGTAATTCAACGAGAAGATCCCTTTTTGAGACGCAGTGTATTGCGAGAATGCCCTTATCAACAAAAAATGAAGGAGAGTTGAACCGTCAGGCGCCAAACATTTTTTGAGTCGGGAGTGGGGTTGTGGAGAGCGCGTATTCGGATTGAGCACCGTTAGATGCTGCGTTTGGTTGGAAAATGGACAATGCGCTTTTGATGTCTTGGCATATACTAAAGTGGATACAAATGGTATCTGCTGGCACGGGTTAACAGATAATACGCTTACCTTACCTGCCTTCCATTCTTAGCTTGTAGTTACTTCGGCATGGAGCATGAACGCCAGCCATGTCACTCAACTATGCCATGATGATGACTGCATTTTAGTGAGTTTGATTAACCTCAAACTTTTCTTGCATTTCCCGCCTTAATTTGATAGTGTTTCTAGGTATTCCTCTGCCCGAGGACACATATCCCATTCTGTAAGTGGGTGGGAAAATAGGATTCAGTTTATGCCTACTCGTCGCTCGGGTATCCAGGCCGGACCTTTCCCGGTTTCCCAAAGAACCAATGAGATTATAGGTTTATCCTTAGTTGGTTTCGCTGTTTTTCTTGCGATATCGCTTTGGACTTTTGATTCCGGCGATCCGACTTGGGGTTCATACGTCACTCAAAAATGGCGGATTCGAAATTATGGGGGAGCCGTAGGCGCATATGCCGCAGGTGCATTGGTCCAGGCGGTGGGTGCATTCTCGGTATTGATGCCCATCGGATTCCTTGTTTGGGGCGTAACCGCGTTTGCAGGTTTACGTTCATGGCGGCCAGGTTGGCGCGAACTGGTTGGCTTGTTCTTTCTTTTGAGCGCCTCGGGATTATTTTACAAGGCATTTACAACCGATCCTCTTTTTGGGGCTACGACATTGGCCGGTGGAATTGTCGGCTATGGTGTCGTGATGTTGCTGAACGCTTATCTGGGTAATGCGGGCAGTTGGGTTTTACTTGGATCCGTATTGCTGGCTTCGTTTGTAGGCATAACGGGTTTCTCATTCAAAAAGATGATTTTAGGGCTGGCGATTGCGCATTGGTGGTTCTTATCGCGCATCTTTTCAGTTTTCAAAAGGACGGTACTCGGAGCGGTAAGGGGCGCAGTATTCTCGACCCGAAAATTGTGTTCCGCAATCGCAGGTCTTCCGTCATCTCTGCGTAAGAGGGAGACGTATATCGGGTATGCCGAGACAATAGCCGGCAGTGAGGACGCAGGAACGGGATCTTTCGTGCAGGACGGCATGGACGGCGGGGAACCGCAGCGGCACCTCATGCAAAAAGATGCTGATGACTCAATTTTGGAACCGAAAGGAACTTACCGGTCAAATCAAAAAAATGGCAGGCATTTTTTTCGACCATCGGAGCAAAATGGCCCTTCGCTTTTTGGAGGAGAGAAATTTCCAGAGCCAAGCTTGCCTGCGCTTCGCGGCCCGGCGGCCGGCGAGGAGGAAGTCGAACTCGCGGAAAGTCCGAAAAGCCATTTCAACGAAACAATGCCTGGCTCGGTGCTGGATAAGCTTCTCCAAGATGATGGAGATATACCCCCAACCGACGATGGAGCGCATATTGGCTTGCCTTCGAATGTGGTGGAAGAGTATACGCCGGTGACGGGTATGAATATCAATGATGAAGTAAAACATGTGGGTGCCGCAAGAAAATCGGTAACTGGCGGGCTTCGTATTAAACGGAAAAAAAATCTTGATGGCAATTGCGGAATATCGCCCGCTCCGCAGGGCGAGTCTCCCGCGATTGAGGAGTCTACGGCCGCGCATCCCGATTCACTTTCGACTCGTGTTGAAGGTTCGATGAAAAGTGGAGAATCAGAAGAGAATATAAAAGTTCGACATGCGGGAACTGTTGGCGAGTCGGATGCTGTACAGATTCAAGACCATTCTCTGGTCCGCTCCAATTCGCAGACGGAAAATCGGAACAAGCAGCAAGGAACCTCTGAACCGAAGACAGAATACGTTCTTCCATCGTTAGAAATTTTTGCGGACCCACCTTCCGGCGGACTGATAGTAGACGAAGTTGGTATTCGCGAAAAGTCCTTGCTTCTTGAACAAACGCTGAAAGAATTCGGCGTCATCGGAACAGTGAGGGAAGTAAAGACAGGCCCGGTCATTACAAGTTTCGAGTATGACCCGGCCCCAGGAATCAAGGTTTCCAAGATTTCCGGCCTCGCGGACGATCTCGCCCGGGCATTGTCCGCATTAAGCGTACGCATTGTTGCGCCGATCCCTGGGAAATCGGTTGTAGGCATCGAGGTGCCCAATCTCAAGCGTGATGCTGTATTTGCGAAGGAAGTGCTCTCCTCACAAGAATTCAAGCACGCCGAAGATAAACTCACCATGGGCTTGGGTAAGGATATTTTAGGAAGAACGGCGTTTACTGATTTGGCCAAGATCCCCCATCTCTTGATTGCGGGGACGACTGGTGCAGGAAAAAGCGTTGCCCTGAACATGATGATATGTAGTCTCTTGGCCAGATGTACGCCAAAAGAGGTTCGCTTTTTGATGATCGATCCCAAAATGCTGGAACTGTCGATATATGGAGGCATCCCTCATCAACTTGTGCCTGTCGTGACTGAACCCAAGAAAGCATCGGCAGGGCTAAGGGGTGTCTTGGCGGAGATGGAACGGCGCTACAAGATAATGAGTGAAGCGGGAGTGAGGAATATCCAAAGCTACAATGCCTCCGTGGCGCAGCAATTGGGTGAGCGAGAGGCGATTAGAAGATGGAAAGAACCTCTGTCCGAAAAGGAATATTCTCTTGATTTTCTTCCTTATATCGTTGTTGTGATTGATGAGTTGGCCGATCTCATGATGGTCGCGCCACGTGAAGTGGAAGAGTCAATGACGCGCTTGGCCCAAATGGCCCGCGCTTCAGGGATCCATTTGCTGGTGGCGACCCAGCGTCCTTCTGTGGATGTTCTCACAGGTCTCATCAAAGCGAATTTCCCGTCGAGAATGGCGCTCCGCGTCGCTACTCGAACGGACTCGCGAACCATCCTGGATTCGAATGGAGCGGAGCGCTTGTTGGGTAAAGGGGATATGCTTTTTGTTCCTCCCGGGTCCAGCGCACCAGTTCGCATCCATGGCGCGTATGTTTCTGACTGTGAGATTTCTCAACTCGTTGCGCACTGGAAATCCCAGGGGGAAGCGGTGTTCCGTGAGGATTGGTTCGTGGAGGAGGAGAACTCATCTCAAGATGGGGTAAGTGGTGATGAAGAGTATGACGAGCGATATGATGATGCGATTGCGCTTGTCTCCAGGACGAGCGAGGCATCCATTTCTCTCATCCAGAGACATTTGAGGATTGGGTACAACAGGGCTGCGCGCATGATCGAACGTATGGAGCAAGATGGAATCATCGGCCCGGCAGATGGCGTGAAACGAAGACAGGTATTAATTAGCGAGATACCGGGCGAAGAACAGGTAGAAGCGTCCTGAGTTTTCTCATGCGCCCCGTGTGCATATTGCTGTTTGCTTCATTGTGTGGCAAGGCGATCTGGGTCTGGGTCGCGAATCCCCCAACGTCCGACATGTAATTGTGTGTGTGGAGTTGACTCCGTTTAGCCAATAAGGAATGATATTCCACGCTTTTCATCGAATAGTCATGCCCGCCTGAGACAAATAGTTCTTGGCATGCTTTTAGATACTCATCAATTATTCCAGCCAGTTGGAATCTGCTCCCGGAGGAAATGAAATGGCGGAAGGTGTTTTCGAGTTTACTGACCAGAACTTCGACACGGATGTGATCGGCTCAGATACTCCCACATTAGTCGATTTTTGGGCAGAATGGTGCGCTCCTTGCAAAATGATAGCGCCTACTGTTGAAGCGCTTGCCCAGGAATACGAAGGAAAAGTGCGCATCGGGAAGTTGAATATAGATGAGAATCCATCGATTCCCACGAAGTTCGGAATCCGCGGTATCCCGACATTGATGTTGTTCAAGGGAGGCGAGGTAGTAGAGCAAGTCGTAGGAGTTAAATCCAAAGCCGACCTGAAGGCCGCCATAGATCGTGCTCTTTAGGTCTCAAATCTAAAGCTTGCTGACTGTTTAGGAAACCCTCTACTTGTCTTGGTTGCGTTCAGGTGTTCTGAGTTTATCCGATTATAAAATCGCTTATTGTGAGGCGGGCCCCCCGGTTTCAGGTAGCGTAGTCGTGTGTGTTCATGGAGCTGGGGCGAATCGGGATAGCTGGATTCCTTTGATGCGGAATTTGGCGGAACGGGGAGTGAGCAGCCTGGCCATGGAGTTGCCCGGTCACGGTGAATCTGATGCAGCGCAAATCTCGGATATCAAAGAATACAGCGGCATTGTTCTTGAATTCTTGCATGCCAAGAATTTTAAATCGGTTTGTCTGACTGGGCACTCAATGGGGGGCGCCGTAGTTCTTGCAAGTGTTTTGAAGCATGCCGAGTTAATGAGAGGTGTGATTCTTATTGGCTCTGGCGCAAAACTGAGGGTGAAAGATTCTATTTTAGAGGGTGTGAAAAGCGATTTTGCAAAAACTGTGCATGAAATCATTGGTTATGCTTTTTCCCCGGCAGCGAACCCATCTCTAATCCAAGAAGGTACTCGTGGCCTGTTACGATGCAGTGCGGATACCATGCTCAATGACTTCATAGCGTGCGATCGATTCGATGTGCTTTCCGAACTGGATTCAATTGCTATGCCCGCCCTGGTCGTGTGTGGGGAAGAAGACCTTTTAACGCCCCCGAAATATTCGCAATTTATGTCTGAGAAGATTCCAAATGCAAAATTAACCATTGTCCCACAGGCAGGTCACATGGTAATGCTGGAGCAACCGGCTGTGGTCGGGGATTTGATATCGCAATTCATGAATGGGTCATAAAAACCTTTCAATTTCAAAGAATCACTACACCTGCGCCTAGTTCCTAGAAGCATGAAAATTCCCGTTTATTTCTATTTGTTCTTTGGGGTCATCGCCTTGGGATGCTCCGCCATACTCATACGATTGGCTGATGCCGAACCCTTGGCGATAGCAGCATATCGCATGGGAGGCGGCGCTTTACTCCTGCTGCCGTTTACAAGACACAATGTGATGGAGATATGGGGTGCCTTATCGTTAAAAGAGAAGATTATTTGGGCGGGTTCCGGTATTTTTTTGGCGTTTCATTTTGCGTTTTGGATAGAGTCGCTGTCGCATACGTCCGTAGCCAGTTCCGTCGTGCTTGCAACGACAAACCCCATATTTGCAGGTATTGGTGGTGTCGTGCTTCTAGGAGAAAAAGAAGGGCGGAATTTCTGGTTGGGTGTGTTGTTGGCTATTGTAGGCAGCTCAGTTTTGGCGTATTCCGACTTTGTGGGCTGGGAAGGGAGTTTCTGGGGGAATTCTCTCGCATTGTCCGCGGCGGTGATGGCCTCCGCTTATATGCTGTGCGGTCGCAAGCTTAGAATGAGAATTCCCGTAGCGGCATACGTTACAGGTTGTTATGGATTCAGCGGGGTTTTGCTATTCGGCACGGCTTTAATTTTGGAGCAACCTCTCGCCGGATACTCCAATGATACCTGGCTTCTTTTGCTGGCCATGATACTCATTCCCACCTTGATCGGTCATACTTCCATAAATTATGCCTTGGGTCATCTGCACCCAGGAAAAGTGGCGCTTGCCGTTGTGGGAGAACCATTGGTGGCTACGGCATTGGCCTGGTGGCTGCTTCAGGAAGTTCCTACGTCGAGTCGACTGTTCGCTTGTTCAATCATATTGATGGGCATCGTCTTAGGCGGAAGGTCAAAAAGTTAACATTTCTGGTGTTTTAGATGTATTTTCGTTGTATTTTCTAATTGCGAAAAGAATATGCAGAAATGTGCGATTTATGAGTTATGAGAAAGAACACTAATAGCGTCTATCCTGCTTCATGGACATGAGCTTTTCATTCCTATTGCGAAAGCGAGGGTTCAATCCAACAATTTTCCGGAAGTACTGGGTAAGGCGATAAAAAATGACTTCGAGCGTCAGATTATGCGTCTTGTCGGATACCCATGGTCGTCTCACTCGAGACGTGCTCGAATTTTGCCAGGGTGCAGACCGTATTCTGCATGCCGGCGATGTGGGTTCTGACTTCATTTTGCCGGAACTAGAGAGCATCGCTCCCGTCGCCTGTGTTTCGGGAAATGTGGATTCGCCCTCATTGGCACCAATTCGGCTTCAAACTGTCATAGCAGACTGGCGCATTATGATTCAGCATATAGTCTGGCACCGTGGAGGGCCGTCCCGGGAATTCAAGATGCTTTTAGAACAGGAAGCAATGGATTTGGTGATTTTCGGTCATAGTCACCAACCACTTTGCCAAATGATCGGCAAGACCGTATTTTTCAATCCTGGCAGTTGCGGTCCAAGGAGATTCAATCTCCCCAGCACGATTGGCGAGGTGATTCTGGATACTTCCGGGGGGTGGTTTCGAATCTGCGGTCTCGTACATTTTCAAAAAGCGCCGCCTATCATCGAATTTCGCTTTGAACGACCCTGCTAATCGCATGAAAGTTAACTGTTATTTTTTATTGCGCATGAAACAAGAGTAGGGCTATAGTGTGCGTATGTTGATGTGGGAATGGCCAAATTGCATTTGTTATTTTGCTCAGGAGGAGTGTAATTGAGAGTCAAGCTGGCGAAGACGGCTGGTTTCTGCTGGGGGGTGGAAAGAGCACTCGACATTGCTTTGGACACTGCCAATGACGCATCCAGCGAAGTTCTCACGCATGGGCCACTAATTCATAATCCACAAACGGTGGAATTGCTGGAGCAGAAAAGCGTTATCGTTTCCGAGCCCCAGGAGACGCCGAGCAGTACGAGTCTAGTCGTCATCCGGGCTCATGGCATCTCGCCCCAAGTTCGTGATCGGTTAAGGAGTTCAGGTGCCGGTATTAGAGATGCGACTTGCCCCTTGGTTGCTAAAGTACATGGGGTGATTAGAAAACATTCCCGCATGGGTGCCTTCACAGTAATTATTGGAGAAGAAGACCATCCGGAGGTGGATGGTCACAAGGGCTATGCGGAGGCAGGCAGCCATTTGATCACGTGTATGGAAGATGTGTCCGGGCTCCCTGACATCGGCGACCGCCCCGTCGTGGTGGTGGCGCAGACGACCATCAACATGCGCGAGTGGAAAGATGTGGAAGAAGCGATTTTGCGGAAATATCCCCAGGCCCAAATGTTTAATACGATTTGTGATGCAACGGAAGTTCGCCAGGAAGAGGTAAAGAAGCTAGCCCCCGATGTAGATCTGATGGTCGTTGTCGGAGGACGCAACAGCGGCAACACAAACCGATTGATGGAAGTGGCGAAGGAGGGAGGCGCGGATTCGATTCTCGTCGAAACCGAAGATGAGATTGACGAGAAATTCCTGCAGCAATACAAAAACATCGCCGTAACGGCGGGTGCCTCTACACCGGATTGGATGATCAGGCGCGTTGTCAACCGTATCGAAGCGATTCCCGATCCGAATCCGAATATCGCAGATAAGCTTTTTGATATTCTCAAGGTGTTGTCGAGAGCGAATGTTCTTCTTTTCTTATCCGCGATATTGGGTAGCATCGCCATCACGAAATTGGGTGGATTCCCCCTCTCTATGAAACTCGCTGTGACGGCAGGTCTTTACCTCTTCGCGGCTCACACGATAAATCGTTGTGTCAGCTATGAGGCGGATAGATACAATGAACCCAATCGGGCTCTTTTCTATGAAAAGCACAAACCCATTCTGTTACTCATGTCCGGGGTTGCCGCCTTGGTATCCATCGCGTTCGGGATGAGTATCTCCTACCTGACCGGGGGTATTCTGGTAGCCGGACTTATGTGGGCCATCTTTTGCAGCCTGAAGCTCGAGCCTCGTGCAGTCGTGGGGCGGGTGCTGAATTTCCCAGCTTTGAAGATTCTTGTTCTCGCGTCGGGCTGGACCTTCAGCTTGGCGGTTTTGCCCGCGCTAGCGAATTCACAAGCGGTTTCCGCAGGCTGGATGGTGTCGATTTTCTTCGCTTTCGGTTTAATTTTCTTCCGAACCGGCTTGATGGAGTTGAGAGACATTCAAGGCGATAGAATCGTGGGCAAGAGGACATTGCCGATCGTTTTCGGCAAAGTGCAGACTGAAACGCTTATGGGGGTGATCTGCGCCGCATTGGCTGTCACTCTCGTTAGCGCTTGTGTAAATGAGTGGGTGACACCGTCGTTCGGCTACTTGATGCTTATTCCGGTTATGTATGCGGGTGCATGTCTATACTGGTATACTCGAAAGATACTGGGTCATAGCGGACTCATGGAAGTGGCCGCCGATCAGATATTCATTATTGCAGGAGTTTTGGCCCTTCTGATGGTTTAGGAATCATTCATCAACTAAGCCGCGTATTTCAGAGCGCGGCTTAGTTGTGGCGTAAAGCATTCCTCAGTAAATATGTTTTCCCTTTAGTTTCCTCGCGCAGCCCGTTTTGAGGCTTTCAGTGGGTTGAGTTTTTTCTCCAGAGGGGCCTCGAAGTCTACCTTGATATGCGTCGCGAGAGGGCATCTACCGCGTTCCCAACGGTTTTCCGGATTTGGAAATTTGGAGCAGAACTTTCCTTTTGGAAACTCCAGGACGTGCTCGCATACATTCTCGTCATCGCCTGTAAGGCAATCCTCGACGACGGGGAGGCAGGAACTCCCGTTGTATGAGCATTGGTTTTGTCCATTGGAGCCTTTCGATGAAAAATGACATTCTACTGGTGCTTCTAATAGCGTGCACTCCATTGCTGAAATTCTCCTACGGAATTGAATAAAGGGCCTTAAAATTAATGGGAATACGAAAGAACCAGCAACGAAGTGTAAGGAAAAGCCCCGTCTCACGCAACCTTCAGGCGGTGCGATTCGAGGAAATTTCCAGGATTACATGAAAACCTGAAATCGTTCGCCATCCTCATGTAACACCATGGAAACATATTTCGTGTAAATTACCTGTTTGAGTGAACACAGAGAGTAGTTGTTCATGGGGTTTATTGATTGACGACCAACCATTGCGTGTTATAGTCGATAAAAACCATCCCATTGGAACTTCACTTGAACTTGGGGGATACAAGACATGCGATTGGTTGTTGCGATAATCAAACCTTTCAAGATGGACGAAGTTAAAGAAGCCCTTGGGGCCATCGGTGTTGCCGGCATGACGGTGACTGAGGTGAAGGGTTTCGGAAGGCAAAAGGGGCATACTGAATTATATCGGGGAAGTGAATATGTCGTCGATTTTTTACCGAAAATCAAACTGGAGATCATATGTGAAGATTCCAGTGTGGAGACCATTATCGACGCCATCATGGGCTCTGCGAGAACGGAAAAAATCGGGGATGGCAAGATATATGTACAGTCCGTCGAGGAAACCGTCCGAATTCGTACTGGAGAACGAGGTGTGGAGGCGATTTAACGATATCTTCCGATGACGCCATCTCTCAACCATTTATTAAAACTTCAAAACGATATTCGAGAAACTACTCTTGCCGCCAGCGGGTGGGAACGAAGCGGATTTCTCCGTTACATCAAGGAGTCGTACGCACAGGCGGGCGAACATATATGCAATGCGCAGCATGAGGGCGCGGGTGGATACGAGTTGTGTAAAGCCCATGCGAATTTCATGGATGCTTATATTGCTCAAGTTTATGCGTACGCTTTGGAGGGAGAAAGGAGAAAATCCGGCCAAGACGATCAGGCGTTTTCATGCACTCTGGTAGCGATTGGCGGATATGGGCGAGGGGAATTGTCTCCTGGCTCGGATATTGACCTGTTGTTTCTATTTTCAGGACATGAGGGACAAATCAGTGAATTGATACGCTCTGTCTTGTATCTGATGTGGGATGCAGGTCTAACGATAGGTCATAGCGCCAGAACCATTTCTAATTGTCTGAAAATTGCCAAGGAAGATTACCAAAGCGAAACCGCCATGCTGGAGAATCGTTTATTGGCGGGCAGCAAAGAAGTTTTCCGTGAATTCAATAAAAAATTCGATAGTTATCTACAGCGTGTCGCGAAAAGTTCTCATCTTCGAAATCGCCTTGAAGAGCGAATGAGACGATACCGCTCATGGGACCCATCGGTTTATGTACTGGAGCCGAACGTCAAGGAAAGCGCGGGGGGCTTGCGGGATTTCCATGCCGTCTGTTGGTTGGCCAAGGCTTTTGGCTTGAAGGAAATAGACGAAATATGGCGCAAGGGCTGGGTGCCCCAAGCCGAGTTCGAAAAAGCGATGAAAGCGTATGATTTTCTCCTTCGCATCCGAGCCCAACTTCACATCCGCGCAAAAACAAAAAATGATATGCTGAATTTTCCGGCGCAAGCTGAGATCGCTCCTGCGTTGGGTTATGCAGACGAAGAAAGCGCTCTGGCCAGCGAGTGCTTGATGCGCGATTACTTCTTGCATGCCAGAGACCTGCACATTTTTTGCCGTGATTTTTTTGAAAGCCTAGAAGACCATCTGAAGAGCAGAAGATGGGTCAACAGAAAACCCAGGTTCCAACCCCTCGAAGATGGATTGGCTTTGCAGGACTACCATTCGCTCGTTCTGGATGAATCCAATCCTGAAGCAATCCTTGAAAATCCTACGGGCCTGATGAAGATCTTCGAGTGTCAATATCGCTTCGGGTGCCGTTTATCCCCGAACGTAAGGAACTTTGTTCGAGTCCACCTGGATACCGTCGATGATAATTTTCGCTCTTCGCCGGATGTAAGGGACAGCTTCTTGCGGATATTGAGCGGTAAGACCGGGGTGACGACTACGATGCACGAAATGCACGGCCTCGGTCTATTGGGGCGTTATATCCCTGAGTTTGAGCCTTTGACGTGTTTCGTCCAGTACGATCATTACCATCGATATACTGCAGATGAACATACTTTGTTGACCCTGGCGGCATTGGATGAGCTAACATATACGAAAGACGTGTCCTTGCAACAAGTGGCCCACATTCACCGAGAGATGGAGCGCACCAACATATTGAGGCTTGCGCTTTTGTTTCACGATATCGGAAAGGCTAGGGGGCCGAGGCATGTGCACAAGAGTTCATCCGCGCTCCCCGATATCATAATGCGCATGGGCCTGCCGGCGGACCAGGGGAGCATCATCGAATTTCTGGTGGCTTGCCATATTGAAATGAGCATTACGGCTGAAAGACGCGATATCGACGATCCTGTCCTGATCAGCAATTTCGCCGATAAAATGGAAACGGTCGAAAGGCTTCAAATGCTGTATCTATTGACGTATGCAGATATTTCTGCCGTAGCTCCCGGCATATGGAATGAATGGCGAAGCGCTTTAATTTATGAACTGTACAAGCGAGTGCTCAGGGTGATGGAAACCGGAGAGGATTTGTATAGGAGAAAGCGCAAGGGAGACATCATAGAGCAGGTGAGTTTGGAAGCGAGAGCGGGAGGAAGCTGGGTAGATCGCGAGGATATCGTCGGACATATGGAATCTATGCCAGAAAGATATCGCACCGGGACTTCGCCGCAAGGTATCCTACGCCATATTGAGCTTGGTGCCCGCATTTCAGAAGAAACGATATGCGAGATGGATATCACGCATCGCAGGCGGCGGGGACATACGCTCTTAACGCTTTTCTGCAAGGATCAACTTGGATTGTTCGCGCTAATCGCAGGCGCGTTTGCAGTGTATGAACTCAATATTCTGGATGCGAAAGTATATACGCGCGAAGATGGTTTGGTGATAGATACGTTTGAAGTAGTGGATGCCGATGGAAAGGCCGTCGTCGACGAAGGGCTATGGAAAAAATTCCGGAAATCGCTGGAAGAGTTACTATCGGGAAAACTGGGTTTGTCGGAATTCTTGGGACGGAGCAAAAAATATCTGCGCTTGAAGAAACGGATGTCGTTCGATCTACCGATACTGGTCGAATTCGACCAGACGGCGAGTGAGGACGCGACAGTTTTGGAGGTCGTAGCGCCCGATAGATACGGCCTTCTGGCGCAAATCGCTCAATTTTTTGCGCAAGAAGGCATATCCATATCCCGTGCCAAAATTACCACGGAAGGCCAATGCGCTGTGGATGCTTTCTACATCACGGACGACAACGGTCGAAAATTAGAAGATACGACCAGACTGAAGGAGTTGTGTGGAAATCTTAGCGAAATCCTGGAGGAAGGACGCCCGGTTGGCGTCATCATGTCATAACAAAGCCTTAGGGGCTGAACAAATCCCGGTTTTGTGCGGATAATTTCTTACAAAACCACAATTCCGTATGGAGGAGTAACAGATGGTTGCAGATGTCTTGAAGCTAGCTAAGGAAAGTGGCGCTAAAATAGTTGACTATCGTTTCATAGACATGCCTGGCATGTGGCAGCATTTCTCAGCGCACATCGATACGCTTGAGGAAGATACCTTCGAGGAAGGTGTTGGCTTCGACGGCTCGAGCATTCGGGGATTTCAAAGCATCGATCAAAGCGACATGCTCCTCATTCCGGATCCAACGACCGCTTTCATCGACCCGTTCATGAAAATTCCTACCCTGGTCCTTATCTGCGACATCAAGGATCCGGTTACGCTCGAGCTCTACGATCGCGACCCGCGGCATATCGCCATCAAAGCAGAGCAGTACATGAAGTCTACCGGTGTCGGGGATGTCGCTTATTTCGGTCCCGAAGCCGAGTTTTTCGTGTTCGACGATGTGCGCTATTCGGGTTCGGAAAATCACGCTTTCTACGAGGTCGATTCGTCTGAGGCTGCCTGGAACACAGGTGTTAACGAAGATCCGAACCTCGGCCACAAGAACCGCTACAAAGAAGGCTATTTTCCCCTGCCCCCCAACGACACGCTCCAGGACGTCCGCTCGGAGATGATGCTGACAATGCTGGATTGTGGCGTCGAGTGTGAAGTGCATCATCATGAAGTGGCCTCCGCCGGGCAATGTGAAATCGATATTCGATTCGACACCCTGGTGACAACGGCGGATAAGCTGATGAAGTACAAGTACATCGTCAAGAACGTGGCGAGAAAGCACGGAAAAACGGCGACCTTCATGCCGAAACCCGTTTTCCTAGACAACGGCACCGGGATGCACTGCCACCAGAGCATCTGGAAGGATGGCAAGAACATCATGTATCGCGCTGGAACTTATGGCGATCTGAGCCCTGACGCGCTTTACTACATCGGTGGCTTGTTGAAGCATGCGCCTGCGTTGTTGGCTTTCACCAACCCGACGACGAACAGCTACCGCCGCTTGGTTCCTGGCTATGAGGCGCCGATTAACTTGATCTATAGCTGCCGCAACAGGAGCGCGTGTGTACGCATTCCAATGTATTCCTCAAGCGAGAAGGCCAAGAGGGTCGAATTCCGTTGCCCGGATCCCTCATGCAATCCCTATATGGCCTTCGCCGCGATGTTGATGGCTGGTCTGGATGGTATTCAGAATAAAATCATGCCGCCCGAGCCAATCGACAAGAATCTCTACGATCTTGGTCCCGAAGAAAAAGGAAGCGTGCAACAGACGCCTGGTAGCCTACCCGAAGCTCTGGACGCGCTTGAGGCTGACTATGAGTTCTTGTTGAATGGCGACGTCTTTACAAAGGATGTCATCGATAACTGGATCGAATACAAGCGTGAAGAGGAAGTGGATGCGATTCGCCTGCGCCCGCATCCCCACGAATTCCACCTCTACTATGACATTTAAATTTTGGTGTCACCGATTCTGAGTTGCCGAGTATTGAAAACCCCCTCGAGTAGATTATTTCTCGAGGGGGTTTTCTATCGTATCGGAATAAATGTTTCATTTCAGACTTGTGCTGATGGGTTTCCTTCTTTGCAAACAGGGATGTTCACTGGCTTCGTGCGATGAGCACGTCAGGAACGATAATCGCAAAAACATCGCGCGGACCATGCACACCTTTGATGAGAGTCAGAGCGATGTCGGCCGAACGACTAGGTCCCGTGATGATGTTCACGCAACTGGCCGAATGGCCTTCTTCTTGCTTGAATATGCTTTCGAGCTCAGGACCCAGTGAGGAAATATGCGGCAATATGTTATTTGCGGGAACAAGAGCCAGGTGAGTTTCCGGAAGTAAGGAATGAAGACGCGGATGGCCCGGTCCGCTCCGCAAGACGATGCTGCCTGTTTCCGCAATCGCCCAGTCGCAACCCGTGATCCCGATGCCGCAGCGGGCGATGGCATCTCGATTATCCCCGTCAATCGATGGGGAAATCACGTCGAAACCTTCTTCCATGAGCCAACCGGCTACTTCAACCGGAAGGCCATCGCTGATGGCAACGGGGTATTCTTTCCATTTCGCCGCCATGTTAAGGACATATTCCCGGATGTCATCGATGGAACTTGGTTGTAGAGCGGGGTTCGCCACCGCTTCGAACTCTGTAGCGAAACGTACGACGGTGTCCGGGACGTTGATTTCCGGCAAGGGGCCATCAGGGCAATCAATATGGCCGTGTGATAATCCATGCGCCAATTCCAGGGCATGATGGGTTTTTTCGATTATCGCATCCGGGCTGTCCGCTTGCGATACGCCATTAGCCGCAGAAGAGGAATCGACGCCCCTTCGTTTTTTTTCTCGCCAGCGCGTGCGGAAACTTTTTTTTGCGATTCTTGGAAGTTCGCGTCCCTGCGCCCACGCTCCCAGAGGTCCCGGTAACCATGCGGCAACTTTGGCGTTCAGGAATCTTGAGAAAACCGACCCCAACTTGAAACCCGTCTCCCAGACAAAAGGTTTACGCATCACCATACCGAGCATGCGAAATGAAAATCTCTCCATTAGCGCGTTGTTTTTTTTGACCGTTCTCGCTTCTCTCATTTCCAGCAACATGCGGGGGATGTCTACAAATACGGGGCAGGCATCCATGCAGGCGCCGCATAGACTCGATGCCGCGGGAAGCTCACCGGAGACTTCGAGGCCGCGGAGCATTGGACTCAAGATCGAACCGATTGGTCCCCCGTATACGGAGTCGTATGTATGGCCTCCGACTGTTTGGAAAACCGGGCAGGCATTTTGGCAGGCCCCGCATCGGATACAATGAAATGCTTCCTGAAAAGGAGTTCCTAGATGCCTGGAGCGTCCTCCGTCCAGGAGCAAGAGATGAACCTCATCGGGACCGTCAGCCTCGTTTTCTCTTCTTGGTCCGGTGAGCATGGTGAAATAACTGGTAAGTTTTTGACCTGTTGCGCTACGCGGGAGCACTGACAGGAGTGTAAGCGTATCTCGTAACGTGGGCACTACTTTTTCGAACCCCATAATCGCCACGTGGACTTTGGGTAAAGTGGTGACGAGCCGTCCGTTCCCCTCGTTCGTAACGAGACAAAGGGTTCCGGATTCCGCTACGGCGAAATTCACGCCACTGATTCCCATGCCCGCCCGCAGAAATTCCGTTCTGAGTTTCTCACGAGCGATTGACGTGAGTTCCTGGGGGTCAGAGCCGGCATTGGGGTCTACTTTTGCGCGGAAAAGGTCTTGCACCTGCTTCAACGTCTTATGTATGGCCGGCGCCACGAGGTGGCTCGGTGTCTCGTTGGCCAACTGGAGTATCCATTCGCCCAGGTCGGTTTCGTATGGGGTGATTCCCGCCGCCTCCAGCGCCTGATTCAGATGGATCTCCTCAGAAGCCATGGATTTGCTCTTGACGACCGTTTCGACATTGTGCTTGCGGGCGATTTCTAGGACGATTCGCTTTGCGGAATCCGCATCGGGCGCGGAGTGAACATGCACGCCGAGATTCTGGAGGTTTGTGAATAAGGTTTCCAGATGCTTGTCGATCTCATCGAACGTTTTCCTGCGGATTTCCCTTGCTTTTGCCCTTAAGGCGAGCGGTGCCGCAGTCGATTCGAAGGCATGTGCGCGCTGGTTGGCGAATTTGCCTGTAGCCGCTTGAAGAGCATCCTGCAAAGGGATATTGACTAATGCGGAATTTGCGCGCTGATTGAAAGGTGAGCTCAAAGTTAATACCCCTCGGGCCAGCCCGGATTGTGTGGTCCAGCTAGGGCTTGTGCAATGTGGAGGAGTTTGATTTTCGATTTTCGCCTTGATAATCCACCCGCGATATTCAACATGCAGCCGGCGTCTGCTGCTACGAGCCAAGTCGCGTCTACTTCCTCGGCGGATTTGATCTTATCTTCAAGCATTGCGCACGAAACTTCTGGGAATTTTACGCAAAACGATCCACCGAACCCACAACAGCGATCACTGTTGGGCAACTCTTCGCGGTTTTCCGCTACGTGGTCGAGGCACTGGCGGGGCGTTTGGTTTTCTCCCAACCCACGGAGCAGGTGACAAGAGTCATGATAGACGGTTTTACCGGGAAGTGTGGAACCGAATTCCCTCATCTCAATTTGGCACAGGAATTGGGACAACTCGATCACCCGCCCGGCGATTTGTGCCGCTTTTTCACGCGCCCATGGGTCGTCCGGGAACAAGGTGGGCAAAACGCATTTGAGCATCCAGCCGCATGAACCCGAGGGGGCGATAATCGGAATGTCGCCCTCCAGTAGATGTAATTGGGTTTCGAGAGTTTTTCTTGCCTCTCCCCTGAAACCATTGTTGAAATGAGGAAGTCCACAACAGGTGAGCCCTTCCGGAAAAATTACTTCGATATCTGCTTTCTCAAGCAAATGAACTGTGGCCTCACCGACTTCGGGGAAAAACTGGTCCACCAGGCAAGTGGCGAAGAACAAGACGCGCTTGGGTCGATTATCAGGAGATTCAATAGCCATGTCCGCTTTCCCGCTAAAGAGTACGTACAGCCTAACAAGAGCATATTATGCTGTTTTACAGCTTCAATTCAAATAAAGATTTAGGAGATTCCCGTTGAATGGACACTTCATAAATGTTAGCTTCCATACGGTGTCCGCAGAAAGCCAAGGCAGATTTCGCATCTTTATGGGAATTATGGATATCCATATCATCGCCAAACCCCGGGGCAGGAAAGATGTTTAGAGAAAAACGCTACGTTTTGGTATGTACGAACGAGCGTGAGGCGGACCACCCCAAGGGAAGTTGCACCAACTGCGGTTCCTTGGAAGTCCGAGAGCGGATGAAATTACTTCTGGAAGAGAAAAACCTCAAAAGCCGTGCCCGCATACTGGCAACGAGCTGCATGGATGTTTGCGAGAATGGAGCAGTTGTTTGTGTGATGCCTGACAACGTCTGGTACGGCGGCGTCAGGCCCGAGGATGCCGAAGAAATCGTGGAAAAACATTTGGTAAACGGAGAGCCCGTGGAACGGCTCCTGATACCCGAAGAGATGAGCGGGCTTTCGTTGTTCGGTTGAAAATAGAAAGCTGGTATCGCATGTAACTCCAGGAGCACTGAAATGGATGTTCAGTTGAACGAGTTTCAGACCGCGCTGCAGAGCAGTGTCCGGCAATTCGTGAACCAGGAAGTCATACCCGTCGCCAGCGAGTATGAGCATAAAGACGAATACCCGCATCCACTGGTCAATCGGATGAAGGAACTGGGGTATTTCGGTGCGCTCGTGCCGGAGTGCTACGGCGGTAGTGAGATGGATGCGATGAGCTTCACGGTTCTGACCGAAGAGTTGGCGCGGGGCTGGATGAGCCTGACGGGCGTGCTCGGCGGCCATTCGATGGTGGGATGGATGATCAACGAATTCGGAAACGACGAGCAGCGTCAGGAGTGGCTCCCGGAAGTGGCCGAGGGGAAAATGCGCTTCGGCATCGGCATCACCGAGGCGGATGGCGGCTCCGACGTCGCGGCTTTGAGAACGTCCGCCCGCCGGGAAGGACAGGACTACATCGTCAACGGCTCCAAAATGTTCATTACCAACAGCGAGAACGCCACGCATTTCGCAATCATGGCCCGCACGAACCCCAAGGCGGAAAAACCCACCCGGGGTATCAGCTGCATCCTCATGGACAGGAATCTGCCCGGTTTCAGCGCCAGCCGCCATCTGGACAAGATGGGCTACAAGGGCCTTCGGACGGGAGAACTGGTTTTTGATGATTGCCCGGTCCCGGCTTCGTACCTGATTGGAGAGGAAAACAGGGGATTTCATCAGCTTATGGCCGCCCTGGAATTGGGCCGTATTCAGGTGGCCGCCCGGGCGGTGGGGCTTCATGCCGCCTGTTTTGAGGATTCCATCAAATACGCCCAGCAGAGAAAGAGCATGGGCAAGCCCATCGCCGAGTATCAGGCCATCCAGATTAAACTCGCGGATATGGCCACCTCCCTCGAAGCGGCCCGCCAGCTCACCTACCGCGCGGCGCGCATGAAAGACCAGGGCGTGCGGTGCGATCTCGAGGCCGGCATGGCGAAGCTCTTCGCCTCAGACGCCTGCCAGAGGGCGTCCGAGGCGGCCGTTCACGTTCACGGGGGGTACGGCTACATCAAGGAGCTGCCGGTCGAGCGCTATTACCGCGATTCCATTCTCCTGCAGGTGGGGGAGGGCACGAACGACATCCAGCGCATCGTCATTGCGAAGCGCCTGGTGGAGAAATACCCCGCTTGAATTTTACATAACCCCTGATGATTTTTTACCCTGAATTGCCCTGGAAACGGGCGTCTGAAATCCGTAAACCATTGAATATGCTTTAGTAAAAAGTCCCCGAACATTTCCGGTAATTTATCGAAAAACCCCGTGAATTTATCGATATTTATCGAATTGTTCAGGCCGGATGCGCGTGGGGAGCGAGCGTCTGCGGTCGGGCGGCGAGCGCTATCCGGCAAGCGATACGGGTGGCGCCGCCGGGTGAGGGAGCGCCGGCCAGGAAGTGGAGTTCGCGCCGCCCGATCCGGATCGTCCGATCCATTGATTCCTCTCCTGTCATCGCCGTGATCCCCCATTTTCCGCGCGGGGATTCTCGCGCATCTCACCCGAAACGCATTAACGGCAATTGCGGGAAAATGCGCGCCCTCTCGACCGGGGAGGAGGAGAGCGGGGTCGTCCTCCGGGCGTGCCCGGGTATTCGTTTGCGAGGGGCATTTTCGGCCGGACGCGAAGAATCGTGATTTTGAAGGACGATCTTCTTCCGTGCTGCATCCTTCCCGCATCGTTTTTGGGCGACCGTATGGGGCGCATAATGGGGTGTTGAAAAAACCCTGATTCTGTGATTCGCTGATGGATCTTTTGCGCTTGGGAGGAGGTCGCGAGATGTTGGGACGCAAGAACTGCGGCCAATCGGCAACACCGGGGCGAGCATCGATGCCGGGAAAGGCGGGCAGGGCGGCTTCCGAAGAGCTTCAAGCCACTTCCGGCAACTTCATTCCGGTCGGCGGAAGTACTGGTGATCGTCCAGCGAGCGGACCGATGATGGCAGTGCGGCGGATACTGCGCGAAACATACGGGTTCAACGAGTTCCGGCCCGGCCAGGAGGCTGTGATCGGGGCGCTTTTGGCGGGGCGCAACGCGCTTGTCGTTATGCCGACGGGCTCCGGCAAATCCCTGTGCTTCCAGATCCCGGGACTGGTCATGGATGGACTGACGGTGGTCGTCTCACCGCTGGTGGCGCTGATGCAGGACCAGATAGCGGCGCTGAGGCTCATGGGCCTCGCGGCGGACAGTATCAACTCCGGCAACAGCCGGACGGAGAATGTGGCCGCCTGGAAGCGCGTGGCGGAGGGCCGGACGCGGTTTCTCTACATGGCCCCGGAACGGCTGATGACCGAGCGCATGCTGGCGGCCCTGAAACGACTGCCGGTGAGACAGTTCGCCATAGATGAGGCCCACTGCATCTCGCAATGGGGCCCGGCCTTCCGTCCGGAATACGCCGACCTTTGCCGGTTGCGGGAGCTCTTTCCCGGAATACCGCTCATTGCGCTGACGGCGACCGCCGACGAAGTGACCCGGGACGACATTGTCGAGCGATTGTTCGACGGCCGGGTCGAGCAGTTCGTGCTCGGATTCGACCGCCCCAATATCACGCTCACGGTGGAGATGAAGAGCAACTGGAAGCGGCAACTCCGGAGCTTCGTCGCGCGCCATGAAGGCCGAAGTGGAATCGTCTACTGCCTCTCGCGGAAGAAGACGGAGGAGGCCGCTGCTATGCTGGCGGAGGATGGCGTGCGTGCGCTGCCCTATCATGCAGGCATGGAGGCCTGTGTGCGTGAAGCCCACCAGAACATCTTCATGACCGATCCCGGCGTCGTGATCGTGGCGACCATCGCTTTCGGCATGGGGATCGACAAGGCGGATGTCCGGTATGTCTTCCACACGGATCTTCCGGGTAGCATGGAGGCCTACTACCAGGAGATCGGTCGGGCCGGGCGAGACGGCGGACCCGCCGAGGCTCACATGCTCTATGGGCTGAATGACATTCGGATGCGCCGCCGGTTCATTGAGAATGAGGACGCGGGTACGGAGCGCAGGCGCCGGGAGCACAAGCGGCTCGACGCGCTGCTTGGCTATTGCGAGGTTCCGACCTGCAGACGAGTGGCGCTGCTGCATTATTTCGGGGAACGGATCGAGCCTTGCGGCAACTGTGATATCTGTCTCTCTCCGCCCGAGTTCATCGACGGGACGGAGGAAGCGCTGCTGATACTGTCGGCTGCCAGGCGGTCGGGGGAACGCTTCGGCGCGGCGCATCTGATCGACATCTTGCGTGGGACAAAGAGCGAAAAGATCACACGCTTCGGGCATCATTGCCTACCGGCTTTTGGAGCGGGGACGAATCGGCGCAAGAACGAGTGGCGCTCTTTGATTCGTCAAATGGTCGCAGCGGGGTTTCTGCAAATTGACATCGGAGGCTTCGGCGGGATCGGGATCACTGATAAGGGAGGCGCGTTGCTGCGCGGTGACGGAGCTTTCATCTATCGCGAGGACACGGCGGTTTCGCGCAGCCCTGCGAAGGCACGAGGGCAGGGCGACGGGCGGGCGGAGCAGTCCCTGACTGGCAGGGAAACGATGCTGTTGGATGTTCTCAAGGCGTTGCGGCTGGAACTGGCAAGGGAGCGCGGGGTGCCCGCCTTTGTCGTGTTTCACGACCGCACGTTGATCGACATGGCGCGACGCTGGCCGCGCACCGAGGCGGAATTCGCCGAGGTCAGCGGTGTCGGGGAAACGAAGCTGAAGCAGTTCGCCGGGCCGTTCCTGGCCGCGATCGACGCTGCTCTGTCCGATACGGACAAGAGCGTTTGAACTTCCGGGATCGAAATTTTCAAGTGCGCAACAGATATTTCCACACCTGTCATGGGATCGAAAGACACTGCCCAAAGCTGAATCGAAGCCGATGGGGGCCGTTGAAAAAGTTTAACGAATGAAGAATCGCGTTTGTTGTAGGGACAGGCCTCCGTGCCTGTCCGGCTGCCGTTCCGGCGTGGGAGGACACATAGGTCCTCCCCTGCGGGGTACGCGATGGGGTTCCAGGGGCCATGGACAGGCACGGAGGCCTGTCCCTACCACGACCTTTATTCGGAGAGTTGTCACTTGCGGGTAAAACGTGATTGATGCGAGAGGGCCGGGTGATCCCACAGCCTCATTTGAGGATACTGCAAGAGAATCCCGACCGAGTTGGGGTTGTTGAAAAAATCCTCCGGGGGAATGATCCCCCATAAGAGCGCCGTCCAATGCGGGAAGGTGGTTTTGCTCCTCGCTTTTGATCGTCATTCCGGCGAAAGCCGGAATCCAGGGACTTTGCCTTTTTTTTATTTCTTTCGTATTCCCGCGAGTGAGTAGGGGAAGAAAAAGCGGAGTGTCGCCATTCTCCTCGCCTCTGGATTCCGGCATTCGCCGGAATGACGGCTCTGGCCAATTCCGAGCGGGGAGGGGTTTTTCAACAACCCCCGATTGGACGGTCTGTGTTCGTTGCCTGTCGGAGCCGATTGGGTTCGCAGGTGCGCCGGAATGGCGGGTTAATTTCTACCCGTAGTGACAGCCCCTCCTCGGGGCTGTCACACAGGCCCCCGCGCCCCTCCTCACGCGGGACGACCACGGGGGGCTGCCAGGTTCGTTCTCAACCCCCGCCGTTTCCGGCCAGCGCTTCGGCCACGTCATCCAGCTTCAGCCTCCCGAGCGTCGCCGCCGTGGGGAACCCGTTCTCATCCCAGCCACGGATGCCGTAGAACTCGTTTTTCATGCCCTCCAGTTCATCGGGCGGGCAGTGCATCCCCTTGTGCGGGCCGTCGGGAATCGGCTCGTGCATCACCTTGTACGGCAGCATGTCGTCCGCGCGGCTCACCCCTTCGCGCACGTGGAGGGCGCGCTCCAGGTTGCAGATGCGCTCGCCGGTTTCTTCGAGTTCCTCCGCCGTCGTATCCCACCCCGTCACCAGGTTGAGCATCTCCGCGTATTTCTCGTTTATCATCGCCCCGTAGCCGCGCTCGGCCGTGAAGCGGCACTGGGTGATGGAGTCGCCGAGTGCGGTGAAGTTCTGCGTGCGCACGGCGAACTCGGGCTTGCCGTCGGTCGAGGTGTTGTCGTGGTCCGAGGCGTACTGCAGGGTGGGGCGGGTGTCGTGGTGGCTCCCGCCCCGCGTGCCCGTGGCGTAGCCGATGGACATGCCCTTGAGCGCGCGCGCGCTGTGCGCGGGAAGCTCGAGCCCGCGCGAGGCATACAGCAGATTCGGCGCGTCGCCGCCGATTTCCGCGGCCAGGCGCTTGCCGCCTTCCGCCAGCCTGTCGCCGAAGCCCTTGCGGTGGGTCATGTCCTCCAGGAGCCTCAGCATGGTGGCCGAATCGCCCCAGTTGAGCGGCTCGCCGACTTCCGCCTCGCTCAATAGTCCTTTCTCCATGCTCTCGAAAGCGAGCGAGAGCGTGACGCCTGCGGATATCGTGTCCAGCCCCAGTTCGTCACACAGCATGTTCGCCTGGAGCATCACGCCCGGGTCGCCGATGCCCAGCATGGTCCCCAGCGCGAAGATGGTCTCGTACTCGGGGAGTTTCCAAACCAGGCCGTCGAACTCGCCGCCCTTCATCAGGTAATTCTTGCCGCATGCCACCGGGCATTTGAGGCAGGTGGTGTGCTTGTCCAGAAAATTGTCGTGCATGTACTCGCCGCTGATGGGTTCGCAGTTCTCGAAAATCTCGCTCATGAGGTTCCGCGTGCCGAGCGCGCCCATCTTGTTGATCATGTTGACGAGGATCGGCGTGCCGTATTTGTGGAGCGCTGCCGTGCCCGTCCGCACGTCCTCGGCCGTCTCGTTCACGTAGGTCCTGAGCGCCTTGGCGTCCGCCCAGGCGGTTTTCGCCTTGCCGCGCACGGCGATGGCCTTGACGTTCTTGCTGCCCAGGACGGCCGCCATGCCCCCGCGTCCGCTGATGCCGTCGCGGCTCTTGCGCCAGGTGTGCGCCATGGCCGCGAAGCGCACCTGGTTCTCGCCGGCGGGGCCGATGGCCAGAACGTCGGTGCCGCCCTCGTCCTCGGTGATGGTGTCGCACGTCTCGCGAATCCATTTCCCCTTCAAATGGCTCGCGTCCTTAAACGCCACGCCGTCTTCCGTCAGCATCAGGTATACGAGGGAATCCGCTTTTCCGTGCAGGACGACGGCGTCGACCCCTGTGCGCTTGAGCGTGATGGGCCAGGCGCCGCCGAAGGTGGAGTCGAAGAAAAGCCCGGTGAGCGGGCTGATGGCGGCGGCGCACGCGCGGCTCGCGCTCGGCACGGCGGAATCCGTATAAGGCCCCACGGCGAAGACAATGACGTTTTCAGGCGATAGCGCGTCGGTGCGGGGCTTCAGGTGGTCCCAGAGGATTTTGGCGCAGAAGCCGTTGCCGCCCAGGTACTTGCGGCCCATCTCCTCACCGAATTCCTCGGTGCGGGACGTGCGGTTGCTGAGGTCGATGTGCAGTATTTTTCCTTGATATCCGAGCATTTGCGGTCCCCACGCGATCGAATGAGCGAAATCTGATTCTGTTGGAAGCCCTAGTGTAAACATTTAGGCGTTTTGTGCAAGACCGGTTCCGACTGGGAAGAGTAGTTGAAAAAGCCTTTGTCAAAGGAGCAACCCCCCAATCCCCCTTGTCAGGGGGGGTTGGTTTTGCGGGGACAGGTCGTGACCTGTCCCCGCAAATGAAATGAGAATCAAGACGGTTTGCCGTCATTCCGGCTTTCGCAGGAGTGACGATCAAAGACGAACGCGGGCGACCACAGGGAAGTGCCCCCCTACCCCGGAACCTCCATGCGCCGGTAGGACTCGGCGCAATCGAGGCCGCCCTCCTCGCCGGAGCGCTTCGACCAGTTGCGAAGATGGGGAACCAGTTCTTCAAAATCCTCGACCTGGCTCTTGTGGCATCTGAGCGCTTTCACTTTGAGGTCGAACGTATCGGTGATGTCCACCCAGGTATCCGCGCCGCGAATCGTCTTGAAATAGACCTCCTTGGGCGTGTGCGGCTCCAATCCTTCCGCAAGCAGTTCCGGAAAATAGTTCTCGTTACCCACGGCGGGATAGAGCGCATCGAAAACCGCCTTGGCGATGGCGCGGTGATCGCGGTGGTAGCCGTAGAAACTGTCGAAGGCGTCGTTCGCCGGGTCGTCGGCGATCACCAGGTCCGGCTTGCATTCTCTCATCACGTGCACGAGGTCGCGCCCGAGTTCCGTGGTGTTGCGCACTTCCCCGTCCGTATGGCGCAGGAAATAAATTTGCTCCACGCCCACGACGGCCGCCGCTGCGCGCTGTTCGCTCTCCCGAATCGCTCTTTTATCGTCAATGGTCAACCGGCGCGATTCGGGGCCGTTCACGCCCTTGTCCCCGCTCGTGGCGAGGCAATACTCGACCCGCCTGCCTTCGCGGGTCCACTTGGCGGCCGAGCCTGCACAGCGGAACTCGATATCGTCGGGGTGCGCACAGATGATGAGGATTTTCTGATGTTCCATCGGGGTTTCCTTATGTGGGCCGTGCGGCAAGGCGACTTATAGCAGGGGGCGAAGCGCATCGCAAAGAGGTAAGGAGCAACCCGCCGCTCCGCCTCACCCTGAGTAGCGGCGAAGCCGCCTATCGAAGGGTGAAACTCGCGCCCGCCGGGGTCAGTTCCGACCGCGTAGGGAGGAACTGCCTGCCATCCTTCGATACGGCGCTTACGCGCCTGCCCAGGATGAGGCGTCAGGGTTCTGTTGGTCGCTACCCCGAAAATCTGCTAAAAATAACGAAAAACACCTGTGCGAGATTTGTTGCGAACCCTATATGAGGAGACCGAGATGTCCAGAATCACGCCGGTGCCCGATGACGCCACGGGCGATCATGAACCGCTCTTTGAACAATCGAGGGAAAGATGGGGCACGGTGCCCAGCTTCTACCGCGCCCTGGCCCATTCGCCGGAAGCCTTGCGCCACATCATGAGCCTGACGGTGGCCCTGAGAAGCCAGTGGCGGGCCGATCCGTCGAGAATGCGCCTGATGCAGCTTGCGATCCTGACGCCTTCTCTCATCAACGACTGCGAGATATGAACGAACCACAACGTCAAGCTTGGTCAAGCTGCCGGTCTGAATGATGAGCATGTAGCGTTGATAGTCGATGGATGGGAAAAGAGCGACCTGTTCGATGAGCGGGAAAAGGCGGTAATTCGCTGGGCGACCGCATTGACGAGAAACACGGCCGCCGCCGATGATGCCTGTTTCGCGCCGCTCAAGGAGTTTTTCAGCGAAAAGGACATCGTGGAACTCACGTTGTTCACCTGCCTGTTCAACGCCTGGAACCGCCTGCAGGACGGCCTCCACAACCCCGTGGAGCCGCAGGACGACATCATCGGCTGGAAGGAATGGGAGGAAGTCGCGCAGGTGTCGGGATAGGTGGGGGGTGAGGAGCATCGGTTTCGTAGGAGCACTCCTGTAGGGGCGACCCCCCGTGGTCGCCCATTGTCGGACAGGCACAGGGGCCTGTCCCTACCGGAGATAGGAAATTGCTGTTGTAGGGGCCGCATATATGCGGCCCGCGCAGACGAGAAAAATCCATGCGTGTCGACAATTCCCAGATTACTGTCCGTCCTGGTGCAAGCGGCGGGGATTCACCCGTGGGTCGCATATATGCGACCCCTACAAGTTTCTCCATGTGAGGGCAATTATGGACTTAGGCATTAAAGGAAAATCGGCCCTCGTGACGGGCGGCAGCCGGGGCATCGGCCGCGAGACGGCGAGGCGCTTTCTCGAAGAGGGTGCGCGCGTGTTCACCTGTGCGAGAAACGAGGTGGCTCTCGCCGAAACCTGCGCCGGGCTCGCCGCTGAGACGGGAGGTGAAATCCATTACGCCGTGGCGGATACCTCGAACGAGACGGAACTCGCGCCCCTGGTCGAGCGCGCGCAGGAAAAACTGGGGACCATCGACATTCTGGTGAACAATGCGGGCACCATGAGTTCGGGCAGGTTCGAGGCGCTCGATGACGCCGCTCTGCAGAAACAACTCGACACCAAGCTGTTCGGCTTCCTGCGCCTCATACGCCTCGTGGAGCCAGGGATGCGCGCGAATGGATGGGGCCGCATCGTGAACATGATCGGCGGCGCCGGGAAGGAACCCGACCCCTACATGTTCGGCAGCGGCATGACGAACAGCGCGCTCCTGAACATGACGAAATCGCTTTCCACCGAATTCGGAGAGGCCGGGATTCATGTGAACGCGGTATGTCCCGGCTGGGTGGATACCGCGCTGTGGCGGATGAACGCCCAGGGGCTTGCGGCGGAACTCGATGCCGGTTCCGAAGATGAGGCCCGCCGCCGCGCGGCGCGAAAGAACGCGCTGGGCCGTTTCGGCAAGCCCGAGGAGTTGGCCGACGCCATCGTCTTTCTCTGCTCGAAACGTGCGAGCTACATCACCGGAATTTCCTTGAATCTTGACGGCGGCAGGCTCAAGTCGCTCTGGTAAGTCAGTCGCGACCGAAGTGGAAGCGATTGCTCAGCTTGGGATTTTGCCCGTCATTCCGGCGTATGCCGGAATCCATCGAATTTGCCCCTTGTTTTTTCAATACTGTCCAGGGTGTATGGGTTGTTCGGGGTTGACGTGTTTGTCGACAGATGAGTCAACCCTTCCATGAGTCATTCTGCGTCGTCGCCTGGTTCATTTCCGGGGTCCTGATTTGATATTTCAGAGGAGAAGATCGTACGTCTGGAGCTTGAGAGCGTCCGGTTTCGGGAACGGATTTTGGAGTGGGAGCGTCGTCTTGCTCTGGACGGCGCCTACCGCGGTCAGCTGATGATAAAAAATATTGACTTAAGAAGAATCACTGAGCTATATTTCCCCTGGTTATGGTACATTCTGGTATAAATTTCAGATATTGCCCGAATCGGGGAGGAGAACATCATGAAGTTCATCGCCAGTGCCGCAATCATCGCGCTTACGATGTTCGCAGGCGCCGAACTAGGTTGGGCGGAGGAATTGACGGACAATCGAACGACGGTCAATCGAGCACCGGTCGTTAACGGCCATATTCCCGGTTACTCTTTTAATCTGGGGGGCATTTCGATGTCGGTTGACCTGGGGATCTACTTCAGCGATCCGGACGATGATGACCTGAAATATACGGTCACCTCGCTCGACACCAGCATAATTACGGCCAGCTTGTCCGTAGACACCGTCAATCTCTCGCCGGTTGGACTGGGCCCGACGAACGTGGAGGTGACTGCCGAGGACCCGGGTGGCCTGAGCGTGACAGATTACATCTCGATTCACGTGTCTCCCGGCGAGCCCACCGTCATCGGCATCAGCCAATAAGGGTCCGGGCCGCGGTCATGGCCCGGAGGCGATGGAGAGCGCACCTTACGCCGCCGCATGATCGGCGTTCCGCACAACGTCCTGGGCAGTTACGACTTTCTTTCATTCCGTGTAATCGCTTTTCGAAGTCGCCCCACAATGTTGTCATTTTCATCGGTTCTGGCCAACCTGTCGGTTGTCACCGGCATTCGCCGGAATGACGAACAATACCGCGAGTACTGTAGGGACAGGCCTCCGTGCCTGTCCTGTACAGGGGTGTATATGACCGAAGGGCGGCCACGGGGGGCCGCCCCTGCGCAAGACGCACTGGTTCTGTAGTGACAGTCCCTCCTCGGGGCTGTCACGATACCCCGCTCAATTACCAGGATTCACCCCATCGTCGAATCGACGGCTTCCAGGAATTTCACGCCCACTGGCTCCGCGAGCAGGTCGGGCAGTTTCTCCCGGAAAACCTTGTAGTGCGGCTCTTCCCGGTGCGCGTCGAGTGCGGCCTGCGATTTCCAGCACTCGATGAAATGGAACGCGCCCGCCTCATCCGTCGACCGGTACAGGTTGTAGAAAATACAGCCTTCCTCGGCGCGCGATGGGGCGCACATGCCGCCCAAGAGTTCGGCCATCTCGTCTTCTTTTCCGGGTTTCGGTTTGAGCCACGCAATCAGGAATACCCTCTCATCCGCCATTTTCCGCCTCCTGTTCAAGGAATGTAAATTTGATTTTTCGGGCGTATTCTATCCGTTGAACCGGGCCGTGACCAGATGGTTCCCTACTCCTCGCCTCATGGGAACTTGGGGTGTATAGTCCGCCCATGGTCGAGTGGATATCATCATGGGGGAGTCCCGAGTTTCTCGCTTTGGCGACCTCGTTCAGCTATTCCATCACGCTCATAACGGTGCGCCGGGCGATGACGACCGGAAGCCCCCTGATGAGCATCATCGTCCTGAATTCGCTGGTGAGCATCGTGGGGCTGACGACCGCCCTCGTGCTGGGCACCCTGGCCTCGACCAACATGAGGGCGCTCGGCTGGTTCGCTCTTACGGGCGTGGCCGGCCACGGAACGGGGAGCCTCATCTTCTTTTCGGCCATCGAGCGCCTGGGTGTGAACCGGGCCACGGCGGTACACTCATCCGCTCCTTTGTGGGGCGTGGTATTCGCGATCATCATCCTGGGCGAGCAGCCGGGCGTCTACGTACTCATGGGGACGCTCGGGATCGTGGGCGGTGTTTTTCTGCTCTCCTGGCCGGAGAGAAAGCGCGCGGGAGGCGGGTCTCCGAACTGGAGCCGGAAGGATTACCTCCTGCCGCTTTTCTCTTCTTTGTGTTATGCGATGGTTCCGGTGTTCGCCAAGCTGGGTCTCGCCGAGCAGCAGGCGCCCTATCTGGGATTCGGCGTGGCGTTCGGCTCAGGCCTTTTGCTCATGCTGGCGGCGAGGCGCATGACGCCCGGCGGCGGGGTGATAAGAGGCAACGCCCAGACGGTGAAAGCCCTCCTCGTCGGGCTTCCGTTCAACATCATCGCCGCTTTTCTGATGTGGACGGCGTTCGTGGCGGGCATGGTGTCTAGCGTATTGCCGCTGAGCCGGATGACGCCCCTGTGGGTGATCCTGTTCAGTTTTCTGTTTCTGGGGAAAATAGAGCGCGTGGCCGCGAGAACGGTCCTCGCAGCGTGCCTCGTCGTGTCCGGCGGGGTGATGATCACCCTGTTCGGCTAGCAGTCCCGATAGCGAGGCGCATCATCAAGGAGCAGTGAGTCATAAAATGTCGGGACTTTTCGCACAAGCAGGCTTGGGGGAATTACTCGCGGTAGGGGCGTCCTTGTCTTATTCGACGTCTCTGATCGCCATCCGTCAGGGGGTGAGGAGTGCGACGCCGATAGCGGGCGTGCTTATCTTGAGTGCGACGGTTTCCGTTCTGGGCCTTACCATCGCCGCCGCTCGCGGTACGCTTCAGGAATCCATGCTCACGCCGGTGTTGATATTCATGCTCGGCGGCTGCCTGGGGCAGGGCGTGGGACAGCTCACGAACGCCATCGGCATCGAGAAGATGGGCGTGAGCCGCTCGGTGCCGATCCAATCCTCCACTCCCATTTTCTCGGTCACCTTCGCGATGATATTCCTGGGCGAGCGGCCCGGCGTCGGCGTGGCGATGGGGACGGTTCTCATCGTAGCGGGCGTCTGCCTGCTCTCACTGGGCGAGCGGCGCAGCGGTCAGAGCTTCAAGAGCTTCTTTCAGAGCGGGCTCGTCTACCCGCTCACATCGTCGCTCTCCTATGCGCTGCTGCCCGTGCTGGCGAACGTCGCGTTCTCCTACCAGAAAACCCCCATCCTGGGCTTCGCATGCGCCTTCACGGCGGGAACCATCCTGCTCGCGGTAACGCGCCCCCTCCTGCCCGGCGGCGGCAAGCTCGAAGCCGACAGGAGGGCCGTCTACCTTTTTCTCGGCGCGGGGGTCACCACGACGCTTGCGGCCATCATGTTCTGGACGGCGATGAGCATCGCGCCCGTCTCGACGGTACTGCCGCTGAGCAGGCTCGTGCCCCTGTGGGTGGTGCTGTGGACCTATCTGTTTTTAGGCGGGCTCGAGCGCATCACCTCGCGCATCGTCTTCGCGGCGGGGATGGTCGTGGCCGGCGGCGTGCTGATCACCGCTTTCAAGTAAAAACGCCTGTGCGTGGTTGAAAATAACTGGAAATGGACGGAAGCGGGTGAATCCGGGAGAATCCGAACAAAAATGAATCCCCTGGGGGAAGGCCGGTTTTCGAACCATTCGCAATTTTTGGGTCGGCTGCAATCAGCCCTCGTCCAGCGCGAGACGGGGGACCGGCTTCTCGTCAATGGCCAGATGGAGGATGGCCGCGAACGCCGCGAAGAACACGGCGGCCCACCACATCAGGTCGTACGAGCCGGTGCGATCGTAGATCACCCCGCCCATCCATACGCCGACGAAGCTTCCGATCTGATGGCCCAGCAACACGATGCCGGAGAGGGTCGCCATGTATTTCAACCCGAAGAGCTGCGCGACGATGCCGGTGGTCAGCGGGACCGTCGAGAGCCACAGCACCCCCATCGATGCGGCGAACAGGTAGATCGTCAGGTCACTCGCCGGGGCCATCAGGAGCACGACGATGACCAGCCCCCGGCCTAGGTAGATGACGGAAAGACTCATCTTCTTGCTGAACCGTTGGCCGATGGCGCCCGACATGAACGCGCCGAAGATGTTGAGCAGCCCGACGATCGAGAGCGCATAGGCGCCGACATGCGGCGAGAGGCCGAGATCGGTGACGTAGGCGGGGAAGTGCACGACGATGAACGCGACGTGAAACCCGCACACGAAGAACCCGATGGTGAGGAGCACGTAGCCGCGATGGCTCATCGCCTCGCCGAGGGCTTCCCCGAGGGTCTGGCCCGACTCCGGCTCGCCGACCGCCTTTCCCGTGCCCCGGAGGGTGAACGCGAGCGGAATCATGACCAGCGTGATGAGAGAGATCAGCAAGAGCGAGTCGTACCATCCGTAGCTCGATATCAGGGCCTGGCTGAGCGGTGAGAAAATCACCTGGCCGAGCGAGCCGGCCGCGGTTCCGAAGCCGAGGGCGAGCGAGCGGCGTTCCGGCCCCACGACCCGCGCGATGGCGGCGAGCACGAGCGAGAACGAGGTGAACGCGACCCCGAGGCCGACGAGGAGGCCGCCGCTCAACAGGAGTGTAATTCCGCTGTCCGACACCGCCATGCCTGCAACGCCGATGGCGAAGACGACAGCGCCAAAGGCGATCACCAGCGCGGCTCCGTACCGGTCCGCGATGGCCCCGGCGATCGGGACGCCGATTCCCCACAATAGATTCTGGACCGCCATCGCGAACGCGAAGGTCTGGCGCGACCACCCGTTCGAAACCGTCATCGGATCGAGAAAGAGCCCGAAGCTCCCGCGGACCCCGAATCCGATGAGCGAGATCAGACAACCGGCCACGACCACCGCGAGCACGGCGCCACGACCCGGGTGGATGTCGGAGGTGACAACGCGGCTCATGGGGATACGGTCTCCATCTCGTGCAATGGTCGAGGCGCGGCGCGCCAGCCTGTTTCGGCGGCGCGTACACAAAGCGCGCAATGTAGCACGCCTGGAGTCGATATCGAATCCGGATCATCCGTCTCGCATGCCGTCGCCGTGGATCGCGCTCTGATTGACGCTCTTTCCCGCCTGAAGGACAATGACCCGCACCGGGTAAAACCATCGTGAGGCGGACGGAGCCATGAAGACCCTTTTCCTGCTGCGGCACGCCAAGTCGAGCTGGTCGGAGCCGGGGCTGTCCGATTTCGACCGCCCGCTGAACGAACGCGGCCGCCGCGCGGCGCCGCTGATCGCCCGGCATCTTGCGCGTGGCGGCCTGTTGCCCGACCTCATCCTGTGCTCGGCCGCCCTGCGCACCCGCGAGACCCTGGCCCTGATGCTGCCCGGACTGGCTCGCGACGCCGTCGTGCGCATCGAGAGCGGCCTCTACGGGGCGGACGCGGGAACTCTGCTGAGACGCCTCGAACGGGTCGAAAGCGCTGTTGATTGCGTCCTTCTCATCGCCCACAACCCGGGGCTCGAAGACCTCGCCGCCGGGATTTGCGGCGGCGGACCCGAGCCGATGCGACGGCGCATGGACGAGAAGTTCCCGACCGCCGCCCTGGCCGCGTTCGCGCTCGACGAGGCGCGCTGGTCCTCGCTGCGCGAAGGGGCGGCGATTCTCACCGACTTCGTCCTGCCGAAAGATCTCGCCTAGGCCCGCCGGAAATCACGCCCGGCGCGGCGCCGCTTCCAGGCCGCGCCGTGTGCTTTATCGGTCAGGAACGCCCCTCGGAAAAGTGATTATTCCGGGCGAAAACGGCCGGGAAATCGAGAGGATTCCCCGGGACATTCGCAATTGGTTTTGATTCACCACAACGCCCGCTCTTCTCGCCTAAATATCCCGGTGCGTGTATAGTCGCGCCCATGAACGCGCAAGCTCCCTTTTTCATGGCGGGCGAAGTCCTCGCTCTCTCATCTTCGTTCATCTACTCGGCGGCGCTCATCTCCTTCCGCCGGGGGCTGAGGAGCGCCTCCCCCATCACCGGGGTGCTCATCACCAACGCCGTGGCGAGTATCCTCCTCTTGAGCATCGCCTTTTCCCTGGGCACGCTGCAGACCTCATCGCTCCGGCCCGTCCTGTGGTTCATGCTGGCGGGCTGTCTGGGGCAGGGGATGGGCCATCTGGCGTCCTACACCGCTATTCAGCGCATCGGCGCGAGCCGGACGAGCCCCGTCCAGGCATCGGCCCCGATATGGGCGGTATTCTTCGCCGCCTTCTTCCTGGGGGAAGAGCCGGGCGTGGCGGTGGTGCTCGGCACGCTCTCCATCGTCGGGGGGGTGGCGCTCATTTCGATGGGCGAGGGCAAGGACGTCGAGAAGGGCGGCATGGGGCCCGAATTCCGCCGCGCGCTGATGTTCCCCGTCTTCGCCTCGTTCATGTACGCCGCCATGCCGGTCATCGCGAAAATCGGCTACGCCGAGCAGCGAACGCCCTTCGCGGCGGTGGGCTTCGCCTTTTTCGCAGGTTTCCTCTTCCTGCTGGTGGCAAAGCCGTTCCTGGGCGCGAGCGGCAGAATCCACGTGGGCCGGCGAGACGTCTCCTGGATACTGCTGGGCTCGGTGTTCTCCGCCACGGCCACGGGGCTTTTGTGGTACACCCTCACGTTCTCGGACGTCACCGTCGTCCTCCCCTTGAGCCGCACCGCCCCGATATGGGTGGTGCTCCTGAGCCTCATCTTCATGGGCGACATGGAGCGCGTGAACGCGCGCCTGTTCGGCGCGGCGGGCCTCGTCGTGCTCGGTGGATTCCTGATCACGAGTTTCCGGTGAAAACAATCAGATATTATTGAATAACGTCAATAGAAGCAGAGTTTGATTCAGAAATGATGTAGGGGCGGCTCGCGAGCAGCCCTGTTGTTGTTTTTGGTGAAATTTTCTGCAAGAGGAATAGGCATTTCTTAGTGTCAATTAACTATAGATATTTACAGCCAATACATTCAGCACTACTATCGCAGAAATCGCTTGAAATTCCTGACTGGGTTACCCTATCCCCGCCGTTTTCTCGCTTTTTTTACCCTTACCGCGCAGAACTTGAACTCGGGGATTTTCCCGTAGGGGTCTAGGTCGTCCACGGTGAGCAGGTTCGCGGCGGCCTCCACGTAGTGGAAGGGGATGAACACCTGCCCGGGCCGCACGCGCGAAGAAGACCGGGCGGGGAGGGCGATCTCCCCCCGTCTCGATTCCACGCGAACTTCCGAATCGTCTTTGATCTTCAGGCGTTTCAGGTCATCGGGCGCCATTTCCACGTAGGGGCCAGGTTCCGCGGCTTCCAGCGCCTGCGCCCTTCTTGTGATGGCCCCCGTATGCCAGTGGTAGATGTTGCGCCCGGTGTTCAGCACGAAGGGGTAGTCCTCGTCCGGCATCTCCTTGGCGGGGGCGTACTGGACGGGGATGAGCTTTCCTCGGCCTGACGGGAACGATCTCGAGAACAGGATTTCCGTGCCCTGGCGATCGGGCTTGGTGCACGGCCATACGAGTCCGTGACCTTCCAGTCGGTCGTACGACATGCCCGCCATGAAGGGAGTGAGCGATGTGATTTCCTCGAAAATCTCCGCTTCCGACTCATATTCCATCGGGTATCCGAGGCGTTCCGAGAGTTCGGCCACGATGCGCCAGTCCTCGCGTGACTCGCCGGGCGGGTCGACCGCGCGCCTTCCGATCTGCACCCTCCTATCGGTGTTCGTATAGGTGCCCGTTTTCTCCGGGAACGCCGTGGAGGGGAGCACCACGTCCGCGAAATAGGCGGTTTCCGTTAAAAATATGTCCTGGACGACGAGGAATTCGAGGTTTGCGAGCGCGCCCCGCGAATGGTTCAGGTTCGGATCGCTCATGGCCGGGTTCTCGCCCATGATGTACATCCCCTTTATTTCGCCCCGGTTGGCTGCGTCGGCGATTTCCATCACGGTCAGGCCGGGTTCCGGGTCGAGCTTCCGGCCCCATGCCTCCTCGAATTTTTTCCGGATTTTCGGGGAAGATACGTCCTGATAGGCGGAATAGACCATGGGGATGAGTCCCACGTCCGATGCACCCTGCACGTTGTTCTGGCCCCGCAGGGGGTGCAAGCCCGTTCCCTCGCGCCCGATTTGGCCGCAAATCAGGCAAAGGGCGATGAGCGCGCGGCAGTTGTCCGTGCCGTGGGTATGCTGGGAGAGTCCCATGCCCCAGAAGATGATGCTGCGCTCAGCCGTCGCATACCCTCTGGCCAATGCCCGGAGCGTGTCCGGGGCAACGCCTGAAAGTTTGGCGACGTTCTCCGGCGTATAGGGCTTTACGTTCTCAGCGAGTTCTTTGAACCCCTCGGTGCGCGCGGCGACGAAATCGGCGTTATAGAGTTTCTCATCGATCACCACGTTCAGAAGCCCGTTGAACAGCGCCACGTCCGTACCGGGGCGGAACTGCACGAAGGTGTCCGCATGGTCGACGAGGTCGATTCGCCTCGGGTCGATGACGGCCAGCGTGGCGCTCTCTTGCGAGGCCTGCTTGATGAAGGTGGCGGCTACGGGGTGGTTTTCGGTGGCGTTGGCGCCTGCGACTAAGATGAAATCCGCCTTGAGCGCATCCGAGAAGGGGTTGCTTACGGCGCTCGACCCGATGGTCTGGAACAAAGCGGCCACAGAGCTTGCGTGGCAAAGCCGCGTGCAGTGGTCCACGTTGTTCGTGCCGAATACGGCGCGGATGAGTTTCTGGAAGAGATAGTTGTCCTCGTTCGAGCATTTCGCCGAACCGAAGCCGGCCATGCTGGATGGGCCGTGGTCCTCATGGATTTTCTTGAGTGAACTTGCGGCGAGTTCCATGGCTTCATCCCAACTCGCCTCGCGGAAGAGGGAGAGCGGGTTTCCCGGAAGTTCCTTCGTCTTTGGCGCGCCTTCTTTTCGGATGAGGGGGGTCGTGAGCCGGTCGGGGTGATGCGCGTAGTCGAACCCGTAGCGCCCCTTCACGCAGAGCCTTCCCCGGTTCACCGGACTCGTATCATCCCCCCGGACGCTCAGGAGCGTGTTGCCCGCCACCTGGTAGGTGATGGAACAGCCCACGCCGCAGTAGGGGCAGACGGAATCGACCTCTTTTGCCTTGCCGGGGGCGATTTGCAGCGTGAGGGATTTGTTCGTGAGCGCGTCCGTGGGACAGGCGGCCATGCATTCCCCGCAGGAGACGCAGGTGGATTCTCCCATGGGCATATCGGTGTCGAACACGATTTTTGCGCTCGCGCCCTTGCCGCCGCGTCCGATGACGTTGTTGCCCTGGACGTCCGTGCAGGCGCGGATGCAGCGGTCGCACAGGATGCACGCGCTGTGATCCACGGCGATGACGGCGGATGAGAAATCCTGCGCTCGCCCCGTCTCCTTGGGGGGCAGGGCGCTCACGCCGTTTTTGACTTTCATCTGCTCGGCGAGCGTGGTGAGTTCGCAGTTCTCAGGCTCGGACTGAACGCCGTGGTCGGCCATGAGCATGGCCACGAGCGTTTTCTGGGCGCGCACGACGCGCTCGCTTCCCGTTTGGATCACCATGCCGGGCTCAATCTTCCGGTGGCAGGAGGGAGCCAGCGTTCGCGCGCCCTCGACCTCCACGGCGCACACGCGGCACACGCCCACGGGCTCCATGCCGGGCTGGTGGCAGAGCCTGGGGATCTCGACGCCCGTCGACTGCGCCACCTCCCAGATGGTCGCGTCTTCTCGGGCCTTGATTTCCCGGCCGTCGATGGTGATGGAGATCATCTTGGCGTCGGACATTTCTCGTTTCGCCGTCATTTGAGCCTCGATTCAATGTCCGGTTCGAAGTATTCGAAAAGCGAGAGATAGGGGATCGGCGCGGCCTGGCCCAGGCCGCAGATGGAGGTGTCCTTCATCGTCTCGCAAATCTCGCGCATGGCGGGAAGCTCGGAGGCTGTTGCCTCTTCGCGGAGGAGCCGCTCCAGAAAGGCGGTGAGCTTTTCCGTCCCCAGGCGGCAGGGTACGCACTTGCCGCAGGATTCGTCCCTGAAAAAGCGCACCACGTTGTGGGCGAGCGCCACCATGTCCACCCCCTCGGGGATGACGACGAGCGCCCCGCTGCCCAGCATGCTGCCCGCCTCCTGAAGGGGCGTGAAATCATAGGGAACATCAACGAGGTTTGCGGGCAGAAATCCGCTGCTCGCACCACCCGGGGAGAATGCCTTCAGGCGCGCGCCCGCAGGCAGTCCGCCCGCCGGTCCCTCGATGATCTCCCGGATGGGCGTCCCGAACTCCACCTCGTAGATCCCCGGTTTTCGCACCGCACCGCTCACGCCCACCACCTTGAAGCCTTTAGTTCCGTTTCGCCCGAATGAGGTGAACCACGAGGCCCCTTTTTTCAGCACCGCCGGGATGAGCGCGAAGGTCTCGACGTTGTTGATGAGTGTGGGCTTGCCGAAAAGACCCGCCGTGCCGGGGAAGGGGGGTTTGTCGCGGGGCTGGGCGCGCTTGTCTTCCAGGACTTCGAGGAGCGCGGTCTCCTCGCCGCAGATGTACCCGCCGGGGCTGGTAAAGATTTCGAGGCGAGGCGTGCTCTTTGTGCCGATCAGATGTGCCTTGCGAGCGCGCTCGATGGCGCGCTCCAGTTTTTTCGCCTGCGCGCCGTATTCATGGCGGATGTAGATAATAGCGCGCTCAGCCCCCACGGCCCGGCAGGCGATGAGGATTCCCTCGACCACGAGTTCGGGGTGCGAGTCCATGATGGCGCGGTCCTTGAACGTGCCCGGCTCGCTCTCGTCGGCGTTGCAGATGACGAATTTCTCCGTCCCCGGCGCACCCAGGACGAAACTCCACTTGAGGCCGACAGGGAAACCGGCTCCCCCCATGCCGCGCAGGCCGCTCTCTTTTAAGATGTCGATGACGCTTTCGGGATTTGTGCTGCGCATCAGGGAGCGCAGGACGCCGAAGGCCTCGTTCTTGCGGTAAGGATTGATTCGCGTTGCGTTTTTGAGTTTCTGCGATCTCGACGAAGGTCTAGCCGCACCATTTTTCCAGGACTCAAGGATATCTTGAAACTTCTCATCCGTGAGGGCTGAGTAGATACGGCCTTCTATCTCGGCGGCGGGTCCCTTGTCGCACCGGCCCAGGCACGCGCAGCTCTCGGGCTGCAGGTTTCTGACACCGGCGCGTCGGGCGAGGGTTTTCGCGTTGTCGAGCAGCGAATCCCCGCCTGCGAGCAGGCAGCTCATGTCCCGGCAGATATGGACTTTCGGTTTCGCGGGTTTTTCCAGATGGAAGTGCGGGAAAAAACTGGCGAGGCCATATGAATCGTAGATGGGCACGCCCAGTTCTTTCGAAATCTCGGTGATCGCTTCTTTGGAGAGGTAGCCATCTTCTTTTTGGCGGGAGAGCAGGGCCTCGATTTTGGCGGGAGACTTGTAGGCCGTGGAAGCGTTTTCTGTCATGGCAATCTCCCCGTGAGCCGCGATGCCTCGTAAATCATTCTAAGTGTTCGCGCCGCGCGGTGTCCAGCAATGCTTTGAGGCGATGCGCCGCCTGCTCAGGGCGGCAAAAAACAACCCTCCCGTCCCTCCTTGCCATGAACCCCCTTGTCGGGGTGATGTTGAAAAAGCCCTGATTTCGTGTTTTGGCGTACGGAGCCGACCGTCTAGGGTATAATTACCCACCCGTGTTTTGAGACGTAGGGGCGGCCCCCCGTGGCCGCCCGTATCGAATATGTCTATCCCCGTTGTTGCGCTTCGCATGGACAGGCACGGGGGCCTGTCCCTACAAACCCTCTTCTTGCAGTGGCCCTCTATACGGGGTTTTTCAACAACCCACAGGAGGGGGAACAACCCCATAAGGATTTTTTCAGCAGCCCCATTTTGAGCCGGTGGCTTGTGAGCCATGAGGCTAGTCGAGTAAATTGCAAGCTATTGCACGGGAGTATCCGATAACCAGGATGAGGAATCCGCCTTGACCGTCTTGATTCGCTCGTTACATTTCGCTCTTCTTGTATCGTGGCTCGCACTCACGCTGGGCGTCTGGTGGGCTGCGACGAATTCCTTCGATACGTTCGACGCGCAGAAGAATCCGGTGGCGTCGAAGCTGTTCGAACCCGCCTCGACGACGAAGCTCAAGGGCCGCATGGCCGCGCGAGAGGTGAACGCCCGCATATTCGAGGCCTGGAACCGCCTGCAAATCGTTTTCTGTCTCTTGTTGTTTTATTTCATCTGGCGGGCAGGGCGGATGAGCGTTGCGTCGCTCGTGCTGGCCGGGTGTCTGCTTCTCATCGTGGGAACGCACGTCTTTTGGTTCTCGCCGAAAATAGAAGCGCTCGGGAGAATTCTCACGAGTGCGGAGGCATCGGCAGGCGCGCCCGCCGTGCAGAGCGAATTCGGGCGCTACCACGGCGCCTATGTCATCTCGGACGTGCTCAAGGCGTGCCTCCTGGCCGCGGCGATATGGATGTCCCCCTGGCGCAGGACCGCTCGAAGCGAGCCGTCGCGTGGGTGAAAAAGCCGCCACATCTGTTTTTTACCCTATAGCGGCGCGCGACTATCCACAGGGTGGACAAATGCGCTAGAATTTCCCATTCGCGCCGCCGCGCTGTCGCTATCGTTGAGTAGCGATTTCGTTTTGGGGGACGGCATATTGAACCCCGCCTATGAGAAGTGTCGCTCATTTCCGCACCGGGAAGCCCGTTCTCCGGTGAGAAAAATTATCTCGTTAAATCTGTTCGTCTTCTTGACGGTCATCTTTTCGTCAACGCTCGCGTGGGCGGTGGACGGCATCTGCAAGCCCGGAATCGTCCAGCGCGACGGACGCTTCATCCCCGTCTCGATGAGTGGGGGGTGGGAGAGCGTTCGGCAGGCGCGTGAGGTTCGGCTTAAATTTCTTGGCCATTCGAGCTTTCTGATCGAAGCCCCGGGCGGCGGGCGGGCCGTGATGGACCCCTACGTCATCCCTGTTCTGGACCCGCCGCCGGATGCCGTCACAGTGAGCAATTTCCACGAAACCCACTCCATGACGGGACCTTATGTCGGCAAATCGGAGATTTTCTTCAGCGTGACGCGGGAGGGAAAACCCAACGCCATCGACGAGAAATTCGGGAACCTGCGAATCGCCTCTTTCCCCCAGGTGGACGGGGACGAGAACCATCCCTTCGTGCTCAACACCATTCATGTCTTTCAGGCGGGCGGGATTTGCGTCGCGCATTTCGGGAACGCGCGCTTCGGGCCATCGCCCGGACAGATTCGCGCGCTGGGGAAAATCCATGTGCTTTTGCTTCCGATCGATGGCTCTTTCACCGTGCCTCACGAAGTGGCGGCCAAGATCGTCAAGCGCATCGGTCCTAACATCGTGATACCGATGCACTATTTCGGTCCCGAATTGACCGGGGAGTTCGAAAAGGCCCTGAAGGCTGAGGGAATCACGAGAGTCCTTCGCCCGAGGGGAACCGAGCTCGTGCTCACGCGAAAAAGACTGCCGCCGCCCACGACCTACGTGGTGTTGCCCGATGTCAATGTCCCATAAATCATTCTTGAGCCGCCGCGCGTTCATCGCGCGCACTGCAATCGCTGCGGCCGCGCTGCTCGGCCTCCCCGGCGGAGTGAGAGCGCAATCCCCTTCACCCCTGAGCGAGTGGCAAAAGAATCTATTCCCGCGCTCCTCCGAGGAGGAGAAGACGTTACTTCCCGATTTCACACCCGCGCAATTGCGCTACTCCGGCGGACGCTGGCGGGAATATTCCACTGCGATGGCTTCATTTCTCGATGAGGTGAGGAAGCGCACGAGCATCGAAACCGCAGGGGATGCGCAGGCGGTGGACATCTCCTCGCCCGAGATATTCGAATATCCTTTCCTGTATATGTCGGGGCGCTACGAGTTCGAGATGCCCGGCGCGAAAGCGATAGAAAATCTGAGGCGCCACCTCACCTACGGGGGGTTTTTGCTCATCGACGACGGGCTCGGGCTCGAAGGAGAAGCTTTCGGCGGCACCGTCAAAGAACTCATGCGCCTGGTCTTTCCGAGAACTTCCTTCGAAGCGCTCCAGCGCGAGCATGCCGTATTCAAGAGTTACTATCTGATTCGCTCCATCGGCGGGCGACAGGCCGTAAGCCAGGACCTGCAGGGTATTCACGTGGGCATGTTCACCCCCGTCATCTTCTGCCGGAACGACCTGGGCGGCGCGTGGGCGAGGGGTCCCGGCGGCGGATGGCTCGAAGAATGCACGCCCGGCGGGGAATCGCAGCGACTTGCGGCCTTTCAACTTGCAGTCAACATCTCCCTCTACGCGATGACGGGCAACTACAAACAAGACCTCATCCACCACCCCTTCATCCAGCGCCGGCTGAACCAGGGCTGAATGATGGACTGGTCCACACTCCACTGGCCCGGCGGCGCACCCTGGTGGGTGCTCGTCATCGTTGCGGCCGGGCTGGGCTGGGCGCTCGTGCGCAGGCATCGCGATTTGACCGAAAAACTCCCGATGCGGCGCGTCTGGATACTTCAGGTGCTGAGGGGTCTGCTGTATGCGGCGGTTGTCTTTTTCCTCTCGGGCCCCACGCTGATCGATAAACGCGAGCGCTCCCTGCCGCCCAAGCTGCTCGTGCTCCTCGACAGTTCGGCGAGCATGAGCGTTCAGGACGTGAACAGCAAGAAAGCGCGCATCGATCTGGCGAAGGATTTTCTGCTGGTCCCGAAAAAGCTCGGAAAACCACAAACCCCCGAAGAGGAGGACGAGGGAGATGCGCCCACGAGCCTCCTCGCAGACCTCAGAAAACTCTACGACGTGCAGCTCGCCCACTACGATGCCCGCAGAACACCCGTTGGAGTCCGGGAATTTGCAAACATTAATGCCCAGGGTGTGGGCAGCGATCCCCTGGGAGCTATCCGCAGCGCTCTGCACAGCGCCCGGGAGTCGCGCGCTCCGGCCGGGGAGGAAGAGCGAAAAAACCAGGACGGACCCCTCGGCATCCTGATGCTCACAGACGGTGGCGACACGACCGAGGCGGTTCTTCCGCCCGGGGACGTGAAATCCTTTCCGCCCCTCATCGGGGTGGGTTTCGGAACGCCGGATTCTTTTCGCGACATCGCCATTCAGGACATACAGGCTCCGCGCATCGCCTTTCAGGGCAAAGAGATGAGTCTGGAGGTTACGCTTTCGGTGAAGGGCTATTCAGGCCGCAAACTGCCAATCGCCTTGACGCGCGAGGGCCGCATCATCAGAACCCAGTCGATAGACGTCAGGCGCAGTCCGTTGCGCCGTCTCGTGAAATTCCACTTCACGCCGAACGAAGTGGGGAGCCAGGTGCTCGGCGTGGTCACGCCCGTTCAGCGCGGTGAAATCGTGGAGTCGAACAACCGCGTCGAGATCCCCCTGGAGGTGAGGCGGGACAAGATTCGGGTGTTGACGATTACGGGTTCCCCCAACTGGAACTACCGCTTCTTGCGCATGGCGCTCAAGCGGGACCCCGCCATCGACCTCGTGTCGTTCGTCTTTCTGAGAACGTCAGAAGATGACCCGGGCGTTCCGACCAGGCACCTGAGCCTCGTGCCCTTCCCGGTGGACAAGCTGTTCCTGGAGGAACTCAAGAATTTCGAAATCGTGATTTTCGATAATTTCTCCGCCCAGGAGTATTTCAGCAACTATTACCTCGAGCGCGTGGGGGAATACGTTCGCAATGGAGGCGCCTTGCTCATGTTCGGCGGCAGGCAATCCTTCAGTGCGGGCGGATATTACCGCAGCCCCATCGAGGATCTTCTGCCCGTGCGATTGCAGCAGCAGAGTGATTATCAGGATCAAAGGCGCCTGCTCGTTCAGCTGACGTCCACAGGCGGCAGACATCCCATCACGCAGCTATCCTCGGATTTGGAGGAAAATAAAAAAATATGGGCCGCTTTCCCCGCCTTGAGGCGCGTCAATTCAACGACGCCGTTCGGGAAGGGGCAGATTCTCGTTTCGACGAAAGAGGGGAAAGTTCCTCTGCTCGGCACGAAGCGGATCGGCGAGGGCAGGGTGGTGAGCATCTTCTCCGATGATATCTGGCGATGGAATTTCGGGATGGTGGCGGCGGAGAAGACGAATCGCCTCTACATCCGCCTGGTGGCGCAGATGATTCGCTGGCTCTCGGGCGACCCCGGAAGCTCGCAGGTCCAGATTATTCCCGAGGCGGAACAGGCGAAGGACGGAACCTACGTCCTCAGGATGCAGGTGAGGGACGAATCCTATCAGCCCGCCCAGGCGGCGCAGGTGCAGGTGCAGCTCCGCGATCCCTATGGCGTCACCAGCCGGTATCGCGCGGCATACCGTCCGGATTCCCGGGAATTCGAGGTTCGCTTCCGCCCTCGGGGGAACGGGAGTTATCGGGCGAGAATGACGGCCGTCCAGGGAGGGCAAGTCATCGGCGAGGCGGTGCGCACGATCGGCATCGGTCGCGAGGCGGGCAAGGCGGAGTGGGCCGACGTCAGCCCGCACTGGGAGAATCTGCAAACGCTGGCGAAACATACGGGCGGGTTGTTTTTCCGGGCCGACGCGGTGGGACAGGAAGATTTGACCGCCCGCGTCCTGGAGGCATTGAAGGGCAAGGTGCCGCACAGGGTGATGGAGGTGCGTGACGTGAGGCTCTGGAGCATTCCCTGGATCGGAATGATTCTCATTCTGTTGCCGGCTCTGGAGTGGACCGCCCGCAGGCTTTGGGGGTTGGCTTGAGAGCGCGCAAGTCGGAGCGCGATATTTTTTGCGAACGTGCGGTAATTTTGGTCATGTAATATAATTCAAATTTCTTGCTCCTCGCCGTTCACTCATATAAGGGAAACGGGAGATGGCCGAGCGATCTTTCAGGAAGATAACCGAGTTTCTCGATTCCGTAATTCACGCGCGCCTCAAAGTGAGGCGTCTCGAGGCAGGGATGGTTCTGTTGCTGGGCGTCCTGGCCGTTTTGCTGCTCGCACCGGCGGCGGTCGTCTCCCAGTTACAATTTGGATATTCCGCCATCATCTACGCCGGGCTGACGGTTCTTCTGCTGAGCGCGGCGCTCATCCGATGCTGGTGGCTGACGACCCGCCGACCGAGGCGCGAGAGGGTCGCCCTCGACATCGAAGAGACCCACCCGGACCTGGGCAGCAACCTCATCAGTTCGCTGCAGCTTTTCCCGCGTAAAGGGGAACTCGGCGGCGACGATCCCACTTCGCCCGCGCTCATCGACGCGCTGGTGAACGACACCAGCCGGGAGGTGGAATCGCTCGAACCGGAGTCTTACGTCTCGCAGGCTGGATTCCAGAGGCTCGGGCGGCTCGCCGGCGTTCTGGCCATCGTCGTGATGCTCATGGCGTTCATCTGGCCGGGGTTATATCCGCGCGCGGGTTATCTTCTGGCGAACGCGGCCGACCTCATGCCCTCGCGCATCACCCATCTGGAGATTTGGGCGGAGCGCACGACACTGCTTCCCGGGATGCCTGCGACCTTGGAAGTGAGAACCAGGGGGCGTGAGGCGGGTTCCGTGGAGTTGGAGGTGCGCCAGGGCGCTGAATCCGTGGCGAGCATCGCCATGGAGAAAACGGCTCCTCACCAATTCCGCGCCCGCTGGCTGGCCGCGGGAGCTGACGCGCGCATCACCGCGCGCACGGGCAGGTTCCGCTCCCGTACGATCGAGGTTCGCGTGGTCGCCCCGCCGAGGGTGGAGTCCATCGAGGTGGTTCAGTATCCGCCCGAATATACGAAGCTGAAACCCGGAAAGGGGAAGAACGGAGGCCACATTCGCGCCTATATGGGGTCCGAGGTTCAACTGGCCGTGAAGACGAACAAGCCGGTTCAGGAGGCGCTCATCGCGTTGGCCGACGGGTGGCGATTGCCCCTCAATCCCGCCGAAAGCGGCGATTCGCTGGGCGGCAAGATGATCCTGGGCGGCGCGGGCTCCTACCAGGTTCGGCTGAAGGATACGCACGGATTTTCGAATCTGGCGCCCCAGCGCTACCAGATCGACATCATCCCCGACGCCTATCCCGATGTGCAGGTGACGCATCCGGGCAAGGACCTCACTGTGGAGGCCGACGAGCGGGTGACCGTGAAGTTCCGGGCGTCCGACGATTTCGGAGTCAGGGGCGTGTACCTCGAAGTCAGGCTCGGCAGCGGACGCCCGAGGAGAATCAAGGTATGGAGCGGCGAGAAACCTCAGAAAGACGTTCTCGGCCGCTATGAGTTCGACCTCAGGTCCATGGGCATCAAACCGGGGGGAGTTCTCTCCTACCGTTTCATTGCGCCCGACGTGGACACGGTGAGCGGCCCCAAGTTTGGGACAAGTAAAATCTACCGGGTCAGCATCCGTGACAGGGAAGCCGTGATGGCCGGGCTCGACAGGAATCTGGGCGAAATTTCAAACGAGCTTCTCGATTTGCTGGGCGATTATCTGGAGAAGGACTTTCCGCCGGAAGAGAGGGCGAAAGAGGCGAAAGAAACCGGCCGGCTTGCAGGGAAAAACGGTTCCATCGAGGCGAAGGCCACAAAAATTATGGAGCGCATCAAGCGGACGAGAGCGATGCTCCGGCCCAAGAATCCGCGCGAGACGCTCTCCGACATGGATCTTTCCACAATGGAAATACAACTGCGGAATGCGATTTCGGATTACCTCAAACCCCTCACGCGCTTGTCGAAGCTGGATAAGAACGCGAAGGCGGAAAGGGCAAGGCTGAAACGCGAAATAGCCGCCCGGCAGGAAGAGGCGACGGAAACGCTGGAGCGCCTCGCTACGATGGGTGAGGAAATGCAGCGCAACGTCCGGATGGACAGGGCGGGCCGCACGACGGAATCGATGATTCAACGACAAAGGTCTATCGAGCAGGCGCTGGAAAAGATGCGCAGTATGGGCGCCGACGAAGAAGCGGTCCGGCGTGTGGAAAGGGAGTTGAGAAAACTCAGGGAACAGTTGGGTGAGCTGATGCAGCAGATGGCTTCGCTGGCGCAGCGCATGCCGGCGGAGTTCATGAATCAGCGCAGCATGCGCGAGATGCCCATGCAGGACATGATGCGCTCATTCGAGAAGATCCGCGAGATGATGCGCCAAAACAATTTCCAGGGGGCGCTGGAGCAGCTCCGGCGCCTGATGAGCCAGTTGCAGAGGATGCGAATGGCATTGCGCGGGATGCAGCGCCAGCAGATGATGAGCCAGCGCGGCGGCAGGCCTATCCGGCGCCAGCAAAGCGAACTGGCCAAAATCGTGGAGGAGCAGCAGGCCATACTCGGCGAGACGGTGGGTGTTCTGGAGAACGTGGTGGACCGCCTCGAGAAGAAATGGCCCGAAGACGTCGCCGCCGTGTCGCGAAACACGCGTGCGTATTGGAAAAAAAGCAGCGAGTCGGCCGCAAAGCCGCTCCCGTCCGATTGTTTCGTGGTTGCCGAACCCGGGAAGCAAACCGGACAGGCGAAGAAAACCGACCCGGCAGAGCCTGAGATTTCGATGCTGGGCAAGCCCGAACCGGTGAAGAAACTCACCCCGCAGGCGCGCGCCGAGAAAATTCAGCGCGAGAAGATGCGGGCGCTCTCCGAATTCGACGCTATGCTCAAAAGAGGAGAGTGGGGGGTCGTCTTCCAGAGGCTGCCGGAATGGTCGGCGACGCTCGCGGAATCGCCGTGTATCGCTCCCGCGCAACTAGCGAAGAAAGAAGAGGCCGGGGCGGTGAGTAAAAAGTCGGACGAGCGGGAAGCGCCTGGGAGTTTGAGTGATCCTGACGCCGCACCCCCGGAGGAGGAAGCTTCTCGTATCGCGGAAGATGCCAAAACCGCACCCTGGAAAAAATTGGTCAAAGGTCTCGATGTGCTTTTGGAAAAATCTGAAAAAGACGCGGGCGGGACGGAAATCGCGAAACTCGACGGCCTGCGCAAAAGACAGGAAGACCTGCGCAAGCGGTTGGGCGTTTTCGAGGGGCACCTGCGCCGAATGATGCAGGTGTACCCTTTCATCAACCCGAGCATCCTGCGCAGAATCGCCGAGGCGGGAGAGGCGATGAAAGAGGCCACGGCTTCTTTGGCGAAGCGCAGGTCTTCCCGTGCGGTGCCCCCCGAGGAGGAGGCGATACGAAAGCTCGCCGAGGGGCAGAACTCCATGCAGCAGGCCATGCAGCAGATGGCCCAGCGGGGCAACGCGGGTCTGGGCACGCCCAGGGGGTTCGGCGCTTTGGGGCCGGGCAGGGGCGGACAGCGGCCCTGGTGGTCCAGAAATCCGAATTTCCCCCAGCCGCGCGGCTCCAATGATCGGGGAAGGGAGGAGGACGGCAATCTCGGCACGCAGTTCAGCGAGGTGCTCATACCTGATCGGGAGCAATACAAGGTGCCCGCCAAATACAGGGAAGAGATTATGGAAGCCATGAAAGACGGCCTCCCTAAGGGGATGCGCGGCGAGATTGAAGACTATTTTGACAGGTTGACGAAATAATGCCGAAAAAACTCCTCGCAATCTTCATATGTGCTATTGGAGTCGCGGTTTTCACGCCACCCGCATGGGCGCATACCGTCAACCGCGCGGTGCCTCTCTCCCAGGCCGTGGCGCGGCCCGATGGTTACCGCGCGGTGGTGGACGAACTGCGTGCGTGGAATCTCACAGTCGCCAGGGAAAAGATCAAAGCGCTCGAGACAAAGGCTCCCGGCTTGGCGGAATGGCTGGCGCTCTCGGGGGCTGCGGATTACCTGGAGGGCAAATATGCCGAGTCGCTCGCCAATCTCAACGCGGCCCTCAAAAAACGCCCGGGGGACAGTGAATGGCTCGAACTGAGGCTTCACGTGCGCCAGACGCAATCGGCGCTGAAAGGCTTCAAGTCATATAAGACGAAGCATTTCGACATCTGGTACGAACCGGGAGAAGACGCCGTATTACTGCCTTACCTGGGCGATGCGCTGGAGAAGGCCTATGTGCGCTATGGCGAGGTATTGGGCGTGCGGCCCGCGCAGCGAATTCGCGTGGAGCTTTTTTCCGACACGGTCCGCTTTCACCGCTCATCCACGCTTTCGAGGCGCGACATCGAAGAGAAAGGCGCGGTCGGGGTCTGCAAGTTCAACAAGGTGATGTTTCTATCCCCGGGCGCGCTCCTTCGAGGCTATCGCTGGCTCGATACCGCAGCGCACGAATACATCCACTACATCATCGTGCTGGCGACGAAGAATCGCGCCCCCATCTGGCTGCACGAAGGCATCGCCAAGTATCTGGAAAAAAAATGGCGGAGCCGGGAAGCCGGCTTCCTGCACCCGGGCGAAGAAGCCTTGCTGTACAATGCGAGAAAAGATAATGACTACGTTCCGTTCAAGAAAATGGAGCCGAGTCTCATCTACCTCGACACGCCGCAGCAGATACACCTCGCCTACGCGGAAGCGGCTTCAGCCGTGGATTTCATCAACCGGAAAATGGGTGAGGGTGCGCTCGTTCGCCTGCTGGCGGGCATACGGGATGCGCCGCCGGCGCAAAGGCCGCAAGGAGCGCCTGCGCTCGGTGAGGAGAACCCCGGGATGCGTCATCAAAGACGGGCGAGCCTTGTTGAACTCGAATCCACCGGTCCACCCCAGAGTGCTGAACCCGGGCTTCGCCTCCTCGCCGGAGTCGACCTGGGCGGGTTCGAGAGGCTCTGGATAGAGGATCTGAAAAAACTCCCCCTTCGAGAGCATGCGGGATCTCAGGTATCCCTGCCGAAGCTGAAACCGAAAGGGCCGATGAGCGAGCGCTCGATTGACTTGGCCGCGCTCAAGAACGCGGTGGCCAGAAGGCGCATGCGGTTGGGCGACAGGCTCTCGTTCCGGGGAAGGATGCGCGCGGCGCTCATCGAGTATCGCCGCGCCCTTCGTGATGAGCCGAATTCCCAGCCCCTGCTCAACCGCGCTGCCCAGATCGAGATACAACTGGGCATGATTCCCCAGGCGGAGCGCCACATTAAAAAAGCGCTTGAGGTGGACCCGGACTACGCGATGACGCACGTGCATCAGGCGCTGGCGAGCGAGGTGGGCGGAAGGCCCGAGCGCGCCCTCATGGCGTGGGAGGAAGTGTTGCAGATCAATCCATTTATTCGAGTGGTTCATGAGCGCCTGCTGGCGCATTACGAAAGAACGGGCGAGGCGGAAAAAGCGAAGCGAGAGCGTGAAGCCATACGCCTCATGTCTACCCGTTGATCCCATCGAGAGGCGATACGAATGGACGACGTAACAAGCAGTGTGGGAAACGAAGAGTCGAGCATGAACGAGGTGGATGTGGAAATAGCGCGCGAGATAGGCGTGAAGCGCGACGCCATTCTCGAACAGGTGCACAAGATCATCGTCGGCCAGGCGGAGGTCATCGATCTGGTGCTGATAGCCCTGCTCTCGAAAGGCCACTGTCTGCTGGTCGGCGTGCCGGGTCTGGCGAAAACCCTGCTCATCCGCACCCTGGCCCGCGTGTTGCAACTTGACTTCAACCGCATCCAGTTCACGCCCGATTTGATGCCGTCGGACATCACGGGCACGGACATACTGGACGACACCATGGAGGGGAGGCGCTCGTTCCGCTTCATTCGCGGACCCATCTTCACGCAGATTCTGCTGGCGGATGAGATCAACCGCACATCACCCAAAACCCAGGCGGCTCTTCTGCAGGCCATGCAGGAGTTGCACGTGACGGCCGGTGGACAGGCGCACTATCTGAACCCGCCGTTTTTCGTCCTGGCGACCCAGAATCCCGTGGAGCAGGAGGGCACCTACCCGCTGCCCGAAGCGCAATTGGACAGGTTCATGTTCGAGATCGGGGTGTCATACCCGAGTCTGGCGGAGGAGAAGGAAATCGTCGCGCAGACGACATCGAACTACGACCCCAAGCTCGAAGAGATTATGGACAACGACCAGATACTGGCGTTCCAGGAACTGGTGCGCCGTGTACCGGCGGCTCCCTACGTGGTGGAATACGCGGTGTCGCTCGCGCGCGCATCCCGCCCCGACGATGAGAGTGCTCCTGATTTCGTTCGCCAATACGTGGAGTGGGGTGCGGGGCCGCGGGCGAGCCAATACCTGATACTGGGAGCGCGGGCGCGGGCGCTGCTCCGGGGACGCTACGCCGCCACCATCGAGGACGTGCGGGCGCTGTCCGAACCCGTTCTGCGGCACCGGATTCTGGTGAACTTCCGGGGCCAGGCGGAAGGCCACGACTCTGTGTCCCTGATACGGCAAATACTCGAAACCATCGCGCCCCCGGCGGAGGCTACCGAAGCCGCGTAAACGGCTGCTCAAAGGGAATCGGCTTGAACACGGATCAGTATTTCGACCCCCTCGTCATCTCACGATTGTCCAATCTCCAGCTACGCGCCCGTCACGTGGTCGAAGGCCTGATGAGCGGCGTGCACAGAAGCCGCTCGCGGGGATTCAGCGTCGATTTCGAGGAACACAGGGCGTACAGCCCGGGTGACGAGCTCCGTCACATCGACTGGAAGGCTTATGGAAAATTCGACCGCTACCTCGTGAAGCAATATGAGGACGAGACGAACCTCTACGCGCATCTCGTCGTCGACGCCAGCGCCTCGATGGATTTCGGCGACGGGCCCCTGAGCAAGTATGCGTATGCGGCCACGCTCTCCTCGGCGATGGCGCATTTGCTGCTGGGCCAGTCCGATTCGGTGGGTCTGGTGGTTTCCCATGAATTCGAAGACATGCAGGTTCCGCCCAAATCCATCAGAAAACACTTGTTGACCCTGTTGGCGGGCCTTCAGGCGGCAACGCCAAGCGGGGGAACCGGTATCGCCCGTTCGATGCTTGCCGTGGCGGAGCGCCTGAAGCGAAGGGGACTCGTCGTCATCGTTTCCGATTTACTCGATGATCCCGAAGCCGTGGAAAAAGCGCTCAAACTGCTTTGTCTCAAGGGAAACGACGTCATCGTCTTCCATATTCTCGACAGTGTGGAGCTCGAGTTTCCCTTCGAAGGACTCGCCAGGATGGACGATGTCGAGACTGACAGGAACATTACGGTGGAATGTGAGGTGGTGAAGAGGCCCTATCTCGGTCTATTGGAAGAGTTTTTAGAGCAAACGCGCGAGCGGTGTGCGGACCTGGGCGTGGATTATCATCTCGTCTCGACGGCCGAGCCGCTGGACAGGGGCCTCATCCGCTTTCTGGCGTGGCGCAGCCGCTCGAGGGTATAGCGGGGCGTTTGAGGAGAAGGAATCTTGAGTTTCCAGTTTTTGCACGGCGCGCTTCTTTGGGGGATGGGCCTCGTTTTTCTGCCCATCCTGATTCACCTGCTGAGGAGGCGACTCGTCCGCAGGCATCGGCTCCCCACTTTCGAGTTCCTGCTCAGAACGCAGCGCCGCATCACGAATCGCAGCAGGCTCAGGAACTGGATACTCCTGTTTCTGCGCTTATGCGCCGTGGGGCTCATCATCTTCCTGGCGTCGCGCCCTCTTCTGGAAACCGAAGGCGGCGTGGCGGGTGTCGGATGGTTTCCCGCCCATACCGTCGCCGTAATCGATAATTCGGCGAGCATGGCGTTTCAGACCGAGAAGGGCAGTCGTTTCGACGTAACCAAACGCGCCGTGAGGCGGATGATCGAGGACATGTCCGATGCGGATCGTATGAGCATCACGATGACCGTCGGAGAATCGGCCGCCGCTCCACTCAAGGAATTGAAGCGCAAGGATGCTTTCGCGGCCCTGGAACAGGTGCACCAGACCGACGGCAAGGGTGCGCCCGCCCGCGTCGTACAGCATGCGCTCGAGAACGCATCGCCCAAGGCGGGACGGAGAAACATTGTTGTTTTCAGCGATTTCGCCCGTGGCGATTGGGAGTCGTTTCAGATTCGCAACCTCAAGCAATGGAATCCGCACGTGCATCTGCAATTCGTGCGCGTGGCCCCCGAGGCGGGGGTGGAGGATTTAAGCCTCCGGGACGTCAAGATGAAGCCGTGGCCGCCCAAAGCGGGTTTTTCCTTCACCATCGGCGCGCGTGTCTTCAATCGGGGAGAAGAAAAGAAATCCAAAGTACCCGTGAAGTTGTACGTGGGCGAAGAACTGCAGGAAACGATAGAAGTTGACCTCGATCCGAACGAGGCGAGCCCGGTGAGTTTCCGGGTGAACGCGCCTGAGAAGGGCGTGCTCTACGGGCGACTCGAGTTGCCTGAGGACAACCTCTCCACGACGAACTGGTTCTACTTCGCGGCAGGCATCGGAAAGCGCCTGCGCGCGCTGGTCATCGACGGGGACCCGAAACGCGGGATCCAGGACAGCGAGACCTTTTTCGTCGTCAACGCCCTGAGCGCGGCTCCTCTGGGCGGCGAATCCCCGGTACTCACGCACGTCGTGGCGTCTTATGAACTGAACAAAGTAGGTTGGGATGAATACGACTACGTCATCGCCTGCAACCTGGGTCGCTGGCCCGCGCAGGCGAAGCAACAGCTTAGGAGTTTCGTCGAAAAAGGCGGTGGGCTTTTCTGGGCCACTGGAGAGTTGTCGAGTGAAAAGTCCGCAGGACTCGGCTGGCTGCCGGGCACGACAAGAGGACCCGTAACGCTGCGCCCGTCCCGAAGCCTCAAGATTGCACAGGGGGAAGGAGCGCATCCGGTTTTTTCTTTCCTGGGGACGAGCGGCGGGCGGTTTTTCTCCGCTTTGCGCCTGGCCCGGATCACGCCGCTTGAGCCGGCGAGAGGCGGACGGACTTTACTGGAGCTTCCAGACGACACTCCAGTCCTGGTGGTTGGCTCGGTAGGAGCGGGGCGAGTGCTGGTATGGGGTTCAACCTGCGATCGGGACTGGACGGACCTCGCTGTGCGGCCCGTTTTCGTCCCCTTCATGAGGGGAGTCTCGGACTTTCTGGGAGGCAGTCGAAAGGGGGTGTCTTCATCCGCGGATGCAGGCGACGCGTTCGAAATCAGGGCGCCTATCCGGCGGGTCGGTGAGGCGATACAGATACGCGGGCCGGCTCAGGAAGAGCGCGCGATTCAATTTATGGAAAAAACACCGGGTCCCGAATCCGCCCGAGCCGATGGGCTCAGGCTGGGCAAGTCGGGTGGCGGCGCCGCAGTCGCCTACTACCGGGGTGCCGACCGCGCAGGATTTTATCGCGTGCTCACGCCCGATGAAAAACATTTCGTGGCCGTGAACGCACCCGCTTCCGAGTCTAAAATCTCCCCCGTGGAGATGAGTACTTTCAAGGAAAAACTCGAGAAACTCGACGTGCGCGATTTGCCTGCGAACGACTCGGACCCACTGCGTTCTATTTTAAGCCTCATTGACCTGGGAGTGCTTCTGTTTCTCGCGCTGGGAGGGATATTCGTCGCCGAGGCCTTCCTGGCGGACAGGACCTGAATACGCGGAAATTTTAAGCGATTTTACTCAGCAGGATTGAATGGAGCCGTGCATTTGAATTGCGTGGCCCCGTGCCGCTCCACCCCAACTCGGGGCGGAGCGGCTCGGGCGGACGGGACCACTGGAACTTATCCTTGGAACAACATGATTTTGAAGGCGATACACCGCCTGCCTCTCAATACCCTATTTTCACATAAAGATGGGCATGGTATCAAGTGGAAAATGCTTTGTGTGCGCAGTAGCCACTTTTTCATAAGCGCTTATATGCTGTTATATTGAGTAACCTCTCGAAAGTGACAGATAAATTATTGATATTTGGAGATTAACCTCGCTATGAACCTATCCCGGGATGAAATCGTGACTCGTTTGCGTGCCGAGAGGGATGCTGGACGCGCCGTCTACGACGCGCTTTGCGGAAGCGGTATTACGGCGAAATTCGCGGCGCGCGGCGGAGCGGACCTCGTGACCACCTTCAATCTCGCCTACTACCGGATGCAGGGTTTAAGCTCGATGGCTGGTTATCTGCCCATCGGAGACGCGAACGCCATCACGCTCGAACTGGGTGAGCGCTCCATCTTGAACGTGGTGCGGGAATGCCCCGTCATCGCGGGCCTTCTGGGCGCGGACCCAACGAGGAACATGTCCAGGTTCGTGGACAGAATCGAGGCGGCGGGCTTCCACGGGGTGATGAACTGTCCCACCGTCGCCCTCATTGACGGGGATTTCAGAAAAGATTTAGAAGAAACCGGCATGGGTTTCTCAAAAGAAGTGGATGTGCTGGGATACGCGAGCCGCAAGGGCCTGTTCACCAAAGCCTTCACGACCACGCCGGAAGAAGCCCTCGCCATGGCGGAAGCGGGCGTGGACAACATCATCATCCACTTCGGGAACAGCTCGGGCGGCTCCATCGGTTCGAAGACGGTGATGCCGCTCGAGCAAGCCGCACAGCGGGCGGCGGCCATCTTCGACGCACTTTTGCCGAAATATGAAGAGAGAATCTTCACCTGTCATGGAAGCGCGATTGAGACACCTGCCGACTTCGAGAAACTGCTCGACATGGAGAGCCGCTTCGACGGCTATGTGGGCGGCTCCTCGGCCGAGCGTTTTCCGGTGGAGGATGCGGTGCCGAAGGCGGCGCAGGGTTTCAAGTCGGTACGGCTTCGTAAATAGGCCTAAGCGCGTCTTGCCAGCGATATTTTTTTGAAAACCAATTTGTCAGGTAAGGGGAATATGTCGATTCCGGGTGTAGCCATATTGGTGACGATGGACAGCAAGGGTGCGGAGGCGCGTTTTCTGGCGGACTCGCTCGCAGAATCAAATGTAGATTCCGTCCTGGTGGATCTGTCCTGCAGGCCGCACGAGGCGGGCGGCGCGGACGTCACTGGAACGGAGGTGGCTGCCGCGGCGGGGCGGAGCTGGGAAGAGTTGACCGGAATGGAGAGAAACGCCGCCTCGGAAATCATGATGGAAGGCGGAAAGCGGGTTGTGGTCGAAAAGTTTCGTGCTGGTGAGATAGGGGGTGCGGTCGGACTCGGCGGTGCGAACGGCACCTCGATGGCCTGCGCCATCATGCGCGCGCTGCCGCCCCTCGCGCCCAAGGTGATGGTGAGCGTCGTCGCCGCCACGGCGGCCGTGCAGTGGTATGTGGCCGAAAGCGACATCATCATGTTCCCCTCCATCGGCGATATATCCCTGAACCGCATCACGCGCGGGGTATTGAAAAACGCCGCTCTCGCCCTGGCAGGCATGGTGAGGCGAGAGGACGCATCGGGAGAAAGCGATAGCAACGCACCGCCCCTCATCGGGGTGTCGTCCTTCGGCGGTACGGCGGCGTGTATCGAGCGTGTAGAGAGAAGGCTTACCGAGGCGGGCTATGAAGTCATTTTCTTTCATGCTTCCGGCCCCGGCGGGCGCGCGCTGGAGTCCCTCGCCGGTCTGGGCGAGTTGGCCGGTGTGGTGGACGTCACCACGCACGAATTAACGGACCTGCTTGTAGACGGCGTTTACAGCGCGGGTGCCGCGAGGCTCGAGGCGGCGGGTGCTGCGGGCATCCCACAGGTCGTAGTGCCGGGCGCGCTCGATCACGCGAATTTCTGGACGGGACATGTGCCCGAGAAATATCAAAGCAGGGCGTTTTTCCAGTACAACGCCCAGAACCTCCTCATGCGCACCAACAAGGAGGAATTCGAGGCGCTCGGCGTCCTGATGGCGGAAAAGCTCAACCGCGCCAGGGGACCTCTATCCGTACTAATACCCACGCGAGGTTACAGCGAGCATACAAAGCGCAAGGCCCACGACCTGGAAGGACGCGAGGTGGGCGATTGGCGTCAACCCGAGGTGGACGCCGCCTTTGCGGTCTCGCTCCGGGAGCACCTGAAGACGGGGGAGATCGTCGCGCTCGATCTGCACATCAACGACCCGTCCTTCGCCGATGCGTGCGCGGACAAGATGATCGAGATGCTTGCGCGGGGCGCATAAGCCGGGGCGCTCTCTTGCGGGGAGTCTTTTGCTCTCAAATGTTTTAAGATGCGTCCGTAAATCTTGATTCTTTTCAAATGATAGGCTCGAAAGGACGATTCAGATGGCGGGAAACATCACGGAAGAACGCCACGAGACCGACGTTTTGATCGTGGGCGGGGGTGCGGCGGGCACGATGGCCGCCTTCGAATGCGCACAGGCGGGCGTGAGCGTTATCCAGGCCACCAAGGGCAGGGCAACCAGCGGCACGACGACCGTGGCGCGGGGCGGATTCGCCGCGGCGATGGCGCCGGGCGACAGCCCCGAGCTTCATCTGCAGGAAATCCTGAAATACGGCGGTGAACTCATCGACCCCGAACTGGCGAGAACCTGGGTGTACGACATCATCGATGTCGTGCATGACCTGCGCGAGTGGGGAGCGGAGTTCATCACCGACGATAACGGCGACCTCGACCTCAAGATGTTCCCGAGCCACACCTATCCCCGCGCCCTGCATCACCACGATACCACGGGCAACATGGTCACCAAGGTGCTCTCCAAAAGACTCCGGGGCGACGCCCGGATCGGCCAGCATCCCCATGTGGCCATCGTGGACCTCATCACCGAGGAGGGTCGCGTCATCGGCGCGTGGGGGGTGGACTACTCGCGCGGCTGCCTCATGGTCTACGCCGCGCGCGAGGTGATTCTCGCCACCGGAGGGGGGAGCGGCCTTTTCTACGTAAACGACAACCCGCCGCAGGTGACGGGCGACGGCTACGTGCTGGGCTTCCGGGCGGGCGCCTCTCTCCTCGGCGTCGAGATGATCGACTTTCAGGCCATGTGCTGCGCGCCCGAGGAGTTGTTCGGCTTCGCGCCCCATCCCACGGGCTTCATCAACGCGGGCGCCATTTTCCTGAACCAGGAGGGAGAGGCGTTCCTGAAGCGCTATTTCCCGGACACGGCGGAAAAGAGTACGCGCAGCGAAGTTATCCTCGCCATGGCGAAGGAGATCCATGCAGGTAGAGCGGGCCTGACGGGCGGCATCTACATGGACGCCACCCGGGTACCCATGGAGACGATACAGAGACAAATACCCCACGTGTATAAAACGTGCCTCTCGCGCGGCATCGACATCACCAAAACGCCTCTGGAAGTGGCGCCGGGCAGCCATACCTGGCTCGGCGGTCTCGAGATCGACGTCGACGGCAGGACGCGCGTGCCGGGCCTTTGGGCCGCGGGCGAGACGGGGGGCGGCATCCATGGCGGCAACCGCATCGGGGGTTCTGCGCTTTCCGCTTCTCTGGTCTACGGAAGGCGGGCCGGGCAGGCGGTCTCCGTACAGGTGAAAGAGAGCGGTCGGGATGCACAGGCTGTTTCCGGCGGCATTCCTGAAGCGGAGCGAGCCTGGCTGCAAACGCTCATCGACCGCGAAGAGGGCCCGCTCCAGAAGGACGTGCGCATGAGCTGCCGGATGCTCGCGCACGAGAAGCTCGGCCCCATTCGAGACGCCGAGGGCTGCCGGAACGCGCTGGATGAATATGCGCGCATCGAGAACGAGGATATCCCGAACATGCGCCTCGATGACGGCGCGCGCACGTCGGAGAAAACGAAAGGCCAGGAACTCGAAAGCGCGCTTTCTGTCCGGAATCTGGCGCTTCTGGGGAAACTCCTCGCCACAGCCGCCCTGAACAGAAAAGAGAGCCGGGGGGCGCATTTCAGGCTCGATTATCCCGAGACGAACGAGGCGGACTGCAGTTTCGTGACGCGCCTCACCCACGGAGCGGGCGGTGATATTTTGTTCGATACAGACCCGCTCAAGACATATACGCCCGCAGCGGCCCGGGAATAGACGCGGGTAGAGGAGAGGAACCAGGATATGGCGCAGGCGAAAGTAGGCGTAGTCGGTTTGGGGAACATGGGGCGCGGCGTCGCCGGCAATCTGCACAAGGCGAAAATCTCTTTGATGGTCTGGGACGTGGCGTCCGAGGCAAGGGAACCCTGGGAGAGAAAACGGGGTGTGGAGGTACTCGAGCCGGGCGAGATGGCGGGACAGGCGGGCATCATCTTCTTCGTAGTGCCGGGATCGCCTGAAATCGAAGCGGCGCTCAAGGGAAGGAATGGCGTTCTGGCGAACGCGAGAAAGAACCTGGTGATCTATGACTTCACGAGTTCGGACCCTGCGGTGAGCCGGAAGATCGCCCGCCGCGCAAAGGCGAAAGGAGTGGCCTATCTCGATGCCGGCATGAGCGGCGGAGCTACGGGCGCCGCCGCAGGCACGCTGACGCTCATGATAGGTGGAGACGAGAAGGCCTATCGCCGCACGAAACGCTTCCTGACTCCCATCGCCGATGACCTCTTCTATCTGGGCGAGAGCGGCGCGGGCCACGCCATGAAGCTCATCCACAACATGGTCTGCCACTCCATTTTCATGGCGACTTGCGAGGGCGGAAAACTCGCCGAAAAAGTGGGCCTCAAGGTCGAGGACATGATCGACGTGTTCAACGTATCGAACGCGAGGAGCTACGCGAGCCAGTTCCGCTTCCCGAACCACATATTGTCCGAGAAGTGGGACGGGAAATCACGCGTCTACAACATGATCAAGGACGTCGGCATGGCCGTGCAGATGGGCAAGAAGCACAGGGCGCATACCGAGCACGGAGAAGCCACGCTCTCGTTTCTGGAAAAAGCCGTCAAACGCGGGATGATCGAAAAAGATTTCACGTTGTTGTATCGTGATTACGAGAAAGTTGCGAAGACGCGCTTGTAGGTTTGGTTGACACTGGAGCTTTCCCATGAAACTGGTGGTGGGCGTAACGGGTGCTTCCGGCTCGATATACGGCGTGCGCCTCATGGAGGTGTTGCACGACGCGTATCCCGAAGTGGAGACCCACTTGGTCGTCTCCAAAGCGGGCATCCGCGTTCTGAGCTATGAAACGGATGTGGATATCGCAAAGCTCTCTTCATGGGCGAGTGTCGTTCATCCCGAAAGTGATATCGGGGCGCGGCCCGCGAGCGGGAGCGCGGGCTTCGACGCGATGGTAATCGCGCCTTGTTCCCTGAAAACACTGGGCCTGATAGCCACGGGCACGGGCGATAACCTCATCTGCCGCGCAGCGGACGTGATGCTCAAGGAGCAGAAAAAACTCGTTCTCCTGCCGCGCGAGATGCCGCTTTCGGCGATTCATCTGGAAAACATGCACAAACTCGCGCTGATGGGCGTATTCATATTGCCGGCGTCGCCTGGGTTCTACTTCAAGCCCCAGACGATGGAAGATCTGATCGATCACGTGGTGGGCAAGACGCTCACCTGCCTGGGGCTGGAGCAAAACCTCTTCGATCGCTGGCGAGGCCAGCACCCGGAGCGGAGGAGCACCGTGACGCGAAATGACGGGGAGATGAGCGGATGAATGAAAAAGCAGAAGTTGCCTCACAGCTCGTGCGAATGGGGCGGGACGTCTTCGGCCTCGACGATGAAGAGCGAATTGCCGGATATGCCGATGAGGTGGCGGAGATGATGCAGACGCTATCGTCCGCCTCACTCGAGAAAACGCTGGAGCCCTTCGCTCCACCCGCCAAAGAATCGAAATAAATTGCCGTTTGCAAGAGACGTACTGCCTTCTTTCTACCAGGATTCCGTAAAACTCATGCGCCTCGCGCGCGAGATCCGCAAAAAACCGGGCGTCTCCGAAATGGCGGCGCTCATGGGCACGCCCGCGAACCACGAGATCCTGTATCAGGCGGGATTGACCGAGGACAGTCTTGACGCAGGGCCGAACGATCTGGTGCTGGCCGTGGAGGCGGATTCAGGAGCACTTGCGCTCGAAGCGATCGAGGATGCGAAAGTTATTCTCACGCAAGCGAGGGCCGCTGGTGGCGAGGCGAGCGATTTTTCACCATCGAGCCTTGCGGGAGCGCTCGCCGCTGCGCCTGATTCCAACCTCGCGATGATCTCCGTGCCCGGCGCCTACGCAGCCAAAGAAGCCATGGACGCCCTGCGGGGCGGGCTTCATGTGTTCCTGTTCAGTGACAATGTTTCCGTAGATGACGAGGTGGCGCTCAAGCGAGAGGCCATAGATCGTGATCTGCTCCTGATGGGCCCCGATTGCGGAACGGCGTACATCGGGGGCGTAGGGCTCGGTTTCACCAACGTGGTGAAGCCGGGGCGCGTGGGCTGCATCGCCGCATCGGGTACGGGCCTCCAGGCCGTGGCTTCGCAACTCGATGCCCTGGGTGAGGGGATTTCCCACGGGATAGGGGTGGGCGGACGCGATTTATCCGCAGAAGTGGGTGGCTTGATGACGCTCCACTCGCTCGATTTTCTAGCCGATGATCCCGATACAGAAGTCGTAGTCCTCATATCCAAGCCGCCGGACGCTGACGTGCTTCCTGAAATCGAATCAGCGCTTAAGAACTTCGACAAGCCGCACGTCGTCTGTTTTCTGGGTGCCGAAAATCCCGATTGGGCGGAGACTCTGGAGGATGCAGGCCACGCCGCGGCGGCGATCCTGAAAGGCGAGAGCTACCAGCCTGAAAATTTCTTCGCCCAGGCGGGACTGAGGGAGAGAATCGCTTCCTTGAAGCCGGGCGATGCGCTTCATGGCGCGGGCGTTCTCGGGCTTTTCTCCGGCGGCACGCTCGCCCATGAGAGCCGTCTCATTCTGGAGGATTTGCTCGGCGACGTGTCCTGGAACGAGGAAACGGGCCGCCACAGGATTCTCGACCTGGGCGATGATCGCTACACGGTCGGCAAGCCCCATCCCATGATCGACCCCGAGTCCCGCGCGGACATGCTTGCGGCATCTGCGGCGGATGAGCACGTCGGCGTCGTCCTGTTCGACCTGATGCTTGGCAGGGGAAGTTCCCCAGATCCGGCGGGCCCTCTCGCGCGGGCGATAAAGGAGGCGGGAGGGAAGGGGAGGCGTCCTGTTTTCGTCGCCTCCGTCGTGGGTACGGCGGATGATCCGCAAGGGCTGGATGCGCAGGTGGGGATTCTCGAAGATGCCGGCGTGGTCGTGCTTCCATCCAACGCGCAGGCGGCGCGCTTCGCAGCTGCGCTTGTGAAACCGGAACTGCTGGGTGTTGGGTGAGCCATGAAAGATTTAGGCCGGAAACCGCTTCGGGTCGTGAATGTCGGGCTTGAGATATTCGCGGATGAACTGAAAAACCAGAGCGTGGCCGTGACGCAAGTGCGTTGGCGGCCACCGGCGGGCGGGAAGCCCCATCTGCTCGAAATACTGGAGAAACTCGAAGAACTCGATAAATAAACCATGCAGGTTACGCGGAACAAGGGAGTGAAATATGAGTGAACATTGGCGCCTGAGCCTCTCTGATGGGCTGAGAAAAATTACCGAAGGCGGCTTGTCCGCTTCCGAATGGACGCGCTCCTTGCTGGAGCGGATCGACGCGCTGGAAGAAACACTCCTGGCGTGGGCGCACGTGGATAGAGATGGCGCGCTCGACAGTGCGAGAGCTATCGACGAACAAAGCGCGAGCGGTGAGGGAAGTGGGCCGCTCGGGGGCGCCGCCATCGGCTATAAGGACATCGTGGACGTTATCGGTCTGCCGCGCGAGGCGAACTCTCCTTTGCTGAAAGGCGAAATCCCGGATTCAGACGCCACCGTCACGACGCGCCTCAAAAATGCGGGCGCTATTTGCCTCGGCAAGACGGTCACCACGCAGTTCGCCACGTCCGATCCCTCGCAAACGCGAAATCCATGGAATCTGAAGCACAGTCCCGGAGGCTCCAGCAGCGGTTCCGCAGCGGCTGTGGCCGCCGGTATGGTCCCGGCAGCGCTTGGAAGCCAGACGGGCGGCTCGACGCTTAGGCCTGCTGCGTTTTGCGGCGTGGTGGGGCTCAAGCCCAGCTATGGCCGGATACCGAGGAGCGGGCTGATTTCGGTGTCCTGGATACTGGATCACGTTGGCGTCATCACCCGGTGTGCCGAGGATGCGGCGCGCGTGCTCACGGCCATCGCAGGTGCGGATGGAATTGACGCCCAGGCGCCCGACATCGCCGTGCCCGATTACGCCGAAGCCTCTGCGCCGGTGAGGCCGAATCGGGCATGTTTCTGGAAAGAAGATCTCCTCCCGCACGCGAGCGAGGAGGTGGCCGGACGCATCGAGGAATGCGTGGCGAGCCTGAAGGCCAAAGGCGTGGACGTGGAGGAGGCAAGGCTGCCCGTGGATGTGGACGAGATGCACGCGGCGCACCGCATCATCATGCGCGTGGAGTCAGCCGCCTATCACGACAAGATGTTTCTGGAGAACCAGGACGCCTATGCTTCCCAGATCCGGAAAAACATCTCCACCGGCCTGATGACGCCAGCTGTTCACTACGTGAACGCCCTGCGCTTTCGCGCGCGCTTCATTCAAAGGATGGAGGATTTTTTCCAAAACTTCGACCTCGTCATTCTGCCTTCCCATGTGGAGCGTCCCCCCATCGCCGAGGAATCCACCGGCAACGCCCTGTTCAACGAGCCCTTCACGCAGATCGGTTTTCCCGCCATCAGCCTTCCGGTAGGCCGGGGAGACGAGAATCTGCCCATCGGGATTCAACTGGGTGGACGCCGCTTCGGCGAGGCTGCTCTTCTCTCCGCCGCCCGCTGGTGCGAGGCAGAACTCGGCTGGATCGCAGAAATTCCAGAAATCGAATAGGGGAGCTGAGCCGTTCTGGTCGCATTCGGGCCGATTTTTCCTTTCATGGCCGTGAGCTTTCTTGCTTTTTGTTCTCCGGTATGGTTTAAGATTTTGTCTTACAGATATTTTATTTCAAGAGGTGGTTGAGAGGACGAGAAGGCGGGACTATTCCATTTATTTTCCCTCCGACGCCTCTGCCGACTGTGAACCGGTTTTTATGTTCAAAACGACGAAAATAGGGCACGTTGGATTCTGGACGAAAGATCTGGCCCGGATGGAGGATTTCTACACCCGGGTGCTGGGGTTCAAGGTAACGAGCAGGAGCGGCCCGGGCGCAATGGTGCCGGGAGGCGCTTCTGTATTTCTGCGCTGCGATGTCACCCATCATGAGGTCGTCTTCTTCCAGACCCCGGAGAATGCCTCGGGGCTCTATCCCGAATCAGGCAATTCCATGACGGAAGCCAAGCCGGGATTTCAGCACCTGGCTTTCGAACTACCGGACCGGGGAGAGTGGCTCAAGGCGCTTCGGCACCTGAAAGAGTGCGGCGTGAAGATTGAATACGGCCCTCTGGTCCATGGCCCCGAGGGAGACGGGTTCGAGCAGGGCAGCGGCAACCGCGCCTTTCATTTCTGCGACCCGGATGGCAACTATATCGAGCTCTATTGCGATATCGACGTGTTTCGCGAAGAAGAGGAGAGTTCCTGATTCTCGTTTTTGGGCAAGTATTCCGGGAATCTTTTTATTTCGTTGCAACACACTATTCACCAAGGAGGAGAAACAGATGAAGTATCTGAAAAACGCTGCGATTGCAGCAGTTGCGTTCACGCTGGCGGTCGGCCTGTCGTTCTCAGGCGCCGAAGCCGCCCGCATCAAGACCTCGGTCGCCGGCGCTGCGCCGGGCGCCGCCGCCTACGTGATCTGGGGTGGTTTAGCTGCATTGGTGTCCAAGGAATCGAAGACCGTGGAGATGAGCAACCTCACCACGCGCGGCGCGGTGGAAGACATCCGGCTGGTCGAAAACGGCAAAGCCGAGTTTGCTCTGGGCGTGGCCACGCTCGTGGATTTGGCGCTTAAGGGCAAGAAGATGTTCAAAAAGCCCTACAAAAATGTGTGTGGTTTTGGACCCGGCACGGTCTCGCAGTTCCACATCGCCGTGCGGAAGGACTCGGGCATCAAGACGGTCGCCGATCTGAACGGCAAGCGCGTGAGCTTCGCGCGCCGGGGCAGCAGCACGCACTTCATGACGCGCACCGTCGTAGGGCTCGCCGGCATCAAGGTGCGCGAGGAGAACCTGAACTGGAACGTGGCGGCCGACGCCATCAAGGACGGTCGTCTGGACGCCTTCACCATCCCGAACCCCGTGCCCTCGCCGGCCGTCTTGAAGCTGGCGACTTCGCTGCCCATCACCCTCGTTCCGTTGGACGGGAAAGTGGGCGACGGCCTACTCAAGTCGAATGCGGCTTATTTCAAGACAACCATCGTCAAGAATGCATACAACGGCGTCGACAAGCCGGTGCCCACCATCGGCTACGCCGCGTGGACCATCGTAGGCTGCAACGTGCCCAACGATGTCGTCTATGAAGTCGCGCGCATCAACTTCTCGAAGAAGGGCCGCGAGTTCCTGCTGAAAGTGCACAAGGGTTGGGCTTCGGGCTTCGTGACGGCTCCGGATCTGAAAGGGATGGCCGCCATCAATCTGAAGGTGCATCCGGGCGCGGCGCGTTACTGGAAGGATGTCGGCAACAAGCTGCCGATGAAATAGAAGTCTCACGCATTTCACCGGCCGGGGGAGGCAATCTCCCGGCCGGTATTTCCAGCGAGGCATTTCTTCTCGTTGATGGAGCCTTGCCGGAAATGCGGCATCGTTCTTGGGGGGTCACGTATTGGGTTTTCGCGGCGTTTTGGACAAAATCGGCAGCATCCTCGGGGCGGGTCTCTCCACGACGAGGACGCTGAGCGGTAATTCCCTCTGGGCGCTGCGCGTGCTGGGCTTCATCTTCGCCGTATATTTTCTCTTCGGCGCGGTGAACGGAAGTTTTACGGTCTTCGGCCCCAGAGCATTGAAACTGATGCAACTCGAATTTCCCTACATCCCGTATTACGGAGAACAGTTCTCTCTTCCCTTATTCATCTGCTTTACATCCGTTCTTACTTTTATGCTGTACCCCTGCAGGGAGAATTCGCCTAAGGACAGGCCCTCTGGTTTCGACTTGCTCTGGTGCGTACTCAGCTTCGTCGTGATGTGCGAGTTCATGTATTACTACGACGATCGGGGCGCACGGGCGGGCATCGTGGAATGGAACGACGTGGTGTTCGGCTTCGCCGCCGCATGCCTCGTATGGGAAACGTGCCGCCGCGTGCTCGGTCTGGTCTTGCCCATCGTCGCCATCGTGTTCCTGTTCTACGACTGGGCGGGACCGATGTTTCCCGGTCTGCTCTCGCACAAGGGCGCGGAGTTCGGCTACGTGATGGGCTACCTTTACAGCCAGTCGGGCATCTACGGGGTCATCACCCGCGTCTACGCGCAAGTTGTGTTCCTCTTCCTGATATTCGGCGCGCTGCTCCAGGCCACGAGGGTGGGGGACGTGTTCGTCGATCTCGCCTTCGCGCTCGTGGGCCGCTTCAAGGGCGGGGCGGCGAAGGCGTCCGTGGTGTCGAGCGGCCTCGTCGGCTCTATCGTGGGCAGCGGGGCGGCGAACATCGTCATCACCGGCACGTTTACTATCCCCCTCATGAAGCGCGCGGGATTCAAGGCCACCTACGCCGCGGCGACAGAGGCGGTGGCCAGCATCGGCGGCCACCTGATGCCGCCCATCATGGCGTCCGCCGCCTTCATCCTCGCGGCGATGACCGAGACGCCCTACTACAAGGTCGCGCTCGTGAGCCTCGTGCCCGCGCTGCTCTATTATCTCTCCGTCTTCATGTCGGTCCACTACTACGCGAGCAAGAACAACTTACAAGGCCTTACCAAGGATGAGTTGCCCGATTTCTGGGGCGTGATGAAAAAAGACGGGATTCTGCTCATCCCCATCGTCTTGCTCATCATGCTTCTCATCCTTCAGTTTTCGCCGTTTTTCGCGGGCTTCTGGGCCATCGTCGCCTCCGTGGTGGTGAGCACGTTCAAGCAGAAATGCTGGTATCTCCTGGGGCTGCAGGCGGCTGTATTCTTCGCCAGCATCATTTACGGCGGCGACGCGGTGTATTTCTACGTGCTGATCGCCTGCTTCTTGTCGTGGCGGCATCAGGAGGCGCGGCGCATCATGTCCGAAATCGGGGACGCATTCGTCACGGGTTCTGTGAATTCGCTCGTCATCGGCGCGACGGCGGGCGTCATGGGCCTCGTGCTCACGGGCGTTACGCATCCCGATCTGGCCCAGAAGATGACGGCCATTATCCTCTCCTATTCGAACAACATGCTCTGGCTGGCGGTGGCTCTGGTGGCGCTCGCCAGCTACATCCTGGGCATGGGGATGACGATCACGGCGAGCTACATACTCATCGCTATACTGGCCGGCCCCGCGCTCATGGACTTCGGGCTCTCGATGTTCACCGCGCACATGATCATCCTCTGGCTGAGCCAGGACGCGGCCCTCACGCCGCCCTTTGCTCTCGGCGCGTTCGTGGCCGCGGGAGTCGCGCAGTGCGACCCCATGCGGACGGGATTCATATCGCTCAAGCTGGCGAAGCCGCTCTACGTCGTCCCGCTGCTGATGGCCTACACGCCGATCCTGATCAACGGGCCCTGGGATCAGGTTATCCTGGTGTGGGTGAGCGCTGCCCTTGGCTTCATATGCACCTCTGCGGCTCTGGAAGGCTATTTCCTGCGCATCCTGACGGTGTTGGACCGCGTCCTCATGGGTGTAGCCGGTGTAGCCCTGTTCTGGAACGGCATGTGGTTCAAGACGACGGGGCTTGCGCTGCTGATCGTCTCGGTCGTCATGCAGCTCATGCGGCCAAAGGATTTCGTGACCCCCGTGCCATTTGAGGCGGAGTCTCCCGAGGGTTAGCTCTTGGGTTGTTGTAAAACCCGGAGTGGGAAAATTTGTTTGTGTGTAGGTCGGACATATATGTAACGCTCCCAAGAAGGGAGCGCTACCTACAAAAACCGCCCCATCCCGGTTATGCCAAACCCTTGTTCATCAGGACTGTTCAACAACTCCCCTTTAGGTCGCCTGAGAAAATCCTTACCGGCTAAGCCAGGAAGAATCCCCCGTTCACGTCGATGGTGACGCCGGTGACGTGGCGCGCATCTTCGGATGCGAGGAAGGCGACGACGCCCGCGATATCATCAGGGCTGCCGATGCGTCCCAGGGGCGTGGCGCCTTCGGTTCTTTGCCTTTGCGTATCACTCATTTGTTCGAGGATGCGATCGGTGCCGATGACGCCGGGCGCTATCGCGTTCACGTTGATGTTGTGGGGGCCGAACTCGCGCGCCAGGTGGCGCGTCAGACCGATGACGGCGGCCTTGGCGCTCGAATAATGCGGTCCCTGGAGCACGCTGGCGGAGCGGCCCGCGACGGAGGAGAAATTGACGATTCTGCCGCTCCTTCGCTCCTGCATGTGGGGCAGCACCGCCCAGCAGGCGCGGTAGGTGGTCTTGACGTTCATGTCGAACATCTTGTCGAACGCCTCTTCGTCGATCTCCAGTGCCGAGAGAGGCAGACCCGCTCCGACGCAGTTCACGAGGCCGTCAATGGATCCGTGCGTTGAAATGGTCTCCTGGAAGACTCGTTTCACATCTTCTGAGTTCAATGCGTCATAGGCCACTGAACTCGCGTCGCCTCCGTCGTCCTCTTTGATGAGTTTGACGGTTTCCTCGCGAGATTCGGCGATGTCCATGCAGACGACGTGCGCACCCTCGCGCGCGAGCCTGAGCGCGCTCGCCCGTCCGATGCCTCCGCCCGCACCCGTGATGATGATGGTCTTGTTCTCGAAACGCATGAGTTTCCTCCTTTGGATAATGCCGCATCCTAGCCCAGGTCGGTAAAATTGTCGCCCAAGGCTGGCGCGCTTCTCAGACCCTGAAGAAGATGCTAATTTGATGATTCCGCTCAATAGACGAAATCGCCCGAGAGGGGAGGTGGACTGGTAATGTGCGCTCAAGTTCGGAAAGAAGATGAAGGATAGGGTGAAATGAAATTCTCGATTTTTTACGTGATATGCCCCGAGGGGGACGAATCGGAAGCCGACGCCTACCAGAAGGTGATGGAGCAGTGCCAGGCGGCGGATGAACTCGGCTACCATTGCGCCTGGTTCGCGGAGCATCATTTCTCAAAGGTGGGCATGTGCCCGGATCCCCTGCTCTGGTGTGCTGCGCTGGCGCAGAAGACGAAGAACATCCGCTTGGGAACGGCGATTTCCATCTTGCCCTTCCATAACCCGGTGCGCCTGGCCGAGCAGGCGGCGGTGGTCGATCTGTTGAGCGGTGGACGGCTCGAACTCGGCGTGGGCCGGGGTTCCCAGCCCAAGGAGTTCAAGACGTTCGGCGTAAAGCCTTCAGAGAGCAGAAAGCGGCTCGTCGAGGGAATGGAGATAATCTCGAGGCTCCTGGAAGGCGAGCAGGTGACCTTCGAGGGCGAGTTCTATCAGTGTAAGGACGTTGAAATTTTCCCCAAACCCGTACAGAAGCCGAGGCCGCCGATCTGGCTGGCCGGCACGAGCCCCGAGACCTACACATACGCAGGGGAGAACGGCTTCAAGATCATGGCCTCGGCCGGCTTCAAGGGTCCCCAGGTCTACCGGGACAAGATGAAGCTCTTTGAGGAAGCCGTGGCGGCGAGAGGGGGAGACCTCTCCGAGGTCGACTACACCATGACGCATCGATTCTATGTGTGTGAAGAAGGCGAGCAGGGCGATTATCTCGAAAACTTCGAGCGGGGTCTTTCTTCTTATCTCGAATACCGCGCCAGGGTGAACGAGGTGGAGTTCACCGACGAGGAGGGCAGGCACCTCCAGCGCAACTGGAGTTACAAGCTCGACGTTCGCGAATTCCTGAACGGCGGCGGCGTCATCGGTTCGGTGGAAGAAAACATTCAGGAGCTTTATCGTTTGAGGGATGATTTCGGTCTGAACCACGTGATTCTCGGCGTTTACGGCGACGGGATGAAGCACGAGGAGTCTCTCAAACTTCTGGAAAGATTCGCCAATGAGGTCGCGCCCGCGATGGCCTGACGCGCCGCTCACCCGGCGCAGCCCACGCCTTCGCGCGCAAGGCTGGGGAGGGTATCCGCATGTCATACGTGTTCGATTGGGACGACGGCGAAAAGATCGAGATGGAAGATATTGAATTGCCCCGGGGCTGGCGCATCCTCATCGACCCCCGGAACACGAACTCCCGGATGCTCAGCATGGGGAATCAGGACATCCCCGTCGGCGGCGGAATCCCCGTCCATCTTCATGAAAAAGAAGAAGAAATCCTGTTCTTCCACGAAGGCGAGGCCGAAGTGGAGGTGGACGGCGAGGTCTACCAGGTCAAGGCAGGCATGACCGCTTTTCTGCCCGTGGGCGTGACGCATGGCTTGAGAAACACCGGCGATGTTCCCCTGAAACTCCTGTGGATGTTCTCACCGCCGGGGTATGAAGAGATTTTCCGCCACATGGCGGACATCGACACGGACCACGGCAAGTACGAAGAACTGCACCCGAGGCAGGTGTAAGCCGACTCAGACGTGACAGGAGTTTGATGCGTATGGGGAGCGCGCCTTGCTCTCCCGTTATTTCTTCAAATCAATCTTCTCGATCCAGTAATACTGCGAGAGCGTCCTCAAGCCCGAGGGCGTGACGGAGACGAGTTCGGCCGTGGAGCCTTTGACGCCGCGCATGCTGCCCAGGTTCTGGTAGATGCGGATGTGGAACTCCTCAGGCGGGAATTTCGCCGTGACGAGCAGGGCGAGTCTTTCGGGACCCGTTGCCAGTTGCGCCTTAAGCGCAGGCGTGAGGCGCGAGGGGGCCGTCGCGTAGCCGTATCCGTAATAGAGGGCGAATAGAAGCGCCGCGGCGGCCAGGAAGCGCACGGTGGGGTGCTGCGTCCAGCGGCGCTCGCTCTGATCGCCCTTGGGAGTGGTTGCGGAATCGTCCATCTTTTAGTCCGGCCTCCAGACCATGCCCCACCTCTGGATGGTCCATCTTTCGAGCGGGATGAGAAGCAGCCTGTCCGTGATCATCCACATGATGGCGATGACGAGCACGCCCAGGAACACTTCTTCAATCTTGTACTCGGCTGCGGAGACGAAGATCATGAAGCCCAGGCCGCTGTCGCCGCCTATCATCTCGGCTGCTATGAGTGCGCGCCAGCCGAAGCCCATGCTCATGCGCACGCCGGTGACGATGCTGGGCAGGGCGCCCGGGATATAGACCTGGGTGATGATGGCCCACCGCCCGCCGCCCATCGTCATGACGGAGTTTTCATACACCCTCGGCACACCCCGCACGCCCAGCAGCGTGTTGAAGAAAATGAGCCAGAACACGGTGTTCAGCAGGATGAAGAGCGTCGTGAGCCAGCCGGTTCCGAACCACACGATGGCCAGCGGCACCCATGCGATGCCCGATATGGCGTTCGCGAACACGCCGATGGGCTCGAGCGCGTGGGCGAAGCGGCGGCTCATGCCCGCCAGCACGCCCAGGGCGATGCCCGATGGAATGCCGATGACGAGGCTCAAGCCCACGCGGCCCAGGCTCGAGAGAATGTGGTTGGTGAACATGCACTCGTACTGCATCGAGAGCACCGCGCTCGCCCCTGTACAACCATCTGAAAGCGTGTAAATCGCCTCCCAGATGGTTCCGATGGGCGGGATGAAGACAGGCGGGAGCCATCCCATCGAGGTGTTCATCTGCCAGAAGGCCAGCAGCACGACGAAGGGGATGCTCCCCAGCATGATTCTCCGGAGCCGCTGGCGGCCGAAGCGTTTTTGAATACTGATGGCGGCCGTCTGGAGTACGCTCATCTTTGCACGAGCCCCCACCTTTGAATGGTGTCTGCCTCGATGGGACGCAGGGCGAAGCGGTCGATCATGATCCAGATGACGCCGATCATCACCATGCCGAGGATGACCTGGGCGGTGAGGTCCGCATCCTGCGCGGTGAAGATCATCCAGCCCAACCCGCGCCTGCCGGCGAGCATCTCGCCCGCGATGACGGCCCGCCATGCGTAGCCGATGCCCAGCCGGGCGCCTGTGGCGATGTGGGGCATGGCGCTTGGTATCAGTACGTCCTTTACGATTCTCAGGCGCGAAGCCCCGAGTGTTCTCAGGGCGTTCACCAGAATCATCGGGGTGCTGCGAACGCCCGTCAGGACGTTGAAGGCGATCGGGAAAAAGCAGGTGTATAGAATGACGACGAACACCGTCTTCTCGCTGTTGCCCCACCAGACGACGATGATGGGCAGGATGGCGATACCCGATATGGACTGAAAGAAATTCATGATGGGATAGAACATGTCCGAGACGGTGCGGTTCAGCCCCAGGGCGATGCCGAACGGGATGCCGAGCAACAGGCCGATGGCGCTGCCGATGACGAGCCGCCAGAGCGTCTGGCCGATGTAGTTGGGCAATAAACCCTTCCAGATGACGTCGTAAGAAGAGAGGACGACGGAGACGGGGGAGGGTAGGTATCGGCTCGGATTGGGGATGTTCTGGGAGAGGACACTCCACAGCGCCAGGATGCCCACGATGAGGAGCACGAGTTCTATGCCGCCTCCCTTGATGAAACTCATCCAGCGCCTCGAACGTGCTTTTCCTCTTGGAGCTGTCTCGCTACTCCTCGTCATCGAACACCTCCTCGCGCACGAGGCGGAGGATTTCATCGCGCGGGTCGGTGTAGGACTTCTCGGAGAGCAGGTCCTTCCAGATGCGTTTTTCGCGCGGAACGTCGATTTTGACGGTGGCCTTGAGCTTGCCCGGACGGCGCGAGAAGATGAAGCACCGATCGCCCAGGAACGCGGCCTCATCCACGTTGTGCGTGATGAAGAGAATGGTCTTGCGCGTCGCGATGGCGATGCGGTTCAACTCTTCCTGCAGGGTGATTCTCGTCTGCGCGTCCACGGCGGCGAAGGGCTCGTCCATCAGCATCACGACGGGGTTCGCGCACAGCGTCCGCGCGAGGGCGCAGCGCTGCTTCATGCCGCCCGAGAGCTCGTGCGGATAGCGATCCTCAAAGCCCGAGAGGCCGACCAGGTCAACGAACTCCTGCACCCGCTGCTCCCGCTCACTCCTGGCGATGCCCTGAATCTCCAGGCCGTGGCCGATGTTTCTCGCCACGGTGCGCCAGGGGAGAATGGCGTGTTCCTGAAACACCACCCCCCTGTCCGGCCCGGGACCCCCCACCTCCCTGCCGTCCACCTGCACGCTGCCCTCGGTGTGGGGGAGAAGCCCCGCGAGGATGTTCAAGAGCGTGGTCTTGCCGCAGCCGCTCGGGCCGACGACGGCGGAGAACTCGCCGTCCTCTACCGAGAGGCTCACCTGATCGAGCGCGTGAACGTCCTCGCCCGTGTATTCGTCCGGATAGTGGTGCGATAGTCTGTCAACGACCAGTTTCGCCGGCATGTCTCACCGTTTCCTTTCCAAGCGCAATCCGCGCCCCGGCGAATAGCGCGGGGCGCGGATGTCAGACGGTTCCGACTAATTGAGGTCCTTGAACCACTCGGGGTGTTCCTTCATGGTCCGGTTGATGAACTGGAAGTCGAAGTATTTCTTGGGGTCGTAGGGGCGCTTCATCTTCTTCTGGGCGATGAGCTGCTTCACCGAGAATTTGAAGGCCTTGAGCGTGTTCTCGCCCAGACGCGTGTCATACGTCCACCACTTGATGGTGCGCTTGATGAGGGCGGCGTCCATGCCGCGCACGTAGCGCGCGCCGATTTTCGAGATCTCGTCGATGTTCTTGGGGTCGCGCACGTAAGCGGCCGCCTCGGACATGCCGTTCACGAACGCCTGGGTCGCCTTCTTGTCCTTGTAGACGCGCTCGGGCACGCCGTGCATGCCCGCGCAGAAGCACACGTAGTCGCCGCCGCGCGACACGATGGAAGAACCCTTCACCTTGTCGACCATGCGGGTGAGGTAGGGCTCCCACGCCACCATGGCGTCCACGCCGCCCGAATCGAACAGCGAGACGAGGCTCGGCGGACGCACGTTGATGCGGCGCACGCCGCCCACGCCGATGCCGTTTCTCTCGAGCAGGGTGCGGAGGTAGAGGTCGCCGGTGGAGCCGAAGGTCGCGCCGATTTTCTTGCCTTTCAAGTCCTTGATGCTCTTGACGCCCGTTCCGGGACGCACGGCGATGCCCACCATCTCATCCGTGGTGGATTTCTTGTAGGAGCCGCCGACGTAGCCCACGACGCCGCGCACCTTGATGCCGCGCTCCAGCGCCGCCGGCAGGTTGGTGAACGCGGCGGGCGCGAAGTCGATCTGTCCGGCCTTCAAGGATTTAGTGAGCTGTGCGCCCGTGTTGCGGACGACGACTTTCCCGTCCAGCCCGTTTTTGGCGAAGAAACCCTTGTCGACGCCGACGAAGACGATCATGCCGCCGGTGTTGCTGGCCGCGCCGAGCTTGAGCGTGGGCGCCGCCGAGGCGAGTCCCGCCGCTGAGAGCGCGTATACGAACGCGACGCCCAGGATGATGCGAACAGAATTGCTTTTCATGATAAGCCTCCAAGAGTCCATGATGATAGAAAATGGCCATCTAAAAGATGTTGTGGCCGTGATAGTTTTATGACGGTAACTCGAATCGATCATTTTATTGTTTTGAGATGCAAGCGCCATGTGCGTATCCGCTTTCGTCTGTCCTATTGCGCCTGCACGATGGGCGTATCCTCCCGGTTGCCCCATTCCTTCCAGGAGCTCATGTAGTTTTTTACCATTGGATAATCCAGGAGCCTGAGAGCGAAATAACCGTGCGCCGCACGGTAGCCCGTCTGTCAGTAGGCGGTCACTTCTTTCTCGGGCGTGACCCCGATGGCCTCGAATTGGGCGCGAAGCTCGTTTGCGGGTTTCATCTCCCCTTCGGGCGTCAAATGCTGGAGCCACTCCTGCCAGACCGCGCTGGGGATGATTCCGTCCCGTTTGGCCCTCTTGCCCCGTCCTTCCCACTCCTCAATCGAGCGGGTGTCGAGGAGCATGTGGTTGTCGTCCTCGATGGCCGCCAGCACCTCCTCACGCGTGGCGAGGCGGTGCGGCTCGAACGCCATCTGGAAAGAAGCCGCCCGGGGCACTTCGGCGTCGCGCGTTGTCTCGAAGCCCGCCCGCTCCCATGCGCCGTAGCCGCCGTCCAGCACGTGGACGTCCTTGTGGCCGAAAAGCTCCAGCATCCAGAAGCCGCGCACGCTCGTGTTGCCGACGAAATCGTCGTAGAAGACGATGGTGTTCTCGAACGATACCCCCCGGTTTCCCAGCAGGAACGCCCACATGGAGAAAAAATTCTTAAGCGGCGCCTCGTCCGAGTCGTCGCTGTTCACGCCGTAGACGTCGAAATGCCGCGCGCCGGGGATGTGGCCCATTGTGTAGCGCTCGCCGGGGCGCGTGTCGATGATTCTTAAATTCGGGTCGTCCATGCGCTCTTTGAGTTGTTGGGCCGACCAGAGCAGGTCGGGATTCGCATAGGCTTTCGGGTTATCGCTCGACATGGTGTTCTCCTTCGGGCTAATCCGTCCAGAAGCCGCCGTTCACGTCCACAGCTTCGCCGTTGATGTGGGCTGCCTCCTCGCTTGAGAGGAACAAGACGGTGTGCCAAACGTCTTCCGGCGTGGTGAGCCTGCCCATCGGATGGGCGTTCGCGGCGTTCACGAGCATATCGGGCGGGGACTGGAAGTGAAGGCCCGTATCGGCGGGTCCCGGCTGTATGGTGTTTATCGTCACGCCCGTCTTGGCGAGTTCGCGCGCGAGGTTGAACGTCATGGCGAGCAGGCCCGCCTTGGCGGCGGAGTAGGTGAGGTTCGGGCCGATGCCACCCATTTTCCCCGCGATGGACGCGAAGCTGACGATGCGCCCCGTGCCCGAGGCCTTGAGCGCCTCGATGGTCTCCTGGATGCAGAAATAAGGCGCCAGCAGGTTCACGTTCAGGACGACGTTCCAGTCCTCTTCTTCGAGTTCGAGCGGCGGGCGAATCGGCATGTAGCCGGCCACGTTCGCCAGCACGTCGCAGCCGCCCAGCCATTCGAGAGCCGCGCGCATGGTGGTGCGGATGGCGTCTACGTCGGCCAGGTCGCAGGGGAGCTTGAAGAGCTGATCGGATGGGCCTTCGATCGCGTCGAAAGCCGCGCCTTCCCTGTCGGTGGCGAAAACCCTGGCGCCGGACTCGATGTATCCCTGCAGAATACGGCTTCCCATCGCGCCCGCCGCGCCCGTGAGGATGACCTTGCGGCCCTGAAAATCAAAACGAATGGGCATATTGCGTTACTCCAGTCCTGGTGTTTGGGGATGAACGGAATATCAGTCTTGAGCTTCTCGTAACGGCGGATGATACACCACAAAACGGAGAGGAGAAAGTGGAAGGCCGCCATTTCCTGAAATGCCGAAAGGGGCGCTCATGCGCCGATTTTTGGGGGTTTTATTTTGCTCCTTGAGTTGTTATGATAGTTTCATCGAATGCAAGCGAAACACCATCGAATTCTATCGGGTCCCGAAGGGATTGCGATGTGCTCGAAGCAGCATACCTATCCAATTATCATGTAAAGGATTGAGAATATAAAAACGCCCTGCGGTATGCGTTTCGATGCCGCGAACGAGTGGAGGTAGTTATGGCTGAACTCTCATACATCGGGAAAAGCGTGCCTCGCGTCGACGGGCCGGAGAAGGTGACGGGCCGGGCCATGTTCACCCTGGACCTTCAGTTGCCCAAAATGCTCCACGGGAGGCTGCTGGGGAGTCCCCTGCCGCACGCGAGAATCAAGAACATCGACACCAGCCGCGCGGAGAGGCTCCCCGGCGTCAAGCTCGTGATGACGGCCAAGGACATCCCGGAGGGGGTGGAGTGGGGTGTCGTACCCGTTTGCTACGATCAGCGTCCGCTCGCCTCTGACAAGGTGCGTCACGTGGGTGATTCGGTGGCGGCCGTCGTGGCGACATCTGAAGATATCGCGAAAGAAGCACTCGATTTGATCGACGTCGACTACGAGGATCTTCCCGCCGTCTTCGATCCGCGCGAGGCGATGCAAGAGGGCGCCCCTGTCATCCATGACAGGTACCCGGACAACATCGCCTTCACCAAGCACATGGAATTCGGCGACGTGGACCGCATGTTCGACGAAGCCCACCACGTGAGCGAGTTGGCCACTTCCTCCTCACGCCAGATGCACGGCTCTTTGGAGGCGCACGTCTCCATCGCCGAGTGGTCGCAGAAGGGCGACGTAACCGTATACAACTCCTCGCAATGCCCGAGTCTTTCCAGCCAGTATTTCTCCAAACTGCTGAAGATTCCGGAAGCCCAGATTCGTGTTGTCACGAATTACGTGGGCGGGGGTTTCGGCGGAAAGGCGACGAGCAAGTTCAACATCGATTTCCTCTCCATCATCGCGGCGAAAAAGCTGGACCTCCCCGTGAAATTCTACTACACGCGGGAAGAGGAGTTTCTCCTCGGCACGCACCGGACGAAGCAGTTCCACGTCTGGCGCATCGCCACCGACAAGGACGGCATGCTGCTCGCGCGCGACACCCAGATGGTGGTGGAAAACGGCGGCTATTCGGATTACAGCCCGGCTGTCGGCGGCATCACGGCGCACATGGGCGGGAGCATCTACAACTACAAGGCCTATCGCCACCACGCCGACGTCGTCTGCACGAACGTGCCGCCCGGCGGCGCGATGCGCGGAATCGGCAACGCCGGCTATGCGTTCGGTTCGGAACTCGCCATGGAGAAACACGCCGAAGAAATCGGCATGGACCCGGCGGAGTTTCGCATCAAGAATTTCGTGAGGAAGGGCGACACCACCATCATCGGGGCCAAGATTACCAGTTGCGGCGTTTCCGAATGTGTGGAAGAGGCGGTCAAGCGCGTGCCCTGGCGCGAGAAAAAGCCGAGCAGCAACGGGAAAAAGCGCGGCTTCGGGCTGGCGGCGGCGGTCCATTTCACCGGCGCGCGCGCGATGGGGCCGGAAACGGCGGGCGCGTTCATCAAGATGAACAAGGACGGCACCGTGCAGTTGCTCTCGGGCACCATCGAGATGGGCAACGGCTCGGACACCACGCTCGCGCAGATTTGCGCCGAAGCGATTGGCATTCGCGTGGAGGACGTGCGGATCATCAACGGCGATACCGCGGTGAATCCCTACGGATGGGGCGTGCGCGGAAGCCGCACGACAACCATCGATGGCGAGGCCACGCGCCTGGCGTCGGTCCAGGCGAAGAACATGCTCTTCAAGGGCGCGGCGGAACTGCTCGAGTGCGACCCGAACGACCTCGACGCGCGCGATGGTAAAATTTACGTCTCCAGCTCGCCCGAGCGGCAGGTGACCCACAGCGAAGCCTACATGAAGTTATATGAAAAAGAGGGCAGCGAGGCCGTCTATACGGCGTCTTCTTACGACTCGCCGAGCGAGACGCCCGACCCCGTGACGGGCTATGGAAACTGGTCCGCCGCTTACGCCTACGGCGCCAAGGTGGCGGAGGTGGAAGTGGACACCGAAACCGGCGCGTTCGAGGTGTTGCGCGTCATCAGCACGAACGACTGCGGAACCATCGTGAACCCGGCCGGCGCGCAGGGCCAGTTGGACGGCGGCGCGGTCATGGGCGTGGGCTACGCCATGATGGAGGATTTCGAGTGCGAAGACGGCCAGCCGGTGAACGCGAACTGGCTCGACTATAAACTGCCTACGACACAGGATGTCCCCGAGCTCGAATCCGTGCTCATCGAGACGGAAAATCCCTCGGGGCCTTTTGGCGCGAAAGGGTTGGGCGAGATGGCGCAACTGGGCACCTCGGCAGCAATCGGCAACGCGATCTATGACGCCGTGGGCGTACGGATCACGTCGCTGCCGATTACGCCGGAAAAGGTGCTGGCCGCGTTGAACGAGAAAAACGGCGAATAACGAGGAGAGGGGAGAGAAAAATGGCTTTTCGGCATCTACCCGCGAACAGCGCGGAGGAAACGCTCGCCGCCATGAAGGAGCATGGCGACGACGGGAAAGTGTTCGCCGGCGGCGTCGCCCTCTCGATTCTCATGAAATCGGGCGTGTACGAACCAGACGTGTTGATCGACATCGCTGGAGCGAACGATCTGGATTTCATCGAAGAGGCTGAAAACGGCGGCGTCCGAATCGGGGCGAAGACGGTGCACCGCAAGATCGAGACTTCCCCCCTCGTGCAGGAGCGCTTCCCGCTGCTCGGAGAAATTTTTCACAACGTGGCGACGATACGCATCCGGAACCAGGGGACCGTAGGCGGCAACCTGTGCTTTGCCGAACCGGCCTCGGATCCGCCTGGCGCCTTTCTGGCCCTCGAGGCTCGGATGAACACCAGGAAGGCGGACGGAACGGAACGTGTGATTCCCGCAACGGAGTTCTGGACGGGATACTACGAATGCGCCCTGGATGAGGACGAGTTGCTGTGCTCCATCGAGGTCGACCCGCTGCCTGATGGATTCCGGACGGCGTGTACGCGCTTCACCACGCGCTCGAAAGAGGACAAGCCCTGCGTATCCGTTTCCACCGCGGTGCTTACCGGAGAAGACGGCAAGACGGCAAAAGAGGTGAGAATCGGTCTGGGCGGCGTGGAAGCCGTATTCAGGCGCCTCACAGCGGTGGAAGAGGGTCTCCAGGGCAAGAAACTCAACCAGGAGAACATCGACGCCGTGCTCGCTGAGGCGCTCGATGACCTCGATCCCTTGACCGACATCCGCGCGAGCGGCGACTACAGACGGCAGGTGACGCCTGTCCTGGTCCGCAGAACCATCCTGAAAGCGTTGGGCGCGTCCTGACTTTCCGGCTTCGTTCTTTTTTCTTGTATTTTCGGAGTCCATGTAACACCATGGAAACGTAGTAGGTGTACATACGATATTCTGAAGAGCAGGAAGTGGGAATTCATATGCTTTAGCGAGGATGAGCGAGACATCCGACCGATTGTTCGCTCTGCAGGGGAGACATAAATCTGGAAGAGGTCGTTGTTCATGCAACCACCTCTTCATGTGCAGCGTACTTTTTGCCGAACTTCTCACGGGGGGACAGAGATATGAAGAGAAAACGGACGAATCGTTTCGGCCTGGCGCTTCTTGGATGTGTGACAGCCTTGGCGTTGTTCGTCGCACCGGCTGCCGGAGGCGAGATAGACGATCTCAAGTCGCAGATCAAGGCGCTTATGAACCGTCTCGAAGCGCTCGAAGCACGAGAAAAGAAAATGAAGGCCGATATGATGGCCGCGCAGGAAGCCGCCCAGAAAAAGGCGGTGGCTACCGGCGATTTTCCGGGCTCCTGGAAGATGCCGGGGAGCAACACATCGGTTTCCTTCAGCGGCTACGTCAAGCTCGATGCGATCTACGACCTCGACCAGGATCTGGGCGATTCCTTTTTCGGCTATGACTGGGGAGGCGGCGCGAGCGGCATCCTCCTGGAGGGCGATGACAGCGGTCAGCGCAAAACCTCCCTGCACGCCAGGCAGACGCGCCTGCGCTTCGACAGCCTGACGCCGACGAAAATGGGCAACCTCAAGACCCGGATCGAGACCGATTTCTATGGCGGCGGCAATGCACTTCGTCTGCGTCATGCCTACGCCACTTTGGGCGGAGTGCTGGCGGGACAGACCTGGTCGACATTGATGGATGAGAACACCTACGCCGACACGATTGACTTCGAAGGGCCGGTGGGCGTGATTACCATACGTCGGCCCCAGGTGCGCTACTCTCAGGCGATGGGGAAGGACCTTACTGCCCAGGTGGCGCTGGAAGATCCCAATGCCCCGACAATCTTGATGGCCGGCGGAAGCACGTCCTCTCAAGAGCGGGTTCCGAACTTTGTGGCGGCTCTGCGAATGAAAACGAGTTGGGGCGCCATTAACGTGTCGGGTTTGGTGGGGCAGGTTCTTTACGAACAAGGCGCAGTTGAAGAAAGCCTCACTATCAGTGCCCTCCATCTCGGCGCGAACTTCGGTCTGGGCAAGAACACCCGCCTGTGGGGTACGTTCAACGTCGGCCAAGGCGGGTTGGACAAATCCATGCTGGGATCACCCGGCGCCGCCATCCTGAGCGCGAACAATGAACTGGAAGCGCTCGACTCCATGGGCGGTTTCGTCGGCGTCACGCACAACTGGAGCAGTTCCGTGAGTTCGGGCCTGTATTATGGTTGGGTGGAGAACGATTTCGAAGATGCCGCCAAAGCGGTGTACCCGGACCTCAGCCAGTCGCTCCAAACGGTGCACGCCAACATCTGGTGGTCGCCCGCGCCCAAGATGCGGGCGGGCGTGGAGATCATACAAGGCAGGCGCGAAACCAACGGCGGCGAGGATGGTGACGCGACGCGCCTGCAGTTGGGCTTTCAGTATAGTTTCTAAGGGCTCGTCCGAGAATCATAGAGTCCCGGTTTGAATTGAAGGGCCTTTCATAGCCCCGTCACCCTGTACAGGTGGCGGGGCTTTATTTTGTCCGCGCTCGGCTAAATGCGCTTGTTTTGCGAAATGACGGCGGAATACTCTCCAGGCGTTATCCACCCCGGCACCCTGTTTCTAGCTTCCTCTTTTTGCTGCCAGATAATCCGACTCGAGCTTCAGGATCGCATCCACGATGCTTTGGGCGAATACCCTGCGGTATTCCCGGCCCTTTCCTTGCGCCGGAGGGATGACCTCGCCCACGCGAATGACGAGCCAGGGGTCGAGGATTCCCCTTGGGCTGATGAGCGTATTCGACCCTGCGATATAGACCGGAAGAACGGGCGCGCGGCTCATGGCGGCGAGGGTGGCGACGCCTTCTTTCACTTCCACTTCGGCCGTCGAATTCACGATGCCGCCTTCGGGGAAAATCACCACCGCGCCGTTTAAGCCCAGCAGTGTGCGCGCCATACGGAAGGTGCTGGCGCGCGCGGTCCCCTCCCTGTCCACGGGAAAGGCGCCGTAGTAGGTGATGAGCTTCGCGAACAGGGGATTGCGGAACAATTCCCGCTTGGCCATGTGGTACACCCGCCTCGGCAGGAAGGAGGCGAGGATCATGGGGTCGAGGTAGCTTCTGTGATTCGAGGCGACGATCAGCGGGCCGTCGGGTGGCACGTTCTGCATGCCCTGGACGTCGACTCCGCCGTAGGCGAGCCTGAGACCCGCCTGGAAAATCTTTTTGAGCCAGGTCGGCTGGCCGCTCGATGGCAGGGTGGTTGGAAGTTGCTCGTTCATTTTTGTGGTTCCGGCATTCCGGGTCCGGATTCTCCCTTCAATGAAAAGCGAACCTCGCAATGATGAAGCACTCGCTCCATTTCATTCATCATATGAAAATCTTCGCAATCTCTGCAAAGTATTCGGGATGCCGGCTCTAGGCGGAATCGTGCCTGTGGTGTTCCTGTTCGCGCCAGACCTTGCCGAATGCGTAGATCACGTCCTCGGCGGTGATGATTCCCAGGAGCTCGGTCGGGTCCTCGCGGCTCACCACGGGCAGGCGCGAGATGCGCCTGTCGCCGAGTTTGGCCATCACGGAATCGAGCGATTGGTCCGGATGCGCGTGCATGATGTATTTCTTCTTCGCAATCTCGCTCAGAGGTTTTTGCAGGATGCCCGCGGCCTGCGCCTGGCTGAAATCGTAGTTGCTCGCCATGCCGGAGAGCTTCCCGCTCGGGTCCAGGACAGGATATCCGGTAATGGCGCTTCCCCTTGTTCTCTCGATGGCATCCAGGATCGTGATGTCCTCGGGCAGTGTGACGACGTTGCCGATCATGGCGTCCGAGACGTGAATCTCGTGCAGGAGATGTTCGGTCTCATAGTCCGGCAGCGCAACCCCGTCCTGTGAGGAGAGCGCGTTGTAAATGGGCTCGGGGTGCCAGTATCGCGCCAGGGCGAGCGATATGGCGTTGGCCACCATGAGCGCGAGGATGATGTGGTAGTCCTGCGTGAGCTCGAAGATGATGAGCACCGACGTCAAGGGCGCGCGAATCACAGCGGCGAATGCCGCCCCCATGCCCACCAGGGCGTATCCGCCCGGATGGGCCACGAAGCCCGGGAAGGCGAGTTCGGCGAGAGACGCCACGGCGCCCCCTGCCATCGCGCCCATGAACAGCGTCGGCGCGAAGATGCCGCCCAAAGAGCCGGTCCCGTAAGAAACCGCGGTGGCGATGAGCTTCAAGACGAGCAGGCACAAGAGAAAGGGCAGCGTGTAGCTGTGCGTGAGCGCCTTGCTCACGGCGGGATAGCCCACGGCGAACACCTCGGGGAACCAGATGCCGACCACGCCCACGAACAGGCCGCCGAGACCCGTGGCGATAACCCCCCGGAACCCGCGGAGGCGCTTCCATCTCGCTCGCAAGTAGATCAATCCCTTGATGAACGCCACGCCCACGAGCGCGCAGACGACGCCTACGAAGGCGTAGAGGAACAGTTCGAGGGAGCTGTCCAGAGCATAGGCCGGTACTGAGAACACGGGTTCGTTGCCGAGCATGGCGCGCGAGACGACCGAGGCGGAAACCGCGGCGAACACGATGGAGCCGAGCACACGGGCGTTCAGATCGCCCACCAGTTCTTCGAGCGTGAAGGTGACGGCGGCGATCGGCGTGTTGAACGCGGCGGCCAGGGCGGCGGCGCAGCCCACGGGGACGAGCGCCTGCACACGGCGTCTTTTCAGGGAAAACGTCTCGCCTATCCAGCTCGCCGCGCCCGAGCATATCTGCACGGTGGGGCCTTCGCGGCCCAGGCTCGAGCCCGAGCCGATGTTGAGGACCCCGATGAGGAACTTGCTTATCCACACGCGCTTGTCGATGTGGCCGTTGTGGGCGACGTAGGCGATTTTCGTCTGGGGGATGCCGCTGCCACGGGCCTCGGGCGCGAAGTACTGGAGAAAGAGCGCGGAGAGAAAGGCGCCCCCGGCGGGTATGAGCGCCACCCAGTACCAGGCCCTGTGAATCTCTGAAAGATCATGGGAGCCGAAAAAAAGATAATGCGCCCAGCCCAGCGCGACGTGAAAGCACACGGCGACGAAGCCGGCCAACGCTCCCACGATGATGGTCGTGAAATAGAAGATGCCGTCGTCTGAGAAATCGAAATGAAGCAGCCAGCCGAGAAGGCGTATGCGGAAGTTTTTCCAGCTCACGACGTCTTACTCATGGTGAAACATTCCCGGGGCGGTGGTTCAGCGTATGATAGCCCCTGTCGGATGCGGGCCGACCGGCGGATGCGGGGCAGGGTCGATTCCCTCCCGGTGAAGCCTGTCTTCATACCATTCCTTCTCGATGCCGTTGACCTCGTCCATCCGGGCCAAGTCGCAGAAGATTTCAATCCGGTGGCCGTCGGGGTCGCAAAAGTACATAGCACGGTTCTCTCCCCATGTGCCGTCGCCCTCGGGATGGGTGGGGCTGTGGACCACGGGGCCGCGTACAATTTTGACCCCGCATTTCTCGAGCCAGTCCTTCCAGGCGAAGAACTCGGAGCGGTCTTTTACCCGAAATGCGAAATGATGCAACCCCAAGTCCATGACCGGGCCCTGATCGTCGGTTCTCATTTCCTTGAGCGCGGGCTGATCGCCGGTGTGGTATACTAGGTTCAAATCGTGATGAAACGCGCTGCAGCGCAGGAAGCAAAGACCCGCGTTGATGGTCGGGTGTTCTTCGGGGTCGTGACGTTCCGAGAGCGTGAAGCCGAGAATCCCGGTGTAGAATTTGAGAGATTCTTCGATGTCGGACACCTTGACGGCGACGTGCTGTAGTTCTTCAAATGAGTTTTCCGGTCGGGGCATCGTGCAACTCTCCTTGTCTTCGGCTATCCAGGGCGCACAACTTCGCGCCGGGTGTGAATATAACGCAACTCTTCCGTAGGAGAAACGCAAGTTGAGCCGTTTGGATGGAAAAAGGGCGCTCGTGACGGGCGCATCGCGCGGAATCGGCGAATGCGTGGCGCTTCGCTTCGCAGCCGAGGGCGCGAACCTGTATCTGGCGGCGGACGGAACGCAGGACGAGCTCGAAAACGTCGCGCGCGAGTGCGAGGCCGCCGGAGGGGCGGCAGCCTTCGGGATTTTTGATTTGAGAGAGGAGGGCGCGGCCGAGCGCATGTTGGAGTCCGCGGCGGACGCGCTGGGCGGCGTCGACGTTCTCGTGAACAACGCAGGCATTCGGGCGAGCCAGCCCTTCGGCACGTTCACGTATGAAGATTTCAGCCGCGTGGTCGCCGTGAACCTGCGTGCTCCATTTTTCGCGAGCCAGGCCGCCTTGCCGCTCATGCGCGAGGCGGGGGGCGGACGGATCATCCACATCGCGAGCCAGTTGGGCTCCGTAGCGGCGCTCAATACCGCGCTCTACAGCGCGACCAAGGCGGCGCTGATCCAGCTTACGCGCTCCATGGCGCTCGAGCTCGCCGGTGAGAACATCCTGGTGAACGCCGTAAGCCCTGGACCTACGGCGACGGAGTACTTGAAGAAACACGCCTATAAGACGCCCGAGGAGCGCGCACAGCGCCTGGGAACGGTGCCGATGGGGCGCTTCGGCGAGCCGGATGAAATAGCGAGTGCCGTATTGTTTCTCGCCTCTGGAGATGCTTCTTTCGTGCACGGGCACAACCTCGTGGTGGACGGCGGCTATATCATTCATTGATGATGTGAAGACCTGAGAAAATTTTCGTATTCGACACCGGCGGAACGAAGGGCATTTTCTGGCCGCCGCATTCAAAAGGAGCTTGAGAGCCGTGAGCATGAAAGTGGGAGTCGTGGGTTTGGGCGTCATGGGGGGCGCGTTTTCGGGCCACATGCTGGACGCCGGCATGGAAGTGGCGGGCTTCGACCCGGTGGACGCGATGTACGGGAAATTCGAGGGCAAGAACCTGCGCCGGGCGTCCTCGCCCGCGGACGCCGCAAGCGGCGCCGACCTGGTGATGACTTCACTCCCGAACTACAAGGTCGTGGAAGAGGCGGTAACGGGCGAGGGAGGCATTCTGGAAGGAATCTCCTCCGGCGGGATCATCGCCGATATGAGCACGGTTCCGCCCAAATTCTCGAAAGAAATGGCGGAATTAGCGGGTGAAAAGGACGTGAGTTGGCTCGATTGCCCGGTGAGTGGCGTGGGCAAGCAGGCCGCCGTGAAGGATCTGGTGGTGATGTCGGCGGGTCCCAGGGACGCATATGAGAAGGCGAAACCGGCATTTGACGCCATCGGCAAGAAGACGGTTTTCGTGAGTGAGCAAAACGGGCTCGCCGCCCAGCTCAAGCTGGTGGTGAATCTCGTACTCTTCATCAATATGGCGGGGGCGTGCGAGGGCCTCACGCTCGGCCTCAAGGCGGGAATCCCCAAAGACGTCATGCTGGAAACGCTTTGCTCGGGCGCCGCGGGATCGAACGTGCTCGACGTGCGCGGCAAGGACATGCTGGCCGGCAATTTTCCCGAATCCGGCCCGATATGGATAGTGCTGAAGGACCTCGAATGCGCCATCGACTCCGCAAAGGACCTCGACGTGCCCGTGCCGCTCGGCGGGCTGCTGGAGCACTTCTTCATGGCACAGCGGAGCAAGGGCAGGCAACATGAGGACGGAAGCTCGATCTTCCGCATTTACCAGGAATTGGCGAATATCGCCTGATTTGCAAGAAGAAGGAAGCTGCTTTGCGGGCTGATTCACCGCAGCGCCCAATTGGCGTGCGGCTGGCTGTTTCTCGCCGCGTAATGTGGCAGCAGTTGATCTATATTATGAATTAACTATTTCTGATAACTAATTGAAATATAACTATTCTATACGGCAAGGAGAATGCAGGATATCTCCTTCGCAACCGCGATTTCTAGCCTGTAACGGATGAGCGGATGATCTGGCGCAATTCCTCGTCATTCAGCCCTGCGATTTGCTCGAATGTGATGAGGGCCGTGGTGCCCGGGTCTCCCCGCTCTCCCCACCAGAGCCTGAAGCTCTTCTCCTGGTAGCTGTAACGGATGTCCGCGTCGACGCCTTCGATCTCCCCGGCCAGAATGCCGCTGATGCGCTCGGCCATGATGCGGCTGTATTTTCTTTGCGTTTCGATGTCTTCCACGAAAGCGTCTCCCCATCTTTCTTAAGCAGTTAGTAAATAGGACTAATCTATTCTCATGAACTCATAGACATGAACCTTACCATCAGATTTGGCTTTCATTAAAACCCAAAGCTGTACTCTCTTATCAATCAACTGTACCTGATGGTGATTTAGTAAGACCCGAATCTTTTGCATCCATTCCGGAGTGTTATCGAGGAACGACTGAACTTCTTGTTGCACGCTGGAGAACGGGTTTGAGGCATGAAGTATCTCGCTGCACTCATCGTACAAATCCTCATAGTCTGCTCTAGATAAATAGCCGGACGTAATTGGAATCGCCTCAACCACCTTGCCAGTCTCGGGACTGATTACCTGTTCTGACGGGATCGGATAGAATTTCGGATTAGCCTTATCAAGCGTTTTCAAGATTCGCTTCGCATTCCAATCGCCTTGGAAGTTTTTCCGATGTTTCTCGTACTCAGACTTATTCGCGACAAGCGATGCCAGTGCGATTAACTCAAGTATCTTGCGGATTTGCAAACATATCGATTCGACGGTTGTTTGAAGGTACGTTGCGTGTAGTTCATGGCGCAAAAACCCATGCACAACCTCTGTTCGCTTCTTGATTTCCTCCATACAATTCGCGTACTTGTTCAGTATGTCAGTTGATGTAGTAGGTTGTCGTTCAGCCTTGATATTCATCCGCTTTATTTCCTAGCTTGGTTGAAAGCGACGAGATTGCCGGAGAAGGTAGGGCGGCTCCCTTCCATTAGATGGGTAGCATTACTGTATATAGTCGCCAAAACTACAGGTGGTACGTCATCCCCTCTTCAAGTACCTGAATTCTCGGTTCGCCCAGCGCTTCGATTTCCGCCCTGGTCTCATCCCCGTACTGGGCCTTGATGTGAAAGATGTAGACGGGAACCTCAGGCGGCATTTTCCCTATTTCCGCATGGAGCATGGCGGGGGTCAAGTGCCTGGACATACGCGCTAGCTCCTCCATCTTGTTCGGAAACGACACCTCGGTAATGATGGCGCGCAGATCGTCCACTTCGGCGGCTCCCCGCCAGATGGCCTCGGTGGGCCCCGTATCGCTGGTGTAAAGGAGCGCGCATTCAGAATCCTCAAGTATGAAGCCGAAAGTCGTACCCTTGTGATTGACCGCGTAAGGAGTAAACCGGATTCCGCCCAAGGAGCGTGTTTCCCTCTCCTCGATGGAGGAGAAATCGAGTATCGGCGTATCTTCGTGGCAAATCTCGCAAAAATCCGGCCAGACGGCGTTGTTGAAAATGGATTTCTGAATCACTTCCAGAACGTCTCGCGCGCCGATGATTTTCAGTGAGTCTTCCCGAAGGCCGAAGATGTTGTCGGCGAGGTAGGGCAGTTCCGCGATATGATCCAGATGCGCATGGGACACCACGACGCCAGTGAGCTTGGCCTGCTCCTCGATACTGAGGCCAGAAGCGGCCGAGCCGCCGTCCAGCAACAACTCTTCGTTGATGAGGAAAGAGGTCAACTGATATCCGGGGGCTTTGCCGCCCGCGCAGCCCAACACACGGAATTGGATGGCTTGTCCTCCGCCTGAAGCCTCATGAAGGTGAGGAATCTTTCGCTCACCGCCTGATTATAGGCACAGCAGAAACCTCTTGGGAAGGTATCTTTTTTTTAGACTTTTTCCCATTTGCCGCTCTTGGAGCGCCGGCGTTTTCCGAAATCATCCATCTGAGCGACGGTGGTGGCGGGGAATATGGGGCCATCCGTACAAACGCGCCAGCCCGAGCAGGTGCATTGGCCGCACAGGCCGACAGCGCACTTCATGTACCGCTCAACCGCGAAATACGTCCGCTCGGCGGGGAGTTTCGGCAGGCACGCGGCCATCATGCGTTCAGGGCCGCAGACGGCGTAACTGTCCGCCTCGACAGGCAGGAGTTCGGTCACCAGGCCCTTGTGTCCCAGGGCGCCGTCTTCTGTGGCGACGTGGACGGGGCCGAGTTCCCTGAATTCCTCATAAAAGAGAATCTCATCCGCCGTGCGGCCGCCGAGGACGAAGGAGGGCGCTTCCGAGGCGAGGGCGAGGAGCCTCAGTTCCGCGATTCCCACGCCGCCCCCGATCAAGGCGGGCTTTTTAAGCGGCGGGTAGCCTTGCCCCAATGGGCCGCGGAGCCCTATCTCATCACCCGGCTTCACGGCGGCCAGCTTTTCGGTGAACGCGCCCGCTTTTTTCACCGTGACGGCGTTGGGGTAGGAGAGGGTGAAGGGTTTTTCGCCCAGGCGCGGCAGCCAGACCATCATGAACTGGCCCGGCCGGGATTCTATTTCCTCGTCAAAGAAAATCGTGTGCGTCCACTCGCTTTCCAGGCGGTTCTCCACGACCTTGAACACGCTACGCATCGGAGCCGCCTCCATCCGCCGGACGGTGGGCCGCGCCGATGAGCGCGGACATGGGTTCGCCGCCTAGATATTCCTGAACCCCCTCCCAGATATCCCGGGTGAGGGCGGCCGCCTCATGCGTGCTCTTTCTCATGAAGGCGGTGCCTATCCCTAAGACGCTCGCTCCCGCGAGAATGTATTCCACGGCATCCTCCCAGGTTTCGATGCCTCCGTATGCGACGATGGGACAGCCAAAGCGCGCGTAGGCCTCATACGTCATGCGCAGGTTGATGGGTTTGAGGGCTGGGCCGCTGATGCCGCCCGTCGTGCCTGCGAGGATCGCCGCCCGGCTCTGGATGTCCACCGCCAGGCCCGGCCCCAGCGTGTTGCCGCAGCCCAGAGCGTCCGCGCCCGCGCTCATGCATGAATCCGCCACGGCGAGATAGTCGCTGTTGGGCGAGAGCTTGGCGATGACGGGCTTGTCCGTCTCGTCTCGAACGCGCTCGATGACCTCAGCGGAGAGGGCGGGGTTCTGGCCGATGCTCTCCATGATGGTCTGCTCGCCCGGCTCCTTGTTGGGACAGCCCAGGTTCACTTCGATGGCGTCGCCGAACCTCGACATCCGGCGCGTAACGCCGGCGAACTCACGTGAATCTCCTCCATAGACGGAGACGATGAGCTTCGCGTTCTTGAGCTTTATCTCTTCCAGGTCGCGCTCCCAGTCCTCGGCGCTTTGCGTCGGCAGGGCGAGGGAGTTGAGCACTGCGCCTTCCGGGGGGTATACGACCACGGGGTTCTCGTTGCCCGGCTTCTCCCGGGGGCCGACCGATTTCGTGACGTAGCCGCCCAGGCACGCGCCCGCGCTCTCGAAGGCGGCGAAGACTTCGGGGTAGCTCAGGATGCCGCTGGCGTTGATCAGGGGTGGTTCGATCTCGGGGAGCGGAATCACGGTCTGCTGCCTCAGCCGGGGTGGAATGTGCGGGCGGACGGACTCGACGGATGGAGTATAGTGGGAATGGGCCGCTCACGCCAACTTGCAACGAGAAAATCCGGGTGGCGGGGCTTTGTGATCCAGCGGATTATTGCAAATTGCCCGAAATGGTGGTCTAAATGACCTTGTTCGCCCTTTGGTATGGATGGAGATGGAAAGGGCAGTATTCTTTAGGGCGAGGCACTGCCTTGCGATGAGAGGAAAATCCCGTGGTTGCCATCTTGATTGCCTGCTATCTCGTGGCTGCGCTAACGCACCTGTACTTGCTCTGCACGGGCAGGTCTACAGGGGTTGTCTACGGGATCGGCGCGCTGCTCGTGGGATTTGCGCTTCACACCCTCATGCTCGGGGTGAGTTTCGCCTCCGGCACACCCGAGGGATGGAGCGCGTGGCTGAGCGGCATGGCGTGGATAATCATCCTGATGTACCTGATCGTCTTTGCGCGCTACCGGGACATCGCCCTGGGTGGATTTGCCGTGCCTGCGGCTTTCATTCTCGAGGGATACGCAGCCGCTTTCCCCGGCGTGTGGGGCGCAGGCTCGATCGCCGTGCAGGGCTATCTGCTAAAAGGCCACGCCGTACTCGCGCTGCTGAGCTGGGCCGCGTTCTTTCTGCTCTTCGCCTCGGCGCTGATGTATCTCGTGCAATCCCAGCAGCTAAAATCCCGAAGACCCAGTGCCTGGCTGCATCGCCTGCCCTCGCTCGATATTCTGGACGACCTGAACCACAAAATTCTCTACTTCGGTTTCGCGTTCCTCACGGCGAGCCTGCTGCTCGGCTCGATGTGGGCGAAGTCGCGCCACGGCGCCTACTGGAGCCTCGACCCGGTGCGGACCTGGCCGCTGATACTCATCTGGGGCGCGTACGGCCTCCTGCTCATCTGTCGGCTCACCAGAAGCTGGAAGGGAAAGCGCTCCGCCGTTTTCTCGATGGTGGCCTTCTTTGCCGCGCTCCTCGCGCTGGTCGTCCATTTCCAGGGAGCGGGCTAGAAGATGTCCATCATTCTCGCAGGCGTGAGCCACCACAACACGCCGCTCAGCATACGCGAGCGCCTCTATTTCCCGGAAGGGGATATGGGCAAGTGGCTCGACCGGCTGGCGGACTATCGCGGCCTGGATGAGCGGCTCATCCTCTCGACGTGCAACCGGGTGGAAGTCTACACCGCGGCCGAGGATTACGAGCAGGGCCTCGATGCGATTCAGCGTTTTTTCCTGGAATCGCGTGACATCGGCGCAGATGAACTGAACGCACACCTCTACGTTCACCGAGAGGACGAAGCCACCCGGCATCTGTTCACCGTGGCGTCGAGCCTCGATTCCATGGTGGTGGGCGAGCCGCAGATTCTGGGGCAGGTGAAAGAGGCTTACCGGGTCGCTCAGTCCTCAGGCCACGCCGGAAAGGCGCTTACGAACCTCTTCTCCCGCGCGTTTCGCGTGGCAAAGAAAATTCGCGAGCAAACGCCGATAGGCGAGTCGCCCGTGTCGGTGAGTTCCGTGGCCGTGGATCTGGCGAGAAGAATTTTCGGCTCTCTCTCAGGCAAGAACGTGCTCCTGCTGGGCGCAGGCGAGATGGGCGAAGCGGCGGCGAGGCATCTCAAAACGAGCGGGGCCGACACCCTTCACGTGGCGAACAGGACGTTCGCGCGCGCCCAGGAGTTGGCCTCCAAACTCGGGGGACTTGCGTTAAGTTTCGACAAACTGGAGCAGGCGCTCATCGACGCCGACGTCGTCATCGCCTCGACGGCTTCGCAGGGCTTCGTTCTGGACAAACCGACCGTGGCCGCCGCCCTGGAGCAACGCCGCGACGCGCCGGTTTTCCTCATCGACATCGCAGTACCCAGAAACATTGCGCCCGACGTGAACGACCTCGAAGACGCATATCTCTACGACGTGGACGATTTGCAGTCCGTTGCGGCGGACAACCTCCGGGGCCGCGAGGAAATTGCCCGCGACGCGCGCGTGATCCTGGAAACAGAAGTGGAGACCTATCTCGCCCGCCAGCAGGCGGAGGAACTCAGGCATACCTTTGCGGCCATACGCTTCTTCGCGGAATCGATGCGCCAGGAGGAAGTCGAGAAAACTGTTCAAAGACTGCCCGAACTCGGCGATGGTGGCCGTGAAGCGCTCGACGCCATGACGAAGGCGCTGGTAAACAAACTCCTCCACCATCCCTTCGCCGTACTTCGCCAGATGTCGGAAAAAGACGTGGAGGGGATTTCGGTCGAATCCGTCCAGAAGCTCTTCGGCGTGGAACCCGAGGGCGATCAAGGTCCGCCTGCCCCCCCGCCGGACGAATCGGACTGAGCAATGAATGACACCCTGCGCCTCGGCACCCGGGGCAGCGCGCTGGCGCGCGCGCAGACGGCCCTGGTGGCCGCACAGTTGAAGGAACTGAATCCGGGCCTCGTTGTGGGAGAAGTGATCGTCCGCACCAGAGGAGACGCCATGCTCGGCTCCCCCATTCATGAGCTGGGCGGCAAGGGTCTTTTCGTAAAAGAGATCGAAGACGCTCTTCTTCAAGGCGAAATCGACGCCGCCGTACACAGCCTGAAAGACCTTCCGAGCGAACTGCCCGAAGGCCTCATCCTCGCCTCGATTCCCGAACGGGAAGAACCCTGGGACGCCCTGGTCACGCGGGGCGGAGAATCGCTGCGGGGTCTGGCGCCGGGCAGCAGAATCGGCACGAGCAGCCTGAGACGAATCGCGCAGATCAGGCGATACCGGCGCGATCTGGAAATCGTGGAACTACGCGGAAACGTGGATACAAGGCTTGAAAAAGTGGCGGCGGGCGATGTAGATGCCGCGGTTCTCGCGCTGGCGGGGCTCAAGCGTCTGGGTCTCGAGGAGCGGGCAACCGAGTCACTAGCGCCCGAACTCATGCTGCCCGCCGCGGGGCAAGGCGCGCTCGCCATCGAGACGAGGGAGGGTGATGTAGCCACGCGCCGCCTCGTTGAGGGGCTGGAGCACACGGAGACAAAACGGGCCGTGATGGCAGAGCGCGTCGTGATGGCGCGCCTGGAGGGCGGATGCCAGTTACCTCTCGCCGTCTTCGCGGAGAACCGAAAAAGCGGGTTTTGTATCAAAGCCCGCCTGGCGAGCGTGGACGGCGATCGGATGGTGGAGAAAGAACGAACGGGCGCATCCGATGACGCTACGAGAATGGCCGATGAGGTGGCCGAGGACGTTCTCGCCCATGGCGGCGCGGAGATTCTGAGGGATACGCGATGAGCGCCGCCGAAAACGAGGACCTGGCCGCACTGCCCCTCGCGGGCAAGACAATCCTCGTAACGCGCCCCGAAGAGGGGGCTTCGCGCATGGGAGAGATGCTGGCGGATTCTGGGGCCTGCGTGCGCGTCACGCCGATGATACGGATCACGGAGCCTGAGGATTGGACGCCCGTGGACACGGCGCTCCACGCACTGGATGCGTATCAATGGATGATCTTCACGAGTGCGAACGGGCCGAAATATCTGGCGAAAAGATTTATCGCTCTCGGCGTCGCTCCCGAGGCGGTCCCAGCGGATACATCGATTCTGACCATCGGGCCCGCCACGGCCGCAGCGGTGGAGAAACATCTGGGAAGGACGCCCGATAAGGTAGCCGAAAAGTACATGGCGGAAGGCGTCGTCGATCTCTTCAAAGGCGAGGATATGGCCGGGAAGCGCGTCTTGCTGGCCCGGGCGAAAGAGGGGAGAGACACCATCCCAAAAACACTCACGGAAATGGGGGCTATTGTGGATGACGTGGCCGTCTACCGGACGACGCCCCTGGGGCGCGAAGCGCTGCGCGAGGTATGGGATGAGCTTGAAGGCGGAAAAATTGATATGCTTACGTTCACGAGTTCCTCAGCGCTCGATGGCTTCATGAGGGCGGCGGGGGAGGAGACGGCGAAAGGATGGATGCGGCGCGCGCGCGTTGCCTCCATCGGACCTGTGACCACCGCCACGGCGCGTAAGTGGGGGGTCGAGCCGGACGTGGAGGCCGCCGATTCGACGATACCCGGCATGACGCGAGCCATCGTCTTTTTTTACCGGGAACTGGAGACGGCGAACGATACGCCGTAAATGGAGGATGAAATTGCATGATGCCTGACGACAATCTGATTCTTTCGGCCCTCGGGGACGTGGTAACAAACCGTACGAGACGCACGCGGGAGACGGCCGCCATGCGGCGCATGGTGCGCGAGACGAGACTTTCCGCCGATAACCTCATCTATCCGATGTTCGTGGTCGAGGGCGAGGACATCAAACAGGAAATTTCCTCCATGCCCGGCCAGTACCAGCTCTCCGTCGACAGGCTGGTGGCCGATTGTGAGGAAATCGCCGCTCTCGACATCCCCGGCGTCATCCTGTTCGGCATTCCGGAGCACAAGGACGACATCGCGAGCGGGGCTTATGCGGAAGAAGGCATAATCCAGAACGCGGTGCGCGCGCTCAAGGAGGCATACCCCGACTTGTGCGTCATCACGGACGTTTGTCTTTGCGAGTACATGGACCACGGTCATTGCGGGGTCATCGAGGGCGAAAAGGTGCTGAACGACCCGACGCTCGAACTCCTCGACCAGACGGCGATGAGCCACGCGGAGGCGGGAGCGGACATCATCGCACCGTCTGACATGATGGATGGCCGGGTCGGTTCGATACGCGCGGCGCTGGACGCAAGCGGATTCGCCCAGACGCCCATCATGGCCTATTCGTCTAAATTTTCGAGCGCCTTCTACGGGCCCTTCCGCGAGGCGGCGGAGAGCGCGCCCGCCTTCGGCGACAGGAGTTCCTACCAGATGGACCCGGCGAATGCGCGCGAGGCCATGCGCGAGATAGCTTTCGACATCGAGGAGGGGGCGGACATCGTGATGGTGAAGCCCGCACTCGTCTATCTCGACGTCATCGCCAGGGCGCGCGAGATAACGGACCTGCCCGTCGCGGCCTATAACGTCTCGGGTGAATTCGCCATGCTGGCGGCGGCGTGCCGCAACGGTTGGCTGGACCCCGAGCGCGCTTTCATGGAAACCCTCACTTCCATCCGGCGCGCGGGGGCGGACATCATCCTCACCTACTTCGCCAAAGACGCCGCCAGAAGACTCCGGGGGGACAAGGCGACACCGCTTTCGTGGATGTAGGGGGTTTCCGAGAAGTCGAGAATTTGACAAGCCGTGAGATGGAGTATATCTTTGATATTTGAACGAATGGTTCAATAGGTATATCGAAACTTATGAGTGGATGCTGGACTGTTGCTTTCCGCCTTGGCGTGCTCGCTTCACAGACAGAAATGGTGACGCAATGGGCAAGAAAAAGAAAAATACGGAACAAAAAGTGATTGTGTACCGCTCGGGGATTTTGAATCACGCTGACGCGGATAGATTCGAGAAGGCGTGTGAGAGATACCTCAAGAAAGTCACGAAATCCAAAAAAACCGCGAGGGAGGCTCTTGTCAGGTTGGGGACCCACACGCCCACCGGACGAATCGCAAAACGATACAGGTAGAAATTGCACCGTCTGGCGACGACTTTCGTACTCGGATATCACGGGTGCGACGAGTCCGTGGCCGAATGGCTTCTCGGCGGAGAACCATTTCAAAAAAGCAAGAACGATTATGACTGGCTCGGTCCCGGAATCTATTTCTGGGAAGCCAACCCGCTCCGTGGTCTTGAATACGCGACTGACCTGCAGAGCACTACCTGGGGTTCCGATATCACGACTCCTGCAGTTGTCGGCGCGATTATCGATCTAGGGCACTGTCTTGATCTGATGAACTCGGCTGGTATCAGGCAAATTCAGGCCGCATACGTAACATACATTGCAAATTGCGAAGCTGCCGGGTATGAACCCTTAAAAAACTCACCGGATGTACACCAACTTCAGCGACCGTTAGATTGCGCGGTATTTGCGCAGTTGCATGCAATTCGAAAAGACAACATGGAACAACCTATTGACACCGTGCGCGGGGCTTTCGTGGAAGGCGAGCCGGTATATAAAGGGGCCGGTTTCCGGGCGAAATCCCATATCCAGATTTGCGTCTGCAACACCTCCTGCATCAAGGGCGTGTTCCGGGTGCCGCAAGAGCAACTGATTTAGCGGCGTTCGATTCGTCTCACCATTACTCCTTCTTGCGGCTCCTTGTAAAGCATAAAATACTTGCAATCGCACAGCGTTATTGACTTGCGAGCGAACGACATAATATACTTGCATGGGTGCGACATAATTTACTTGCAGGATTTGGCGGGGCTGAAGATGGCCAAACCGGGTGAAAAACTTGCGGCATCGTTGTCACAGCTAGAAAAACTCCAGAAGGCAGGAAGACGTGTTTTTCGGTCGAACGAATTGACGCGCGTTCACCGCGAGCGTTTGCTTAGGAATGGATTTCTCCTCGAAGTGATGAAAGGTTGGCTGATATCGTCCAGCCCCGGATCCGACCCCGGAGATACGACTCCCTGGTTCGCAACTTTCTGGGAATTTTGCGCACGATACTGCACGGCGCGGTTTGGAAGTCGCTGGCATCTATCCCCGGAGCAGTCACTGCTCCTGCATGCGGGAAACACCGTGATCCCTCGCCAGATTGTCGTCTACGCCCCCAAAGCGGCAAACAATACCGTCGAACTGCCGTTTGGACATTCGCTTTACGATCTCAAACAGAGACAGATGCCGCCGGAGAACGATCTTTGTGAACGAGAAGGACTCCGGCTCTTCGTAGTGGAAGCGGCTTTGCTCAAGATTCCTGAAATTTTCTACACCCGTAGGCCTGCGGAGGCGCTGGTGTTGCTCTCTGGTGTCCGCGACGCGTCCGATATTTTGCACCGCGTTCTGGAGAGTGGGCAAACGGTAATTGCCGGGCGGATTGCAGGCGCCTTCCGCCGAATTGGACGAGCGGAAGTGGCCGACGAGATAGTCGACACCATGAAATCCGCCGGATTTGACGTCCGGGAAAGTGATCCATTCGCGCCGAAGCAGATGTTCGGCGCGTTGAGTCGCAGGGTTCCCCCCTTTGTGGGACGTTTACGGGCAACATGGGAAATTCTTCGGGATCCGATCATCACCTTGTTTCCAAAGGCCCCTGGTTTGCCCCAGGATCGAGAGGCATATATGCGCTCCATCGATGAGATATATAGGAGCGACGCGTACCATTCCTTATCGATCGAGGGCTACCAAGTTACGCCTGATTTGATTGAAAGAGTGCGCTACGGCGATTGGGACCCGGATGAAAATGATGAAGACCGACAGAGCCGCGATGCGTTGGCCGCCCGGGGTTACTGGCAGGCATTCGGGCTCGTCAGAGAGGCTCTTCGTGAGATCATCTTGGGCGGAGAAGCGGGAGGATTGGTTTGCGCGGCGCACCGCGAATGGCATCGCGAGTTGTTCCAGCCTTTTGTGACTGCTGGATTAGCTCCTCCCTCGATGCTGGCCGGCTACCGGAACGATTCCGTGTTCTTGCGCGGGTCCCGTTATGTGCCGCCACGCCCGGAAATCGTGCGCGACGCTATGCCCGCCCTGTTCGAATTACTTGAAAAAGAAAGCGAGTCTTCAGTGCGCGCCGTGCTCGGCCACTGGATGTTTGGTTATATACACCCGTATTCGGACGGCAACGGTCGATTGGCTCGCTTCATCATGAACGCCATGTTGGCGTCCGGGGGATATCCGTGGACAGTGATTCGCCTGGAAGATCGCGACGCTTACCTCGAAGCGCTGGAAGCCGCCAGCATAGAACAGAACATAGAACCCTTCGCCCGTTTCGTGGCGCGGCGGGTGGAATGGTCATTGGAACGAGGAGCGATGACGCGGGGCGAGTGAAGTCACTGGACAATCGAGAAATGCCGGGAAGCAATTCGATTGCCGCCTGACCACCGAAACGCTCAGAATGCCATAGACTCATCGAATGCAGCTTGGAGCTATCAGAATTGCCCCACACCCGGCCCTCTTGCGCATCGCTTCGCCTTGGCGTTATGGTGAGAACACAAAATGGCAGGATAAAAACGGAAAATTTTTTCCTTACAACGCTGAATCAGGAGGAATCGGGGAATGTCGGATAAGGATATCGTTTTTCTGGGCGGAGCGCGGACGCCCTTCGGCGCGTTTCTGGGCACCTTGAAGGAGAAGTCGGCCACCGAGCTCGGCGCGCTGGCGGCGAAAGAGGCGATGACGCGCTCGGGCGTGACGCCCGAGGACATCGACCACACCGTGGTGGGCAACGTCATCCAGTCGAACTCGGACGGCGTCTACATCGGCAGGCACGTGGCGCTTGCGGCGGGCGTTCCGCTGGAGCGGCCCGGCTATTGCGTGAACCGCATGTGCGCCTCGGGCTTCCAGGCCGTGGTGAGCGGCGCGAAGGAAATCATGACCGAAGACGCCGACGTGGTGCTCGCCGTGGGGGCGGAGAACATGAGCCTCACGCCGCACGTCATCCGGAATTCGAGAACCGGCATGAAGCTCTTCCAGGCCCCGATGGAGGACGGCCTCTACACGGCGCTCACCGACACGATGGCGAACGTGCCGATGGGCATCACGGCGGAGAACCTGGCGGATAAATACGACCTGCACCGCGAGGGAGTGGATGAGTTCGCAGCCCTAAGCCAGGCGCGCGCGCACGACGCGTGGGAGAGCGGACGGCTGGCGGAAGAATGCTTCGCGGTCGAGGTGAAAGAGCGTAGAAAGACCATAACGTTCGATCGCGACGAGCATCCCCGGGCGGATTCGAACGAGGAATCGCTCGCGCGGCTCAGGCCCGCGTTCAAGGAAGACGGCGTGGTGACGGCGGGCAACGCGAGCGGCATCAACGACGGGGCGGCGGCGCTCGTCATATCTTCGAGAGCGGCGGCCGAACGCCTTGATCGTAAACCCATCGGGAAACTCGTCTCCTGGGGCGTTTCGGGCTGTGATCCGAAGATCATGGGCATCGGCCCTGCGGAGAGCAGCCGCATCGCCCTCAAAAAGGCGGGCCTCCAGCTCGACGACATGGATTTAATCGAGATTAACGAGGCTTTCTCGGCCCAGTATCTGGCGGTGGAAAAGGAACTGGGACTCGACCGCGAGAAGACGAACGTGAACGGCGGCGCCATCGCTATCGGCCACCCCGTGGGCGCGAGCGGCGCCCGGCTCACCCTCACGATTCTGCACGAGCTGAGACGCCGGGGCGGGAAGTACGGTCTCGCGGGCGCGTGCATCGGCGGCGGCATGGGTCTTTCGGTGATCGTCGAGGCGTATGGGGAGTAGGGTTGCCCGACACGGATCGTTACAGCGCGCGGCGGAAGTGGACAGGAGAGTTTCAGGGGATGAAAACGCCGGTTTGGTCCGAGTCGTTGCAGTTGCAACGGGTAGTGTTTTCGGGCGGATCAATTCAGTAAATATCGATAAAATCAGGTAAATTCACGAGGTTTTTCCGAAAATTGCATATGCCTCACTGGACTCGAGAAATAAGGCGGTAAGATATTGAATTATAACAACTTGATATACGAAACGGACGGCCCGGTAGCCACGTGCACGTTCAATCGACCCAAGGCGCTAAACGCGCTGAATACAGAGACGATGGATGAGCTTGCTCATGTGGTATCTTCTTTCAGTGGCGATAACGATCTGAAAGTATTGATATTAACGGGTTCGGGCGATCGGGCATTCATCGCCGGCGCGGACATCAAAGGCATGGTGGGGCGCACGCCCCTCAGCGCGCGGTGGCTCTCGGAGCATGGAACGAAAATCCTGAGATCGCTCGAAACCATTGGAAAACCAACGATTGCGGCGGTGAACGGGTACGCGCTTGGCGGCGGCTGCGAGGTGGCGATGGCGTGCTCGATCCGGATCGCGTCACCGAACGCGCTCTTCGGACAGCCGGAGATCAACCTGGGCATCATTCCCGGCTACGGCGGCACCCAGCGCCTTACCCGCCTCGTCGGCACGGGCCGCGCGCTGGAAATCCTCATGACGGGCGACCCGGTAAATGCCGAAGAAGCCCACCGCATCGGTCTGGTGAACAAGGTATGCGAGCCCGACGCCCTGATGGATGAGGCGAAAGCTTTGGCGCAGAAACTGGCGTCCAAGAGCAAACCCGCTATCGAGTTGATTTTACAGGCCGTACACGGCGGCCTGGAGGGCGGCCTCGATGAGGGTTTGACGCTCGAAACAGAGAAATTCGGTCTGGTGAACAGCACGGAAGATTCACAGGAAGGCCTAGGCGCGTTCATCGAGAAACGAGCCGCAAAATTCCAGGATCGCTGATGCCCGGCTCCAAGGCTGATTCCAGGAAACGAAGCAAGTCGAAAAATGGCAACGGCAGTCGCCGCATCTGGAAGACGCCCGAGCAGAGGCGCCTCGAAAGGGACGCCCCGCAAGTCATTCCGATGTACAAGACGGAAAAAGAACGCCGCCTCGATGAAATCCAGAAATGGATGGACGAAAATCTGCCACCCCCCGAAACGCCCGAGTGGGAGGCGCTATGCACCGGTTGCGGGAAGTGTTGTTACGACAAGGTGTGGGAAGGCGACAGACTGCTCTTGCTGACGAGCGCGTGTCCGCAGCTCGACCACGAGACGAACCGCTGCCGCGTATATGCCGAGCGTTTCGATATAGAGCCGCTGTGCCTGCCGATCGGGCCTGAAATCATCGAAATGGGGGGGCTTCCCGAGGATTGTCCCTACGTCGAGAATTATCCGGGGTATCAAGGCCCCAAAGTCGTCGACAAGAGCCTGGACGAGATGTAGCACATCCCCCGAAGATACGATCATTACAAGCTCACGCGCTTGCACGACGAATCCTCGTTAACTCTCTCGTTATAAAGCAAATCCACGCCGCTTCGTGTGTTTTAGCATGTCTGAAGCTATCCTCTAAGATGCATTCCATGCCATAATCGCCCCTTCATATTCTGCCTGTTGGGAAATTCCTTGAACCGAACCCTGGCGTCCAATTCCGAATCCTCCCAGGCCATTTTCATCGTCATCGTCGTTCGTTTCTTCGAAATCAGGAGGTGTTTGCGGCGAATTAGCGACGATGTGTGCGCATCCCAGGTCTTATGGTGTATGAATGGGAGATAAGTTGCTCATAAAAGGTCGATTTTTTGCTTGATGCCATTCATCCCAACATTTTGGCGCTCTGCTGCGCCGCGCTCATCGCCTTCGCCCGCGTATCGCAGCGCTATGCGATTCCGCGCATGAAAATGCACACGGCAAATCTGGTCATGGCATGCGTGACGACCACTCTCGGGTGGTTTTTCTTCTGGGTGGAGGGATCCCTCGACCAGATGCCTTATCAGGGCGTTTTCTGGTTCATGGCCATGGGGTTTTTCGGGAGTTTCCTGGGCAGGTACATCAATTTCGTCGCGATCCGCTTTACGGGGCTTGCCCGTGCGGCGGTGATGAGCCAGACAGTCCTAGTCTGGTCGTCTGTTCTTGCCGTTTTCATATTAGGCGAGAGTATGTCGCTCCAGAAAGCGGGTGGCATTCTGGGCGTCATGTGCGGGGCGAGCCTGCTTGTCTACAACCCCAAAGGGGATAGCGGTCGCAGAATTCCGATTCATTACTATGCGATCCCCATTGCGTCCGCTCTGATGTACGCATTCGCGCATCTAGTGGGGAAATTCGCGTTCGAGTGGATTTCCTCATCCGCTTTCGGTATGGCGGTCGCCAACACGACCTCGCTCACGCTCCTTTTGGGATTGGCGCCCTTCGCACATAGCCAGAGCGACCCGCGCGCAAGTGGCGACAACAAAGGGTTGTTCGTCCTTCTCCTTGGGGCCGTACTGCAGGGATTCGGTATTTTCTTTTTCTGGTCCTCGGTGAAGCTCGGCGAGATTACCCGCGTCATCCCGTTAACCCGCCTGTCCGTCTTGTTGATCATCTTTCTGTCTTGGCTGTTGTTCCGGCAGCAGGAAAACGTGACGTGGCGCGTCATCCTCGGCGCATTGATTGCCCTTGCGGGCGCTTTCTTTACCGTGACGGGAAGATAAGCGTTGGTCGATTCCATACATCCCAATATTTTGGCGCTCATCGCCGCTTGTTTCATCGCCTCCGCGCGCACGCTGTATCGCGCCGGCGTGGCGCGCCTGAGCCCGATTGTGATGAACGTCTTCATGCTCGCCGTGCAGGTGTGCTTCGGAACGACGTTCTATTTTCTGGAAGGCGGCGTGGCGGATTGGCCGCTCGGGGGACTGCTGTGGTTCGCCGCCATGGGCATATCCGGCTCCTTCGTCGGACGTTATCTCAGCCTCGTCGGCATGAAATTGGTGGGTCTGGCGCGTTCTTCCATTGTCACCCAGACCAGCCTCGTGTGGGCGTCTCTGTTTGCGGTGGTTTTCGCGGGCGAGCGGATGACGTGGCTCATTGCGCTCGGGACGCTGATCATCTTGGCGGGGTCGATTCTGCTGGTCTATGAAAAGGGCGAGGTTCAAAGGCGCATTCCCTTGTTTTATTACCTTATCCCTTTGGGAACGGCCGTTTTGTTCGCGATGACGCACGTCTTCGGCAAGTTCGGACTGCAAATCATAAAGTCCGCTTCCCTGGGCATGACGGCCGGCAGTGTGACGGCGTTTTGCCTCGCGATGCTTGTCCTGCCATTATCCGTGGAGGGGAGGGCGCCCAGATCCTGGGACAAGAAGGGGCTTTTGGCCGTTTTGGGCGGCGCATGTTTGAACGCCATGGCAGCCTTTTTCTTCTGGTCGTCCATAAAAACGGGGGAGATTGTTCAGATCATTCCCCTGAATCGCCTCTCGGTTCTGCTCATCATTTTTCTGTCATGGGTGTTTTTCAGAAAACAGGAGGCGGTGAACCTGCGCGTCGTCTTCGGTGGTCTCTTGTCCGTCATTGGCGCCGCCGGAGTCGTTTTGGGCAAATAGATTTTCTTAATGCGAAACGATGCGCGCAAGGGAGTACTCTCCCCCTCGTTTCTCGCTCTTAATGCTGATAAGGTATTTTTCATGTTGATAAGGTGAGGTTACGGAACGGTTTACTGTTTTCGCGTGGGTAAGAGGAATACCATGGTGGAAGTCGGCATCATCGTCGCGTTGACGCTCAAGGGCACGTACATCGGGGACTACGACAAGTTAAGGGAAATTGCCCAGGAGTCGGAAAAAATCGGCATCCATTCTCTCTGGCATTGCGATCATTTCGTTACGCTAGATCCCGCTTCCTACGGGAGCCAGACGGGCTTCGGTTCGACGGAAGAAAAAGAACAATCAGCCGATACCGCGATTCTGGAGCCCTGGACAACCCTCGCCGCCCTTGCTCGCGACACCGAGTCCCTGCGCCTGGGCACGCTGGTGACGTGTGTGGGATACCGCCCGCCGGCGATGCTGGCGAAGACGGCGGCCACGGTCGACGTCATCAGCAAGGGCCGGGTGGATTTCGGCATTGGCGCAGGCTGGATTGAAAACGAATATCATTCTTTCGGGTATCCCTATCCGAATGCCGCCGTGCGAATCAAGCAACTGGAAGAAGCCATTCAGCTGATACGCGCGATGTGGACGGAGCCCGCCCCCTATTTCGAAGGCGGGTATTTTCAGATGCAAAACGGGGTTTGCGACCCGCCTCCGGTGCAAAAGCCGCATCCGCCGATCTGGACCGGAGGCGAGGGCCCAAAACTACTAGGTGTTTCGGCCCGTCAGGCGGATGGCTACAACTGCCGGTGGTGGACGCCAGAGCAGTTTCTGGAGAAAAGACCAGAGATCGAGGCAGATTGCAAAAAGGCGGGAAGAGACCCCGACGCGATAAGGGCATCTCTCATGGTGATGGTGATTCCCGAAAAAGACCGGGCGGTGGCCAGGGCGGCCCGTGAGAGGCTGAGCGTCATCCCGGAATCGGGGTGCGTCTATGGAACGCCGGATGAATGCGTGGCGCGCCTCAAGGAATACCTGAAAGCGGGCGTGGATCACATCCTGGTCACTATCCCGGATTTGGATTTGAACCCTCACAGATTGACCCTTTTGGGCGAAGAAATCATACCCGAACTTCAAGCGGGTGGAGGATAACGGCGTTGCCTTTGATGACGCACACGGAATTAACGCAAGAAGAATCGACCCTCCAGGCAGAGGCCCGGGAATTCGCCCAAAAACGACTTGCACACGGCGCGTTGGATCGCGACCTGGCGGGTACTTTCTCCTGCGAGTTATACGAAGAGGCGGCCGAGGCGGGATTCATCGGCGTCAAGATACCTGAAAGCTTGGGTGGACGCGGCCTCGGATTGTTTGACGAATGCCTCGTCATGGAGGAACTGGCGGGTGGCGACCCGAGTTTCGCGCTGACTATCAGCATCTCGGCTGGCTTGTGCGGCGGCCATTTGCTGCATCATGGGTCGGATGCGCAGAAAAATAGCCATATTCCTCACCTCACAAAAGGGAAGATCGGCGCATGGGCGATTACCGAGCGGATCGCGGGCAGTCATGCGGCGGCTCTCGAGTGCGAGGCAAAGCAGCATGGGGATGCGTATATCATCAACGGCGCGAAAATGTTCGTCACGCAGGGTATGGGTTTTGACAGCCTGGTCATCTTTGCGCGCACTTTGGCGGGCAAAGACGGAATCAGCGCGTTTTTAATTGAAAAGGGCGATAGGGGGTGCAGAAGCGTCCCACTTGCACAGACTCTCGGGATGCGCTCGGCAGGCACGGCGGAAATATTTTTTCAAAACTGCGAAACTCCGGTGGAGCGCCTCATCGGAGAAGAAGGGGATGGGCTGAGGCAGGCGATGCAGGTCCTGAACGATGGAAGGGTCGTGCTGAGTGCGATGTGCGTCGGCATAGCGCAGGCGTCACTAGAAGCCGCGGCATCTCATGCCAAGAAGCGCGAAGCATTCGGCAAGCCGGTCTCTGATTTCGGCGGTCTGCGGGGCATGATGGCCGATAGCGCCATAGATATCGCTACTTCTCGCGAGATGGTAGTCGCTGCAGCAAGAATCCGCGACGCGGGAGGTGACAACAGGGAAGAAGTGGCCTTGGCGAAACTTTTCGCGTCAGAAGCCTGTCTTCGCGTATGCGACAGAGGAATACAGATTCACGGCGGGTATGGCTACATCGCAGAAACGCCTGCGGGGATGTTCTGGCGCGACGCCCGGGTGTTCACCCTCGGAGAAGGCACGAGCGAGGTGCATCGCAATCTCGTTTGCCGGCATCTGTTCGATTCCTGAAGGCCGAATCCTTGCTTAGATTCTACTTGATAATGCTCCCCCAACCTATTGATAAATAAAACAATATGAATGAAAGAAACAAAATACAAATTCCCCAGATTCTGGACGGCATGGTTCGTCCCGCCGCCAGGCTCATCACGCTGGTGGAAGACAACGACCCGCGTGCGAAACCCATTCTTCAGGAACTGTATCTAAAAGGCGGGAAAAGCCTGGTCATCGGCATCACCGGCCCCCCCGGAGCGGGAAAGAGCACGCTTTCCGATCAGCTGATCGCCCATTATCGCGATCAGGAGAAAAGGGTGTGCGTCATCGCCGTGGACCCGACGAGCCCGTTCACGGGCGGCGCCATTCTGGGAGATCGCATCCGGATGGGCAGGCATAACACGGACCCGAAAGTCTTTATCCGCAGCATGGCGACACGCGGCCATCTGGGCGGACTCGCCCGCGCGACTGGGGACGCGCTCTGCGTCATGGACGCCATGGGCTGGGATGTGGTGATCGTCGAAACTGTAGGCGTTGGCCAGGGTGAGGTGAACATCATGCAGTGCGCGGACGTGGTCGTTTTGCTCCAGACGCCCGGGGGCGGGGACCATATTCAGGCTGCGAAAGCGGGAATTCTCGAAATCGGCGATATTTTCGTGGTGAACAAGGCGAAGCGAGACGGCGCGGACCGCACGGTGAAGGAAATTGAGGAAATGCTGGACTTCAAGTTCCATCCCGGCGAGGCGAGTATCTGGAGACCCCCCGTGCTGAAGACAGAAGCGCTCACAGGCGAGGGAACGGAGGAATTGGTCGCCCAGATCGAGGCGCGCATGCACTTCTTGCAAGAACATCCTGATGAGGCCGGGCGTCTGGGACGAGAACGCGCCCGCATCACGCTTGCGGAAGTGATGAAAGAACTCGCTGTGGAGCGCATGGGAGACGGCGTGAAAGGCGGGCGGGAACTGGATGAACTTCTGGACGCCATCGCCACGCGAAGAGTGGACCCCTACAGCGCAGCCGAGAAGATTCTGGGCGCATGAGGAGAATGCCATGAAAGATGGGCGGGCGTTCCGGATCGTGTTGAGCACGGCGGGTTCCGAGGAAGAGGGCACGCTGCTTGCGAAATCGTTGGTCGAGCGGAAGCTGTGCGCCTGCGTGAATATGGTGCCGAAAATCCGCAGCTTCTATCGGTGGGAGGGGGCGGTTCAGGATGATGCGGAAGTCCTGCTCATCATAAAGACCACACAGGAAAAACTGCAGGCCCTCACCGATCTTCTGGCGGAAATCCACAGCTACGACGTGCCGGAGGTGCTGGCCATTGAGGTTGATCAGGGGAGTGCGTCCTACCTCGAATGGCTGGCGGAGAGTTGCGCCGATTAGAAGGCTTCATTCCCTCTCACATTTTCCTGAATGGGAAGGCTGTATTCAAAGAATCGAGAGATATTTGTTGAGTTCGAAATCCGAGACGTGGGCGCGGTAGGGCGCCCATTCGAGTTTTTTGTTCTCGATGAATTTCTCGAATAACTGGTTTCCGAACACGCTTCTCAGGAAATCGCTCTGCTCGGCCAGCACCGTGGCCTCCCGCAGGTTTCCGGGCAGGCTTTTGATGCCTTGCTCCCGACGTTTTTTCTCACTCATTTCAAATACGTTTTCTTCCACGGCCGGCACGGGCGGCAGACCCTCTTCGATTCCCGCCATTCCGGCCGCCAGCATGCAGGCGAACGCCAGATAGGGATTGCACGCCGAGTCCGGCGAGCGCAACTCGATTCGCGTATCGGATTCCATACCCTTGCGCGTACTGGGGATGCGGATCAGATCGCTGCGGCTCTTGTGTGCCCAAGAGACGTAGGCGGGCGCCTCGAAACCGGGGACGAGGCGCTTGTAGCTGTTCACCCACTGGTTGAGAACGAGCGTCATCTCGGGGACGTATTTCAGGAGCCCGGAGATGAACGCCTGGCAAGTGTCCGAGAGGCCGCCAGGCTTATCCGGGTCGTGGAACGCGTTCTCCGAACCCTGGAACAGGGAGAGATGGGTGTGCATTCCGTTTCCGTTTTCCTCGGACAAAGGTTTGGGCATGAAAGTAGCGTAGACGCCGTGCCGCATGGCGACTTCCTTGACGACGAGCCGGTAGGTCATCGCGTTGTCCGCCATGGTGAGCGCATCGCCATAGCGCAAGTCTATTTCATGCTGGCTGGGTCCGGCCTCGTGATGGCTGTATTCGACGCCGATTCCCATTTTTTCGAGATTGAGTACCGTCTCGCGTCTAAGATCACTTGCGATATCCAGGGGAGTGAGATCGAAATATCCGCCCCGATCGAGTGTTTCAATCGGCTGTTCATGAGATTTGAAGTAGTAGTGCTCATACTCCACGCCCGCGTAAAACGTGAATCCCTTTTGCGCCGCACTCTGGAGGGTACGCCTGAGCACGAAACGCGGGTCGCTCTCATAGGGGTTGCCGTCCGGGTCCTTGATGTCGCAGAACATTCTCGCGACGGCGCCGCCATCCTGTGGACGCCAGGGCAGCACGCAGAACGTCGTGGGGTCGGGGTGGGCGAACATGTCGCTCTCTTCGATGCGCGCGAAGCCCTCAATGGCGGCTCCATCGAAAAGATGGCCCTCGTAGAGCGCGTTTTCCAGTTCTTCGATGGTGATGGCGAAACTCTTCAGGAAGCCCAGGATGTCGGTGAACCACATGCGGATGAAGCGCACGCCGAGTTCGCGGGCTTGGTTGATTACGAATTCGCGATCTTTATCATCGAATGCGTCAGACATTATGAACTCCAGATGAGCCGGTATTTCACGGCAAAGCAATTCAGCCTATATCCAGTATGTTTCGTGCCGGTTTCGAATCGCCGGTTTTTTATCGAAACGAAAATGCGAAAAAAACAGGCGTCACGACGATTCTCCAATAAACTTGTATCCGACCCCTCGCACCGTGGAAATAAACGAATATCCCCTGACCTCGATTTTCGCGCGGATACGGCGAATGTGAACGTCGACCGTCCGCGGGCCTCCGAGGTAGTCGATCCCCCAGACGAGGTTCAGAAGCTGCTCTCTGTCGAAGACGCGTTCGGGATTGTTGATCAAGTGCTTTAATAGCTCGAATTCACGGTAGGTCAGGTCAATCAACTCGCCATCGAGCCTGATCTCGTAGCGGCTCTCATCCAGCGTCAACCCCTTGCTCTTGAGCGTGCGCGCACCCTCGGATTTTTGCCCCGAGCGATGGCACAGATTGCGGACGCGATACAGAAGCTCCTCTTCCCGGACGGGTTTCACAAGAATGTCGTCGGCCTCGGTGGGCGTGCGAATCACGGTGAGGCGGTCCGGTTCGAGTAGCAGGAGGATCGGCAGCGTGGTCCAGTTCCGCATTTCCTCGACTTTAGGCAGCGCAGGTGCGTCATCGAGCAAGATGAGGGCCAGACCTCTGGCGCGCACTTCCTGTAAAGCCGTCGTTTCATCCTGCACCATTTTGCAGAAATGGCCCTCACGTCTCAGGGCGCGCCCGAGTGCGTCCGCGAATCCGTTATCTGCCGTATATATCAGTAGATTAGCCAATTCCGATCTCAATTCCCGGGTGATGAATCGATAAAAGCGTATTCATAACAACAGAAATGCGTAAAGAAAAGAAGTGGTTTTATATGCGCGTGATCTTGTTCGTCATGTCGATCAGGCTGTCAAGGTTGTGGGCCGCCAGAAATTCATCGCAATAGGGGAGGGCCGTTCTCATTCCCCTGTCGATCGGACGGTAGCCCGGGCTGCCCAGCAAGGGATTGAGCCAGAAGAGCTTGTAGCAGATTTTCTTGAGGCGGTTCATTTCCTCCGCCAGCGTATCCGTATCGCCCCGGTCCCAGCCGTCCGATATGATGATGACGATGGTACGGCTGTTCAGGATGGTTCTTCCGAATTCATAGTTGAAAGTTTTGAGACAGTTGCCAATCTGCGTGCCGCCGCTCCAGTCGTGCACCTCCATGGAGAGTCGCTTGAGAGCGGTGTTCACGTCCTTGTGGCGCAGATACGGCGTAGCGTCAGAAAGGCGCGTGCTGAAGACGAACGTGCGCAGCGACTTTATCTCGTTCTGCAAACTGTAGAGGAACTGAATCAGAAACTGGCTGTAGCTGTCCATCGACCCCGATACGTCGCAGATGAGTACGATCTGGGTTTTTTGTATCTTTCGTCTGCGTCGGAACAGTTTCAGCACCTCGCCGCCCGAGCGGACGCTTCTCTTCACGCTTCGCCTCATGTCGATTTCGGGAGAGCGCATGTCTGGGCGCTTGCGGCGGCTGATTTTAGTGGCGAGCTTGGGAACGAGTTTCGCAATGAGGCGCCTGAGTTCGGCTACCTGGTCCATGTTCAGCGCGGAGAAATCCTTGTCAGAAATGACTTCGGCGGGGCTGTATGAGGGTATGCCCTCGTCGTCATCTCCCTGCTCGCCGGGTTCGGCGGCGCTTTCCACGTCGTCTTCCGACGGGAGGCCCGGGTTTTCCTGCCCTTCGCCCTCGGCGTCCGATTCACCTTCTTCCGAAGAACCGCCCCCTTCGCTGGCCTGTCCTTCGCCTTCTTCTTCGAATTGCGTGTCGACCTGCACCGATTCGTCGCCCGAGTAGGGATTTCCTTCCTCATCGAACCAGTATTGCCGGAATACGGCGTCGAATATCATGCTCTCATCCTGGCTGGAGATGAGATTCGACTTGCTGGCGACGTAGATGTTGTCGAGATTCGTGGCTTCGAGCGAATCGAAGCAGCGGAACACGTCGATGATGCGGCCGGAGGTTATCTTGAGACCCGCACGCCTGAGGATTCGGCAAAAGCCGATCATCTCGCCTTTGAGACCCCGGCCCTTTACGCGAATTTTGCGCTTGGGCAGAGTGCCTTGCACGATTGGACGAATAGAGGTTGCCATGAAGTTGTCCAGATCAGGCGTCGGGCGCGAGTTGCGCAGTCGCTACCATGCTGTCGAGACCATCGCTCTCCACCCGCTTGATGTCATCTTGATATTTCAGTATGCAGCCGATGGTCTCCCGCACAGCGTCGGCGTCTAACTCATTGCGGTGCAGTGCGAGTAGCGCCTGCGCCCAGTCGAGGGATTCGGCCACGCCGGGGCGTTTGTAGAAATCCATCTGCCTCGCCTGAGTCATGAAGCGCGAGATTTGCTCCGCCAGCCGATCGCTGATTCCGGGCACCTTCGTCGTGATGATCTCCACTTCTTTCTCGAAGGAGGGGTAGTCGACCCACAGGTACAGGCAACGGCGTTTGAGGGCATCGTGAATTTCGCGCGTCCGGTTGCTGGTGAGCACCACCAGTGGCTTGCTGGCCGCCTTTACGGTCCCCATTTCGGGAATCGTGATCTGGTAGTCTGAGAGGATTTCCAGCAGAAATGCTTCGAACTCTTCGTCCGAGCGATCGATTTCGTCGATGAGGAGGACCACCGGCTTCTCTTTCGAATGCAAAAGCGCGCGAAGAAGGGGCCGTTCTATCAGGTACTGCTCGCTGAAGATGTCTTTTTCAATCGACTTCGCGTCCGAATCCCTACCTTCCTCCATCTTGATGTGGAGGAGTTGCTTCGCATAGTTCCATTCATAAAGAGCCGAGTTCGCGTCGAGACCCTCGTAGCATTGCAGGCGGATGAGTTCAGTATCCATCGCGCTGGCGAGCACCTTGGCGAGTTCTGTTTTGCCTACGCCTGCTTCTCCTTCGAGGAAGAGGGGCTTTTCGAGCTTCGTGGCCAGAAAGAGGGTGGTCGCCAGGGTACGGTCGGAGATATAGTCGAGTTTTCTGAACGACTCCTGAACGTCATCGACGTTCGCGAATCCCTCTTCAGAACCCTTTTTCTTTTTGGTCGAGTTTGATGAGGCAGTCACGCTCATTTACCTTTTCCTTTCTTCGAGGAAAGTTCTTCAGCCGAGGCCTCGATAGCGTCGATAATCTTCACATAGCCGGTGCAGCGACAAAGATTACCCGCAATGCCGGCCTTGATTTCTTGTCGGCTGGGATTCGGGTTGTTGTCGAGCAACTCCTTCGCGGCAACTATCATTCCAGGCGTGCAGAAACCGCACTGAATGGCGCCGTGCTCGATGAATTTATTTTGAATGGGATGGAGGTTGTCCACCGTACCGATGCCCTTGACGGTGGTGATCTCACGCCCTTCCGCCTGGACGCCGAGCGCGCAGCACGCGTTCATCGCCAGACCATCCAAAAGAATCGTGCACGCGCCGCAATCGCCCGCCTCGCAGCCGTTTTTCACTTCGGTGAATCCCAAGTCGCGCAGCAGATACAGCAAAGTGGTGTGCGCGGGCGCTTCGGTGCTGACTTCCTGGCCGTTCACCGTGAACGAAATGGGCAGTTTCTTGGGCGGCACGTATGCGGGTGCGCTCGATTTTTTGGTTCGTTTCGATTTGCTCGCTGTAGCCATCTTCAGGTGTTCTCCAATGAAATTCTCAAGAGACGATGAAGTCTTCTATTCGTTGTCCTGTGAAATATCCAGCGCCTGGCAGATGAGACGACGCGGCAGAACCTCGCACATCAGCTTGCGGTATTCCGCCGATGCGCGAATGTCGTCGATTGGCGTCGCCACGGCGGCGCAGGCTTCCGCGGCTTTCTGGGCCAGTTCGAGATTCACCACGTTGCCTTCGAGAATTTTCTCGGCTTCATAGCAGCGTATCGGAGCCGCCGTTACGGAGCCCAGCGAAATACCCGCTTCTTCCACCTTCTTGCGCCTCACCTTCAACACGACCGCCACGCCCACCACGGTGATGGCCATGGCGTTCCTGCGAGCGAGTTTGTAATAACCCCATTTGTGGTTTCTGCCGGGGGAGGGGAAGGTCACGGCGGTGATCAACTCATTGGACCGGATGGCCGTCTGGCGGTATCCGGTGAGGAATTTATCGAGGTCGACCGTCCGCCTTCCTTTTTCGCTGGCGAGTCTCACCTTCGCCCTCAGAGCGAGGAGGGGAGGAACGGCGTCGGCAGCGGGGCCGCCGTCGACGATGTTGCCGGCCACCGTGGCGCGGTTGCGGATGATCGGGCCTGCGAATTTCTCCGACATCGCCGCCAGGATGGGCGCTTCCTTGAGGATGGTCTTGTTGGTCAACAAGTCTGTCATGGTCGCGAGGGCGCCCAGCTTAATCTGGCCCTTCGATGAGGAAATCCCCTGTAGCGCAGAGACTCTCATCAGGTCGATGACGACTTTCGCCGGGCCGTCGTGCTGGTGCCTGAGATCGGGCAGGAAATTGGTGCCTCCGGCGATGTACTTTGTGCTTCTGCCTTTTGCCGCTTTTAGGGTGGCCGATATGGTCGTCGGCGCCACGAAGTCAAAACCACGCATAGACGGAAACTCTCCTCAAATCTACTGAAATAGAATCAACCAATACCTGCAATGAAAACTGAAAACGAAGCCGAATCATAATCGACAGAAGGGGACAAGGAAAACGCTCAGAGCGACATCGCCGGCCTGCGTCCCCCGATGAACTGGCCGAACAAATCATTATCACTCTCATACGGGCGGGCATACACTACCAACTGCCGCTCTTTCTCGTCAAGCGAAACAGCCCTTGCGGGTCAATTTGCGCAAAGCGTAAGATTCGCTGTAAAAGTAGCATTTTTCAACAGTTGAAGGTAGTCGGCATGAACGAGGTGAGTGAAGTCGTGAAGAGCGCAAGCGCGAAACCCTTGCGCCTCGCCCTGGCGAATCTGGGCTGCAAGCTCAACCACGCCGAGGGCGAAGCCATGAAGCACCTCTCCGCGGGGGCTGGTTTCGAGTTGGTTCCGTTCGGAGAGGAAGCGGACGTCTACGTGGTCAACAGCTGCACGGTCACGGCCGAAGCCGACCGCGAGGGCAGGCGACTGGCCCGAAAGGCGCGGCGGACGGGCGGCCCGGACGCCCGGGTCGTCATCGCGGGATGCTCCGCCCAGGCGAACGCGGAGAAAATGCTGATCCCGGAAGTCGACCTCCTGCTCGGAAACAGGGAAAAGCTAAAACTCCCCGATGAACTGGCGATACCGCTCCTTGGAGATGAGAAGCCCGAAATGCGGGTTTCTCCCATCGAGGAGAGCCTCGATATCGAGAGCGTCGTCCTGCCGCAGTTCGGCAGCCGGACGCGGGCGTACCTCAAGGTGCAGGACGGGTGCAACTTTTCCTGCTCTTTTTGCGCGACCACCATCGCGCGCGGGGCAAGCCGTTCGCTGGACGTGGAATCGTGCGCGTCGCATGCCGATACGCTCCTCTTTGGCGGTCATGAGGAACTTGTGCTCACCGGAATTCACCTCGGCGCATACGGCAGGGACATCAAGCCGCGCAGCACCCTGAGCCGTCTGGTGAGCCGGTTGCTTGAGATAAAAAGGAAATTCCGCCTCAGGCTCTCCTCCGTGGAGCCCGGGGAATTCACGCGCGAACTCATCCGCGTTGTTGCGGGCGAGGCGTATGGCGCTGGTGGATCGAATGGGGGAAGATACGTTTGCCGCCATTTCCACATACCCGTCCAGAGCGGGGACGATGAAACGCTCACGGCGATGAAGCGCAACTACACCGCCGAGCGCTGCGCACGCCGGTTCGATGAAATCGCAAGAAAAATAGACGGTGCCTGTATCGGAGGGGATTTCATCGTCGGTTTTCCCGGTGAGAGCAAAGAGGCGTTCGAGCGGACGATGGATTGGGTGCGGGAATCTCCGCTGGCCTACCTGCACGTTTTCCCGTACTCGCCGCGTGAGGGTACGGCGGCCATCGAAATGCCGGAGCAGATTCCAAAAGCCGAGCTGAAAGCCCGCGCGCGCGCCTTACAGGAGTTGGGACGAAGGAAATGGGCGGCGTTCGTCTCCTCGCAAACGGGTAAGGAAACGGAAGTGTTGTTCGAGAGCAAACGTACTGAAGACGGACTTCTCAACGGCTTGTCGGACAATTACATCCGCGTGTTGGCGTCTGGTCCCGATGAGTGGATAGGGCGCACGGTCCCTGTACGGCTCGCTTCACTGCCCGAGACGAATGGATTTTCCAGCGTCGCCGCAAGGTCGGATGTCTTATGGGGAGAGTCAGCGTTATGACGGATGATCAATCGCGCCCGAATCCTTTTCACGAGGGCGCGCCCGATTACGAAGAGGAAAGCGGCGCGCAGCCGATCGTCACGCTCCTCACGGATTTCGGTAGCGATGAACACTATGTGGGAGTTATGAAGGGTGTCGTCCTGGCGATCAACCCGATGGCCCGGCTTGTGGACATCACCCATTCCGTAGCGCCTTACGACGTCAAGGCAGCGTCGTTGATTCTGGGATCCTCGGCGCATTACTTTTCGCGCGGCACGATTCATGTGGCGGTCGTGGACCCCGGCGTGGGAAGCAGCCGAAGGGGGGTTATAGCCGCCACGGAAAATTATTACTTCGTGGGGCCGGACAACGGCATGTTTTCCTGCGTGTATGACGACCCCCTCTATCTGTGGACGAGAGAGCTCGAAGAAGATGCGTTTTTCCTGAACGAGGTGAGTTCCACCTTCCACGGAAGGGATATTTTCGCGCCCGTCGCGGGGCATCTCTCCTATGGGGTTCCTCCGGAGGATTTCGGTTCCATCATCAACGATCCGGTTCGCTTCGATTTTCCCACGGTGGAATTCGAGGACGCCGACACCATCACCGGCGAGGTCATCTACGTCGATCATTACGGAAACCTGGTGACGAACATCGACACCACGACTTTCTGGCGTTTCGATTATGGAGAGGACGATGCCGCGCATTTGCCGATCATCGAAATCGGCGGCCACGTGATCAACGGAGTGAGTGAATACTATCAGGCGGTGAAGGCGGGCGATCTCGGGGCGCAGTTCAACAGCTGGACGCGGCTCGAAATCTTCGTGCCCGAAGGAAACGCCGCGCAATTCCTGGAAGCGGGCATCGGCGAGAAGGTAAAGGTTCATATGAGGCACATGAGACTTTAGGTTGCCGTTCATCAGTCGGTTCCGGCGCATTCCACGGAGCCAAAGGAGAGAGATAATGGAAAACGCCCCTGTGCGGTTCACGGTGTACAGCGATTTTTTGTGACCCTGGTGCTTCAACTCGGCCGTGCGCCTGAAAAAGATTAAAGAAGAATATGGAGATAAAGTCGACATTCAGTACAGGGTATTCATGTTGAGGCCCGAGCCGGACCCCACGGCGGTATTCAACGATTACCGCAAAAACCACTGGACGAACGCGGATTCACAGCCAGATTCCGGCGATTTCACCTTGTGGGAGAGCGAAGAGGAATTCCCGAACTGCTCGATGCCGTCTGCGGAAGCCGGGCTGGCGGCGAGGTTCCAGGGCCCCGAAGAGTGGGAAAAATTCCACGATAATCTTCTGGCCGCCTTCTTCACGGAAAACAGGAACATCTCGAACCCCGAAGTGGTGAGCGACGTGGCGGAGAAAAGCGGTCTGGATATGGACAGGTACCGTGACACTCTCGAAAGCGGGGGTTTGAAGGAAAAGGCCGTCAAGGAATACATGGAGGCCACGAACCTGGGGATAACGGGCATTCCCTCCGTCGTCGTGAACGATCGGGCGGTCATGGTCGGCGCGGTGCCGGCGGAACAATACAAATACGTCATCGACAGCATCCTCGAAACCGGCGATTTGCCCGGCCGGGCGCCCGACGAACTGCCCGTCTCGGACTAGGCGAGTCGATGGATGCCCGAGGAAACGAGGAGTCTCTGTTCTGAATCTCTCTGACCTCACAGGCTGCATAACCGACGTTCCGGGTTTTTATCTCGGTCACAATCACGATGAGGAAGCCAGAACGGGCGTCTCGGTGGTGCTATGCCCTCCCGGAACCGTCGGGGCGTGCGAATTACGAGGCACGGCGACGGCGACGCGCGGCATGGATGCGCTGCGCGCCGAGCATCTGGTCGGCGGCGTGGACGCGATCGTCTTGACGGGAGGCAGCGCGTTCGGCCTGGCTTCCGCCGACGGCGTCATGGCCTTTCTCGAGGAGAAGGGCAGGGGGTTTCCCACAGGGCTCTTCAACGTGCCCACAGTCGCTGGAGGCGTGTTGTTCGATCTGCATTTCGGTGATGGGCGGGTTCGCCCGGACGCCGCGATGGGGCGCGGCGCATGCGATGCGGCTTCGAACGCAGAAGGCCCCCAGGGGAGCGTGGGCGCAGGAGCGGGCGCCACGATCGGCAAACTCTTCGGCCAGGAACGCGCCATGAAAGGCGGCCTCGGCACCGCGAGCGTGAATCTGCCGAAAGATGGCGTCGTGGGCGCCGTCGCTGCCGTGAACGCCTTTGGGGGCGTATACGATCCGGAGACGGGGAAGCCCATCGCGGGACCCAGAGCGATGCCCCCCGAGCAGGGGATCGTGAATACGGAAGAGCATTTGAGAATCCACGGAAGACCATTTGAGGGGTTTTCCAACACTTCCCAGAACACGACGCTGGTCGTTTTGGCGACGAATGCCCGCCTCACGAAAACCGAAACGCATAAACTCGCCCAGTTGGCGGCGAACGGACTCATCCGCACCGTTCGACCCTCCTATTCGACGGTGGATGGAGACATGGTTTTCGCCCTCTCCTGCGGGGAGCGCGAGGTGGCGCTCGACGTCGTGGGCGCAGCCGCGATCAAGGCCGTCGGCCATGCCATTTGCCGCGCGGTGATGGAGGCCGACGGTGGAGGCATGGTTCCCGCCTGGCGTGACCTTCCTGCTTCATAATGACCTCCCATGCGCAAAAACCGGCCTGGAGACTCGGTGATTATTTCGATCTGAGCGTAATCGGCTTGACCCACGGGCTGAGCGACGGATTCTCCAACATGCTCGTTCCCGTTCTGGCGCTCATCGTTATTGATCTCGACCTATCGCCCTTCGAAGTGGGAGTCCTGCTCAGCACTTTCAGTCTGGGGCAGATGATTTTCCAGTACCCCCTTTCCATATTGGCGGATAATACCGGCGCCAGAAAACGAATCCTTCTGATGGGCATGGGGCTCTCCGCTGCCTCTTTTATTGCGATGGTGTGGGTGAGCCGGTTCTTGCCGATGTGCGCTCTGGCGTTTCTGGCGGGCGCGGGAAATTCCGTCTACCACCCGTGCGGTACGGCGCTGACTGCCAATCGCTTCGAGCGCGATCGCGCGTTCGCCATTTCGTGGCACAGCCTGGGCGGCAACCTCGGAACCAGCATCCTCCCGCTGGCCCAGGCGGCCGTGGCGGCAGTAGCCGGTTGGCGCATGGCGGTCGGCGCTTGCGCTGCTCCCGCCATTGCGCTCCTGCCCATGGTGAACGCCCGGTTTCAGGATGGAAAGCATCAGGAAGAAGCTGAAACGGAGAAAAATTCAAACTTGAAGGTTATCACCATCATCTGGCGGGTCGTCGAGAACAAAAACACGGTGTGGCTGGCGGCGACCTACACCCTGCGCGGTATGTGCACCAAGGGAATGATAGGATTTCTGCCCCTGCTGGCGACCTCGAAGCTGGGGATGAGCACGGCGCAAATCGGCGTGGCCGTATCGCTGCATTTCGGATTCGGCATGCTGGCCAAACCCTTGATGGGAATCCTGTATGACCGCTGGGGAGCGCGGGCCGCCCTGTTCTGGCCCTTGACGTTGCTGGGAGTCTTCGTTCTCGCTCTGCCGTTCATGGGGTGGCAAACGGGTTTTTATGTCCTGTCCGCATTGACGGGCGTCGTCGGTTTCGTGAGCCCGATTATACTCACGGCGGCGGCGGATTTCTCGGAAAAGGATATTCTCGCTTCATCCGTCGGATTCATTTATACCTGCCACGGCTTGAGTTTCCTCGCCCCATTGCTGGGCGGGTGGCTCGCCGAGCAGGTGAATCTGGATGCGAGCTATTTTTGTTTTGCGATCATGAGTTGGCTGGCCGTTTCGGCATCGGTGCAGTTAAGAGGCAAGAAAACGGAAACATCAAAACCCGGGGAGGCAACATAATGGCGCGCGAGTATTTCAAGGGCACCTGGCAGGAGGACCGCTCCTTTTCGCCTGCGGTGAAGACAAAAGGAGGCGAGCACATCTGGCTTGCCGGTGTAGGGATGTGGCGCGATGAGAGAGGGGACGTGCTGGCGGGAGATTTCGAAGCGCAGGTGCACGCCACGTTTCGCCAGATAGAGCGCACCCTGGAGCGGGCGGGCGGAAAACTTCAGGACATCGTGACGATGACTGTTTTCACTCTCAACGTCCAGTATGGGGATCGGTTCGTCGAGCTCAGAAAGCAGTATTTCCCGGATGGATATCCCGGCAGCGCCTTGATCACGGTGGCGGGTTTCGCAAAGCCGGAAATGATGGTGGAAATACAGGCCATCGCCGTCATCGGCGAGGAATAGGGAAGGGGCAGCGGGAGCGAAACCCTATGTTTGCCGCCTTGGGTAAAGGGTGCTAGTCTCGCAAAATTATTAAAACGCTTCCGGATGATGAGCGGGCGTCGCGTTTATTATGATACTTTCGGTAAGTGGCCCTCATTCTCGCGATGAATCGTTTCTCCATCCGATCGAAGCTTATGGAGCCGCTTTTCTCGACAGGAATCCTCGTATCCATGTCTTCATCCGACAACGGCACGAATCCGACGCTGCGCCTCCAGGGCGTCGGGAAATGGTTCGGGTCCCTCCATGTGCTCGATGACATCGACATCGACGTGAAGACGCAGGAAATCCTGACGGTGCTGGGCCCCAGCGGATGCGGGAAGACGACGCTTCTGCGCATCGTGAACGGACTCATTCTCTGCGAGAGGGGAGAGGTTTCCTTCAAGGGAGAACTGGTGGACGGCCCGAGGCCCGAGATGGCCATGGTGTTCCAGAACTTCGGGCTTTTCCCCTGGAAGCGCCTCGATCAGAACATCGGCTACGCACTCAAAATACAGGGCAAGGAGAAGGGCGAAATCGACCGCCTGGTGAGCCACTACACGGAACTGGTGGGTCTGGGCGGTTTCGAGGCGAACTACCCCGCACAGCTATCGGGCGGGATGCAGCAAAGAGCGGGCCTGGCGAGAGCGCTCGCCGCCCAGCCCGACGTCCTGCTGATGGATGAGCCCTTCGGCGCCCTCGATGCGCTTACGCGAGAAACGCTGCAGGAGGAGTTGCTGCGCATCAACGAGGCGGAGCCCAAGGCGATGATATTCATCACCCACAGCATCGACGAGGCGCTCTTGCTCGGAGACCGCGTTCTGGTGATGACGCCGCGTCCGGGAAGAATACGCTTTCAGTTCGAGACCGGCTTCGGCCGCGGCAGGGATCTCGAGGAACTCCGTGGCGGCAAGCGCTTTCAGGCGCTTCGCCATTACCTCTGGGAAGCCTTGCGCAATCCCGACGAAGAGCCCGAGCCCATTCCCGAACTTATCGCTGAATAGGAGGCACCAGACCTTTGACTACCGACGCCCCGACGGCAGCACGCGTATCGACGGCAGAAAAAGCATCCTGGGAGCGCATCAAGGAACCCGCCGTATACGTGCGCTTGATATCCCTTGTGGTCGTCATCGGCGGGTGGGAGCTGATGGGGCTGACCGGCAACATCGACCCGGTCACCTTCAGCTACCCGAGCGCCATATCCGTCGCGTTCTGGGACTTGATCGCCAGCGGCCAGATGACGGCCGCCGCATACGAGAGCTCGCAAATCCTGGTGGCGGGCCTTCTCATCGCGATTCCCTTAGGCATCGTGCTGGGTATTCTCATGGGGCGCTTCCGGACGTTCGAATACGCCGTGGACACCTACGTGTTCGCACTCTACGCCACGCCGGTGGTCGCACTGGCGTTCCCGATAGCCATGGTCCTGGGCGTGGATTTCGTCGGAAAGACGACCATCGTCGTGTTCTTCGCCATCATGCCGATCATCGTGAACGTCTATCACGGCGTGCGGAACGTGGACCTCTCGCTCTTGGAAGTGACGCGCTCGTTCTGCTCCACGGAGAGCCAGCGCTGGCGGGACCTGATTTTCCCGAGCGTGGTCCCCTATCTCGTCGCGGGGCTGGGCCTCGCGTGCGGGCGCGCGCTGGTGGGCATGGTCGTCGCGGAGTTCCTGATGAGCATCTCGGGGCTCGGCGCGCTGAGCCAGGACTACATCGGGGATCTGGAACTCGACAAAGGCCTGGCGCCTGTTGTCTTGTTGATGGCAGTCGGTATAGCTTTAACGAAAGTGGTGAACATCTGTGAAACGAAGTTTTCATCCTGGAGGGTTCGGCAGGAGTCCTGATAGCTGCACCTCTTGTCGAGACATGAATTTTCTATTCTTTTTAAGGAGCTTCAAATGAGAAAGATGTGGATGGTATTGGTAGCGGCGTTCGTTCTCGCCGCAGCGATGTGGAGCGCGCCTGCGCAGTCCGTAGCCGCCGACAAGATCGTGCTCGGCATGCCCGTGCGCCCGCCGGTGATGGTCCATCTGCCGGTGTTTTACGCGCTGGACAACGATATTTTCAAGAAACACGGTTTGGACGTCGAGATTAAATTCTTCCGCGGCGGCGTCGCCACGCACCGGGCGATAACAAGCAAGAAGAGCGGCCTGGACGCCGCCTGGGTGCCGGCCCCGATAGCGATGGTGGGGATCACCAAGGGCAGCGGTATGAAGTTCTTCCACTCCATGGCCTACCTGAACGAAGCGCAGATGGCCGGGAATGACAAGGTGAAAAAGCCGTCCGACCTCAAGGGCAAGACCATCGGCATCGAGGGGCGCGGCGGATACAGCCACCTGGGCGCGCTCGCCGTACTGTCGACCGCCGGCCTGACCGACAAGGACGTCAAATACATCAAGACCCCGCCGCCGGCGCGCGTTCCGTTCTTGCTCAAGGGCAAGGCCGACGCCGTGGTGATTCACGTCGAGCAGGTTCTCGTCGTCAAGAAGAGAAAACCCAGCTTCAACAAGCTGATGGACTTGTGGAAAGCGATGCCGAACTTCTTCTACGGGGCGTTCATCGCGCCGTCTTCGAAGATCAACTCGAACAAGGACGCCTACGTGCGCTTCGCCATGGCGATGATGCAGTCCAACCGCTCCATCTACAAGGACAAGGCGGGGTATCTCAAGTCGGCGAACAAATGGGTGCGCCCCGTTTACAAGAAAAACCCCGAGATCATGTCGAAGACGTATGACGTCTTCGTGGCGGAGAAGATCTGGGGCGTGAACAACGGCATTCCCAAGGCCTCGGTTGCCTTCACGGCGGACTACATGAAGCGCCTCGGGAAGATCAAGGGCAAGGTTCCCTCCTATGAGGACATCGTCGACACCAGCGTGACGAAGGCCGCGCTCGCCAAGGCCGGAAAAATTTAGATTTTTTGCTAAGTGTAAATACGGGCCGCTGCGCTCTTCGGGTGCGGCGGCCCTGTTCTTTTGATACCGGAAAGGGAGCAGGAACGTGAAGATAGTTCTGTATTCCGACATCCACGCCCAGCTTGCGCCTCTGGATGCCGTACAGGAAGCCGTTGCCAAGGAAAACGCGGACCGCGAGATCGTCATCGGCGATCTGGTGATGCTCGGCCCCGAACCCGTCGAGGTTGTGGAGCGTTTCATGGGGCGCAAGGACGTGGACGTCCTCGCCGGAAACCTCGACTGGTGGGTGTCGAAGCGAAAAGACGAGACTGACCCGCCCAAGAACGAACACCACGTATGGCTCTACGAGATGGTGAAGAAGACGCGCGAGCGCCTCTCCACCGAGCAGGTCGACTATCTCGACGGCCTCATGTGGTCGATGACGATCACGCCCGAGAAGGGACATGATTTCTTCATCTTCCACGCCACGCCGGACGACATCGAAGACGCGATTCCCCTGAGGTTCACCGACGAGGAAGTAAAGGAGAAGATCAAGGGAACGGATGCGGAGATAATGGCCTTCGGGCACGTGCACGGCCCCTACGTCCGCGAGGTGGACGGGCAGACCCTGGTCTGCACCGCCGCGGTCGGGATGAACTGGGACGGCGACTACCGCCCCGCCTATTCGGTCGTGGAATACGAGGGCGACGGCAAGTGGAACGTCGAGACCAAGCGGGTGGCGTACGACTGTGAAGCGCAGGCGAAGAAAAACGAGAACGGCTGGATGCCTCACGGGGAGCGAATCGCCAAAATGGTGCGGACCGGAGAGTTCTGGAATCCCGCCCACATGCCGCATTAGGCGCGTCATGCCCGTAACCGTTGATGGCGCGAAGCCGAAGGCGTGGGAGGAGCAGGTAAAATCCTTCGTCAGAAAGCGCTACGCCCATCTGGCCGAGGCGCATGCGTTTCCAGAGGGTGGCGCGGACAGGGCGCGGGGAGCGGGCTATCCCGCCTGCTTCATCGACGGACTACCCGAGCGGGTTTCGGGCTCTTATTGCGGTTGCGGGTACCTGCTCGATGGAGTCGAACTCACAGGCGTGCGTACGGCCGTCGAATTGGGATGCGGCGCAGGACTGGACGCGCGCCTCGTGAGCGAGAGACTCGATGCCCGCGCCAGGCTGTTCGCCGTGGATTTCGCGACCCAGATGCTTCATCGGACGCGCGAGGCGTTCGCGGGAGTCCGTGGCGACGCGTGCGTGCATCTGCTGGCCGGTGACATGGAGAGCCTTCCACTCGCGGACGGCGTCGCCGACATTGTGCTGGCCAATGCCTCGTTCAACCTCACGGTGGACAAGAAAAAGGCGCTCGCCGAGGCGTACAGGATATTGAAGCCGGGCGGGCGTCTCATTGTCCGTGAACTGATACGCGAGGGCGCTTTGCCAGATGAAATCGCCCAGGACCCCCAGGCGTGGAACGCCTCGCTCGGCGGTGTTTGCGAGCAGGCCGAATGGGAATCCCTGCTGGCGGGCGCCGGATTTTGTGAAATTGAGATTTCCGGCCACGCTCCGTTTCGTCCGGTGGTTTCGGTTCGCATACATGCCCGAAAGAGTGCTTGAGGAGAAGGAAATTGAGTGAGTCCTCCGCCGACGCCCTCACGCAAGAAGCCCTCTCGCACTGGTACGTCCGCCTCCTGGCGAACGGCATCTCCTACTTCGACGCTTCGGAAGTGATACCCAGGGTAAGTTCCTGGCACGAGTGGTGCCGTCTCTGGATGGAGCGCGCGGCGGCTCGAGAACGCGAAGCCCGCGAGATGGAGGAAGCGGGCAGAAAGCTGAGCGCCGCCGAAGCCTACGTGCGGGCCTCTCTCGCCTACCATTTCGCCCAGTTCGTCTACCATGAGGACCTGGAGTTAAAGGCCGAGGCGCAAAAGCAAAAGGTGGCGGCATACCAGTGCGCCGCACCGCGCCTGAATCCGCCTGCAGAGAGGGTGGAAATCCCCTGGCCGGGCGGGAGAGTTCTGCCGGGCATCCTGCGGATTCCCGAGGGGGCGAAAGGGGAGGGCGGAGCACCTTGCGTCGTCCTGGTCGCCGGCCTCGATTCCACGAAAGAGGAATTTTATACGCTCGAAGAGGTGTTCCACAGCCGCGGGATGGCGACTTTCGCTTTTGACGGCCCCGCGCAGGGAGAAAACGCCGACATGCAGTTGCGCCCTGATTTCGAGCACGTGATCTCGGTCGTCATGGATCATCTGGTGGAAGACGCACGCCTGGATTCATCCCGCATTGGCGCCCTGGGGGTGAGCCTGGGCGGCTACTACGCGCCACGCAGCCTCGCCCTGGAACCACGCCTCAAGGCAGGAGTCGGCGTATGCGGACCATACGACATGGGGGAGATTTGGGAGGGTTTGCCCGCGCTGACGCGCCAAGGGGTATGCGTCTCCTTTCAGACTGACGATCAAGAGCAGGGCGCGCTCAAGTCGCAGGAGATTTCCCTGCGCGGTTGTCTGAGCGGGCTGGATCGCCCCTTGCTGATCATTCACGGCGCAAAAGACAGGCTGTGCCCCCTCACACAGGCCCACAAGATAGCGGCGGAGGCGGGCGATGCGTGCGAACTCGTGGTGTACGAGGAAGGCGTCCACGTATGCAACAACATTCCTTTCTTGTGGCGGCCTCTCGCGGCTGACTGGCTTGCGGAGAAACTGGAGGTGAGTTGAGCGGGAAAGATAAGACAGAAATGTCGTACGACTCTTGACTCTCGATGCCAGTCGGGTAAACTTTTTGAGTTGTTTTTTGCGGGAATAGCTCAGTGGTAGAGCACAACGTTGCCAACGTTGGGGTCGCGGGTTCAAATCCCGTTTCCCGCTCCATTTACCTATGACAAAGCGGGGATCGCCGAATGCGGTCCCCGCTATTTCATGGGCGAATAATCCACCGGATACCAGATTTCAGAAGTCTCGCTCCTGAGATATGGTTTATAACCCGCATCCCAGGCGGGGAGATTTTCCACCTCCTTTTGCACTTCGGCCCAGTGGTTCAGGTCCCGGTAGGGCCAGATGTGCAGAAACTCGTTCAGGATGCCGGTTTCGAACTCGCCCGCCGGGTTGGCGAACGCCGCCGCCAGGGGCGAGAGGCGCTCCCTTTCTGGCAGATTCTTCTCCCACGCCGCGCTGATGTCCCTCATCTTGCCCGTGACCATCACGTCGCTCCTGATCTCGTATACGCTCCCCATCTCGCCCGCCCTTGGTTTGGGACAAAACGGAGCGGCCCGCATGATGCGCGTCTGCTGGTAGAGGATTTTGTCCACCTTGAGCGGAGGCCACCAGGGCTGGGCGAGGGCTTCGGCGCGCGCCGCCTCCCGGTGGGCGGAGTTTTCATACTCCCAGATATGCAAAATCCTGTTCAACCCCCCGATGGCGGAGATGAAAAAACCGATGAGCGGGGATATGGCGGTTCTTTTCTCGATGATTCTGCCGAAATCCTCCACGCCTTCCGAGGCGAAACCCGAGGGGAACGTGTAAGCGCGAACTTCATAGATCATGGATGAATAAGCTCCAGGTTCTGGACGCGGACGGTGCTGCCAAATGAATGTCGGCAGGAGGCCTCGCATCATGAGATAGCGAAATGTGGGAATCCAATATACTTGACGCGCATCATTCCGTGAAGCATGTTGTTGCGTTGTATACACAAGCTTGGGATGTCTCTAAAGCCCTGCAAGCGCTCAAGAGAGAGATGCCTGGTGAGCGACGATACTCCGCGATGGCGATACCGATTCGAAAACTATAGGCGCGCTTTTTCCCTGTTGCGTGAGGCCATCGAAATGATGGACGAAAGAGAGACTAGCCAGCTTGAAAGAGAAGGGATTATCAAACGATTTAGATATAATACCGAGCTGGCCTGGAAAGTCATTAAAGACTATCTGGAGAGCGAGAATTTCGTCTTTGAGCAAGTGACTCCCAGAGCCGTAATCCGCAAGGCCTTCGAGGCGAATTTGCTTGAAGATGGACAGACATGGATGGACGCGTTGGATGCGCGCAACAAGATGTCGCACACTTATGACTTCAACAGATTTGAGATAGTAATTGAAGACATTAGGAAACATTACCTTCGTGCTTTCGACGCGTTACATATGAAACTTCTCGAAATAAGCATGGAAAAGCTATGAATCACGGACTCTCGGACCGTCAGATCACGGTTTTGAAACAGATTCTCTCGCTCTATGCCGAGGAGATTGACTCGGTCGATAAGCAAGAATGTAGGGACAGGTCGCGACCTGTCCCTACGGTGAACAATTCGATGATTGGGATGCCCTCCCCCTTGAGGCTTTTTCAACAACCCCTGTAGGGGGAGGCTAGACCGACGGCCTTTACAGTCTTTTCATTCATTAATCATTTCTGCGAAAACGGAGGCGGAACATGGACAGGGCGGTATGGGCGATCATCTACGATTTGCCCGAGGAGGGGCGGGATGAGTACATGGATTGGTTTCACGGCGTGCACATTCCCGAAAAACTTGCTCGTCCGGGCTATACCTGGGCTGCGCACTATGAGGTGAAACACCCCGGAGAGAAGTTCGAGAAGATTGCGGCGCGCCTGAACCGCACCGACGATCCAGAACTTGCCTCGGGCGCGGGGTTCATCGCGCTCTTCGGCGGGGAATCCACCCGCGTTTTCTATGACCCCAGCCCTGCGCAGCTAAAAGAGCGCCAGAACGAAGAGACCCGCGCGATGACGGGGATGCGGATCCAGGCCAAAGGGTTCATTCTTTGCGAGGAATGGCGGGTGGAAGGCCCGGACGCAGGGAAGAGGGAAGCCCCCGACGTCATGGCGCCCGCCATCCAGATGGGCCGCTACGATGCGCAGGGCAACGATGAGGACCTCCAGGCATGGTATGCCCAGGAGCGCATGGCGCGGGTCGCGGAGACGCCGGGCTGCATCGGCGCGAGAAAATACCTGGTGGCGACGGCCTGGCCCAAGCATTCGGTGCTCTATGAGTACACATCTTTAGAGTCGCGGGAGGCGAACTACATCGCACTCGAAGAGACGGAAGGGACGAAGCGCGTGCACGGGTATCTGGTGCATCCGCCCGGCTCTCCGCTGGCGGCAAGCCGCATCTGGCCGCCGCAGAACGCCTGATACGTGACTCATCGGTAATCCACACGCCATGAGCCTAGCGAGGGGCTTGATAACATGAAATTTCACCTGGCCATCAACATGGAACGCATGACACCCGAGCAGGACATGACAGATGTCGAGCGCCATACGCTTGAGATGGTGCAGATGGCCGACGAGGGTGGCTTCGCAATCGCATGGGCCGCCGAGCACCATGCGCTGGAGATGACCATTGCGCCCAATCCATTCCAGATACTGACCTGGTGGGCCGCCCACACGTCCCGCATCCGGCTCGGCTCGGCGGTGGTCGTGGCGGCGTACTGGCATCCGCTCAAGGCCGCGGGCGAGGCTGCGCTGATGGACCTGTACAGCGGCGGGCGCCTCGAGTTCGGCATCGGCTCCGGCGCCTACCAGCGCGAGTTCGACCGCATGCATCCCGGCCTGCAGCGCAACGATGGATTCCGGTACATGTTCGAGATGCTGCCGGTGGTGAAGGCGTTATGGCGGGGCGACTACGAGCACGAGGGCGAGTTCTGGTCCTTTCCGGCGGCGACATCCGTGCCGAAGCCGTTGCAGAAGCCCCATCCACCGGTCTGGATTGCGGCGCGTTCGCCAGACTCCTACGACTTCGCAGTGAAGCACGAGTGCAACATCCTCTCCTGGCCCCTGACCCGCCCGATGTCGGAAGTCGAGCTCTACAAGGGGCGTCTGGAGACTGCGCTCGCTGACAACCCCGGCAAACCGCGGCCGATATTCGCCACCATGCGTCACACGGTGGTATACGACCGCAAAGAGGACTGGGAGACGCCGGTGAAGGCCGCGATACGCCAGTTCGGCCAGTTCGAGAACCTGTTCAAGAACTTAGGAGACGTCGCCGACGGTTTTCCCCGGGCGGTCGAACTCTCGGAGTTGGAGAACCGTGACGAGTATGACCCGAACATGCTCCATCAGAACCTGCTGTTCGGCACCCCGGAAGAGGTGACAGAGAAGCTCAGGGCCTACGAGGCGCTCGGCGTCGACCATTTCACGTATTACGCGAGCCTGGGTCTCGGGATGAAGGAGCAGAAGAGGTCGCTGGAACTGTTCATCAAGGAAGTGATGCCGGCGTTCGCGTGATGAAACATATATATGCCTTCGCCCATGGACTGCACGCGTGAATCGCAGGGGCGGCGCGGGCGAATCAAGCTGGGAGCTGTACGGAAGCGGCCCGGCGGTCGCCCTGGTTCACGGCTTCGGCCTAAACCGCGCGATGTGGCAGTGGCAGCTCCCGGCGCTCACGCCGCATTTCAGCGTGCTGACCTACGATCTGCTCGGACACGGAGAGAGCGCGCCGCCTGCGGGCACGCCTGACCTCGCCATGTTCTCCGGTCAATTGCTCGGACTCATGGACCGATGCGGGGTCGAGCGCGCTGCAGTGGCCGGGTTCTCGCTCGGCGGCATGATAGCGCGCCGATTCGCGCTGGATCATCCGGATCGGCTCTCTGCGCTCGCGATACTGCACTCGCCCCACGACCGCAGCCCGGCCGAACGCGACGCGGTGCGTGAGCGCGTGCGTCAGACCCAGGTGCACGGACCTTCGGCGAACGTGGACTCCGCCCTCGAACGCTGGTTCACGCCGGCGTGCCGTACCCAGGCGCCGGAACTGATCGACCAGATCCGCAGGTGGATCACGCGCAACGACCCGAAAGTCTATTCACGGATTTACCGGGTTCTCGCCGAGGGGGACTCCGAGATCGTCCAGGGTCTTGAACGGATCGGCTGTCCGACGCTTGTGATGACCGGCGAGGACGACCCGGGGAACACGCCCGCCATGGCGCGGGCCATGGCAGAGCTCATTCCCGGCGCCCGTCTCGTCGTATTGCCCGGACTCAGGCATATGGCGCTTGCCGAATCGCCGCCGGCAGTCAACGAGCCGCTGTGCGCGTTCCTCAAGGGCGCGCTCGGGACGGCATGACCGGGAAACCGACTGTGCGCTCGTTATCGAGAGAGATTATGTGTTGATTGAGCGGTGACGCCCCATTCCCATACAGCTTCTCTCCCCGCTTTGCGCTATAATCTTCAGAATTCCATGGTTTGAGGGATGGCGAATGACAAAAAAATCCATCGGCATTTGGATACTCCTTCTCGTCTTCGTAGCGGCGATTTTTGCAGAAACGGCCGGCGCCGCTTCCGCGCCGAAGATGGGCAAGGGCAAGTACGCAGGGATGGTGCTCATTCCCGCAGGTCCCTTCACGATGGGGAGAAACGACGGCCCCGATGAGGAAAAACCCGCGCATCGTGTGTTCCTGCCCGCCTATTACATCGACCAAAACCTGGTGACCTGGGCGGATTACCTCCCCTTCATTCAGGCGAAAGGCCCGGCAGGGCCGCAGGGGGAGATGTATCTGGACACCGACGACCCCGACGCCAAGATCGTTCCCCAAGGCGACAACTGGGTGGTCGAGAAGGGTTTCGACAAATTCCCGGCGAGCGAGATGGCCTGGGGCGGGGCGCTGGCTTATTGCCGCTGGAAGAGGAAGCGGCTGCCTAGCGAAGCGCAATGGGAAAAGGCGGCGCGTGGAACGGATGGCCGACTCTACCCGTGGGGGAACCAGAAGCCATCAAGCGAGTACCTGCTCCTCGGGGATTTCAGGGGCCAGACGGCGGTCGTGGGCAGCTATCCAAAAGGCGCCAGCCCATACGGGGTGAACGACATGGCGGGGCAGGTGTGGGAGTGGACGGCCTCGCTGGCGATGAACTATCCCTACAAGCCCAAGGACGGGCGCGAGAACCTGAGCGCGGTGGATGCGCGCGTCGTGCGGGGCGGCAATTCTGCGAGCCTGCCTGACGGCATGACGGCGACGAACCGGGAAGTCGTGATGCCCGGCAGGCAGGCGACGGGGCACGGCTACATTGGCTTCCGATGCGCCGCCCAGCCGCCTCATTCGACTTGAAATAAAGAGCAATAAATCTCCTGATATCTGATTCCCAAACTCCTGTTCGGGCGGACGCCGCAATCGCGCCTTTGGTGTGAAGGCTCTCAGAAGGTTGGCAGCGTCAGTGCGCCATATAAATCCAATCCTCAATTTCATTCAAGATTGCCTGCCTTGAATTTTTCTTGACTCCTCAACGCATGATTAGAGAAGATTAGCGTACGCCACGGAAGACTAAATGATTCAGATGAGGGGAACTGACGTGAAATACATTCCTGTGCTGCTCGTTATGTCGTTGCTGCTGACCGCCTGTATGGGAAGCGGCGCCGGTGGATCGGCTGACGGAGTTCCCATCACGCTCGAGAGGAATACCGAGTTCGACGGCGAAAGCTTACGGTTTTTCGTAACGCTTGACGACGGAACCGAGGCTTCGGTCAACACGACAGATGATGTCATCGGGGTGCAGCCCGGGATGACGCCCGTGCCCGGCCATCAGGCGCGGGCCTGGACGTTCCTCAAGATTACGGATGACGCCACATCGGTAGCCTACAGCCTGGTGAGTTGGGACCCGGACGACCCGGCCGACTACCTCGTGGCCGGCTGGTGGGCGGAGTTCCCCGACCAGAAACCGCCGCTTTCGCTCAGGGGTTCGGAGCGGTACGCGATTATCGACGGGCCGGCGCTCGACCATGGCGTCGCGCCGCAATTGCCGGTCGACGGGACGGCCGATTATGCAGGTCCGGCCGGGGGGCTCTACGCATACGAGGCCGGGAGCGACTGGGGAGAGAATGAGGGCGAATTCGTGATCGAGGAGTACCAGGGAACTATCACCCTCACCGCGGACTTCCAGGACGGCACCCTGAAAGGCTGCATCGGGTGCGTGGGCGACCTCGTCACGCAGCGCGCGCATTTCGGCGTTTTCCTGGGCCAGGATGTGAGCGACGTGCAGGGCATCGCCAAGGACTACGAGCTCCACCTCGCCACAGCGATTATCAGGGAAGACGGCACGTTCGATCGCGACAGGGTGACGTTGAAACACCCGGAGCGGAACGTCACGCTAGCGGAGGGGTACTGGGGCGGGACGCTTTCCAGACGCCAGGACACGGACGGGAACCCCCGGCTGGTGGGGGGCTTCAACAGCGTCTATTTCGAGGAGAGCGACGGCAGCGCAGGCTCGCTATCCGGGTCGTTCGTGGGCGTTAGCGAGACTTTTCGGAATAACGGAGTGTCTCGTCTCCCTCCCTCTGATGACAAATAGCTGATTGCAAAACAGGCGTATTCACCAGAGCGCGCGGGTGAGGTCGCTGAGCGAGCATTTCTGTTTTCCTTGGGCGTCGAAATTATCAGGCGCGAGCCAGCGGGCGTGCGCATCCGCGACGGCGGGCCATTCCTCCTGGGTGAGGGAGAACCAGGCGGTATCGCGGCTGCGCCCCTTGACGATCATGTGGTTCAGGAATATGCCCTCGTAACGGAAACCCAGTCGCAGGGCCGCGCTGCGCGAAGCCGAGTTGATCGCGTCGCACTTCCACTCCAGGCGGCGGTAGGCAAGTGTTTCCAGGGCGTGGCGCATTTTGAGCGTGAGTACCTCGGTGGCGCGGGCGTTGCGCTGCCAGTCGCGGCCGAACCAGATGTGGCCGATTTCGGCGACGCCAATGGCGGGCCTGATCTCCATGAAGCTGCCCATGCCGCCGAGGCGGCCGGTATCATTGTCGCGGTAGACGACGAACACCGGGTCTTGTGACGCCTGGCGTTCGACGAGCAAAGCATGCACCTGCTCCTTGTCGGTGAAGGGACCCACGTTCATGTAATCAAATATGCGGTCGGTGTCTTCGCCCTCGGTCGCAGCCCGGAAGATGTCGGCGGTATCGCGGTCCGCATCGACCGGCTCGAGAGAGGTTCTGGGGCCGGCGAGAGCCACGCCCTCGAAACCCTCCCAGGGCTTCGGGGCGACTTCCGCATTGCCGACGGGGCGCCTGTTCGCAGCACTCGCAAGCTCTTGTTCCGTCGCCATGTAGAGCCCTCATAATTTCCGAAAAATTCGATAAATTTAGATAAATTCACGGGGTAAAACGAGAAATTAAAAACGGCTTGAATATGTCTCACGTATCACATTAACTATGCGCCACAACCGACAGATTAAAAACCCTTGTTCAGCGCTAATCCAAAGAATATCGCGAACAGGGCGAGGAGCGCGTTCCCGAGATTCACATGCTCGAGCGTCTTGAGCAATCTGATGCGCTCATCCGTCGTATCGCCCAGGGGACGCCCGTTCCCGGCGGGTCCCGTCCCCCGCGTGAGCCTAAGGCCCACTGCGAAGAACTGAAAGCTGATCCCCATCATCATCAGGAAAACAGTGAGTAATTTCAGCCCCAGCGGCACGAAGAGTTTCCCGAATGCGGGGCCCATCGCCATCTTGAGGCCCGTGAGATACCACGCGCCCGTCATGATGAGCACGCCCATGCAAATAAGCACGAAGGGGTGGTAGAAACGCAGGATGGAGATAATCTCGCCCGCGTATTCCTCAGGTTCAAGCCTGCGCCTCAAGTGCCCCATAAGGAGCCAGAAGAAAACGAGCGCGCCTTCGTACAGACATGCCGCCAGTATATGGACGTACAGAAGCCAGAAATAGGTGTTCGACATTCGCATCTTCTAGGAGAAAATTTTAGTGTGAAAAACACCCCCTGGAGCACTCTCCGGAGGGTGCATGCTTTATTAGCTGGCCGCGCCTTCTTTTGGGAAGAACTTGTCATACAATTCAGGCCTTTGCCACTGTTTCAGCACACCGGCCTTGGCCGCGTTTTGCCCCGATGATGTCACCTCGTCGTTTTGCTCGCGGAGTTCGCGCATTCGCTCCAGATCCACGTCGACCATGAACATACCGGCCTTCGTGCTCTCGAAGATGACTTCTTCGGGCGTCGCCACCATCGCCAGGCCGCGCTGGCTCTTATCAAAAAGGTTCTGCGTGGTGATGACGATCGCCAGGTTTTCTATCGCGCGCGACCAGATGAGGTTCCGCCAGGTGCCCCACAGCCTCTTTTTATCCACGCCTGCGGGCAGGAAGATGATCTCCGCCCCGCGCAGCGAGAGTGCGCGCGTCACTTCCGGCATATAGACTTCGCTGCACATCGCCATGCCGACCTGGCCGTACTGGGTCTCGAAAACGGGGTATTCGTTCCCCGCGACGTACTGGAACTCCCATGTACCTCCGCCGGTATATATCCAGGGTCCGGGTGGATGGGTCCTGCGGTAACGGCCCGAAGGGCCACCTGCAGGCCGGGCGAGGTTCAGCAGGTTGTGGGCCGTTTTCTTCTCGTTATCCAACGGTTCCAAGGTCCCGTACTGAACGTAAACGCCGCAGCGCTTTGCCACTTCCTCCATCGCCCCGGTGGGGTCGAAAGTCGCCGGCATCCGCCAGGGACCTGGATATGATTCGGGGAATGCGACGAAATCGGCCCCCTGCGCGGCTGCGTCTTCGACGTATCGAACCGCGTCGGCCACGTTTTTTTCATCCTCGGGTGGTGGGTATCCCATCGGCTGCACGAGTGCGAGCCTGAAATTATCGGCGCTCATATCAATCCCTCCTCAGTTATAGGATTCCCGATGCTATCGGTCTTCGAAGAGAGTACCACCCGCCGCCCAGGAGTCCGTGCCGACGTCTTGAAATATGACCGTGATGACGTCTTTCGGGGCGCCTGAATGCTTGTGGACCGTCTCGGTAATCTCATCCGCCATCGCGCTTTTCTGCTCTTTGGATCTTCCTGACAGCAGGCTCACCTGAACAACCGGCATCGGAATACCTCCTTGTGTATGGGGAGTGAATAAATCTGGTATAAATCCCTAGATTTGGGGACCGGCCGCCGCGACATCCGGCGTCACCCGATCCGCGAACTGCTCGAAATTCTCCTGGAACGCTCCCGCGAGTTCGCGTATTTTATCGTCGTATTTCTCGGCACTCGCCCAAAGATTTCTTGGAATCATGTATTCCTGCGGCACTCCAGTGCAGCTTGTCGGAACGTGGAGGTCGAATATAGGCACGTCCTGGGTAGGAATTTTTGCGAGTTCGCCCGTCAGCGCGGCTGTCAAAAGAGCGCGCGTATGATGCAGCGGCATTCTGTCGACCTCACCGGCGGCCCCACCAATCCATCCCGTGTTGACGAGCCAGACCTGCGCGTCGTGCTTCTTCAGCTTATCCCGGAGCATCTCTCCGTATTCGGCGGGGTGCAACGCCAGGAAAGGCGCGCCGAAACAACTGCTGAACGTGGCCATCGGCTCATCGACGCCCGCTTCGGTGCCGGCCACTTTCGCCGTATAGCCCGAGAGGAAATGATAGACAGCCTGCTCGGGCGTGAGCTTACTGATGGGAGGCAGGACACCGAATGCGTCGCATGTGAGAAAAAAGATGTTCTTCGGATGACCACCCATTCCCGATAGCACGCAATTGTCGATGAAATGGTTGGGGTAGGTTGCGCGCGTATTTTCGGTCAGCGACATATCGTCATAATCAATTTCTCGCGTAAGCGGGTCGACGATGACGTTCTCCAGAACGGAGCCGAAGCGAATCGCATCCCAAATCTGAGGTTCTTTCTCTCTCGTCAAGTTAATGGTTTTTGCGTAGCAACCGCCTTCGAAATTGAAGATGCCTGAATCAGACCACCCGTGTTCGTCGTCGCCGATGAGCTTTCGATTCGGGTCTGCGGACAATGTGGTCTTTCCCGTGCCGGATAGACCGAAGAATAGAGCCGTGTCCCCGCCGTGGCCCATGTTCGCCGAACAATGCATCGGGAAGACGCCTTTTTGCGGCAGCAGATAATTCATGATGAAAAAGGCGGATTTCTTCATCTCGCCGGCGTATTCAGAGCCGCCGATGAGCGCCATGTTTTTCTCGAAATTCACGAGCGTGAAATTATTTTGGCGGAGCCCCTCGGCCGGGCCTGCTCCCAGGAACCTGCCCATATCGATGACTGTAAAGGGGTCTTTATGGCTGTTGAGCTCACCGGGTTCGGGACGCACGAGCAGCGTCTGGCAGAACATCGAATGCCATGCGAGTTCGGAGATGACGCGCACGGGGAGTTTGTATCTCGGGTCGTTGCCCACGAAACCGTCGAAGATGAAAAGGTCTCGCTTTTTAGCGTAGCCGGCGATTTTCTGGAAAATGCTGTCCCAGTTTTCGGTCGATATCTTCTGGTTGATGGGTCCCCACCATATCTTCTTGTTGGAAGGGTCCTGGTCCACTGTGAACTTATCCTTGGGCGAGCGGCCGGAGAATTTGCCAGTATGGACCACGAGTGCGCCGTTGGGTGCGAGGAATCCTTCGCCTCGCGTGACCGCCATTTCATTGAGTGTGGGAATGGGGAGATTCCTGTACACCTTCCCTACGTTCTTAAGGCCTAATTTATGGAGGCCGAATGTCTTTTCCGTCCCTATTTTCGCAGGTGAGGAGGCGGCCTTTCCCCCCTCATTGGCTTGTGCCATGTGCTGCTACCTCCCGGGAATCGATGCTTCCTGAAGCGCGAGATTCTTCCGTGGCTGAACGTGCGCCTGAATTAATTGCGAATTCCTAAAAAAAATCGCCCAAAGAAGGCCGCAATATGCCTCGCGTAATGATAGAAGTCAAAAGCGAACCGAGGTAGTTTTCACCTCATTTGCCGAGCAGATTTACGTGCTTTTGCGATTCCTCCGGCTCACTGGATGACTTCACTTTCTTTCCGGTAAAAGGGGAGACTTTCGACTGTCGCCTTCGCTTCGTCGCCCCGGCAATCGACCTTTACTTCGCTGCCCGGCTCCATCCGGGCGCGGGGCAGATACGAAAAAGCCAAGACGGCGCCGACCGTCGGGCACCACGCGGAGCGGGTGATGGAGCCGATGCTTTTCTCATCGGAATAGACGGAGGCTCCCGCTTCAGGCGTAATTTTTCCGTTGACCCTGAGCCCTACGAGGCCCCGGTTAATTTGACCCAGATACTTGATCTTGGCGATGACCTCCTGGCCTATATAACAGCCCTTGTCGAAGTCGACAGCTTTTTCTTCCAGACCCGCCTGCATGGGGTTGACTGCCGAAGTCATGTCTTTGCCGAAGAGCGGCACGCCCGCTTCGAGCGTGAGAGAATCGAACGCAGTGACGCCCGCCGGTTTTGCCCCCGCTTCCAGCAACGTCCGCCAGATGGATTCCGCCTCACCGCGAGGACCTATGAGAAGGTAGCCGTCTTCGCCTGTCCATATTTCGCGCGCTATGATCATGTTGCCCGAAGTCGTATGACCGTGTTCCTCGGGGGAAGGATCGCCCATGCCCGACTTGGGGATGATCTCCCGCGCATCGGGACCGAAAAGGCCTATGCAAAACGAGGTTTCCGTCTCGTTCGCCACTTCCACCTGATCCATAATAATGAAACTGTCGATTTCCTCGGCGAGCGTAACCGCCATACCCGGAGCCACCGAGGCGAGAATGTAAGTATCACCTTTGTACATATACATATCGGAGATAAACTTTCCCTGGCGCGTGAGGAAGGTGTTGTACACACCCTCTCCGGGTTTCAGCTCTTTTACCCGGTTGGAGAGCATACGGTGGAGAAACTCTCCGGTGTCCGGACCGCTGAAGCGCAGACAGCCCCTGTGGGACAGGTCGACGACGATGGCGCTTTCGCGGCACGCGAGGTGCTCGGACGCCGCATCTCCATAAGATGCGGGGGTCCGCCAGGCGGCTTCATCAGTCAACAGTGCGTTAGCTGCCTGGTGCAAGGCGAGCAGGGGGGTGGCTGTCATGGGTCTCCTCTCCGGAACATTAACCGATCGCAAGACGGAAACAATTGATCAGGAATTCATCTTAACATTTGTGTATTCTACGCTCTCACCGAGAGTGAAGTGAACTGATTTAACAAAATCTATCTTATTCTATCTATTCCGGGAGGCGAGACGAAACATGGGTGAGAAACTCGGATTCATCGGCCTGGGCAAGATGGGAACACCCTTGACCCGGAACCTGATAGCGGATGGTCACAAGGTGTCAGGGTTCGACATCGACACGGCCCGTATGGACCAGTTGACAGAAGCAGGCGGAACCCCGTGCGCGAACGCAAAGGAGGTGGCCGAGCACTCGGATGTGGTTTTCACCATGCTGCTCAAGCCCGAACACATCGAGATGAACACCATCGGGCCGCAAGGAGTCGCCGCTGCGGGGAAAGAGGGTCTCATACTGATCGAGATGAGCACGATGAATCCGACCTGGTCGGCGGATTTGGCGGGAAAGCTCGAAGCCAGGGGCGTGGAGATGGTCGACGCTCCCGTCTCGGGAACCGTGCCGCACGTGGAGTCGAGGACGCTGGCTTATATGGTGGGCGGGAAGAAGGAGATTTTCGACCGCATCAAGTCTATCATCGAGCCGCTGGCGAAGAGCGTTCTCCATACCGGACCCAACGGCACGGGGTGTTCCATGAAGCTGGTGACGAACTTGATCGTGAATGCGGGCGTTGCCCTGCTGACGGAGGGTTTGCTCCTGGGCGAGCGTTCGGGTTTGTCGCACGACACGATCATGTCCTGTTTGCGCTCGGGAGCGGCGGCGGGTGTTCTTCTGGATTTGAAAGGAGAGAAGATTCTCGCGCGCGATTTCACGCCCCATGGCGCCCTGAGCATATACGTGAAAGATCTCGGCCTTTGCGTTGACCTCGCAAGAGAAAAAGGATTTGATGCGTCTATGGCAGCAACTGGTCTGGAGATGTTCCGGCGCGCGCAAGAAGCGGGTTGGGCCGAAGATGATTGCGCGCGCGTAGTGGATGTATATGAGGGGAAAAATCGTTAAGTTCATAGCTGGTTTCATGGCGACTGCACAGGAGACGGAAAATGGCGAAAGGGGCACCGGCTGAATCGAAGAATTTCAGACTTGTCGGGCACGACCCGGATGCGGCATGGGGCGGTGGCAGCCTCGTAGAGGTTAAAAATGGATTCGCCTACGTGGGCGCGGTGGGGACGGCGAGCTATGACGGACCCGAGGGCTGGACCGTCCACGACGTATCGGACCCAAGCAACCCCAGGCGCATCGCCGAGGTGTTCGCGCCTCCCGGTCTGCATAACCATAAGGTGCGTATCGTGGGGGATGACCTGCTCTACGTGAATCACGAGCGCCTCAAGACCCCGGAAGGAGAGGCGGCGCGGGCGGGTCTGTGTATTTTCGATATCTCAAATCCGGCAGAGCCCAAAGAAGTCGGCTTTTTCGATCTGCCCGGCACGGGGCCGCACAGGTTTGGCGTAGACAACGAGCGCGGACTCGCATTCTTGCCGAACCATGCTGAAGGGTGGCGAAACCGGGTCATGTGGACACTGGACATCACGAACCCCCTGAAGCCTGAGGTACTGAACATCGTCGGTCTCCCGCAACAGGATTTGAGCCTCGATTACGAGTACGAAGAACCCGAAGATTTCGAGCGTTCGTGGACGTGCCACGGACCGGCCACCATTCGCGGGGACCGGATGTACTGCGGTTTCTGGGGAGCCGGAATGGGGATTTTCGATTGCGCGGATTTGCGCAACATCAAATGCGTGGGGCACCTTTGCTGGTCGCCGCCCTTCGTCGGCTCCACGCATACCGTATGGCCGCTCGGCGACAGGCCGTATGTAGTGGTGACGGACGAGGCGCGCGCGCAGGTGAACTACGAGAGCAGCCAGTTCATGTGGGTGGTGGACATCCGGGACGAGACCAACCCGATTCCCATCTCGACCTACATCCCCGACAGGGAAGAGAACATGAACCGGGGAGGGCGATTCGGCGCGCACAATATTCTCGAATATCTCCCTGCAGACGGCCCCTGGAAGGACATCGTCTTCCTCACGTACTTCAATTCGGGTTTGCGGGCCATCGATCTGTCGGACCCCTTCAAGCCCAGGGAAGTGGGGCACTACGTCCCCGAAATGAACTTCGGGAAGGACTACGCCCAGTCGAACGACATCGGCATGGACGAAAATGGCCTGCTTTACCTGATCGACCGCAACGGGGCGGGCATGCACATCCTGGAGTATACCGGATAAGCGGCGCGGGGAGCGCCTGTGCTCCGCTCCTGTGAGGCGGATTCCCCGAAGCGAGGAGCGTTATATGAACCCGGGTGAATTTTTCGTGGTCTGCGCCGCTTCTTTCCTGGCCACCTACGCGCATCTGGTTTTCGCCCTGATCGCGGACAAGATAGGCATGGTGAAGCTCGACTTCGGCAAGGGGATCTCGATGCTCCTGTTCGGAGAGGCGTACGAGGGGAATCCACCCTATACGCTCGGCTTCATCGCCGTGCACTTGAACGGGATCATCTTCGGCCTGATATACGCGACCTGGGCGGCGGGGTGTCTCCCCGGGGCGCCCGTGGTGCGGGGATTGATCTGGGGCGGGGCGCTCCTGATCTTCTCGCAATGCGTCTTCAACCCGCTCATCACGGGGCACGGCTTTTTCAGCCGCAAGATGCACCCGAGAGCGTGGCAGACAGCCGTGATCGCCCACGCCATCTACGGCGGCCTGCTGGGCTGGCTCTCCCCAATACTGTGAGATTCGGATCATGAAGGCCTGGATAGCTGTTGGTGCCAGTGAATGAATTAAATAGAAAGGCACGAATCAAGTGTTGGTAGAAATCAACGCATTTGTAGGGTAGTGCCGATCTAGCTAGGAGTCATCTCTTCTTCCGAATGCAAATCCTACGGATGCAGCAATCACGGTTGCCGCTTCGGAGGAAAGTGCATTATTCAAGGCGAGCAAGCCGATGATAGGCAGCGAAAGTGCCAGCACTGTATAGCGGATATATTGCCAACCGATGCCTCCCTTGCCGCCACTCTTATGTATGAGGTGACGGGTCCAAAACCCTCCGATCAGGACAATCGGGATTGCCGACGCGAGAAATATATTCGCCAGACTATTCCAACCTGCCATCTGTGCCATATTCAATCTCCCGTCCTAGCTACATGGGATTTCCGGTCAGCTTGGTGAAAGAAAATGATCTTTAGAATTTAATTACCAATCAAATACGCCTATCTCCTCGCTCCTCTCCCCTTGGGCGCTTTTCTTTGTGACGCCCAGCATTTCGCCACGTCGACAGGCGCGGCGATCCAGGCGTCACCCTTCGCCAGTATGTGCTGAATCATCCTCTCCAGCATCCGCATCCGGTGGTGCTGGCCGATGATCTGGGGATGGCACATGATGTTGATGTACCCGCCTTCCTCGTATGTGCCCTCGAACTCCTCGACCCATATCGAATAGACCGATTCGGGGTCGCGGATGCCGTGGCCGAGCGGTGGATTCGTGCTGTGGGCGAAGAAGATGAAATCATCGAGGCTCCACTTGGTGGGCAACTCAACGAGGCCGCAATCGTGGTAATAGGGCCAGTCGTCATCCATCATGTTCGAATGGTACAGAAGCCCGTGCTTTTTCAAGAGTCCCATCGTGTGGACGCTCGGGTCCGCCGAGGGGGTGCGTGAGCCGAGGATCTCCTGCCCTGTATCGCGCTTGAGTATCCCTAGTGCGCGTACGAGCAGTTCTTCTTCTCGCTCGGCGTCGCACATCTGGTAGGGTTTTTCGTGAATATGGCCATGGTGGCCGATTTCGTGCCCCGCCTTCACGATGGATTCCGTCATTTTCGGCCATTTCTCCACCGTCCAGCTCGGGATGTAGAACGCGCCGGGCAGGCTGTATTTCTTGAGGAGCCTGAGTATCCGCGGTATCCCCACCTTGGGACCATAGGCGCCCATGGAATTGTGGATAGGACGCCCCCCCAGCGAGGGATCACGGCCCATCCAGACCGTCTCGCCGTCCACGTCGAAAGTCAGACACACGGCGCATCGCGCCCCGTTTTCCCATTTCACCCTAGGCATTCGTTTCCCCTCATCCTTGCTGTGTGGATAGTATTCCGCTCAAGAATCCGCCATTTTCACCAATGCGCGCGCCAGGACGTCGCATCCCCGGCAGCCGTCCTCCCAGTCCATGTCCTCTTCTTCGGAATGGCTTTTCCCGGCGACGCAGGGTACGAATATCATGGCCGCGGGCCCCAAGTCGGCCGCATAGCGGGCGTCATGGCCGGCGGCGCTCCACATCGAGCGATGGCTATAGCCCGACTCCTCGCAAGCGCTTCTGACGGCCTGCGCGACCCCGGCGTCGAACGCGGTGGGGGTGGAGGAGCCGACGTCCTGAATCTCGACTTCGAGGTTTTCCCTTTCTGCTTCGCGGTGCACAGCCTCCTCGACGAGATTCCGTGCTTCATTCATCAGTTCCGGTTCGCTGTGCCTGAAATCGACCGAGAACGTCACCTCATCGGGTATGACGTTAATGGCGCCTGGCGAGAGGGAGAGTTCGCCCACCGTGGCGACGAATTCGGGATGCAGTTTCTCGGGAATTTCCCGAATGGCCGCTATTGTGCGCGCGGCGCCCACCAGGGCGTCGCGCCGCAAGTGCATGGGCGTGGGGCCGGCGTGGTCGCGCTCTCCTTTCATGGTGACCCGGAGCCAGGTGAGGCCGAAAATCCCCTCCACGATCCCTACCTGAACTCCCTCATTCACGAGAACAGGGCCTTGCTCGATGTGCAGTTCGAGATACGACCCGATGGGGCGGGGAGTGCAGGGCGCATCTCCTCTGTAGCCGATTCGCTCGAGTTCATCCAGGAATCTCGCGCCCTCGGAGTCTCTCGTCTCATAGGCGGCCTCGAGGGGTATCGCGCCTGCGAACACGCCGCTTCCGACCATGGATGGCGGAAAGCGGGGGCCTTCTTCGTTCGTCCAGTTCACGATCTCTATCGGGCGTCTCGTGACTATGGACTCATCGTTGAGCGTCCGGACGGCTTCCAGAGCGGCCAGCACGCCCAATGAGCCATCGAAGCGGCCTCCATTGGGCACAGAGTCCAGGTGGCTGCCCGCCATGGCGGGCGGGGCGTCGTCTTCCCGGCCGGAGCGCCTGGCGAACATGTTTCCCATCTCGTCAATCCGCAGATCGAGATCGGCGTCGCCCGCCCAGAGGGCGAATAAATCCCTGGCTTCCTTGTCGGCGTCGGTGAGTGTGAGACGGTTCACACCGCCACCTTTCGTCGCTCCAACCCGGGCCATCTCCTCCATGGACTGGCGAAATCGAACAGGATTGATTGGCATTTCGAACCCTCTGGCCTGGATTGTGCGAAATGGATTGTGCGGGGACGTCCGGCCTGGGACTCCCGCCGGGCATCACGTGTCCGCAACTACGATTTTCTCGTACACTGCTCTTACGTCTTCTGTATTTTTCTCGAATTGGGCCAGCAGCTTGGCGTTGGCGCTTCCGTCTATATCATCCACGAAACTCATCCGCCGCGCCAGCATGTTCATGGCGTGTCTCGTTTTCAAGAAGATATTAATCGACTGCGCGTTCCCGATACGGAGACGGTTCTCGACGAGTCGCAAGAAGCGGTACCCAGCGAGCAGCGCGTCGGCGTCCTCGTCCGAAAGCAAACCCGCCTCCTTCAAGGCCTGCAATGCGAGGTAGGTGTTCGGAACCCGGATTTCCGGATGCGCTCCGCCATTTTGAATCAGAAGATACTGCGTCAGGAACTCGATGTCGATGATCCCCCCGCGCCCGAGCTTTATGTCGGCGATTCCTTCATCCTCACGGGAAAGCTCGTTCTCGATGCGTCCGCGCATGTGACGCACCTGTTCGATGAGGTCAGCGGGCGCTTCGCGCTCATACACGAATTCATTGACATGCGTCATGAATTGCGCACCGAACGCTTCGCAGCCCGCGACGTGCTTTGATCTTGTAAGAGCTTGTCTTTCCCATGTTTCAGCCCGATTGTTAAAGTAATCTATAAATACATCCAGCGGCGCGGCCAAAGCGCCTTTCTCTCCTTCGGGCCGAAGGCGCAAATCCATTTCATATGTCCGATCCCGAGTAGCCGAGGCTGCGAGGCCGTCGCGCAGGAACGTAGCGACCTTGATATAGAATTCATGGTTCGAGACGGGTCGGTATTCGGCGGGTTTGCCGTCGAATTTGCCGCTCGTATTCCCGGCGGCGCTGTAGACGAAAATCAGATCCAGATCCGATCCGTAGTTCATCTCCATGCTTCCCATTTTGCCGAGTCCGATGATGGCGAACCGGGCTTCCGCTCCTGTCTCCTCCTCCATCGGGGCGCCGTAGAGCTTCAGCATTCTCTCGCGAGCTATCTCGTAGCCGCTTCTCAAGGTAGTTTCCGCGAGGAGGGAGAGGGAGGAGAGGGTTTCGAGTATGTCCGCAGCCCCGAGAATGCTTCTGATGCCTATCGCGAGCTCCTCGCTTTTTTTGAGCAGGTGCAGGCGATTGAATTTTTCTTCCGTCGAGACTTGCGCGTCTGTTATTTTTTTCATTTCCCCGCCGAGCATGACCCCGGAACGCGGCTCGGAGAGGGTTTCCCTCTGGAAGAGCGTTTCGAGGAGTCCAGGCTGTTCGATCAGCACCTCGGCCAGATAATTGCTCGAAGCAAAAAGCTTGAGGATGATCTCCAGCGATTCTTCCTGCTCGGCCATGAACCCCAGGATGGATTCGCGGCCGCCGCCTCGCTCAACGAATTTGTTGAGGTGCGCAATGGCCCTGTCCGGCTCAGGGAGGTCCAGCGTTTGAAAAAGCAGGCGGGGGAGGAGTTCATCGAATATCCGTTTCGCCTTGGCGCTGACGTGCTCGAGCGATGCGCCGTTTCTCAGGAGTTTGAGGTGCGTGCTCACGCCTTCCGGGTCGACGAAGCTGTACGAAGCCAGATCCTCGGCGGATAGCGAGTCCTCCAAGGTAAGCGCCGGGGTGGGCGGGCCGCTCGCCGATTCCGTTTCTTCGTCCCCGTTTTCGCTTCGGAACATGTTTTCAAAAATCCTGGATACGTTGTTCTGGTGATACGCCAGGCGGTTTTTCAGTTCAGCGCTTCCCTCACAGTCCATCTTGCGCGCCAGCACGTTCAGACTCTTCTCATCCGCCGGGACCTCATGTGTCTGGAGTCCGTGCGTGACTTGTACGCGGTGCTCGACGTCTCTCAGAAACACGTATGCGTTCGAGAGTTGGTCGCAATCGTGGGCGGGCAGAAGGCCGAGCGCCTCGATGATGGAGAGGCCCTCCAGCGTGCTCGGGTTCTGGAGAAGCGTTTCCCGGCCGCCGTAGATGAGTTGCAAAGCCTGGGTGATGAATTCAATCTCTCGAATGCCGCCTTCGCCAAGCTTCACGTTTCGCGTCGCGGCATCCGCGCCTTTCAGGTTTTCGTTGATGCGGCCCTTGATGCGGCCGATCTCCTCGAGCACGCTGATGTCCATCGTCCGGCGGTACACGAATGGGCGTATCATTTCCATGAAGTCACTGCTCAAGGCGGCGGAACCCGCGCAGTGCCGGGATTTGATAAGGGCCTGTCTCTCCCACGTCTCGCCCCAGGATTCGTAGTAGACCTCGCAGCTTCTCAGCGAATAGGCCAATGCGCCTTGCGAACCTTCTGGCCTGAGGCGCGTGTCGATCCGGAACACATGACCCTCTTCGGTATTCGTCGCCATCAGGGAGATGAGGCGCCTGGACAAATGGGCGAAAAACTCATGGTTGGAGATGATTCTCTTCGTTCGGCCTGTAATCGCGTCTTTCACGCCGGTCGTCTCTCCCTCGTCCGATGAATACACGAAGATGAGATCGATGTCAGAACTGAAATTGAGTTCCAGTCCGCCGAGCTTGCCCATTCCGATAACGCTGAATTCGGTACTGCGCCACCTGCCGTCCGCGCCCTTGTGGCGGGGCTTCCCGTATTTGAGTTCGAGTTCGGCCCTGGCGATACGGACCGCTGCCTCCAGACAGGCGTCCGCAAGGTAAGAAAGGTTGGAGGTGATTTCCATGAGAGACGCCTGCCGCATCAAATCGAGTACAGCGATTCTCAGGTATTCGCGTTGGCGGAACCGACGCATCGCGTTTTCCGGTCCATTGGGCGCATCCCGATTCTCCCGCACCCATTTCCATAGTTCGGAAACCATTTTTTCTTTCGTGCGGGTGGCTCTCAACGTGCTGGGCCGCAGGAGCCAGTCGAGAAAATTCGGATGCCGCAAAATCGTTTCGATCAAAAACTGGCTCCCGCCCGCGAGGGCGAAGAACTCCGCCCTGCGCTCATCCGAGTGGGTGAGGGCTCTCAAGAGCAGGTCCGGCTTCTCGCGGGTGCCCAGAATACGCTCGAAGTTGCTCAGAGCGCGCTCCGGGTCGAACGTATCGCGCAGGGAAGAGAGCAACTGGAGCAGAAACTCGGAATTGTTGCGCGGAAACGCGGGGTGCAAGGCCAGGGACTGGAGATTTCTGGTCACGCCTACCTGATCGCTGACGCCGATCAAAGCGAGAAGGTCTTTCGCCGCGGGTGTAGGGGCTCCTCCGGGCAAGAGTTTTTCGATATGGGAAAATCCCGGGTGCTCTTCAATCCGAACGCTCATATGACATCCCCCCGCAAAACCCATGAAGGACTAGCGCATAGGATCTCCCGGATTCGCCGCCGTCTGGTGAAGGGCCGAATTCTCCTCCGTTCTGGGCAGCCATGAGAAAGCGACCAGACTTCCCAGACACGCGATGCCGATTGCTCCAAAAACGAATTCCAACCCGTATGCGTCCGCCAGTATACCCAGAAAAAACAAGCCAAGGCCAACAAAAATCTGGTTCGCCGTGAAAATAACGCCGACGACGCTTCCAGCCAGTTGAGGCGGGCTGATCTCGAAGCCGTATGCGAAAATCGCCGAGCGCATGGAGATGAGAAAAACGCCGACCGACGCGACGCAGACGTAGAGGAAAACTCCCGTGCCCGCGTGGGGAATCAGGAACAGCGCGATTCCGCCGCCGGTGATCCCGATGAAGAGGATCAATTTTCGGGAAATCCTGTCGGAAAGATAGCCGACGATCGTTTCGGGAAATATGGAAGCCGCCGAATACACGCCGAGCGCAAGGCCCAGGGTGCTCGGCCCCACGCCGTATTTTCTCACCAGCAGTATGGCCAGAAAAATCGAGACCACATTGTGCGCCAGCGTCCGCACGCCCGAGAAGACGCAAGCTCCCATCATCCCCGGATTTTTAATGAGCGCATCCACGAAATTACCGGTGGTGACCGAGGAGCCGGGCTTTTGTTTTCCGCTAATCTGGAAAGGTTCCAGGAAAACCCACAAGAGAATCGCGGTGAGGAAAAGAGGAATCGTGTTCGCCAGCAGGACGCCCCGCCAGGTCATGACGAGGAGCAGATAGCCCGCGATAATGGGCGCCAGGGTCTGCCCCAGGTTTGCGCCCGTGCCGTGTACGCCCAGAGCGAATCCCTTGCGGTTATCGAAGCGCATGCCCAGCAGACCCATGGAGGGAGGATGCCATGTATGCGTGGCCAGGCCGCTCAGCCAGATGATGGGGGCCAGCGTGATGAACCCCGTCGCGAATCCCGCCCCGCCGTAGAACAGCGCGGCCGAAGCCATGCAGCCGACCAGCAGCCATTTCCCCCCGCCGTAGGAGTCGATGATGTAGCCCGTCCCCACGCTGCTGAAAGCGCTCATCACCGCTCTGCCCGTAAAGAGAAGTCCTACCTGGGTGAGCGTGAGGCCCAGATCCGCCGTCAAGTAAGGGAGTACGGGGCCCAGAACACCCTGGAACCAGTGTTCACAGGCGTGACCGGTAGTGAGCAGGGCAAGGAGTTGCCATTTCTTCAAGGTTTAGTGTCTTTCATGGCAATCAAATCATTCGAAACCGAGATGAACAATCCTAGCATTTTGACAAGAGCAGGCATAGGTGAGGAACAGCCACACGCAACCCTTTCACGGAGACGGGCTTTTCAGTGCAGATGTGTTTTTTGCGGCCCTGTGACAGAGGTGAACCATTCGATTCAATAAATATGCCAAAACAATATGACTGAATCCTGAATTCCAATAAAAAAAATGAAAATAAACCCCAAATCTTTCGATTTTCATGTATTTTTATTCCCAAATGACGTATTTTTCCTTATTTGCTGTTGACTCCCAGAAACAACAGACGTAATCTCACTGGTAGGACAATCCTACAACTATCAAAGTTGGAACTGGGGTAGCAGTCGATCTGAAGAAAACCGAATCCGGAGAACCTGCTGTGGCCATCAGCGACAGACTGCAGACGGTAAAGAAGACGCGCGTCTACGAGGCAATCGTCGCACAGCTCACTTCCTTGATCCTGGAAGGCGAGATCAAGCCGGGCGAGAAACTACCGTCGGAGCGCGAGTTGTGCGAGCAATTCGGCGTGGGGCGTAATTCCGTCCGCGAAGCAACGCGCTCTCTTGAATCCGCCAGGCTGGTGGAGACGAGGCAAGGGGAGGGCACGTTCGTCACGGCGCATCCGGAATCCATGGTTCATGTGATTTCCGCAAAAGTCACCTCCGATGCGGAAAGCGGCATCAACCATCTTTTCGAGGCGCGCATGGTTCTTGAGCCTCAAATCGCCGCCCTAGCCGCCGAGCGTGCAACGCCCGCGGAACTCGAGGAACTCGAGGACTCGCTCCGCAGACAGCATGGCGCAGTAGAAGGCGGCGGCCTGGGCCTCGAAGAAGATACCCAGTTCCACCTGGGACTCGCAGAGGCCGCCAAGAATCAATTCCTTCACCATCTGCTCAGCAGCCTGCTCAATTCTCTGAGCGAGATGCGCGAACGCTCGCTCGGTCGTGACGAAAGCGCTCGCTTCCGCTCGTGGGAAGCGCACCAGAAGATACTCGATGCCGTCAGCAACAAAGACCAGAACAAGGCCGTGGCGGGCATGATCAGCCACCTAGTCGATATTAAAGGCAGCGAGGTCGTATCCAGGTGAAACCGGAATATCGGGGAAAATGGAATTCTTGTGAACCGAATTTGAGGAAATACCGCCTTTAGGTTAAAAAGTCAGCTTCTTCAACTCCAAAGTGGGGGGTACCGAATGTGAGTGTCATATCGTTTGAAGTGATTTACAGAGGAATATTTCAGAAAAGCCTTGCGGTGAAAATTTCGCGGACGTTGATTCTCGCGGCCGTGAAAGAAGGGAAGCCGGGCATCTCCTTCGGGCGCTACAGCGATTCGCCAGAGCGCAACGGGATTCCGGCCAAGCAGTTCGGCTACATCGCGGACAACGAGGAAGAGCTCGAGACCGTGGCGGCGCAATACGAGCCCAAACAGGTGGACATCTCCATCTGCGTGGACGACACGCTGTGCAAGGGTGTGGAATCGTGGGCATGGTACGGGCTTCAGCCCATCAACGCCGTCACCAAGCCCGGCGGCACGCTTATCGTCACGTCCAACCAGAAAGAAGACGATCTCGTCCAGCACATCCACCGCAGAGAAACGCCCTACAAACTCGCCATCATCCCCGGTGAGGCGAGTTTTGCGGGTCTTTGGGTCTACAAGGACGACGGCACCGACGCGCGCTGTCTGGCCGCGGCGCTCAAGGCCGAGCCCACCATGTGTTCGATAGCCTCTCTGGAATCGGCCATCCGCGAGAACATCGGTTCTGAAACGCACGTCGAAGCCGCGAGAGAAGTTTATGAAGACCTGCGTCCGGTCGAGATAGAGCCGGGCCAGGGCAACGATGAAGTTCCCTTCACGTTCGAACTCCTCAAATGGCACGAAATGCGCCAGGGCGTCGTCATCGACGGCGTGGGCGGCCACGAGGGCTTCCGAGGCGGCGAGGGCGGCTACGAGCCGGGGCGAAACCCCTACTTCAAGAAGTGGTCGACCCGCACCATGCGTCCGGTCGTCTCGTTCGAAAAATGCACGAAGTGCACGCTGTGCTGGGTTGCATGCCCGGACACCTGTTTCGACGTCACGCCGGACGGCTTCTTTGATGCCAACATGGAGGCCTGCTGCGGCTGCGGCGTGTGCGAGGCCATCTGCCCCGTCAAGGACTGCATCACGATGGTGAACGAGGTCGTTTTTGATGAGCGCGACAGCCAGTGGCAGATGTGGCAGGAGAACAAGGAAGATTACGACAAGTACATGGACGAGAAAATCACCACCGGCAAGATAGACGGTCGTCATCCGATCACCGGCCTTGCGGGAGCATTCTCGGGCATAGGCCTCGAAACAGGTCACAATCCCGAAACGGCGAAAATCAAACCTCTAAAAGATCTTTAACAGGAGCTAAAAGATGGCGACAGCAACCGAACAACAACAAGGTGCGGGAGTTCATCTCCTCACCGGGAGCGAGGTCATGGCGCATATCTGCCGCCTCGCCGACGTGGATGTCATCACGGCGTATCCGATTCGGCCGTATGACACCGTGATGCAGTACGTTTCCAAGTTCATCGCAGAGGGCGATTTCGACGCCGACTATATTCCGGCGGAAAGCGAACACGGCCAGTTCGAGATCGTCAAACACGCCTCGGCCTGCGGCGCGCGCGTGTTCACCGGTTCGAGCGGCGTGGGCTGGCTCTATGCGATGGAGCCGCTCGCCGTTACGGCGGGGCTCAGGCTGCCCATGGTGGCCCTTGTCGGCTGCCGCGCACTCGATGACCCCGGCGCATTCGGCACCGAACACAACGACGCCATGCTCGTGCGCGATCTGGGCTGGATGATCAATTTCCCGGACACGGCGCAGGAAGTCATCGAACTCGGTCTTCTGGCGTATCGCGTCGCCGAGGACCCGAGAGTCTATCTGCCGTGCGCCATCGCGATGGACGGCGCGTTCCTGACGCACAGCCAGGCGACGGTGCGGCTGCCGGGCCAGGATGAAGTCAACGCGTTCCTGCCTCCCTACGACAGGGGAGACCTGCTGCTTCATCCGGACAACCCCATCACCATCGCGCCACAAGCCAACGAGGACTGGCTCATGGAAGTGAGACGCCAAAGCAGCGAGGCGGCGAAAAACTCCTACACCGTGCTCAAGGAAGCCCACGCAGATTTCAGTAAAATTTTCGGTACAAACACGAACCCCTTCCTCGATGAGTATATGACCGAGGATGCCGACGTCGTGCTGTGCGGCGTAGGAACACTGAGTCTGCCAGTGAAAGTCGCCATTCGCGAAATGCGCAAGGAAGGCAAGAAAGTCGGTATGGTTCGCCTGAAATGGTTCCGCCCCTTCCCGACGGAAGAGTTGCGCGAATCGCTCTCGCGCTTCAAGGCGGTGGGCGTCATCGACCGGGACTATTCCTTTGGTTCACCCTATCACGGTGGTATCGTGTATAATGAAATTAAAGCCGCCATGTACGGGGCGGACAAGGTGCCTCACCTGAAAGGATTCGTCTGCGGCCTCGGGGGCCGTGAGGTGCTGCTCGAAGACGTCAAACAGATGGCCGACAAGGTCATTTCCATGGGTCAGAACGATGCGGCCGACAACGAAGTCGACTGGATCGGCGTGAGGGGATAATCATGGCAGAAACCTCAGAATACAACATCGGAACACAGGAACTTCCCTTGATGGGGAAGGTGAACGCCATTCCCGAGAAAGCGGTGGAAGAGTATTTCACCAGCGGGCACAGGACGTGCCAGGGCTGTGAGAGCGCCCTCATCATGCGCCTCATGGCCAAGGCGGCCGGTCCTCGCTCCATCATTCTGGGCAGCACGGGCTGCATGTACGTGGCCAACACTACCTACTACAGCACCCCCTGGGTGGTGCCGTGGATGCACACGCAGCTCGGATCTTCGGGGTCTGCGGCCACGGGGACGGCGGCGGCGCTGCGCGCGCTAATGCGCAAGGGCAAGATGAAGGAAGAGCCGATTAACGTCATCGCCTTCTGCGGAGACGGCGGCGGCATCGACATGGGCGTCTCGTCCATATCGGCGGCGCTCATGCACGCGAAGTACAACCTGGCGATCATCTGCTACGACAACGAGTCGTACGCGAACACCGACATCCAGATTTCGGGCGCATCCCCCTGGGGCGCGAACACGACGTTCACGCCTCCGGGCAAGAAGTTCCGCATCATGCACGATTGCTGGAAGAAGAACATCGCCGCGATGTACGCGGTTGGCCATACGCGCTGCAACTACGTGGCCACGGCGGACGCTTCCTATCCTGCGGACCTGATCGACAAGGTGCGCAAGGCGCTGGCCGTGAAAGGGCCGGCGTTCGTGCATACGCTCGACCCGTGCCCGAAGGGCTGGGACTACGACCCGTTCTACTCCCACAAGCTGGGCGAGCTGGCCGTTGAAACGGGTCTCTTCCCGCTATGGGAGATGACGGATGCAGCCCTGACCTACACGGGCATTTCCGCCCGCCAGGTGTACGGCAAGCGTTCCCGCAAGCCGGTGCGCGAATATCTGGAGACGCAGGGCCGCTTCCACCACTTCGTAGAGGAAGACTACGAATACTTCCAGAGCGAAGTGGACAAGATGTGGGACGACTGGATGGTGCCCGGCGTGATCCCCTTCAAGGTGAACGACCCGAGCAAGAAGTAGGGATTCAGGGAGCAGAGATTCAGCAAGTTCATGGCGGGGCCTTTCGGGGCCCCGCTCTTTTTCGCTCATGCCTGAGCGTATGAATCCAAAGAGACGAAGATGAATGAAGTGACGGAAACGAAAAGAGGAAAGGACGAAGCCGCGATGGTGTACGTGTCCGCCGGGTCCTTCCTGATGGGTTCCGAGACCGGAAACGCGGATGAGCGCCCCCAGCGCGAAGTCACGCTCGATGCTTTCTGGATCGACAAATACTGCGTGACGAACGCGCAATACCGCGCCTTCCTGGAGGAGACCGAGGCGTTTCCCCCGCCTCCCTCATTCACGAGGGATGATTTCGTGGGGCCGGAGCAGCCCATCGTCAGCATCAGCTGGGAGGAAGCGAACGCCTACGCCAAATGGGTGGGCAAGCGCCTGCCGACCGAGGCGGAGTGGGAGAAGGCTGCCCGCGGGACGGATGGCCGGAAGTATCCATGGGGGGAGGAGGAACCCTCTCACGCGCGAGCCGTCTATGCGAGCACGGAGATGGATATTAGCCGCCCCAGCAATGTGAGCGATTTCGAGGAAAGCGCATCCCCTTACAATTGCGTGCAGATGGCCGGGAACGTTTTCGAATGGGTGGCGGACTGGTTTGACGGGTTCTATTACCAGACGGGTCCGGCGGAGAATCCGAAAGGACTCGAAAAACCTACGTTCGAGGTGGCGATGGCGAAAGTGCCCGTGTTCGCCGTGCCGGGCGGGGGAAACCTGAGCCTGGGCGAAGTAAAACGCGGCGAGCGCTACGAAATCCTGCTGCGAGACGAGGACAGCTACAAGATTCGCTTCGGGAACACCGAGGGCTGGCTCCCGCGCAGGGCAGGGTACGCCTGGACCGCCAAGGTCGCCCGGGGCTGTGGGTGGGATTACATAGAGGACAGTCTCAGGTGTTCGGCCAGAGAAGGTTTCGAGCCCTGGTATAAGAATTTCAACATCGGTTTCCGCTGCGCGGTAGACGCCTGATAATCCATTCCCGTTTCGACAACCAAGGCAACGCTCCGATTTCGCAAATCACTCCGGCGTCCCGAGGGGTCGGACATCCCGAGGGGAATGCTGCAAACACTCGCTCTTCGCTCACGTTTGTGCCGACCGGAGAGGGAGGAAGAACTACCTCCCTTTGCAAAGCGCTCAACAACCACTCCCCCTCAAGGGGGTTGTTGAAAAAGTCTAGTGCGAGAGAGTTTCGATTGTTGTAGGGACAGGTCGCGACTTTTCCTACAGATAGCGGCGTTCTCTTCTCGTGACCCACGACGAATTAGGTTTTGTTCGTCATTCCGGCGTTATTACTGCTCCTGTTGTAGGTCGGACATATATGTCCGACATATTATGCGACCCGCATTATGAAGGCGAAAAGGCAGGGTCGATGGGGTGGACGCCCCCTTCCGGCAGTTTAGAATGTGGCGAGGCAACGTCACACACCGCCCGGAAGGAGGCATCCATGGAAGGAGTCTACATCATCGGCATCGACTTGGCGAAAAACAGTTTTCAACTCCACGGGGCGCGCGTGGACGGTTCGGTCGCGTTCCGCAGGAAGCTCGGTCGGGCGGGTCTGCTGAACTTCCTGGCCAAACAGCCGCGCTGCGTGGTGGCGATGGAGGCGTGCGCGGGGGCGCACCACTGGGGCCGTGAGATC